>Ga0210406_10000011_pt1 | contig 319684 bp, 265 predicted proteins | sample IncBWC30MmetaG_FD_155454 | JGI IMG/M metagenome (GOLD analysis project Ga0210406, IMG submission 155454) | Forest soil microbial communities from Barre Woods Harvard Forest LTER site, Petersham, Massachusetts, United States - Inc-BW-C-30-M | ecosystem: Environmental > Terrestrial > Soil >... | reverse complement strand
CGACAGCCTAACCCGAAACTTGCCGATCTCGGCCGGCTCCTTTGGTTCGACAAGTCGGGCGGACTCCACGACGACAATACTTGCGGTGGGTGTCACTCGCCGAGCCGGGCATTCGGCGACACGCAATCGATCGCGATCGGCATCCAGAACAACAATGTCGTCGGGCGCGATCGCACGGGTCCCCGCAACCAGCGTCGCACGCCGTTCGCTTCCAACACGCCGTTCTATCCCAACATGATGTGGAACGGTCGCTTCGCCGTGATCTCCGGCAACCCGTTCGATAACTCACTCGGATTCCAGTTTCCGTTTCCCGAGGGAACAACGCGGTTCCCGCCAAACGATCCGATCGTGACGCATTTATCGATCGCGCAGGCGCATATGCCGCCGACCGAACTGGTCGAGGTCGCGGGATTTACGTGTACGGCCGGGACGATCGGCCCCGCATTCGATCAGTTCGACGACGGCAAAGGAGCGTGCCTCCCTCCGGCCGACGCAACCGGAACGCGAAATGATCCTATCCGTGCGGTCGTGCTGCAACGGCTCAACGGAACTCCGGCATACCGGGAACTGTTCGGTGCGCTTTTTCCGTCAGTTGCCGCCGGCGGCCCAATCGACTTCTCCATGTTTGCCCGCGCCATCGCGGAGTTTGAATTCACGCTCATCTTCGCCGACGCACCGATCGATCGATTCGCGCGCGGCGATCGGCACGCGATGAACGAACAGCAGAAGCGTGGTGCGCTCATCTTCTTCGGCAAGGGAAGGTGCAGTCAGTGCCATTCGGTTGAAGGCGACTCGAATGAGATGTTCAGCGACTTCAAGATGCACGTGATCGGCGTGCCGCAGATCGCGCCTGAATTCGGCGTCGGCAAGGGCAACGTGGTGTTCGATGGGCCGGGTCAGGACGAGGATTTTGGCTTGGAGCAGATCACGGGGAATGCCGCCGATCGCTACAAGTTCCGCAGCTCGCCGCTGCGCAACGCTGCGCTGCAGGTGGCGTTCTTCCATAACGGGGCGATGACGCGCATCGAGGATGCGATCTACCATCACTTAGATGTGTTCGGTTCGGCGCGCAGCTACGATCCAAAGAAGGCGGGCGTCGATAAGGATCTTCGGAACCGACTGGGGCCGATCGAACCGGTGCTCGCCCGCGTCGACCCGCTCCTCCAGACGCCGATCCCTCTTTCGGGAGGGGAATTCCAGGCGCTCGTCGCGTTCGTCCGCGACGCGCTGCTGGACGAGCGCGCACAGAAGCAGAACCTCTGTCCGTTGATCCCCGACAGCGTACCCAGCGGCTACTCGAACATGATCTTCGAGGAGTGCCGTTAGCGACATGCCGTGCCAATTCGGTTCGTAAATTCCCCCATCTGATCCGCCGCAGCAAAAATCATACGCGGGTTGGAAAACCTGCGGGCCGGCAGGATATGCCTGTCCGTGTCGAATATTGCCGTTCTCGCTCGTCGTTACAAGTAGCTGGAACGGTTGGATGGGAAGCGCGAAATGAGCAGATCTTACTATCGATGGGTGATAGTTGCAGCCGGCGGCCTCTTGGGCTGCGTCGCAATAGGCGCCATGTTTTCACTGCCGGTTTTTCTTCGGCCCATCTCAAGGGATACCGGATGGTCCATAACCGGCGTATCCAGCGCCATGACCTTCGGCTTTCTCGCCATGGCACTGGGAAGCATCATCTGGGGAAACCTGTCAGACCGCTTCGGTCCGCGCCTCATAGTGCTGATAGGATCCAGTGTCTTGGCCGCAGCTCTGGTGCTGGCGAGCCGGGCGACATCGCTTGTTGAGTTTCAGCTGATCTTCGGCCTGGTGGTTGGTGGTGCGACAGCGGCCATCTTTGCGCCCATGATGGCTTGCGTGACAGGCTGGTTCGATTCGCATCGCAGCCTGGCGGTGTCTCTCGTTTCCGCCGGCATGGGGATGGCGCCAATGACCATGTCTCCATTGGCGGCGCGGCTCATTTCCAACCACGATTGGAGAACGTCCCTCCAAATCCTCGCCGCAATCGCCGCAGTCGTTATGATTCCAACAGCGTTGCTGGTGCGTCGCCCGCCGGGTCTGGAATCCGAAAATGTCGTCCCGGCCACACACGAAGAGCCGCAATCGGGGATCACCCTGGGGCAGGCAATCAGATCGCCGCAATTCATCACGCTGCTGCTGACGAATTTCTTTTGTTGTGCCACGCACTCCGGTCCAATTTTCCATACCGTGAGCTACGCAATAAGCTGCGGTATCCCGCTGATTGCCGCTGTTTCGATCTACAGCGTGGAAGGGCTGGCAGGCCTGGGCGGCCGTGTCGCGTTCGGTTTTCTAGGCGACCGGTTTGGAGCAAAACGCGTTCTAGTCTCGGGCCTGCTGCTGCAGGCGTTCGGCGCACTGGCCTACTTCTTCGTGCGTGAGCTGGCCGCGTTTTACGCCGTGGCGGCCCTGTTTGGTTTCATCTACGCCGGTGTGATGCCTCTTTATGCGGTACTCGCGCGTGAAAATTTCCCACTGCGGATGATGGGGACGATCATCGGCGGAACAGCAATGGCCGGCAGTCTGGGCATGGCGCTCGGCCCGCTGGCTGGAGGTTTGATCTACGACAGGTTCGCCGGCTACGGATGGCTCTACATCGGTGCGTGGGGTATTGGTATTGGCGCCTTCTTGATCGCATTGACCTTCAGACCCTATGGAGCCAAGCCAGCGCTGGAACCGGCCCGCGCCGCGGCTTAGTCGGACGCGATCGCGGGTACCAATGATACCGCAACCCTAGTTGAATCTATCGATGGGTCTCCTTCACGCGGCAGGGGTTGCAGTTTCAGTTGCGGCCGTCGTCGGCGCAGGCCCTGAGATGGTTATAAATTCGTGCGGTACGGCTATTGGCCGCCGCCGCCGTAGTTCAACATGCGGCAGCAGCAGAAAAATACGCGGGCCGCGCACCAGATATCGCTTCGCCAGTCTTCTCGGATTCTGCACGAGACGAAACAGCCATTCAAACCCCGATTTTCGAATCCAAGGCGGTGCACGCTTTTCGACACCCGTGATGAAATTGATCGAGGCGCCGATACACAACGCGAGACCGCGGGCGACGCCGCGCTCCTTGAGTTTTTGCGCGATGATCTCTTGCTGAGGCGAGCCAATGGCCAAAAAGCAGAACCTGAACGGACTGCTTTCCTCGATCGCGCGCAGGCAGGATTCGACCGCTGCTTTGTCGCGAATAAAATTCAGCGGCGGATCAATGTGGCGCAGGGCTTTGAGACCGAAACGCACCCGAAGTGTCTGTGCCTCTTCGGCGCTTCCACCAACCATCACCGCAAAATCGTTCGGTTTGATCACGCGGGACATCACCGCGGCTGTCAAATCGCTGCCGGAACTTACGCGATGGCATTGTCGCTTGAGGAAACCGATCAAGTGCGCCAGAAAATGGCTGTCCAAAAACACATAGGCAGCCTGCGCGTACAATGCGCGAAACTCGGGATCGTGGTAATGACGAATCACGTGATCGACGTTGGGTGTAACGACGTAGCCGAAGCGCTCACTCCCGAATCCGGTCACAATCGCGCACGCTTCGGCGAGGTCGTAGTCATCGATCATCAGAACGTCGGTCATATTATTCACCGCAGCTGCACTGCCGAATTTTCTTCTTGGTCGGCGCAGCCGTCCCCTCCGCCTTCGTAGCCCAGGTCTCCGCCTCGCCGGCTGATCAACAGACGCCAGCATAAACCGGGTATCGAGGCCCACAATCAGGTGAATTATTGATGGCCCTTTGGAAAAGACCGGACGCGATGAGTTCGCGTTGTCATATCGCCCGTAGGTCGCCGATATGTGCCGCGAGGGCGCAAGGCATGCTGAATCGCAGGCCGATGGCGAATTGACGCGAAGTGTGCGGCAGACAATAAACGACTTCGGCCTCGGTTCGAAAATTTATCAGCGAATCGCTGACAATGACCTTCTTGCCCGCATCCCAAGGGCGGCCGGCAATGATACGGGCTCCGCGCTCGCTGATGTTCGCGAGAACCACTGTCTCGTTGTCCGAAGGCTCATCGGCTGCCTCAAGATTCGCCACTGCGTTGGTGGCCATCCGTGGCCCCTCTCGCCCAGTTTGCATCGCATTCACCCTCTTGGCATGGTCTACTCAATCAGAGATCCGTGCGTCACAAAACAGAATTGCCGGATGGGTTAAGTTCGAGCTGCGCCAGCGGCAGCCAGCGATCATTTGACGCCGCCGCGGTTGATTCACCGAAAGCCGGACGCTTGGCGGCGCCGGGGCGCGCCGCAGCGGAAAGACCATTGGATTCACAGGTGCGATTCTTGCGTTTACGCTCATACAATGCGGTGTCGGCCTGTCTCATCAGCTCTTGCAGAGTCGCGGGCTTGTCGGGATCGAAATGCGCCGCGCCGACGCTCAGGGTCAATTTGTAGCGGTTTTCCGCGCCGCTGCGCTCGGCCAGATTCAAGTGCAGACGCTCACAGATCGCGTCCGCACTACGTCCGGGTTCTTCCTGGATCAACGCCACAAATTCATCTCCGCTCAAACGCCCCGTCACATCGAATTTGCGAAAAGTCCGGTCGATGCACTCCGCGGCGCGCGATATCGCTCGGTCACCCTCATCGTGTCCGTAGTGGTCGTTGATCCATTTCAGGCCGTCCAAATCGGCGTAGAACATCAGCATATGCTGCCTCGCCTCGCGCGCCCATCGAAGATGTTGGGCCGCCAGGGCCATGAATCCGCGGCGGTTATGCAGGCCGGTCAGATCGTCCCTCAACGCCATCTGCAGCAATGTGCGCTGCAGCCCAAGATGACCATGAGCATAACGTATGGTGCGCGCAATGGTGTCGGCCGCAATCGGGTTGTGGCCGGACGTGGCGCTGAGACGCGATTGCTCTCCCTCTGCTTCCGGCGGACCTTCCAGTTGCTCCACTGCGCCGTGAATGTCGGGGAGCAACAATATCGGCAAGTTCGGCAATTTGTTGCGCAGTTGCAGGGCCATCCTCGACACAAAGTGCGGCGTCAATGTGGATTCCAGCAACAACACATCGGGTGCTTGCTTGACGACCATGCGCAATGTCTCGTCAAAGTCCTGCGTATTCACCCGCAAGGCTTTCACATCTATCAGCTGGCCATCGATAGTCTCATGAAACCCGCCGTTCAAAAACCAGGAATTTTCCCATTTTTCCAACATCACGAGCGCCTTGAGCACGGTCCGTTTCATAGCCTCGTTTCGCCTCTTTGGGTGATTTTGCATGCATCCAGCATAGGCCGGGCAGCGACGAACACAATCAGGTGAATTATCGATGGACCCAGTGGGAAAGACTGGGTGCCGTGGGGGAGGGCGATAATCAATGCGGTAGCGAGCCCAATTAGGGCTCTATCAGGCCATTTCGGATCGCGTAGCGGACCAGTCCGGCGGTCTGATGAATATCGAGCTTTTCCATTACCTTGGTGCGGTGAGTGTCCGCCGTCTTGGTGCTGATACCCAGCAGAGTCGCGATCTTTTTGGTCGAATGCCCTTCGCCGACCAGTTGCAAGACCTGTCGTTCACGCACGCTCAGTTTTCCATTCGGCGCATCGGGATTGGCCAGGAACGCACGCACCACGGCGTTGGAGATCTTGGGACTCAAGTACACCTCGCCGCGATCCACATGCCGTATTGCAGCCACCAAATCCGTGCTCGCCTGTGTTTTGAGCACATAAGCGCGCGCGCCGATGCGCAATGCCTCAACCGCATAGGGTTCTTCCATATGACGGGTCAAAATGATCGCGCGTGTTTGAGGACTTACCCGCGCCGCTTCGCGCAATACGCTCAACCCATCGAGGCCCGGCATATCCAGATCGAGCACGGCAATTTCCGGCAATAGCTCCTGAATCATGCGAATCGCCTCGAGTCCATCGGAGGCTTCGCCCAAGACCTCGATATGCTCCTTCTCCAGCACGAGCCTCAATCCCTGCCTTACGAGGAGATGATCGTCCGCGAGAATTACTCGAATCGGCATCTTTAGTTCTCCACCGGGATTGTTATCACCAACTCAGTGCCGCCGCCCGAGTTGATCTGCATGGACCCGCCGACGACGCTCAGTCGCTCGCGCATGCCGATCAAGCCGAAGCCTTGTTCGCCTTGGCGAACCGCAATCGAAGCCGGGTCGAAGCCCGAGCCGTTGTCGCGTATGCAACAACGAATTGAATCGCCTTCTCGTTGAAATCGAATCGAGACCGCAGTTGCTCGAGCGTGCTTGACCACATTGTGCAACGCTTCCTTGGCAACGTGATACAGGGTCGCTTCGATCCGTCGCGGTAATCGTTGCTCAGGCACCGCCTCAATGCTTATCTGCAACTGGGAACGCTGTGCGAGGCCCTCGAACAGGTACCGTAGCGCGGGAACCAAACCCAGGTCGCTCAGTAATGCGGGCATCAACTCGTGCGACAATCGACGCAGCTGAACTTCGATTTGATCGAGCAGTTGCGTCACCTTGAGAATGTGCGGCTGAACCGCCGGCACCTCGTGGCTAAGGTCTTGCAGCGCGATGTACACCGCGACCAACAATTGGCCGGCCTCATCGTGAAGCGCGTTCGCGATACGCTTTGCCTCCTGTTCCAGCACCTCGTTGAAGTGGCGCAGCGCCGTGTTGGCTTCGCGAAATCCGCCGTACGTCATCTCATAAGGTGAGATGCATTCGGCAAAAAATTGCGAGGCTCCCGTTAGGATGCGATTGCGCTCGTTCATCCCGACATCGTCCGCCATCAGCTCTTGTAAACAAGAATGGTGAATATCCGCAATGGCGACCAACCCCGTGCCTGCCTCCAGCGCACTGCGTCCGATTTGATAGGCTTGCTGCAGAGCAGATTCGCCCGCACCGCCCAAATAGTCGCGCAGTGCGGTTGGATAGGCGGTGGCGGCCTCTTTCACGGTTGGCCGCCCCGATACCGCGCGACCAGAACCAGGGCATCATCGGTGCCTTTGCTGCCATCTGCCAGAATCCCATCGGCCATGGCCTCGATTCGACCATGCATGGAGACGTGCAGGGCGTGCTCGGCAGTCACTCCGTCGGTTGCCATCGTCAAAACATCCCCCGGCCTCACCGGCAGTTCTTCCACTCGAAGACTGGGCGAGCGAACGCCGATCACGCCGTTGCGAAGCAATAATTTGTCGCATGGCAGCCCCGCATCCCGGTGCAATAAGGCACACTCGACATTGCCGACGCCGATCCACGTGAGCATTGCGTCCTCGGTATTGAATGCGGCGAGACTCATCGCCACGCCGCGGGATCCGCGCAGCGCCTCGTGGCAACGATGCAGCAGCTGCATGACCGGATCGCCGATATGCTGGTCCAGTGTTGCGATTGCGATGCCGGCCGCCGCCGCCGCCGCCGGTCCGTGTCCCAAGCCGTCTATTACACCGAAAACCATTCCATTCGAGACGACACCGGCCCAATGCCGGTCGCCCGACTCCGTTTCTCCGGGCATCGTGGCGGCTGCTATGCTCCATTCCAGGTCGGCCGCTTTCACTTGAGCCACTTCTTGACGGTGACGGTCGTGCCTCGCCGCAATTCCGATTCGATGACGAACTCGTCCATCAGTCTCCTCACGCCCGGTAGTCCCAGACCCAATCCGCCGGATGTTGAATAACCGTCGCGCAGTACGTCGTCAATACTTCGAATACCCGGTCCGCTATCGCGAGCGATGATCACGATACCCCTAGCATGAGCGGTCTCCTCGTTGCGCATCATCACCTCACCGTGCTGTGCATACGTGACGATATTCCGGGCCAATTCCGAGATTGCCGTGGCGATCAAGGTGGTGTCGGTTGCGGAGAAGCCGATATTGGCCGCCATTGCCCTGCCTTGCTGCCGCGCTGCCACGATGTCTACATCGGAGCGGATGCCCACTAGAATGTCTTGTGGCACAGGCATTTGCGAGCTCAGGTACTACGGGCCGCTCGTCGTTGCAGGTGCGCAAGACCCTCCTCCAAATCGAGCGCGGTGGCCACACCCTCCATCGTCAAGCCAAGCTGCACCATGGCAAATGCCACTTCCGGCTGGATTCCCACAATGACAGTTTCGGCGCCGCGCAGACGTATCACATTGGTAATGTCGCGCAACGTTCGCGTCGCGAAAGAATCCATCACGTCCAGCGCGGTGACGTCGACAATCACGCCATTCGAGCGGAAATGAATCACTTTGTCGATCAACGCCCGGCGCAACTGCACGAGGTCAGCATCCGAGAGCGCAGCCTGGATGGTGGCTATGAGATACCGACCCTGCTTGAGGATGGGGACTTCCATGGCCTGCGTTACGACGAGGCGGTATCCGCAGAGGGAATAACCTTGTAGCCCAGCAAGCGCTCGGCTTGTTCAATGCCGCCTTGCAAATCGCCGACCGTGTTCATTTTGCCGAGATCGACACCGATCGTGACGATGGTCTGGGCAATCTCGGGAGACAGGCCCGTCACGATCACAGTGGCACCCAGCAGCCGCGATGCTTCCACGGTCTGTACCAAGTGATTGGCGACGGTCGCATCCATGGCCGCCACGCCGGTGATGTCGATGACCACAACCTTGGCGCGATTTGTGCGGATGCCGCGCAGCAATTGCTCCGTCAACTGGCGCGCCCGCTGTGCGTCGATGACGCCGATGATGGGCAAGATGAGCAGCCGCTCGCGGACCTGCAATACGGGTGTGGAGAGTTCGCGGATTGCTTCCTGCTGCTGACGAATGACGCGTTCGCGCTCCTGCACGAAGCCGACTGCCACGGTGTTGGCAATGCGATTGGCCGCCGGCTCATAGGCGTCCAGGATGCGATTGAGCATCGTGAAATCGCCTTGATACTTGGCGAACAGCGATCGCGCCAATACGTCGCGCAGCAGCAGCACGATTCCCACGACTTCGTGGGTTTCGACTCCTCGGGGAATGATGCGCTCTGAAAGGTTGCGCGCATACGATTGCAACGCTTCGAACGTTCCGGTCGCGAGTGCTTCGACGTAGTTGTCGTACACGGAGGTCGCTTCGGCGAATAGTTCGTCCTTGGTCATGGCCGTCAGCAAGCGGGCTTCCGCGATCCGGTTGGCCCACTCCTCGCGCAATTGAGTGCGATTTTGCCGCAGGTGCGCCACAAGCTCCTGCAGTAATTCGGTCGATTGCGCAGGGGTGCTTTGCAGTTGGTCGGCGGATCGCTTGCTGGACATGGGGCCGGCTCCTGAGGCGCTACGTTATTCGAAGGAGCCCTCCGGGCTCCCGCTGGTTTCGGCCTACTGTACAAGGTTAGAGCTGATTACCTTATCGGGAAGATACCCGATCCCGGCAGGAACGTGCTGCGCGTTGGCGCCGACAGCCGCCGGTGACAATCATCTTGGAATTGGCCGTTGCGGCGAGCGCCGGGAGCGTGGCTGAAGTCGCGAACGCCCTTGATTTTTAACACATTCTGCCATTACTGGAGAAGTAGCGACAACCGCATCGCATTCGACGTTACTTGTGCAGGGCCGGCCCGGTGTTGCCGTTCTCGGCTTGTGCTTCGGAGTAGATGTCTCTGACGGTTTTGTAGCACCCGCACGCAACTGCTAGGAGGCCATCAAGATCAAGAATAGTGATGGTGCCGCGACGGTAGACGATCAGCTCGCGTTTCCGCAGGGCGCTCATTGCCGCGCTGACGCCGACCCGCCGCACGCCCAGCATGAGCGCCAGAAATTCTTGCGTAATGCGAAACTCGTTGGAATTGACCCGGTCGCGCGTCATCAACATCCAGCGGGCCATGCGCTGTGTCACGACATGATAGCGGTTGCACGCTGCCGTTTGCGCGATCTGGATCATCAGCAAGTGGGTGAAGAGAAACACCTCTCTCTTCAACGCAGCGCTCTTGCTGAAACTTTGGCGAAAGTCCCCTGTCTTCAGGCGCATTGCCGTACCTCCGCCCTGTACAACGGCTCGAAAGGGCGAGACCGCAACACCCAGTGCCATGGGAACGCCGACCATACCTTCAGAGCCGATGAGTCCGACCTCCGCAGCTCGGCCTGTATCCACGGTAGTCAGCATTGAGACGAAACAGTCGTCGGGAAAGTACACGTGCTGAATCTGTGCGTGGGCTTCATACAGAATTTCCCCAAAGGTCAAATTGACCGGTTCGAGGATCCTAAGCAGTTTCTGGTATTCCGTGCGGGGCAAGGCGCCAAGTATGCGATTCGAAACTGCGACTTGCTTTGCGCCCATTGAAGACTCATCCAGTGTGCCGTGTTCTTAACTCCTTCTGCGGAGCCATTCTTCGAGTTTCGACAGGTCGATCACGGATTGGGAGGTCGGATCGAACGCCTCAAAGGTGCGCGAGTATAATTTAATATAATAAAAACAAGCAATTGTGTGCGACACCGAACATAAGAATTAGGAGTTCTATTCTCTCGCGCATTGTGCGGAGCCCTCCAATCCTCCCCCCTTTCGTCATCATCGCGTAGTAACCGCGGCAAATGCGATACTTCGAGTTCGAGCCTCTCTTTAGGTATTTTGAATGCCCAAGGTCACCTTTTTTACCTTCACCGGGGGCGCGCATACGGTCGAGGTGCCCGTTGGCACAACGCTTATGCGCGCGGCCACCGACAATCGTGTGCCGGGCATCGACGGAGATTGTGGCGGCAACTGTGCCTGTGCCACCTGCCACGTCTATGTTGATCCGAACTGGTCGGATCGCGTGGGAGCGCGCACCGCGACCGAAGCAGACATGCTGAACATTGTGGCGGAGCCGCGAGGCAACTCGCGCCTCGCATGTCAGATAACACTGACTGAGGCTCTGCATGGTCTTATCGTCAGCCTGCCTGAGGCTCAACATTGAACCGGCCGAACTGCATAGGAGATCCTTCGTGAATACCACTGCGTCAGTTGAGTCGGCCGCGATCGGCGCCGCGGCCCGCGCGCGCGCGGCTGCACTCCCGCTCGAGGAATTGAATCCCGCTGATCCGCAAGGCTTCGTTGACGATACCGTGGGTTATGTCTTCGAGCGTCTTCGCCGTGAGGATCCTGTGCATCGTTCGCGCAGCCCGATACCTGGCATCGACACCTACTGGTCGGTGACGCGCTACCGGGACATCATGCAGGTTGACACGAGCCATGGCATCTATTCGTCGCAAGACGGCATCACCCTGATGGACTTCCCGCCAGGCGATGAACAGAAGTTGCCGATGTTCATCGCCATGGATCCTCCCAAGCATGATGAGCAGCGCAAGGCGGTCGGTCCGATTGTGGCGCCGTCGAACCTCAACAACTGGCAGGACCTGATACGCGAGCGCACGGCCAAGGTGCTGGACGGCCTGCCGCGCAATGAAACATTCAACTGGGTGGACAAAGTCTCGATCGAGCTCACCACTCACATGCTGGCGACTCTTTTTGACTTCCCGCTGCAGGACCGCCGTCTGCTGACGCACTGGTCCGATATGGCCACCTCCAACAAGCTGACCAATCCGGATGCACCCGAACCTGAAGTACGCATGGCCGAACTGCGCAAGATGCTGGAATATTTCACCCGGCTTTGGAACGAGCGCATCAATGCGCCACCGCGGACCGACCTCGTGTCAATGCTGGCGCATGGAGCGGCGACCAGGAACATGGGTGCCACCGAGTACATGGGGAATCTGATTTTGCTGATCGTCGGGGGCAACGACACGACGCGCAATTCAATGACAGGCGGTCTGTTGGCCTTGCACGAACATCCGCAGGAAATGTCCAAGCTGCGCGCCAATCCGGCGCTGGTCGACAGCCTTGTGCCCGAGATCATCCGCTGGCAAACACCGCTGGCCTACATGCGGCGAAGCGCGCTCGTCGACACGGAATTGGGCGGCAAGCAGATTCGCAAGGGCGATAAGCTGGCGATGTGGTACCTGTCGGGCAACCGCGACGAGTCGGCGATTCCCGAGCCCAACCGCTTCATTATTGATCGTGAACGACCGCGTCAGCATCTGTCCTTTGGTTTCGGCATCCACCGCTGCGTCGGCAACCGGCTTGCCGAGCTTCAATTGAAGATCCTCTGGGAGGAAATACTGCGCCGCTTTGAGGCGATCGAAGTCGTGGGCAAGCCGACGCGTATTCGATCCGCATTCGTGCGCGGATTCAGCGATCTTCCGGTGCGGATTCCGGTGTAGGACGTCCGACGACAGACGCATGCGTGATAAGCCCGCGACACACGGCCGGTAATCCCCTATCGGACAGAGTGACATGGCTCGACAATGGCTCCTCTAAAGACCACGCCCTGTTAGGCTGGCTACGGCGGCTCGCAATCGCCGACGCCGGGTCGTCCACGCCGGGGCGCCGCCCGCCAGGAAGATTGGTGCCATAACGAGACGGAGGTCCCTCGCGCATCCGCCATTCGTGGCACGATGGCGCAATCCCCTTCTAATACATGATTCAGTGTGGCATTCCTGACTGCCTCACTCGAGCGAGCACGGAAACTTCGGCAGGCGAGTTTCGGACACCTTATGCAAGCTCAAGAGAATTTCAGCATTCTTCTCGTCGACGATGACCCCATGGTGATTCGTATCTTGAGCCGCATCCTCAGTGACTTTACCCCCCTTCGATTTGCAACCTCCGGCCGCGCGGCGCTCAAGCTGGCGCATGAATCCGTACCTGACCTGGTGCTGCTGGATGTGGACATGCCCGAACTCAGTGGCTTTGAAGTATGCAAGGCATTCAAGAGCGATGCGGCGCTGGCGGAGGTGCCGATCATCTTTATCACCAGCCATGAAAGTGCGCAGCTGGAAGCCAAAGGGCTTGCGTTGGGTGCCGCGGACTTCATCAATAAGCCACCGCATGCGCCGTTGGTGCTGGCACGGGTGCGCACCTACCAACGTTTGAAAATGTTGTCCGATACCATGCGTAGCGCGGTCAATATGGATTTCCTCACGGGTGCATTGACCAGGCGGGCTTTGGAAAAGGCCTTGACGCAGGAATGGTTGCGGGCACAGCGCTCAGCGGCGCCGATGGCATTGTTGCTGGCGGATATCGAAGGCTTCACGGCATACAACGCCGAATTGGGTGAAGCGAAGGGCGATGCCTGCCTGAAGGTTGTTGCCGACGCGCTCCGTGCGGCGGCACGCCGACCGATCGACGTTCTGAGTCGATTTGCGGGCGGGAAATTCGCTCTATTGCTCCCGGAGACCGACGCCAAGGGTGCGAGCACCGTCGCACAACGCGCGCTTGCTGCGGTTGATGAAATGCAAATGCCGCGCACCGCACCAATCGGCCGCGTCACACTGTGCGTCGGCGGCGGCTGCCGCGACTCCGCACGCTCGAGCAGCCGGATCGCTGCCGTCCCGAATGATTTGATCGAGGCGGCCGAACAAGCCTTGAACAGCGGCAGGGCCGCGGGCGGACACCAGGTCGGAATGGTCGATATTGCCGACCTCGGTGCTTCCCGATGAAATCCGGTGCACCACCCAACCCGACGACAGGTACCCTTCCACTGAGCGCCGAGGAAATGCATAGCAGCGACACGTTTCTCCGCGCCGAGGCTTTGCAGCGGGCAATCTTCAACAGCACCAATTTCTCGAAAATTGCCACCGACGCCAAGGGCGTCATTCAGATCTTCAACGTCGGTGCGGAACGGATGCTGGGCTACACCGCTGAAGAGGTCATGAACAAGGTCACGCCGGCCGACATTTCCGATCCCCAGGAAGTCATCGCCCGAGCAGAGGCCTTGAGCGCCGAACTCGAGACTCAGATCGCGCCGGGGTTCGAGGCATTGGTTTTCAAGGCTTCTCGAGGCATCGAGGACATTTACGAACTGACGTATATCCGCAAGGATGGCAGCCGCTTTCCCGCGGTTGTCTCAGTGACGGCATTGCGCGATGCGGACGGCGCGATCATCGGCTACCTCCTGATCGGTACCGACAATACCGCGCGCAAGCTGGCGGAGGAGGCACTGCTCAAGGCGGGAGCCTTACAGAAAGCCATTTTCAATAGCGCCAACTTCTCGAGCATCGCCACCGATGCCAAGGGTGTCATCCAGATTTTCAACGTCGGCGCCGAGCGGATGCTGGGCTACACGGCCGCCGAGGTGATGAACAAGATAACACCGGCCGACATCTCCGATCCGCAGGAGCTGATTGCGCGCGCCAAAGCACTGAGCGTCGAACTTTCAACGGCGATCACCCCGGGATTCGAAGCGCTGGTATTCAAAGCTTCGCGCGGAATCGAGGACATCTACGAGCTGACCTACATCCGCAAGGATGGCAGCCGATTCGGGGCGGTGGTGTCGGTCACCGCGCTGCGCGACGCTCAGGATGCCATCATCGGCTACCTGTTGATTGGTACCGACAACACTGCGCGCCAGCTGGCCGAAGAGGCCCTGCTCAAGGCGGGAGCCTTGCAGAGGGCGATTTTCAACAGCGCCAACTTCTCGAGCATTGCCACGGATGCCAAGGGCGTCATTCAGATATTCAACGTCGGTGCCGAACGAATGTTGGGCTACACCGCTGAAGAGGTGATGAACAAGGTCACGCCGGCCGACATTTCCGATCCCCAGGAAGTCATCGCCCGAGCAGAGGCCTTGAGCGCCGAACTCGAGACTCAGATCGCGCCGGGGTTCGAGGCATTGGTTTTCAAGGCTTCTCGAGGCATCGAGGACATTTACGAACTGACGTATATCCGCAAAGATGGCAGCCGCTTTCCCGCGGTTGTCTCAGTGACGGCATTGCGCGACGCGGACGGCGCGATCATCGGCTACCTCCTGATCGGTACCGACAATACCGCGCGCAAACAGATTGAGGCGGAGCAGACGCAGTTGGCGCAACGGCTTCGCGACCACCAGTTCTACACCCGGTCCCTGTTCGAATCCAATATCGACGCATTGATGACCACGGATGCGCCCGGCATCATCACCGACGTCAACAAACAGATGGAGGCCCTCACCGGCTGCACGCGCGATGAGCTGATCGGCGCACCGTTCAAGAACTTCTTCACCGAGCCCGAACGGGCCGAAGCGGGCATCAAATTGGCGCTGAGCAAGAGAAAAGTAACCGATTACGAGCTGACCGCATGCGACAGGAACGGCAAGCAGACCGTCGTATCCTACAACGCAACCACCTTCTACGATCGAGACAGGAGATTGCAAGGTGTGTTCGCGGCAGCGCGTGAGATCACGGAGCGCAAGCAGTATGAGCGATCGCTGCGCGAGGCGACGCATCGGGCGGAACGCGCGAACAGCGCAAAGAGTGAATTCCTGGCCAACATGAGTCATGAGATCCGCACCCCCCTGAATGCCGTCGTCGGACTGGGCTATCTGCTGGAACACACCACGCTCAATGAGGACCAGCGCCAGCTCTTGTCCAAGATCCAGTTTGGCGGCCGCGCGCTGCTGGGCGTCATCAATAACGTTCTGGATCTATCGAAGATTGAGGCGGGGGAGATGTCGCTCGAGGATGAGCCCTTCAATCTGCCGGAACTCGTCCGCGACCTTGGTCAGATGCTGGCTCCTCAGGCCGTGGCGAAGGGAATCGAGTTGGTCGTTCACTGTGCGCCGGGCATGCCGCGCATCGTGAAGGGCGATGCGTCGCGCCTGCGGCAAATCCTCACCAACCTGCTCGGCAATTCGATCAAATTCACGGAAGCGGGCCACGTGGAGCTGAAGGTATCCTGCGCTGAGCAGCATGCCGATCGCATCCGGCTGCGTTGCACCGTACACGACACCGGTATCGGCATCGAGCCGGAGGCGATCAAACGGCTGTTCACGCCTTTTACCCAGGCAGACGCATCCACGACACGTCGCTTCGGCGGAACCGGGTTGGGTCTGTCGATCGCGCGTCGCTTTGTTGAATTGATGGGCGGCGAGATCGGCGTAACCAGTACTGCCAAGACGGGCAGCACCTTTTGGATCGAGGTACCGCTTCGAATCGCGCAAGATATTGAGGGAATCCTCAGCACCCGAGGGTTGAGAATCTTGATCGCCGATTCAAGCGGCGAGGCACCTGAGCGCCTGGTCACCATGGCGCGTGCTTTGGGGTGGAGTCCGGAGGTGGCGGCGAGCGGCGAGCAGCTCCTCGAGATGATGCGTCATACCCAGTCGCATGCCTGGTCGGACGTGCTCATCGTGGCGCTTCACCTGGACGATATGGATGCACACCAATTGATTGCGCGCCTGGAGAAGGAATGTGCCCACGGCGACTTGCCGCCGGTGATCGTGGTTGCAGAGCAGATGCAGTCATACGTGGAGCACGAGCTGCTCATGCGGCCCTCGGATGTTTTGTTGGTGCAGCCGCTGACCAGCTCGGCACTGTTCAATGCGGTCAACGCCGCCCTTTCAAAGGAACCTGAGAGTCTCGAGCGTGTGTTGCAATCCACGAACTTTGACGAGCAGAGTGCGCAATGGTTGTACGGTGTGCGGATTCTGGTGGTCGATGACAGCGACATCAATTTGGAGGTTGCGCAGCGCATTCTCGAAAGGCAGGGTGCGACCGTTTCGACGTGTTCTGACGGCATGGCAGCCCTGGAGCACATCCGCGACAACGCCCATATCCTGGATATCGTGCTCATGGATGTCCAGATGCCAATCCTCGATGGCAACGAAGCCACGCGCCGCATACGCAGCCAGCTTCAGCTGACGGTGCTGCCCATCGTTGCGCTGACTGCGGGCGCGCTGGTTGGCGAGCGTCAGCGCGCGCTGGAGTCCGGGATGAACGATTTCGTCAGCAAGCCGTTCGACCCACAGGTACTCATCCGCAAGGTGCGCAGGCTCGTGGAAGTGGCACGAGGCGCACCCGTACCGATGGTCATTCTCGATACCAAACCCGCCGGACCGGTTGCCGCCACGAGAATCATGGCGTCGATCGATGCCGGCACCGTTCAGCAGATGTTCGGAGATGATTTGTCACTGTTCAAATCGCTGCTGGCCCGCATGCTGGCGGAGTTTGCGGATTTCGCACAGCCTGTCGCGCTTTCACCCGACGATCAGACCAACTTGAGCCGCATCCAGGGGCGCGCGCACAAGCTGAAGGGCAGCGCCGGAATGATAGGCGCGACTCGAGTCATGCGGCTCGCGGGCGCAGTTGAAGCCGCTCTGCAGGATGGCCGCACGATGGACGTCGTGGCAAGAATACTCGAGCAACTGGCGGCAGCGCTCGCAATCTTGCGCGAAGAGACGGAACTGCTGTCGGAAAAGAAACCGGATCGCGATACGGACCCCGTCGCGCTGCCGTCGAATCGGCCGAAAATCGGCAACTCTGAGATCGATGCGCTGTGCGCGCTGCTGGAGGGCCAGAATCTTGCGGCGATGGATAAATTTGCCGCTTTATCCTCCTCCTTGAGTGAACTCGTGGGTGCGGTGCGTTTCGAGCGCCTTCGCGAAGCCATTGACAATCTCGATTTTCAGCTCGGCGCCGAGTTGTTGCGCGAAACCGTTGTGGCTTGATGAGCCGTGTAAGGGTTTGTCCGATATGAGATATCGAATTGCTCAGGTCGCTTTCGACCCGAGTATGTTCGCGAGCGTACAGACCCAGCGTGCGTATGTGCTGAGACTGTCCCGATGGTGTTAACGCTTGCATCCATTAGCATTTGAGCATCGTTATGCGTGGCGGCCTGTGATCCCCCCCCCCCCAACTCAATTGTTGAAAGAGACATTGATGTCATGTCGCGGCGCAGCGGCTGCCTGCGCTTCAGAGTTCGAATCCTATTTTTGCAGCAATTCAGATGACAACGGGGAAAGCTAGCCTGCCTCGCGAAGCGATACGAACGGCACTTGCCCAGCACGCCGGCCTTCCCGGTGCGGACGTCATGGTCGAAGCCACGGCGGCCACGTGGCGCTTGGTGGCCGCACAACTCGCACCGGTGATCGGCGCGCGAGGGTTCGAGGTTCTGTTCGGCCGCGCGCTCCACATGACCAGCACCACCTTTCCATGGCTTGTGGTCAGTGCGGATCATGGCGGCAGCGAGAGTCCGCTGCCGAGGCTCGAGAGGTGTCTCGCTCGCCAAGATCCGGCTACGGCCGCGAAGGCGAGTTACACACTGCTCTTGAAGTTCACCGAATTGCTGATGACGTTGATTGGCGAGTCGTTGACCGCGCGATTGTTGGCCCCCGTATGGGCTGGTCCATCATTGTCATCTACGCAGGAATCCGCACTATGAGCGACAAAGTAACCATATGCCGCCTCGCCTCCGGGGTGCCTGGACTGGATGCGACACTCGGCGGCGGCCTGCCGGAATTCTCCTTCAATCTCATCGTGGGACCCCCCGGCTCAGGCAAGACGACGTTGGCGCACCAGATCATGTTCGCGTTGGCGACCAAGGAACGACCGGCGCTGTTCTTCACTGTGCTCGGCGAACCGCCGTTGAAGATGTTGCGCTATCAGCAGCAGTTCGCATTCTTCGACTCCCAGAAGATCAGTGAGTCGATTCGCTTCGTCAATTTGAGCGATGAGGTGTCGACCGGCAATTTCGACGAGGTGCTGGCGCGCATTACCAAGGAGGTCGAGGCATACTCGCCGGGTCTGGTCTTTGTCGATTCGTTCCGCTCGGTCATGTTGGAGGCACGGAATCAACCCCAGGGCACGCTCAGCTTGCAGCAGTTCATTCAGCAACTGGGCATACACTTGAGCGGCTGGCAGGCTACGAGCTTTCTGATTGGGGAATATCTGACGAACTCCGATCCCCATCCGGTCTTTACCGTCGCTGACGGCCTGATATCACTGGATCAAAGCATCCACCGCAATTCCATGGTGCGCCAAATGCAGGTGCTCAAGATGCGTGGTCAGGCGACTCGTCCGGGCATGCAAACATTCCGCATCTCCAGCGCCGGCATCGAAGTGTTTCCGACCGCGCTGGTACGCGACGATAACACTGCCACGCTCGAACCGGTCGGATCGCGGCGTACCAAGGCCCGGGTTGCCGTGGGCGTGCCGGGCCTCGATGAGATGCTCGGCGGCGGATTGCCGTCGGGTTATTCGATGCTGGTGGCAGGGCCATCAGGATCCGGCAAGACCATCCTTGCCACCGCCTTCCTGGCTGAAGGTGTGCGGCGTGGCGAAGCAGGCGTCATCGTCGCATTTGAGCAGACGCCGAGTCAGTCTCGGACCACCACAATTGACGATATGGTGCGCGCCGGGCAGGTCGGGCTGATCAATACCCGTTCACTGGATCTGTCGATCGATGAGATCGTTCACCATCTGGTGGGACTCATTCATAAGATGAAGGCAAAACGGGTCGTGATCGATTCACTGTCCGGGTTCGAACTGGCGGTGGCGCCAACCTTTCGCGAGGATTTTCGCGAATCGCTGTTTCGCATGGTGGCAGTGCTCTCCGATCTTGGCGTGACGATAGTGATGACGTCGGAACTCGAGGATCGCTATACCGACCTGCGATTCAGCCCCTACGGGTCGGCATTTCTCACGGACGCAATCATAGTGCAGCGCTACATTGAAATCGAAAGTCACTTCAAGCGCGTCCTGGCGGTCGTCAAGGTACGCGGCAGCGCTCACAGCAACGAGCTTCGCCAATTCGAGATCACCGATGCGGGGATCATCATTGGTGATCCATTGGGAGACTACGAAGGGCTCCTCAGCGGGCGCGCGACGCTGGCGCCCCCGCCGGTCAAAGTGCTGGGGCGAGCCAAGCTGCGATGAACGAGCTTGAGCGAAAGGAGAGATTCTCCGACTCCTCAACGCCTTCGGCGCTCGCCGCGCGCGAAGCCGCAGTCCTGGCCCGAGAACAAGCCGCTGACCGACGCCAAGCAGCCGCCGAACTGCGGGACAAGGCGGCGGACAAGCGCGAAGAGACAGGCCGGGCGGCTTACCTGCAGCGCGCAAGTGCCGAGACCGACTTGCTGGAAGCGAACCAGCACCTGGTCGTGGCGGCAGTTCACTCGCAGACGATGGTCGAGGCGGCGGAGCACGCCACACTGCAGATGTCCTTCAAGGCTGAACGTGACTTTCTCACCGGGTTGCCCAACCGTGCGCTATTGAGTGATCGCCTGGCGCAGGCGATGGCGTTGGCGATACGCCACTGCAAGCGACTCGCCGTCCTGTATGTGGATCTGGATAATTTCAAGGACATCAACGATGCGTTCGGGCATTCGGTTGGCGATCAGTTGCTGCAGTCGGCCGCCAAGCGCCTCGAGCAATGCATCCGCCACTCCGATACCGTCAGCCGACAGGGCGGCGATGAGTTCGTCGTGCTGTTGTCTGAGGTCGAAACGGCTCAGGACGCGGCCTGCGTCTCGCGGAAGTTGATCAAGGCCATGGCCGAGCACCATCTCATCGCCGGCCACGATCTCAAAGTGACATTGAGCATCGGCATCAGTCTATTCCCGGACGACGCCGGCGACGCCGAAGCGCTTCTCACCAATGCCGACACCGCGATGTATCATGCCAAGAGGGTCGGCGGAAATAACTACAAGTGCTTCACGCCGGAAATGAGCGCTGCTTCACCCGTTCACCAATCGTAATTCGCCACAGAAGACGCTGATGACCCTGATAGCCGCCGGTTGCGGTATGCAAGAGGCAGCGATTGTCCCAAAGCGTCAACAGGCCCGGCGACCAGCGGTGCCGGTACACGAACTCGGGCTGGGTCTGATGCGCGAACAATTCGGTCAACAGTGCCGTCGAGTCGGCTTCGCTTAGGCCGTCGATGCCGATGGTGTAGCCCATGTTGACGAACAGGGCCTGTCGGCCGGTTTCAAGATGTCTTCTCACCACGGGATGCAGTTGCGTCGCCATGGCGCGTTCCGAGTAACGGATCGCCATCGAGCGGCCCTTGTCGCGTTCACCGTAGACGCCGCCGGGGGAGTAACTGCGGCGAGCCGAGTGAATGCCTTGCAGGGGCGCAATCCTCGACTTCATCGCCTCCGATAAAGCCTCGTAAGCGGCGTACTGGTCGGCGAACAGCGTGTCGCCGCCGATCGGCGGGATGACCTTGCCATACAGCAGGGTGCCGGCAGGCGATGACTCGAGAAAGCTCCAATCCGAGTGCCATGCTTCGGCAAATATCGGAGTGGTCTCATCAGCCTCGCGGCGCACCTCGACGACGCGCGGGTGGCCCGCTATCGGTGCAATGAAGGGATCGTCGCCGTCAGGTCCCAATGCGGCCGCAAATCGCTCCAGGTCGGAGATTTCCAATTCCTGGTCGCATATTCCGATGACCTGGTGTTCGAGCCAAGCACTGCGAATGAGGTCTATTTCCGCCGGTGAATGCGGCCGCGAAAGGTCAACCCCGCGAATCAGCGCGCCGCAACCAACCCCTGAAGGCTCGATGCGAAATGTCATCGCGTCTGGTGCGCGGGGTCGCCAATCTTGCACGTACCGCTGTACAGGACTTGGTCCTTGATGCGTATCGTGCCGAATCCCGATGGTCGGTCAATGGCGTACTGGAAGATGGAGCCGCTGCGATTGACCGCGAACGAAATCTGAGTATCGGAGATGGTGGCGGGAAGTAATTCATTGCCGCCCAGATCCACTCTTTGCGCCTGCTGATCAATGATGATTTCAAAAGCCCGCGTCTCGTGGCCCGTTCCGTGCGACTGCCAGACGCAGGATAGGAGAATCTCGGCCGATCGCAGCGGCTGGGCGAGCACGACGCAGGCACTCGCCACCACGATAAATGCGCCGGGCCTTGGCATCGTCACTTGTTCCGTGCTGTAGGGGCTTCCCCGCTCGTGTAATATAGCACCTGGCGTACCCATAAGAACACACAGAGCATAAGCGGCGTCAAATCAATTTCAAAAGGAATTGAACCCATGGAAAATATCTCGGGCAGCGAATCGTCAACGCAGATCCCTTCGGCGCTCGCGCCGCAACCCATGAGCTTTACCGGTAAGGGAAGCGAATATTTCGGCATCTGGATCGTCAATCTGTTGTTGACGATCATCACGCTCGGTATCTATTCGGCGTGGGCCAAGGTGAGAAGGCTGCAATACTTTTATCGGCACACCCAGCTGGCAGGGTCGAGCTTCGATTTTCACGGCAGCCCGATCAAAATCCTGATCGGACGGGTGATCGCGCTGGTCATGCTGCTCTGCTACAACTTCTCGGTTCGCCTGCAGTCCTCGATGACACTCGTCATTCTGCTCATTGTGGCGATTGTCATGCCCTGGTTGCTGCGCAATTCATTCCGCTTCCGCCTCTACAATACAAGTTGGCGCGGCACGCGTTTTCACTTTCGCGGCAGCGTGGCGGGGTCCTATCGCGTTTTCCTGCTCAACGGATTTCTGACGTTGATCACTCTTTACGTGATGGCTCCCTTCATGCATCAGCGGTTGAAGGCATACCAGCATGACAACAGCTACTTCGGACGCACGCAGTTTTCCTTTCATGCCGGGGCCGGCCGGTTCTATGCCGTTTATCTGCTGCTGCTGGCCGCAATAGTGGCGTTCATAGTGCTGATGGGCGTTGCCGGAATCGGCGGTGCGCTCGGCACGATGTTTCAGGCCCAGAGACAGGGCGGGCGGGTCGACCCGGCCTTGGTGATCAGGACCGTGCTCATTCTCTATGGCGCGTTCATATTGATTGCCGTCTCGATCGGACCGACATTTCGCGCTCTCATCACCAACCTGATCTGGAACAACACGCGTCTCGGCGAACATCGCATCGAATGCAATCTGTCGCCGTTGATCCTGATTTGGATTTCGGTGAGCAACCTTGTGTTGGTCGCGCTGACCCTGGGTCTTTTCATGCCTTGGGCGGCGGTACGCCTGGCAAGATATCAGATCGAGTCCATGCGGCTGGTGCCGGCCAGTGATCTGCAGGAGTTCGAGGCGGCGGAGCCGGAATCCCTGGGTGCGGTCGGCGAGGAAACGGCGACCGTATTCGATTTCGATATTTCGCTGTAGGCCTTCGGGCAGGCCAAAGGTGCTTCAGGCCAACTATTTCGACGGACGCTCGACGCGCGTTCACGTCGTCAGTTTGTCGACGTCCGGCGAGGATCTGATCATCGCGGGTGAAGGCGTCGATTTTCGCGTGCCGTTCGCCGACGTCAAGGTGGACGAGCGGCTTGGGTTGGCGCCGCGCAGCTTACGCTTCAGGGATGGTGCATTTTGCGAAGTGCGAGACCTGGAGGGTCTCGAGTCCCTCCTTAGGTCGACGGCGCATCGCGACGGACGCGTCGATCGCTTGCAGCGCAATCTGCGGTTCGTTGTGTTTTCATGCGTTGCCTGCGTGGTGATCGCAGTCGCCGCGTACCGATGGGGCCTGCCGTGGGCGGCCGGCGAGGGCGCGAAGCACCTGCCTCCCGTCATCGGTAAGACATTGTCCGTACAGACGCTGAAAATATTGGACGGTGCGATTCTGACGCCGAGTAAGATTGGCGAGGAGCGTCAGCAGGCGCTGAGCGCCAAATTCCACGCGCTGCGCCTGCAGGAAGGCGGCGTTCCGGACTCTGCGCTGTTGTTCCGGCGTTCGGCGCAACTTGGGGCAAATGCGTTCACCTTGCCCGATGGCACGATCATCGTGCTGGATGATTTGATCACCGTGATTGGTGACGATCAGCGGATTCTGGCGGTGTTGGCGCACGAATTGGGTCACGTGCACGGACGTCATGGCTTGCAGCTGCTGCTGCGCAGTTCCGCCGTGGGCGCGTTTTGGACCTTCTATATCGGTGACATCAGCAGCCTGCTGGCGGCCGCTCCGGCGGCCGTCGTGGAGGCGAAGTACTCGCAAGAGCTCGAACGGCAGGCCGATGACTATGCAGCTGCGCTGCTGCTGCACAATGGCTTGTCGCCCGGCCTGCTCGCGGACGCGCTGCAAAAGCTGACCGAAAGCCATCCCGGCGCTTCGAAAGCGGGGTTCCTATCGACTCACCCGTCCACGGACGAGCGCATGCGCCGGTTGCGCCAGCCTTCGCGATCGGCGCCGCCGGACTAGCCCCCTCGCGAATTCGCGCCCATCGGCAGCCCGCATCGAGTAGCATGCGGTGAGGTTGAGGCGGCATCAACCGTACCATCGAAGGAGGATCAATATGGACCAGGAACAGCTTATCCAGGCCGCCGCGAGCATCGCGGGGGGGATGGCAGCGGCTCACTACGACAAGTTCAGCGGGCTGGTGGCAACGCGAATCACGGACATCGCCGAAACAGCCGTGAAGATCGCGAGGGCAATCGACGCTGAAGCGCGTAAACAGCAGTAGGCCAAGCCGGGGCCCTCATGACCGGCCGGTGCGCTGATTGCGCCCCGTGAGCTTCGCGAACAGCACCCCCGCAACAAGACCGACCGCCATCTGCGCCGCGAGGCCGATCGCGCCGCGCGCACCGAATATGCCGACCGTCCCCAAAGTCATCTTCAACACCGTGAACAAAGTGAACAGCGCCATCGCACCGGCGAGCCCGAAGACCGCAATGCGACGACCGCTGAATCGGGTGACCACGCCGGCGGCCAAGAATGCGATGAGTAGAGCGATCGAGGTCAACGCGGCGTAAGGCCCGATCATGCCGGCCAGATCGTGCGCGGCCCAGGAGATGCGATCGGCCAAGGGGATTGCGGCGGGGCGCGCCCCACCGGCGTGACCCGCGGCGATGGACCATGCGTGCTGCACCAACACGGAATGAGCGGCCGAGCCCAACACGACCATCACAGCGACGGCGACGACAAATGCGATAATCCGGCGTAGCATTCGAGCCCATCCCTGTTTTGTCATAGTTTGCGTCCCGAACCAAAGATGTCTTCATCTCACACGCGCATTGCATCGTCAATTCTGACTGCCGCGGTGGCGGCCATGAGCTGTGCCGCGGCGTCGGCCGAGGCGGACTTGGGCATAGGGCGCGCTCCGCCGCCCCCACCCCAGCCCGCCAAGGTGGTCAAGACCGGATACAAGGTTACCGAGATCGCCAAAGGGCTCGATCATCCCTGGTCGATGGCGTTTTTGCCGGATGGTTCGATGCTGGTGACCGAGCGTCAGGGGCGGTTGCGCCTGATCAAAGGCGGCTTATTGCAGCCTCAACCGATCGGCGGTGTCCCGGCGGTGCATACCGGCAGCCAGGCCGGACTGTTCGACATCGTCCTGCATCCGAATTTCGCACAGAACAATATCGTCTATCTCACCTACGCCGCGGGAACGGCTGCGGCCAACGGCACACAAGTGGCGCGTGCGCGCTTCGACGGCAGCATGCTGCAAGACCTGCACGTAATTTTCAAAGCGGCGCCTTTGAAGGATACGGACAACCACTACGGTGGGCGCATGGCATTTCTCCCCGACGGCACGTTTGCGCTGACGATTGGTGAGGGCTTCGAATATCGCGAGAAAGCGCAGGACCTGACTTCCGATCTGGGCAAGATCGTCCGACTCAACGAAGACGGCAGCGTGCCGCAGGACAATCCGTTCATCGGACAAGCAGACGTCCGCCCGGAAATCTACACCTGGGGGCATCGCAACGAGCAGGGCTTGATTTTCGATGCGCAAAGCGGACTGCTTTACGAAACGGAGCACGGTCCGCGCGGCGGCGACGAACTGAACATCATCGTGGCGCACAAGAACTATGGCTGGCCGGTGATCACCTACGGGATGGATTATTCAGGCGCCTATGTCTCGCCGTATACACAACGTCCGGGGCTCGAGCAGCCGGTGATTTATTGGACGCCGTCCATCGCGCCATCGGGGCTCGCGATGTATCGGGGCGAGAAGTTTCCTGCCTGGAAGGGCGATCTGTTCGTGGGGGCCCTGGCGTTCAGGCATCTGCGCCGCGTGCATCTGGACGAGGCTGGAAACGTCGTGAGCCAGGAAGAATTGCTGAACGATCTGCGGTGGCGCATCCGCGACGTGCGAGCGGCGCCGGACGGCTACCTATACGTCTGCACCGACGAGACGGACGGACACGTGTTGCGCCTCGAGCCGGCGGACTGATGCGGAAAACCTCCCGGGAGATCGAGGAAAATGACGACGAAACGAAAAATCGTATCGCAAGCTGACTGGCTCAAGGCGCGCAAAAAGCTTCTCGTGAAGGAGAAGAAACTGCTGCGGATGCAGGAAGCGCTGAATGCCGAGCGGCGTTCGTTGCCGTGGGTAAAGGTGACCAAGCCGTACATGTTCGAAGGTCCCCAAGGCGGGATGACGCTCGGCGATTTATTTGATGGCCGCAGTCAGCTCATTGTCTATCACTTCATGTTTACGCCCGGCCAGAGTGCGGGATGCCCGCACTGCTCTTTGCGGGCAGACGGATTCAACGGCATCAATATCCACTTGAAGAATCGCGATGTGACCATGATTGCGGTGTCGCGCGCGCCGTACATGAAATTGGCGGCTTATCAGAAACGGATGGGTTGGACCTTCCCATGGGTATCATCCGGCGACACGGACTTCAATTTTGACTACAACGTGTCCTTTACCCCGGAATCCATCGCCCAGGGCACCGCTTTTTTCAACTACGCCACGCAGCATCCTGGAAATGCGGAACGCGAGGGGCATAGCGTGTTCGCCAGGGACAAGCGCGGCAGCATTTTTCACACATATTCATGTTACGCGCGCGGCAATGAACCGCTGAACATTCACTATCACTATCTGGACATGGTGCCGAAGGGCCGTGATGAAGGTGGCCGTGGGCCGTTTTGGGTGCACCGTCACGATGAATACGGTCAGTAGGTGCGCGCGCAGAGCCGCCCACTTCCGATGGAATGGCGGCCGGGTCACCGCGCCAGAGTTGCGCCCGCCAGCCTGCCGATGGCTCCCAGTGTCGTTTGCGCGGCATTCAAGCCAAGACGAAAGTCGGCATCGCTGTAGGTCGCGTATACATCGGTCGGTTGATGCCATTGCGGATCCCATCCGGCGCCGATCTCCCGTCCCCGCTCGTTCTCACGCAGGCTGATTGCGGGCACGAGATCCATGAACGGCGTGCTATCGGTATTGGTCATGTGCGGCCCCACCGCCGCGGGATAGTCCGTTGCGTAGGTTTCGTTCGCCGCATAAAAAGCCCAAGCCAGTTTCTGCGCGCCTTCCGCCGTTTTGGCGAGTGACTGAAACTCGATGTTGACGTCAGCTTCCGGCCGCTGGTCCTTCGCCATGCTGCCATCGGCGTGCGGCATGCCGTGATCGAAGAGCATCATGTCGTGCTGGATCATGCCCAGCCACTTAGGCTCCGGATAGCGCCCCGATCCGGCCGGTTCTTCCCTGCCCTGAAGGGCCGCGCGTTGGTCAACGTACGCACGAGCGCCGTTGAGTCCGGTTTCCTCATTGTTCCAAAGGGCGAACCGAATGGAGCGGTCGGTCTTCACGTCCGGCGCCGACAGGATGCGCGCCAATTCCATGACCAATGCCGTTCCCGAGCCGTCATCGTTGGCCGCCTCACCCCATCCGTGACCATCCATATGGGCGCCGACGATGTACATTTCGTCCGGGTGCGTGGCGCCGACCTTCGTGCAATATACTTCTTCGCGCGCGCCGGGCTCGCTGGGCTGTGAATTGAGTGCACGCAGCTTCGCGTCGGGCTGCAGCAAGGGATCGACGTTGACGCCGGTATGGCCTCGCGCGCCGCGGTAGCGTCCGCCGCCGCTTGCCGCGTCGGCGTCCTGTGCAATGGGTGGGCCGCTCGGACGCCGCGTCTCGCTGGGAGAATACATGTATTTGACGCGTGAAATGCCGGAGCAACCGTAGCGTTTGAGCTGCGCCTCGATCCAATCCACCGCCGCGCGGTTGCGATCCGTGCCCTGGCGGCGATCGCCGAATTGCGTCAGGCCCTTGATGGTCGCCTTATAGCGCTCCACGTCGAGGCGTGTCACGAGAACTTTGACGGGATCCGCCTGCTTCGCGTCCGTCTCGGACGCCGCCGGCACGGATGACGCCGGCATGGCTGTCGTCAGAATGATGGAGAACGTCATCGCCGCTGCATGTCGAATCATCGGGCCTCCCGGTTGGTGCAACATAGTTTAACCAAAACCCCGGGCTCGCCTAGCGGATTTCGCCGCGCTCCAGCATGCTCACCACAGCGGTGCGTGCGCTCGGCGAATGCAGCGGCAACGCGAGTACATCGCCGGGTTGCGCCCATTGAAGCGCGAATCGAGCGGCTTCGAGTTCGGTGTCGCGCACCGGCAGCGCGGATTCAGCCAGTCCCAGGCGCAGCAACTCATCGCGAATGATCCGAGGTATTTCCCCCGGTGCGCGACCACGCAAATGCGCTTCATCTTCCTTGACGACCACGAGCTCCGGTTTGAAGCCGGCAGCGACGCGAGCCAGTTCTGCGATATCGGCGTCCTTGCGGTTGCCGGCGTGACCCAAGAGCAATCCAAGCCGGCTGGTGCCGCTGCGCAATCGATCGGCCACCGACAGAAAGCCGCGCAGTCCGTCCGGGTTGTGGGCGTAATCAATGAGCACGTGCACTCCGTTGAATTCGAAGCGCATCATGCGCCCTGGATTGTCGCTCATGCTTTCACCGAACCGCGCGAAAACAGCTGCAATCAGCGCTGCCGGGACTCCCAGCGTGATCGCCGCAAGGGCCGCGGCTGCGAGATTGGCGACGTTGTAGGTTGCGATACCGCTGATCGACAGGGGCATGCTCAAAACCGCGCCGAGATCGTACTCCAACCCAAGATGATGCAAGCACAGGCGCCCCTGGCGCACGCCGCAGGTCGACGCGCCTTGCGAGCGAAACCCGTGCAAGTGCGATTGGTCCGCGTCCAACGCAAACCATGCAAGAGTGGGACGGCGGCCATATCGCCGGGCGAGCTCGCCCGACTTCACGCGCAGCAGTGAGTCGTCGGCATTCAAGATCAGCCGGCCGTCGGCCGCGACGGCCGCAGCCACGCTCAGCTTCACATCCGCCAGTCCCGCCAGGTCGTCGATGCCGTACTCGCCGAAATGGTCTGAGCTGATATTGGTGACCACGGCGGCATCGGCGCGTGCCACGGCAAGACCCCGTCTCAAGATGCCGCCGCGCGCGGCTTCCAGGATCGCCGCCTGCGTGCGCCGATCGCGCATCACCAAACGGGCGCCGGCAGGACCCGAGTAGTCGCCCGCCGCCACTGTCTCAGCACCGATGAACACACCGTCGGTGCAGTTGTATCCGGCACGCCAGCCTTGCGCACGCGCACAGGCTGCGATCAACCGCACGGTCGTCGTCTTGCCGTTGGAGCCGGTGACGATGGCGGTCGGGATGTCGGATAGCTCGTTCCACGAAACCTCCCTGACGCTCGGCAACTCGCGCAGCGCGAAACTGCGGCTGCCCGCGCCCGCGCCCAGAGTCAGTTCCGTGTCATCGATGAAGTGGGGCAGTGCTCTGGCTGCAGAGACTTCGAGCAGCGCAAGCATTCCGGGAACGGCCTCCAATGCGGCAAGCCGCCGAAAGCGCGCCAACGCAGCCGATTCCTCAATGACCGGTGCAAATTCCACGGCCGGATTGGTGCCGTCGTCGGCGTTGTCCAATGCCGCAGCGATCAGAGCATCATTGAGGCCCGCCCAGCGTTTAGGATCGCGCTCCACGAGAGCCGCGCACAGCGCCCACTCGTTGACCTCGGTCGCCAATAACAATTGATCGGCGGGTGCGGAAATCGCCAACAGCACACCGCCTGCGTGAGCCCGAACGGCAGACTGCCGATCCACCCAGGCGAGCCGTGCGCCCGCACGCTCGACCCGGCTGCGCCAAGCCGCGAGCAGCTCCTCATCGATGGCAACCCGTACGACGTCGAGCACCGCACCCGTCGACGCAAAGAACAGATTGCTGCCCGTCAGACGCCTGGAGTCTACGAAGGGTAATTCGATCGAATCGTTCAGTCGTCGCTCTCTGGTGCCAACCGGACACCACGCTCGTCGCGGATCAGACCGTCAAGATTGAATTCCGGATTGGCAGTCGCGGCCTCGATTCCGGAATCTATTTTCGCATCAGGGAGTGGCGGGCGGCGCGAGAGGGGCGCAGCAGCAACCTTGACTGCGGCGGTACCCAGGGGCTTGAACTTCGTGATCTGTTTCCAAGAGCGCACCAAGGCATCGGCGAAAATCAACAGCAGGTCGCCCGGCTCTCCCATGCGCAATGCCGCATCGATCGCCTCCTGCTCGTCCGGGATGATCACGATGGCAGCATCGGCTACGCCCGCGGCACGAAGCGCCCGGGCTTGTATACGCGGCACCTCATCCGGGGCCCGGTTGCGCAGGTTGTCGTCGCGACGACAAATGTAAAGATCGAAGCGGCCGGCGACGGCCTGGGCAATCGCCACCAAATCCTCATCGCGTCGATCGCCTGGGCCGGCGAGCACCACGATGCGTCGTCCCGTGACGTCCAGGCGTTGCGCCAGGTCAGCCATCATGCCGACGGCGTGTGCATTGTGCCCATAGTCGAACAGAACCTTGAAAGGATGCTCATCGAACACATTCATGCGCCCAGGGGCCTGGAAGAAGGTGGAATCGAAGGTGCGCAGGCCCTGACGGATTGCATCGAGCTTTATTCCGAGGGAGAACGCCATGGCCGCAGCGAACATCGCATTCTGTACATTGTGCGTCGCGCGGCCCTCCAGCGTCGCCGGAATCAGATGCGTCCACAGCAGCGGGATGTGACCGCCGCGATCGTACAGAGTCATCATTTGACCATTGACGCCCGCCTCGAGCGCGCAAGCCCGGCCGCCGGCGCGAATGTGCTCGCGCACCAGCGCATGGTGCGGATTCATCGTCACGTAGCAGATATGCCTCGCTTCCGTATGGCCCGCCATCTTGAGAACGAGAGGATCATCCGCGTTCAGCACGGCGCAGTCGGTGGCCACCTCGACCACGATGCGCTTCAGCTCGCTCAACTGCTCGAGGGTATCGATGCCCTTGAGACCGAGATGGTCGGCCTGCACGTTCAAAACACCGCCGACATTGACTTCATTCACCCCCATTCCGGCGCGCAGTAAACCGCCGCGCGCAGTCTCGAGGATCGCAATGTCAATCTGCGGATCGGCGAGCACCATGCGGGCGGATACCGGACCGGTCATATCCCCCTGCACGGTACGCTGGCCGTCGATGTAGACGCCATCGGTCGTCGTCAATCCGGGCGTGTAGCCGGCCATCTTGGTGATGTGCGCGAGCATTCGCGCTGTGGTGGTCTTGCCGTTGGTGCCGGTGATGGCGGCGATCGGAACGCGGACCGAGGTGCCGGCGGGAAACAACATGTCGATGACCGGCGCGGCAACGTCGCGCGGCGTTCCTTCGCTCGGCGCCACGTGCATGCGAAAACCGGGCGCCGCATTGACCTCGCAGATGCCGCCGCCGATCGTCCGGTAGCTCTCGGTAATATCCTTCGAGAGAAAATCCACGCCCCCCACGTCCAAGCCGATTGCGCGCACCGCGCGCTCCGCCATCTCGCGGTTGTCGGGATGGATCACGTCGGTCACGTCGGTGGCCGTACCGCCGGTGGATAGGTTTGCGGTGGAGCGCAGCAGCACGACTCGCCCGTTCTCGGCCACCGAATCTGACTTGAGGTTGGCTTGCCCAAGCATCTTTTGCGCCTGTGCATCGAGCTCCAATCGGGTCAATACCTTTTCATGTCCCACGCCGCGGCGCGGGTCCTGGTTGACGATGTCGACCAGCTGCGCGATGGTGTGTACGCCGTCGCCGACCACGTGACCGGGGGTACGGCGCGTAGCCGCCACGAGATCGCCGTTCACCACCAATAGGCGATGATCATCTCCCTCGAGATACGTCTCGACGATCACCGACCGCGCATGTTCGCGTGCCGCCGTGTAGCCTTGAGCAACCTCCTCGTCGGTGGTGAGCCGGATGGATATGCCGCGTCCGTGGTTGCCGTTGTAGGGCTTGGTCACGACGGGGAACCCGATGCGCTTCGCGGCCCGGATTGCCTGCACTTCGCTTTGAACCAATTCCTGCTTGGGTACCGGCAGACCCAAGCTCGCCAGAATCTTGTTGGTCTCTTCCTTGTCGCTCGCCAACTCCACGGCGATATGCGACGTGCTGCTGGTCACGGTGGCTTGGATTCGTTGTTGGTACTTGCCGTGCCCCAGCTGCACCAGTGATTGATCATTGAGCCGAAGCCAGGGGATGCCGCGGTGTTCAGCCGCCCGAACCAGCGAGGATGTCGAGGGCCCAAGTGCTCGCCGCTGTGCGAATCGAATGAATTCGTCGCGCGCTTCCTGCCAGTTCCAGCCATCGGGGACTGAGTCAGCCGGGCGAAGGGAGACGGGCAGCAGCGAACAGAGGAGCCGAAGTCCCAGCTCTCCCGCCGCGATGCCTTCGTCGCGCTGCGCGTATTCGTAGACGACGGTATAGACGCCCGGTGCACCTGCGCTGCGGGTCTTGCCGAAGGTGACCTCCTCGCCCGCAATATTCTGCAGCTCGATGGCGACGTGCTCCAGGACGTGTCCGAGCCACGTGCCTTCATCCTCGCGCATGCGTCGAAAAAACCCCCCGGGTTCCCGGTATGAACAGCCGTGTTGAGCGAGGCCTGGGAGAGCGCCCGCCAAGGCATCGACGAAATCAGCGCCGAGTTTGCCGGTGGGCCAGGCCTCGAGGGCTCCGAGATCGAGTTCGAGACGGATGACCGGAAATCGGGCATACAGCGAAGGGCCGACGTAAACAGAACGATCGAGGATTCGCATGGATGCTCCGCAGCCCTGTGACGAGTGTCAGTCTTTGCTGTTGACGAGTCCGCCGGCCGATGCCGATCGTGTGTGCAAATTGAACGTCGCGCCGGCAACCAAAATGTGCAGACGCAGCCCGAGTACGCATACCGGCTGGCCTTCGCTCACTTCCCCGATGGATGAGAAGGTGACTTCAGAGGCATCGACGATGGTCACCCCGCCGCTGCCTTGCACTTCGACGCTTTCATCCGGACCTATGAAGGCCGCCGTGTCCTCATCGAGACCAATGCCGATCGCAAACGGATTGTAGGCGAGGGCGGTAATGAGGCGTCCCAGGCGGTCACGCTCACGAAAGTGCTGGTCGATGATGAATCGATTGGTCAGTCCCAAACCGGGCGCCAGCCTTACGCTGCCCGAGATCACCGCGGAGCCTTCATCGCCAAAGGCGATCATGTGCTCGCTCAAAATGCTCGCTCCTGCGCTGGTCCCGCCCACTGTGACGCCATGAGCATTGCGCAGCCGAATGAGTTTCGCGACAGGCGTGCCGCCGAGCAGCGTCGTGAGGCGCAGCTGATTGCCGCCGGTAAAGAAGATTCCACTCGCCTGTTCGAGGCGCTTCAGACGCCCTGGTTCCTGACAGTCGCGGCGGGTATCGAAGTCCATCACCGTGACGTGCGCCGCTCCGATCTCTTTGAAGAGCTTCTCGTAGCGGGGTCCGGTCTCGTGCATGCGGCTTGCAGTCGGGATGACAACGATATTTGCTTCCGCGCCGCCGGAAACGCGCACGAAGCCCTCGAGGATATGGCGGTCATTTTCCTTATTCTCTGCGCCGCCGATCGGAACGATCCACCCACGTGTCTCGCCGTCGGGTATTTTACTGGGCATTATTTGCAGCGTCTCCTCAAGGCTTTGATTTAAACGATTTTGCACGTCCCTGGCGCTCCTGTCGTGCCTATGGTTGGCGATCTGCCGAAATAGGCGACATACTGAAGCGGGAAACACGTTGAAGTGTATTATTATATAAATACCATAATATATTGATTATTAACATTTAATATGTCATGAAACACAAGCTGTACCTGGAGCGAGCGTACACAGTACCGGCGCACCCAGGCCATGAATTTGCAGGGGGCAGGGCGCGATGGCGTTGGATGCGGAGGTAATCCTTGAGACGCACAGTCTGGTCAAGGACTTCAACGGCTTCATTGCAGTCGACGGCGTTTCCGTGCGTGTCAGGCAAGGCGAAATCCACGCCCTGATCGGCCCGAACGGCGCCGGCAAGACCACCTTTTTCAATCTGCTGACCAAGTTCTTGCAGCCGACCTCCGGCACGATCTTTTATCGCGGCAAGAATATTACCCGCGAAAAGCCCGCTGATATCGCACGGCGCGGCGTGGTGCGGTCCTTTCAAATCTGCGCTGTTTTTCCGCATCTCACGGTGCTTGAGAATGTGCGGGTGGCCCTGCAACGAAATTTGGGCACATCATTTTATTTCTGGCGCTCGGAGAAAAGCCTCGCCAATCTGGACCTTAGCGCGATGGAATTGCTCGCGCAGGTGCACCTCGAGAATCACGCCCGTACCACCGCCGCGGATCTGCCCTATGGCCGCAAGCGCGCATTGGAACTGGCCACGACGTTGGCGCTCGACCCTGACCTCATGCTCCTCGACGAACCCACGCAAGGAATGGGACACGAGGACGTTTCGCACGTCACGCAGCTCATCAAGCAAGTGTCGGCCAATCGAACGGTGCTCATGGTCGAGCACAACATGAGCGTGGTCGCCTCCATCGCCGATACCATCTCGGTGCTGCAGCGAGGCCGGGTCATCGCCGCGGGCCCTTATGCGGAAGTCTCCAAAAATCCGCAGGTGATCGAAGCCTACATGGGCACCTCGAGCGATGCGCTGTCGGGAACGGCCGCATGAGCCGCGAGATGCTGAAAGTAGCGGATCTGCAGGCATGGTATGGCGAGTCGCACATTCTGCACGGCGTTGAATTTTCGGTCCGGGAGGGTGAAATCGTCACGCTCCTGGGACGCAACGGCGCCGGCCGCACGACCACTCTGCGCGCCATCATGGGCTTGGTCGGTTCCCGCACAGGTTCGGTGATGATCGAAGGGGTCGAAGCGGTCGATTGCGCACCTCATCAGATCGCGCGAATGGGTGTAGGGTACTGTCCCGAAGAGCGCGGTATATTCGCCTCGCTTTCGACCGAGGAGAATTTGCTGCTGCCGCCCCGGGTCAAGGGCGCGCAGGGGATGCAGCTCGAGGAGATTTACGATATTTTTCCCAATCTGCTCGAACGCGCCGACAGTCCCGGTACACGGCTGTCGGGCGGGGAACAGCAGATGCTGGCGGTGGCGCGTATTTTGCGCACCGGTGCGCGATTGTTGCTGCTGGACGAGATCTCCGAGGGATTGGCGCCGGTCATCGTTCAGAAGCTCGGTGAAGTGATTCGCGCCCTGAGGTCGAAGGGTATGACGGTCGTGCTGGTCGAGCAGAATTTCCGGTTTGCCGCGCCGCTGGCGGATCGGTTTTACGTGATGGAACGCGGCAAGATAGTCAAGCAGTTCGGACAGTCCGAGCTGGCCTCGCAAACGGCATTGCTGCAGGAATTTTTAGGCGTTTGAATTGAACTTAAAAAAGGATGACGAAATGACGCGCAAATCGACAATCGTGGTGCTTGGTGCGCTGCTCGGCCTGTATGCAGCCTCACAGGCGAGCGCCGCGGCGGATCAAGTGGTCATTGGCGATATCGACGACATGTCGGGCGTCTATGCGGACGTCATGGGCCAGGCCGGCGTCGACGTCATCAATATGGCGATCTCCGACTTCGGCGGCAGCGTGCTCGGCAAGAAGATCACCGTGCTCAGCGTCGATCACCAGAACAAGCCCGATATCGGCGCGTCCAAGTTCCGCGAATGGGCCGATCAGAACGGTCTGACCTTGGTGCTCGGCGGATCCAACACCGGCGTGAGCATCGCCATGTCCAAGGTTGCGGCGGCTAAAAAGATTCCCTTCATCGCCATCGGCGCGGGCGGCGCCTCGCTGACGGGCGCGGATTGCACGCCGTATACGATTCATTACGCCTACGACACGACGGCGCTCGGCAACGGCACGGCGAGCGCCATCATCAAGGAGGGCGGCAAGACCTGGTTCTTCATCACTGCGGACTACGCCTTCGGCACACAGTTGCAAGATGCGGCGACCAGGGTGGTGCTGGCCAACGGCGGCAAGGTGCTGGGCGCCGTTCGAGCGCCGCTCGGCACGACCGATTACTCCTCGTTCCTGTTGCAGGCGCAAGCCTCGGGCGCGCAAGTGCTGGGGCTCGCGAACGCGGGCACCGATTTCTCGAACTCGCTCAAGGCGGCCAACGAATTCGGCATCACCAAGACCATGAAGCCTGCGGCGCTGCTGGCTTTCCTCACCGACATTCACGCCGCGACGCTGCAAACCGCACAAGGCCTCTACTTGACCACGGGGTTCTACTGGGACCTCAACGATCAAACCCGCGCTTTCGGCAAGCGCTTTTTCGCCAAAGTGAACCGCATGCCCACCATGGATCAGGCCGCCGTCTACTCCGCCACGATTCAATACTTGAACGCGGTCAAGACGGTGGGTTCGACCGATTCGGACAAAGTGATGGCGCAGCTCAAGAAGACCAAGATCAACGATTTCTTTGCCAAAGACGGCTATGTCCGCGAAGACGGTCTGATGGTCCACACCATGTACGTGATGAAGGTCAAGACGCCGGCGGAGTCGAAGTACCCTTGGGATTATTACAAGGTCGTCAAGGTCATGACGGGCGAGGAAGCGGACGGCGCGCAGCCTGATCCGACCTGCCCGATGATCAAGAAGTGATCAGACCATAGGCTCTTGGACGCCGCGCTGCCGAAGAATGGTATTTGACCCGTGACGACCGTCTTCGGTGTGCCGTTGCCCGCGATTCTGGGCCAGCTGATGCTGGGGCTGGTAAATGGGTCTTTCTACGCGCTCCTGAGCTTGGGGTTGGCTGTGATCTTCGGCTTGCTCGGCGTCGTCAATTTTGCGCACGGGGCCTTTTACATGCTGGGCGCATTCGCGGCGTACATCGGCTTGGCGTCGTTCGGCATCGACTATTGGTGGGCATTGCTGCTCGCACCGCTCGCCGTTGGCCTTTTGGGCATCGTCATCGAGCGCTTGTTCTTGAGGCATTTGTATCAGGTCGAGCCGGTGTACGGCTTGCTGCTGACTTTCGGCATTGCGCTGATCGCCGAAGGAGTCATGCGCAGCCAGTTTGGCGCGTCGGGCAAGTCGTATCCGGTCCCGCCGCTGCTGCAAGGCGGCTTCAATCTCGGCTTCATGGTGCTGCCCATCTACCGGGCCTGGGTAATTCTGGCCTCGGTCACGGTGTGCGGCGTCACTTGGTTCCTGATCGAGCGCACGCGCTTGGGGTCGAGCCTGCGCGCCGCGACCGAGAATGCGAAGCTGGTGCAGGCTTTTGGTATCAACGTGCCGCTGCTGGTCATGTGCACCTACGGCGCGGGCGTGGCACTCGCCGCGCTGGCCGGCGTGCTCGCGGCGCCCGTCGTTCAGGTCAGTCCCTTGATGGGCTCCTCGCTGGTAATCGTGGTATTCGCCGTGGTGGTCATTGGCGGCATGGGCTCTATTGTCGGCGCCATCGTCAGCGGGTTGCTTCTCGGACTGATTGAAGGGCTGACCAAAGTCATTTATCCCGAGGCCTCGAATATCGTGGTCTTCGTCATAATGGCAGTGGTGCTCATCTGGCGTCCTGCCGGCCTGTTCGGTAAAGAGCAATAAATGCGCGCCCAAATCAGCGTCTACGTGGTATTGGCCGCTCTCGCGCTGATCGCCCCGTTCTTGGGGTTGTATCCGGTATTTTTGATGAAGCTGTTGTGCTTCGCCATGTTCGCCTGCGCCTTCAATCTGTTGCTCGGCTTCACCAAGATGCTGTCCTTCGGTCACGCTGCTTATTTCGGTGCCTCGGCCTACGTCACGGGATGGCTGGTGACGGCGCAGGGTTGGGGGACCATCGCGGGGATACTCGGCGGCGTCGCGGTCGCGCTGCTGCTGGGTCTTGTGATCGGCGCGATTGCCGTGCGCCGTCAGGGAATTTATTTCGCGATGATAACCCTGGCGCTCGCACAGCTGGTGTTCTTCGTTTGTCTGCAGGCGCAATTCACCGGCGGCGAGAACGGTCTGCAAGGCATTCCGCGCGGCAGCCTCCTGGGGGTAATCGGCCTCGGCAATGATCGGACCATGTATTACTTCGTGCTGGCGGTATTCGCGGCGGTATTTGTCCTCATTCGCCGCATCGTGCACTCGCCCTTCGGTCAGGTGCTCAAGGCAATCCGCGCCAATGAACCGCGCGCCGTCTCCCTCGGGTACAAAGTCGATCGCTACAAGCTGATGGCCTTTGTGTTGTCGGCGAGCCTTTCAGGCTTGGCCGGTTCACTCAAGGCCTTGGTGCTGGGCTTTGTCACGCTGTCGGACGTCAGCCAAACCAATTCCGGTGAAGTCATTCTGATGACCCTGTTAGGCGGCAGTGGAACCTTCTTGGGTCCTGTCATCGGTGCCAATGTCGTGGTGACGCTGCAGGAGTATCTCTCCGACATTGTGGGCGCCTGGGTCTCGGTCATCATCGGCGCAATCTTCGTGGTATGCGTGCTGATTTTCCGCCGCGGCTTCGTCGGCGAAATTCAGCGGCGCTTCGCACAGCGCGCCGCTTAGGCTCCGGCGCGCGCCGATTCGAGATTATGTCCGTAAGGTCCCGCTTCCCGTCGCCATAGCAGTACCGCCGAGAGCAGGGCCGTGAGGCTCAGCAGGAAGAAGAACAACAGCATGACGTCGTAACCTGCCGGATTCTGGGATCCCGCACCGGCGATGTCGGCGAGCCTGCCTGCGGCAAGGTTGGACGCCGCCATGCCGAGCGCCTGAATCAGCGTTATGAGACCGAGCGCCGAGCCCAGGCGGCGGGGCTCCACGATGAGCGTTGTGGCCGGCCAGATCACCGCCGGCACCAACGACCAACTGATGCCCATCATGACCGTCGAGACCCACAGATTCAACGAGGTGAGCCCGAGCACCACAAAGGTCAGCGACAGCAGCAGCGTGCCGAAGGTCAACATGAGCGCGCGATGTCCGAGCCGGTCGGCGAGCAAGCCGAAAAAAGGCGTCGCGAAGATCGCGGCAAAGAACACCCAGCTATTGGCCACGCCCGCCTGCTGCAGCGTGAGCCCCTTGGCATGCTGGAAATACTCAATGACATAGGTGGTTCGGAAGGGGAAGAACACGGCGGCATACAGCACATGCAGCGCGAGGATGTACCAATAGGAGCGGTCGAAATGCAACAGCTCGCGCCACTTCACCCGTTCGACCGTGATGCTGATCGGCGCCCTTGGCCGGTAGCGCAGATCAAGCCGGTAGTAGACGCCGGCCGCAACCAAGCCGACTGCCGTGATCGCGGCACCGAGCCAGAGCGGCGGTTGCCAGCCGCGTGCATAAAGCGGATGGGCCCAGGCGGTCGAGGTGTCTACGGAATAGGAACCGACGCGGGCAAGACTTAAGTACAGCGCCGTCGCGAGGGCGATGCCGCTGCGCGGGAACCACTGGGCGAGTCCTGCCACCAACGCGATGAAAATCGCGCCTTCGCTGATGCCGAAAACAAATCGGCCGACCACCATGAGTTCGTAGGGTTCGCCGATGGCCGTCAGCGCGGCGCCCAACACGCCGATGGCGGCTGCCCAGAACGCCACGCGCGCCGGGCCAAAGCGGTCGATGAGCAGGCCGTTCAACAGAGCGAGCGCAACGTTGGGGATGCTGATGACGCCATTCAGCATGCCCAGTTGCGATTGAGTGAAACCGCGCTGCCGGTGCAACAGGTCCGCGATGGGGCCGATCACGTCGTCTTCGTAGTAGCTGCTGGACACCGCGATGGCGGCCAGCGCCAGCACCCACCAGCGCATCGACGCGAAACCGCGGCTTGGGCTCACCGGAAGCGTGCGCCTTGCCGTGCCAATTCCTGATGTACCGCGCCCATGTTCAATTGGTCGAGCGCTTCATTGCGTTGCAAAGACACCGCTGCGGCAACACCGGCGCCTTGTCCGCTGACCGCGCAGCACATCATGTTGCGCGCGGACGCATGGGAAATCTTGTCGCCGCCGATGCATCTTCCTGCCACCAGAAGATTGCCGACGCCTTTGGGAACCAGGGCTCGATAGGGCAAGTGCCAATAGCGCCCGGTGGTGGGCAGGATGAGTACGCCGTAGCCGTCGATGAATTCCGGGAAGATGCCGATGGCGTCGTCGAAACGAGCTTGCTCGCGCACATCCTGGCCGGTGAGATTGTAGAGTGCATCGATCTTGCGTGTGTCGCGAATGCCGAGCGTCATGCCGAAGTTGCGCAGTTTTGCGTCCTCACAGCCCGGCATGAACCCGCGCAGCGCTTCGAGAGCATAAATCGCCTCGCGCCGGCCGCGCATCTCGCCCGTTGTCAGGTCGTTCGGATCGGTGCCGTCGATTTCCTGCAGGTGTACCAAGTTGAGGTAGGTCAGGTCCCCCTGATCGGACACCGACCCCCAGGTGCCGGCGATGGTACTCAAGCTGGCCGGGATGATGCCGGCCGCGAGCGCCTTTTGAAACGGCTTGCGCAGAAAGGGAGAGAACAGCTTGTCTTCCTTCCCCGTGGTCTCATAGTCCCATTCGTTGTTGCCGGCCCAATCCGCATAGGTCTGCGGATCGGCCTTGACGGCCTCGATGAAGCGGCGCTTGTTGACGCCGCTCATCGAGAACATCACGGACGCCGACATCATTTCCTTCTTGGGAAGTTTGTGGAATGGCGCTCCGGCGCGGCTGGCAATGTCGGCGTCTCCCGTCGCATCGATCACGCGCTTGGCCAGGATCGCCTCGCGGCCCGCCTTGCTCTCGACGATCACGCCGGCGATGGCGCCGTTTTCCATGATGGGCGCGACACACAGCCGGTGCAGCAGGGGAGTAATGCCGGCTTCCTGCACCAGAACATCCGCAACCCACTTGAACATTTCCGCATCCAGCGCATGGCTCAAAGACTGCGGTTCAGGCATCGCGGCACCCATCTGCGCGGCGCGCCTCTCCATTTCAGGGCCGATGCCTTCGGCGTCGACCGTGTGCTCGTGGCGATACCAGGCAAAGCCTTCGACGCCGACCTGGGTGATGTTGCCGCCGAAACAACCGTTGCGATCAATGAGCGCGGTGCGGGCGCCGGCGCGCGCGGACGCCAGTGCCGCAGCAAGGCCGCCGGGGCCGCTGCCCACGACCAGCACGTCGGTTTCCAGCACCACATCGATCGAGCGCGCCGCTTCGTTTATCTTTTTCTGCATTATCGCGAGGTGTCCCGTTCCTTTGGCCTGCTGATACGATCCAGGATGATTGCGAGCAGCACAATCGTAAAGCCCGCCTCAAAACCCGTGCCGACCTGGACCGAGTTCAAGGCACGCACCACCGGAACGCCCAGACCGCCGGCGCCGACCAGGGCCGCAATCACCACCATCGACAGGCTCAGCATGATGCACTGTGTGATGCCTGCGATGATGGTCGACGCCGCGCTGGGCAATTCAACCTTCCACAGCAGTTGCATGGGAGTTGCGCCGAATGCCTCGCCCGCTTCAATGAGCGGACGCGGAACCGACGATATCCCTAAGTGCGTGAGGCGAATGGGTGCCGGTAAGGCAAAAATGACCGTCGATATCAATCCGGGGACCACGCCTAAGCCGAACAAGACCAGTGTCGGAATGAGGTAGACGAACGTCGGCAGTGTCTGCATCAGATCGAGCACGGGACGAAGCGCCGCGAACAGCCGGGGTCGATGCGCCGCTGCAATCCCCAATGGAATGCCAATTGCGGCGGAGGCCACGGTCGCGACCACGACCAGTGCAAGCGTCTCCAGCGTGGCCGCCCAGTAGCCCTGATTCAAAATAAACAACAGAGCCGCGGCAACAAAGGCAGCGAGCGGCAACGAGCGGCGCAGTCCCCACGCCAGTACGGCCGCGGCCAAGATCAATGCCGGTGCGGGCAGTGCGCGCAGCGCGGCGTTGACAGCGTCGATCGTCGCCCGAATGACAATCGAGATCCCGTCGAACAAATAGGTGCCATGCGCTTTGACATAGTCGATGGCCACCGCCATGGTATCGCCCACCGGGATCTTGTGACCGGTGACCCACTGCTCGAAGCCGGAAGCACGCGGCAACACCGTGGAGTGTGACAACGCCGTCAAGGCCGGCCGGCCGTCGAAAGTGAGGACACCATCAAGCCACGTATTCATCACTCCGGGATTTGCTTTCAACCACTTGCCGGCGGCGATATCCGGCGGCTCATGTCGATCCAAGATTGCCGCCATCATTTCGCTCTCGCCCCTGAGCGTGAACTTCAGATTGTTGAGCAGCCGGCCGACGTTTGGGCAGGCGTCCGCGTAGCCCTTGCGCGTCACCGTGTAGATTGTGGCGCCGCCATAGTCGGGCCCGAACACCGCGTCTCCCCCCGACAGATACGTCAAATCAAACCGCATGTTCATCGGATGCGGCGCCCAGGCTAGAAACACCACAGGCTGTCGGCTGCGCACGGCTCGCTCAACCTGGGCCAGCATTCCCTGCTCACTGGATTCAATTAATTTGAACTCGCCGAGATTGAACAGATTCTCCTGGAGCATTTTCAGCACGAGCCGATTGCCGTCATTGCCGGGCTCGATCCCATAGATCGAATTGTTGAGCGCCGGCGCGAAGCGCTGAATGTCCTTGAATTCGTGCAGGCCTGACGCGAAGGTATAGGTGGGGACTGCCAGGGTATATTTTGCGCCTACCAGATTCGCGCCCATCACGGTTACCGAACCGTCTTCAAGGTATCGACCGATGTCAGCCTTTTGAGTGGGCATCCAATTGCCGAGAAAAACGTCGATATCCTTGTTCTGCAGGGAGGCGAAGGTGACAGGCACCGAAAGCACGGTGATCGCGGGGGAATAGCCTATCGAGCGCAACACCTGGGCCGCCAGGGCGGTGGTCGAGGTGACATCGGTCCAGCCCACGTCGGCGAAGCGAACGGTTTGGCAGCTCGGCGGGTCGGTCGTGGGCGCCGCCAGTGCGCCAGTGGCGCTCGCGGCGCTCGCGGCGCCCGCGGCGCCCGCGACGCTCGCAACGCCCGCGACGCTCGCAACGCCCGCGAACAGGGCGATGATCCCGCTCATCCAGCGCAGAGGTCGGATCCTTGGGCTTGCAGGGGAGGACTGGGGCTTGACCGTGGCCCTAAGCCAGCGGCATGATTGAAGCCGCGGTTGCGACTTTGAATGATCGTTTAACAGGATTCGGCTACAGTTCACCAATGTATCCCTAATACCTGAAATTTAAAGTATAAATTATCTGAGCCGTATCTTAGGCACATCTGTCACAGCACGTCCACATAGCTCGTCGTCGGTTGTAAGGCTGCAAAATTGAACAATCAATCAATGGTGTCTCCGGACACCTATTCTGAGCCAGTCGAAGAGATGCGACGCCGTGAGTTGGTGGAAGTCACGATCGATAGCCTAGCGGAAGTCGGCTTCGTGGGCACGACGCTCGCGCAAATCGCGGCGCGCGCCGGCGTATCGCCCGGTCTGGTGGCGCATTATTTCGACGACAAGGACGGGTTGCTCGATGCGGCGTTCCGATCGCTGGCGCGTCGCGTCGGCATCCAGGTGCGTGCGCGCTTGCGCCTGGTCGCGACACCGCGCGGCAGGATCCAGGCGGTCATCGATGCCAATCTCGCGCCGGAAGAATTCGATCAACGCACCGGCAGCGCTTGGTTGGCGTTTTGGGGTCAGGTGTTGCACGTCGAGCGCCTGAAGCGGATTCAATCGGTGTACCAGCGGCGTACCCTGTCGACGCTGCGAAACTCCTTGCTCAAACTCGTGGCGCCGGACGAAGCGCACAGCCTCGCTTCGATGATTGCCGCCATGATCGACGGCGTGTGGCTCCGAGCCGCCCTGTCGGGGTGGCGTGAAGCCGATAGCGAGAGTGCGAGGGCGATGTTGACGGCATTCGTCGATGGACGTCTCGCGCAATCCGGGCGCGCCGGGAAGGCGGCGGTTGACGCGCTTGCGTCGAGCCCTGCACCGGGCCAGCGATTTTCTTCGATCAATCCCGCCACGGGCGAGATCTTGGGCCAGTTCACCGTATCGGGCGCGGCGCAGGTCAACTCGGCCGTGGCCGCCGCCCTGCAGGCGCAAACAATCTGGGCCGCCATGACTGGTGCAGAGCGCGGTCGAATCCTGCGTCGAACCGCGGACCTGTTGCGATCGCGCAATGAGGAATTGGCGGAACTTGAAACCAAGGACACAGGAAAGCCGATCCAAGAGACGCGTGTGGTGGATGTTGCCTCCGGAGCGGATTGCTTCGAGTATTTCGCGGGAATCGCGCAGACTTTAAGCGGCGAACACATCGATCTGGGGCCGCAGGCCTTTGGCTATACGCGGCGCGAGCCTTTGGGCGTCGTAGCCGGCATCGGCGCTTGGAATTATCCGCTGCAAATCGCCTGCTGGAAGGCGGCACCCGCGCTCGCCTGCGGCAATGCGATGATTTTCAAACCCGCCGAATTGACGCCGTCCACTGCGGTCAAGCTGCAGGAAGTCCTGGCGCAGGCGGGCGCGCCGCCCGGCCTCTTTCAAGTCGTGCAAGGCTTCGCGGAGACAGGCAGATTGCTGACCGCTCATCGCGACATTCGCAAGGTCTCCTTGACGGGCGAAGTGGGAACCGGCAAGGCCGTGATGAGCGATGCCGCCCGCACGCTGAAGAACGTTACGCTGGAATTGGGCGGCAAGTCGCCGCTGATCATATTCGATGACGCAAATATCGATAACGCCGTTTCCGGCGCGCTGTTGGCAAATTTCTATTCATCCGGCCAGGTTTGTTCCAATGCCGCGCGGGTCTTCGTGCATCGATCGATCAAGCTTAAGTTTCTCGAGAGGCTCTTGAGGCGTGTGAACGCCATGCGCATCGGCAATCCGATGAATCCGGAAACACAGGTCGGCGCCCTGATATCGGAAGAGCACATGCATAAGGTCTTGGGCTACATCGCGCGTGGGCGCGCCGAGGGCGCCCGGATTCTCACGGGCGGCATGCGCGTGACCCGGGGCGAACTCGCCAAGGGTTTCTTCGTCGCGCCGACCGTATTCGACGATTGCCGCGATGATATGGCGATCGTGCGTGAGGAGATATTTGGACCCGTCATGGCGGTGCTCGAATTCGAGGACGAAGAGGATGTCGTCGCGCGTGCCAATGCAACGGAGTTTGGGTTGGCCGCCGGTGTTTTCACCAACGATTTGACGCGCGGCCACAGGGTCATCGCCCGCCTGCAAGCGGGAACCTGCTGGATCAACCACTACAATGTCACACCGGTCGAACTGCCCTTTGGGGGCGTGAAACTCTCAGGCCTGGGCCGTGAAAATGGCCGCGCGGCGCTGGAACACTACACGCAGCTGAAGAGCGTCTACGTGGCGATGGGCAACATCGACGCGCCGTATTGATGGACTCGCATGAGGAAACCTTCGATTTCGTGATCGTCGGCGCGGGGTCCGCCGGCTGCGTGCTCGCCAATCGCTTGAGCGCCGACCCGGGGAGCAAGGTGCTGCTGTTGGAGTACGGCGGTTCCGATCGATCGATATTCATTCAAATGCCATCGGCCCTGTCGATACCGATGAACATGCCCAAGTACAATTGGTTCTACCACACGGAGCCTGAACCGCATTTGAACGGCCGGCGCGTGCACACGCCGCGCGGCAAGGTCTTGGGCGGATCCTCTTCCATCAATGGCCTGGTTTATATCCGCGGCAACCCGGAGGACTTCGAGCATTGGCAGGCACTCGGCGCGCGCGGCTGGGGCTATCGCGACGTACTGCCGTATTTCAAGCGCGCGGAGCGGCGCGACGAGGGAGGCGATCGCTACCGTGGTGGGGCCGGCCAGTTGCGCACCCGCTACGGCACCCTAAGTAATCCGCTGCACGCAGTATGGTTGGAAGCGGCTGCCGAGGCCGGCTATCCGCGCAGCAGCGACGTGAATGGCTTCCAGCAAGAGGGGTTTGGTCGCATGGACATGACGGTGGGCGGTGGGCGGCGCTGGAGCGCCGCGAACGCCTACCTTAGGCCCGTCATGCACCGCTCAAATCTGAAGGTGATGACGCATGCATTGGCGACGCGAATCGCATTCGACGGCAAACGCGCCGTGGCGCTCGAATATCGAAAGGACGGCACACAGCACCGTGTGCGCGTAAGCCGCGAGTTGATTGTGAGCTGCGGTCCCATCGCCTCGCCGCAGTTGCTGAAGCTCTCGGGGGTGGGTCCCGAGGCAGAACTTCGCGAGCAGGGCATTCCCGTGGTCCAGCACCTGGCTGGCGTCGGCGAGAATCTGCAGGATCATCTGGAATTTTATTTCCAGGTCGCCAGTAAGGAGCCGATTACTCTCTATTCATCGATCAATGTCTTGAGCCGCGCGCTCATCGGTGCCCGCTGGCTGCTGCGCAAGGACGGTCTCGGCGCCACCAATCATTTCGAGACCTGCGGCTTTATCCGCAGCCGCCCCGGCATCCCCTATCCCGACATTCAATACCACTTTCTGCCCTTGGCGGTGGCCTATGACGGTTCAAGCCTGGCGCAGGAGCACGGCTTTCAGGCGCACGTCGGCCCAATGCGCTCCAAGAGCCGCGGCTGGGTGCGCTTGCGCTCGCGCGAACCCCTCGATAAGCCGCGCATACTGTTCAATTACATGAGCGATCCCGATGACTGGGTCGAGATGCGCGCCTGCGTGCGCTTGACCCGCGAGATCTTTGCGCAGCGCGCCTTCGACCGCTACCGGGGCCGTGAGCTGCAGCCGGGCGAAGCCGTGCAAAGCGATGCGCAGATCGACGCCTTCATCCGCGACAAGGTCGAAAGCGCCTTCCATCCATCGTGTTCTTGCAAGATGGGCGCGGCGGAGGATGCCATGGCCGTGGTCGACCCCGAAACCCGGGTACTGGGCCTCGAGCGGCTGCGCGTGGTGGACTCCTCGATCATGCCCAGCGTGACGACCGGCAATTTGAATGCGCCCACCATCATGCTGGCCGAGAAGGCCGCCGATCACATTCTCGGACGCGGCCTATTGCCGGCCGAGGACGCGCCTTTCTACCGGGCACCCAACTGGAGCACGGCCCAGCGCTAGACCTTAGAATTTGTAGCTGAAAGACCCGCCGATGATCCGCGGCCGCAGCGGTGTTTGCGCGACGATGAATTGATCGGTGCTGGTGAATGTGCTGGCATTCGAGTTGCTCAGGTTCTCAGCGAACACATTCACGACCCAGGCGTCCCTCGCAACACCGAGCGAGGCGTCAAAGGTCGTGTACGCGGGATTCTCGAACCGCAACCTCCCCGTCGTGATGCCGGCCACATCAATCGACGGATTCGAACCGGCCTGGGTGAATGAATGACCGATGTGGGAGGCGCCGAATTGTACGTAGGGCTTGTAATCTCCGATGTTCCAATCGTAGCGGCCGCGCAGGCTGAATTGGACGGGCGGAGAATTCGCGCTCGGCGCGCCGACGGGACCGAAGGGGTTGGTCACGGCCGCGCAATTGGCGCCGGTGCTGTCGCAGTTCTGCGTGATCGGTTTCCCGAAATTGTTGCTCGCTGGATTGTTGTCGATCAGCGCCGGTGAATTCGTTTGCCGGCTGCGGTTCCAGGATGCCGCGCCTTGCAGCGTCAGGCCGCTGACCACGCGCGCCACCAAGGATGTCTCCCAGCCCGTGATGAGGAAATTCTGGCCGTTGGTATTGTAGAAAATATTGCCGACCAGGCCGGGGTCGAAGAACGCAACTTGAACGTTGTCCCAGTTCTCCCGGTAGTACGCACCGTTCCATTGCAAGCGATGTTCAAACCACTCGGTCTTCCAGCCGAACTCCTTGTTGGTCAATTGATCGGATGTGTACGAGCTGGGCAATTCGTATTGGGCCACGCCATCCGTGCCGAACGCATGTTTCGCACCGCCGTTCTGGTTGAAGCCGCCGGGACGGAAGCCCTGCGAATACGTGGCATACACCATGGCATCCGGCGTGATGTGCCAGGTGATGTTTCCCCGGCTCTTGAAGCCCGACTCGGTGTCATGCAGGTTCTGCTTGTTGAGATCGTAATTAGTACCGAGACAACCGGCGGCCGGCGCACCCTGTTCGAAGCAGAAGAAACTGCCCGAGACGCTGCCCACCGAGGAATTCGCGAAACGGAAGTGGCGCGTGCCGCCGGTAATCGTCAATACCTTCGGGATGATGTCGAAATCCACCGACGCGAAAATCGCCGTCTGTTTGGTTTCGCGCAACGTGTCCTGATAAAACGAGGTCGTGGGGCCCTGAACGCCGGGATTCACGACCGTTGCGTCCGGGGACGTTCCGATGTTCGTAAAGCAGCCGGCGTTGCCTCCCGTACCCGCCGGATCGTTCGTCGTACACGACGGGATGGTCTTGTATTGCCAGCCCGTCTGATCGAACAGCTTGTTGTCCTCCCAGTACGCGCCTACGATCGCGCGCAAACGCCAGTCGTCGGGCGTGCTCAAGCGGATTTCATGTTGCTGGTGCGTGTTGCGCTCGTTCGAGTGCCACGTTGCGCTCGGCGAGTAGCAGGTCGCGTTGGGGTTGCCTGCAGCTCCCGAGCCTGCGCCAAAGCACTGATAGTAATCGGCATAGAAACCGCGCGCATAGTTGGTGTAGTCACCCTCCTGCTGGACGTTGCGCACCAGATAGCCGCCGGTGTAGACGGCTTTCAAGTCGCCGAATTTTCCATTCAAGGTCCACGCGGTGTTTTCGAACTTGTCCTTGTCAAAGGAAGGATTGAACAACGTGACCTGCAGGCGCTGCAACGGTGCGCCATCGGAGGCATTGGGCTGCTGGTAGAACACACCTTCCGAATTCATGTTCTGGTACGACTGCGTGACCAGTAAGTCCCAGTCATCGGTGAACTTGTACAGCGCCTCGGCGCGAATTCCTTGGTACTTAACCGGATTGATGGCCCGTGCCGCCACGGTGGCATTGTTGATGGAAGGGCTTCCCGGCGGCACGCAAAAGCCATTGTTCGGCAATCCGTCCGGGCAGGTGCCGGTGGCCGACGCCGCATAGTTCGCGTAGTGAATGCCGATGTCGGTGTTCTTGCGGGTGAACGTCGCCGGCACATTGTCGATGTAGCCGCCGCGACGGTCGTCGTAGATCACCGCGCGCACTGCCATGGTGTCGGCGATCAACGGCAAATTCAACACCGCGGTCAGATTGGAATTCGGATCGCCGTGCGCGGTGACGCTGTAGCCTGCAGTGACGTTTCCCTCGGTGACATTGAGCTTCGGCGCATTCGTGATGTAGCGGATGGCGCCGGCCTCGGCGCCGGAACCGAACAGCGTGCCCTGGGGACCCTCCAGCACCTCGATCCGATCGATATCGGCGGCATAGATATCCAGGTTGCGGTTCGGCAGCTGGCCGGACTGATTGTCGAAATAAATCGCGACGTTGGGATACAAGCCCGTGGAACCGCTGCCCTGGCTGGGCTGCGAGCCGGCACTCAAGCCGCGCATGAAGATCTCATTTTGTCCCGGGCCGTTGTTCGCCGAGGTGACGTTCGGCAAGTATTTGATGTAGTCGTCGAAAGTGGAAATATTGAGTTGCTGCAAGGCTTGGCCGGTAAAGGCCTGCATCGCGATGGGCACGTCCTGGATGCTCTGCGAACGACGGGTCGCAGTGACGGTGATCTCCTGCAGCGTGTCCGAATTGACCTCGGTACTGACGGCCGCTTGGTCGGCCGCGGATGCGCTGAAGGAAACGCCGCCCAAAATGGATGCGATCGCTATTGAGAGCTTCGAGTTCATTGTTCATCCCCTATCGAGTTTTTTTGAGAATGCCGCGAATCCCTCTGTCGTCATCCCGCGTTGAACGCGTAATCAATCACTGCGATATGTCGCGTTTGGTCTATCTTGTCTCAAGCTCAGATCGGACGCAACGAAAACCTGAGAGACTTTTAATATATTGAATAACAATAGCTTATTGTGTTTATGCCGATCAAGAATAATATCGTATCGTCCTCAAAGACATTGAACAGCCGTTTAAGCGACACCGAAAAATCCCCGCACGGTCTTCGCAGGGGGAAATCCGACCGCACGACCCACGTGGCATAATTCATCTGTCGTTTATTGCTTCTAAAGAGTCGCTTTCCACGCCAAGCGCGATTCTCCGCATTTGTTATGGTAATCAGACCCGTATCAGCCAGGAATTGACCCATGAGCGCACGCGATGCCATGTCGAGCCGTCTGCGGAAGCGCAAGCCCGCGACGCCGTTGGACAGGGAGTTCTACACCGGCCAAGAGGACTACCAAATCGACCTGGAAATGATCTGGTACCGCGATTGGCTGTTCGTCGGGCACGACTGCGAAGTCGCGAAGGCCGGCGACTACTTGACCGTTCAAGTGGGGGAATATCCGATTGTGGTGGTGCGCGATCGTGAAGGGAACTTGCGCGCTTTTCACAACAGCTGCCGCCATCGCGGCTCGCGAATCTGCTCCGCGGTGCGCGGCACGGCGCCGCGCCTCGTCTGCCCCTACCATCAATGGACCTACCAGCTCGATGGCCGATTGATTGCGGCGCGCGATATGGGATCTGATTTCGACAAGTCCCAGCACGGCTTGAAGCCGGTGCATTGCACCAGCGTGGGCGGCTACATCTGGATCTGCGTGGCCCGGGTCGCGCCTGATTTCGAGCCGATTCGCAAGCACATCGAGCCGTATTTCCTGCCGCACCACCTGCACGACGCCAAGGTCGCCTTTGAATCCACCATCATCGAGCAGGCCAACTGGAAGCTCGTCTGGGAAAATAATCGCGAGTGCTATCACTGCGCGGTGAATCATCCCGAACTCTGCCGCACCTTTTCGGAGGATCCCGCGATTACCGGCGTCGAGGGCGCCGCGGCAAACCCACGCCTCACGGCGAAGTGGGCCTATTGGGAATCGATTGGATTGCCGAGCAGATTTCACATCGCGAGCAGCGGCCAATACCGCACTGCGCGCATGCCGCTCATCGAGGGCGCGGTGAGCTTCACCATGGCCGGTAGCGCCGCGGTGCGCCGGCCACTGTCGCCTTCCATCAAGGAACCGGACCTCGGCACGTTCATCATGTTCAGCTATCCCAGCATCTGGAATCACATCATGGGCGACCATGCGACTTCATTTCGCATGTTGCCGATCAGTCCCACTGAGACCCAATTGACCACGAAGTGGTTGGTGCACAAAGACGCGGTCGAGGGCGTCGACTACGATGTGAAGACCCTGACCGAAGTCTGGCTGGCGACCAACGAGGCGGATCGGCGAGTCTGTCAGGAAAACCAGAAGGGCGTGATGTCGCCGGCATACGATCCGGCGCCGTATTCGCCGGTGCAGGAGCACGGCGTGGCGCAATTCATAGACTGGTACGCCTCGCATCTCGAGGAGCGGCTGACCGAAGGCCAGGTCGCGCGGAAAGTCGCCGGCTAACGGCAGCGTCGCCAAGGGCGGCGAGCCGCTAACGGCGGCAAGCCCAAAGGCGCGCGCTCGTTCGCTAAATCGGCCGATCACCGATGATGGTCGCCCGGTTCATGACGCGCCGGGAAGGCCGATAGTCATCGGTCGCGTAATGTTGCGTCAGGCGATTGTCCCAAAACGCCACATCACCGTCGCGCCACTTCCAGCGCACCACGAATTCCGGCTTCGAGCAATGTGCATAGAGCATCGGCAGCAGTGCGCGGCTTTCGGCAGCCGAGAGTTCGTTGATGTGGGTGGTGAAACCGTCATTCACGAATAGGCCGCGCCGGCCGGACACCGGATGCGTGCGCACGACAGGGTGAGACACGGGAGGATTGTTGCGCTTGGCCGTCTCCAGGCGCTCCAGCGCCTCAGGGGTCATGGCAAAACGTTCGGTGGGAAAGGATTGGGTGATGTTGTGCGTCGCCGTCAGCGGCTGCAAAAACGCCTGCATGACCGGCGAGAGCGCTTCGTAGGCAGCGATATTACTCGACCAGAGCGTGTCGCCCCCCTGCGGCGGGAGCATACGCGCGACCAGAACCCCGCCCATGGGCGGCGTCTGGGTGAACGTGACATCCGTGTGCCAGATCGCGTTGTCTTGAAGATCGACCAGGTCGGTGTCCAGGACGATGATTTCCGGCGCGTCCGTATGCTTGGGATAGATCGGGTGTATGTGCAGTTTGCCGAAACGCGCGGCGAAATCCCGATGTTGAACCGGCGTCAGTGCTTGATCACGAAAAAACAGCACGTGATGCTCGGCCAATGCCGCGATGATGGCCTCGCGCGTGGCTTCATCGAGCGGATCGGACAGGCGAATCCCTTGGGCCACGGCGCCGATGCTGGAAGTTAAGCGCGTAAATGAAATCACGTCGATTCGCCTCGTTCGGTCAGTGCAGCACCCTTTGCCACGAGAGGCATGGGGTCCAATGGTCCTCGGCTGGGGCTGGGGCTGGCGCTGTGGCCGCGGCTGGTCCGGCCCAGCAAAGGAATGGCCAGCAGCGCCAAGCCGGCAGCGCACATGACGTACCAGGCGGGTGCGTAAATGGAGCCCGCCGATTGCTGCTTGGCCCAGGTCAGGATCATCGGCGCGAAGCCGCCGAAGATGGTAAAGGCGCCGTTGTAAACCAGGGAGGTGCCGGTCGATCTGACCCCGGCCGGGAAAATCTCCGACAGCGCGGCGGGTGCTACGCCGACGAAGCTGGCCACGAGTATGCACAGCGTGGATTGAACCACGATCAGCGTCGCCAGCGTCGGATCGGCTTTGAGCCACAGGAACAGGGGCAGCACGCAAACGAGCAGCGCCGCCGCGCTGGCGAATAAACTCACCCGCCGGCCGATTCGATCCGAGAGTGACCCGAACCACACGCAGCCGATGACGAATGGCACGTTGCCGATCAATGAGGCGCCGAAGGCTTGGGCAGCGGTAAAGTGAAAAGTGTCGGGCCGCTGAACATACGTGGGCAGAAAAATCATCAGCACATAAACGGCCACCGCCCACAGCACCGCCACCAAAAAACCAATCAACAAGGTTTGCCCGTGATGGCGGAAAATCTCGAGCAAGGGCACACGGTTGCGTGCGGGCTGAGCGCGGCGCTGGGCCGCCTCGGCGGAAAATTCCTCGGTTTCGTCCAAGGTGCGGCGCAGGTATAGGCCAACCGGCGCGATGGCGAGTCCGAGAATGAAAGGCAGACGCCAGCCCCAGGCACGCACCTCGCTTTCGCTCAGCAAGGCGGTGACCGAGAACGCCGCCAACGCGCCTAGGATATTGGACATCCCCATGCTGGCCTCGAGCCATGAAGCGACGCGGCCGCGTTCTTTCGGATCGCCCGTTTCCAACAAGTAGGCGGTTGCGCCGCCCACCTCGCCGCCGGCGGAAAATCCCTGCAGCACTCTGCCCAGCAGCAACAGGATCGGCGCGCCGACGCCGATGGTGGCGTAGGCCGGTGAAAATGCAATCACACCGGTTCCCGCGGCCATCAGCAGGATGGTCAAGGTGAGTGCCGCCTTGCGGCCGGCGCGATCGCCGTAATTCCCGATGAGCATGGCGCCCAACGGCCGCACGACGAATCCCAATCCAAAGAACAGGAAAGTCTTTACCAGCCGGGCATCGGGTCCATCGCCGGGGAAAAAGCTCGCGGCGATGTAGCCGGCAAATAGCGCGTAAACGGTGAAGTCATACCACTCGAGCATATTGCCGATGGAGGTCGCGACAATGGCCCGCGTTTTTCTCGATGTTGGCCGGCTCGTCACGGGCTCTTCCCTTACAGCAGCGGATGTACGGGACTAAAGACGGGCGTCAACAAGAAACGTCTGACGAATACCGCATAACCTCGGTACACATAATGGCCGTTGACCTCGAGCAGAGACTCGCGGTTCTCGCGGTAATAGCGCGGGATGTCGTACCAGGGCATGGTGGGCTTCAAGTGATGCACGACATGCAGATTGTTGTACAAGTAAAGCAAGCCGAAGACGACGTTCGATTCGACCGCGGCGGTACGTTGCGCTGAATCCTCGGCGGCCCGATGTTCATAGAACGCTCTTAGGAGGCTCAAGCTCATGCCTGGGTAGGCAACAACCAAGCAGTACTGCCACCAGGGAAAATGGCAGACGCCGGAAATGAACCAGAACAACAGGGCGACGGCGAGGGCATGCACCGCCCAATGCGGCAGGTGGCTGTAGTCGCCCTGTGCGACGCGCTTCGATTCCTTGGAGACCAAACTCCACAGACGTAAGATCGGGCCGATCAGCAATCTGCCGGCCAGCGTCTGATTGAAGGTGAGCACCGCGCGCATGAACGAACCCATGCGTTGCCAGTCGGCCTGCAGCACGTAGTACGACTCGGTATCGACGCCGGGCACCGTCAAGTTGATGTCGCGATGATGAGTGGTATGGCTTTTGCGGTACAGGGGAAACGGAAACCACAGGCCAATGGGTGGAAACACCAGGACAAACCGCAGCCACGCCGGTACACCGCGAAAGGAATGAATGGCCTCATGTTGCAGCGAAAAATGCCAGGCCAGGAGGTAGGCGCCCGCCGGCATCATGAACCACCACGGCAGCGCGGCGTTGTACCAAATGAGCGCTCCCCAGGCGGCGTAGATGACCAGCGCCACGATCCAGGTCGGACCATCGATCTGCCGGAATACCTTGCGGAGCATCAGCTGATCTTACACAACGAAGGCGGGATGCACGATTTCCGCGAGAGGGTGCGCGCGCCAGTAAGCCATTGCCGACTCAAAATTGATCCGCAATGCGTCATAGTCGCGAGGGTCGGGCGTGACGAAATGCGACAGCTCCAGGCCCGCCAATAGGACTTTGAGCGCGGGATCTCGATGCGCCGCAGTAAACGCGGCCCGCAAAACCGTCGCTGCTCCACTCGAGGCTACCCCGGCAGTGGAAGCGACCAGGGGTGGTATGGGTGTACGCGCGGTGCATGCCACGGTGCGTAGCTTCGAGGTGAGATCGCCACGATACTTTTGCAGCAACCGGTAGGCGTAGGCATCGATGGGCGCTAAATCGGCTGCGCCGGCGACGACCGCGGTGACGGCGCCCAAGGGAGTCACCGCCGGCGCGGCAATCTCCCGATATAGCGGCGAGCGAGCGCCGGCCTTGCCACCGCGTGCCATGTCGAACGCCATGAGATATTGCAGCGCGGCCGCATATCCGGACTGAGAATTCGGTGCCGTCAGACAGATTGTGCCGCCAAGTGTCGATTCGAGATCATGAAAGGGGCTGTCGCTGCGCACGACCAGCTCGCTCCAGTATTTGGGAAGGCCGGCGAATTCAACCGGAGAAGGAACCGGTGCCGCAATCAGCTTGGGTTTGGGATCGGCTCGGGAGTAGGGCAGCCCGCACATGAATACGGCGGCCATATCCGTCCGAAGCCACAAATCATCGATGGCGGCGGGCGGGGCGTGTTCAATCACCTCGACATTCAAACCTGCGTGCGCGCTCACTGTCGAGAGCAACGCGCGCCACAACTCGGCAACCTGCGCGCTCACGGCATACATGCGCGCATTGGCGATCATCGGCTAGTGCGCCCGCGGCGCGTCGGGCTCGTGCGCATTGTCGCGATAAAAATTCGACGCGGGGTTCGCGCGAATAAACGCCGCAGCGGCTTCGTGAATCGGTTGAGCGGCGGTCGCGGCGCTCACGCCGCTCAAGGGCAGAACGGCACGAAAGGCGCTCCAGACGGCCGTGGGCGCGACGCCGAATTGCCGGGAAGCATCTTGAGTTTTTCGAATGTCCAACCAATAGGTTCCCGTCAATAGGTCCTCCGCCAAGAGTTCTATCGTGTCGTCGACGGCCTGGCGGGCGCGCTGAACCTTGAGCCGGGTCTGCCCCTGCAGATCTTCCACCGTTTGGATCAGTGCATTGCCCTGTGGCGGCACCGGATTGATCAGGCCCTGAATCTCCTGCATCAGCGAGGTGGCGTCGATCTCGCTGCCCTCGGCCAGATGGAACCGTCCCGGTTCGCCCGGAGTCTCCGCGGAGTTGTCGATCATTGTGAAAAACTTGTTGGTGAAGCGCAGCATTCTTTGCGCGACCACGACATCCATATTGGCGAGCGCGATGGTGAAGGCTTCGATTTCGTTGGCCATGGGGTAGGGGTCCCAATTAGCGTTGGAAAATACATAGCCGTGCTGGTAGTGATTGCGCGGGCCACCCTTGACGTAGAACTGCGCCAATTGCGGCGCCGCGAGTTCCCAGGAATCGGCAGGCGAGGCGCCGACCAGTACCGCGGGATTGTGATCGGAAGAGTTCATTTGCACCTGGGTCACATCACGCAACTGTGCCCAAGCCTGCCATGCAGACCCCTGGCGAATGGAGGAAGCGCGCAGGCTTTCCGGATCCTGAATGATCCGCTTCGCATCCAGCGCGAACAAATAGCTGCCCTTGAGCATGTCGAGCACGCGCGCCGCATCCCAGTTCAGCCACTTGAAGGGACGATTCGCCTGCACGGGCTGGGACAGCGGTGAGACGCTGCTGTTCATGCCATTGAGATCGATGGCATAGGTCAGATCCGCCCACGACAGTGCTTCGCGCGAGTCGTAAAGCAACAGCGCCACCTGGCCCGTGGCATAGGAATTGGTGCTCTCGAGCGCACTGTCATCGGCGTCCGTGGGTACCAGGGGCTCGAGCGCCGCCTGCTTGAGCGCCTGCTCGGCGGACATTCGCACGCCGCGATAATAAGCGAAACCGGCTCCGACCATGGTGGCGGCGACGTTGGTGAAGGGGCCCAAATCACCCTCTCCCACCGTACCGCGCGATTGCACCACCGGGGTGATGCGTTCATTCAATAAGTCCAGCAGTCGCTGGGTCAATTGCGGACTCGCCGCCTCGTAGCTCATGGTATTGGCGCGCACCACCAGCATCGCGCGAACGATTTCTTCGTCGCTGACCTCGGGACCCATTCCCGCCAGCGCGCCGCGGCGAAATATCTGAAGTTGCCGCTCCGCGAGGAACTTCTGATTTTCCGGCGACAACGGATCTCCCGTGAAGATGAACTTTTCGCGCCCCGAGCCTGAGCCGCGATTGAACCAGTAGACCGATACGCCTTCATTGGCGGCCTCCAACAGCAGTGCGTGCGCATCGGCAGAACGCTGACGCGCTTGCGCACTCAGAGCGACCTTTGCGCCGTGGCGGGCGACCTCGACCACCTGGTCAATGGTCAGATCCTTGCCCGTCAGGACAACGGTCCGAGTCTCCATCGTCGGCGCGATGGGGCGATACGTGAGCGAGGCGGCAGAGATTGGCGCCGACAGCGTCAGCGCGGCAGCTCCTCCGGCGATACTCACTGCGAGAATTCTCACTGCGGAGCTTCCAAGTACAGCGCGGTGTGCGCGGGTTTGCCGAAACGCCGGCGGGCGGTGAAACCCAGCAGCAGCAATCCCAAACTGATGACGCCGAAAAACAGGGGAAGGCGCTGATCCGGGATGAAGGCCATGGCGAGAAGTATGCCGAGCATCCCCGCGATGGCCAAATAAGTGAGGTAGGGGTATGCCCACATGCGTAACCCCAACCGCGCCGGGTCCTCGCGCTCCAATTGCGCGCGCAGGCGCAACTGCGAGATGGCGATCGATACGTAGACAAACACGGCAACCGTGCCGTAGGAATTCACCAGAAAGGCGAACACCGTGGTCGGCGACACGTACGACATCATCACGGCGCCATAGCCGAAAAGCGTGCCGAGCAGAATGGCGCGAGCCGGAACCCCGTTGCGCGCAAGCTTGGCCAGGGCACGGGGCGCATCGCCGCGTCGGGTCAGCGCGAACAGCATTCGTGAGGATGCATAGAGTCCTGAATTCAGGGCCGACAACACCGCGGTAAGCACGACCGCATTCATGATATGCGCGGCGCCCGGAATACCCATGGCGTGCAAGGCACTGACATAGGGTGTGGAAATCTGTGCTGAATTCCACGGTACCAGACACACCACCAGAAGAATCGAGCCCACGTAGAAAAACAGCACCCGTGTGATGACCGAGTTGGTGGCACGCGCCACCGCCTTCGCAGGTTCGGCCGCCTCGCCGGCCGCAACGGCGACGATTTCGACGCCGAAGTAGAAGCCGGTGGCCGCCACCGCGCCGGTCAGAATGGGCAGCAGGCCGTTGGGCGCGAATCCGCCGTGCGCCGTGAGATTGCCGATGCTCGGTGCGATCCCCGGCCATAAGCCGGATACATAAACGCCGGCCAAACTTAAGAACAAAATAATTGCGGCGACCTTGATGGAGGCGAACCAAAATTCGAATTCACCGAAGGATCTCACCGACACCAAGTTTGTGACGGTCAGGGACAACAGCACCGTCAGGCTGATCAGCCATGCCGGCACGGTAGGCAGCCAAAATTGCACCAGCGCGGCGCCGGCAACGGCCTCGAGCGCGACGACGATGACCCAAAAGTACCAATACATCCAGCCGGTCAAAAATCCCGCGAGCGCACTCAAGGCCGGCCGATCGCTCCATGCCAGCCGGGCATACTCGTAGAACGAGCCTACGGCGGGCTGTGCCACCGCCATTTCGCCGAGCATGCGCATCACCAAAACGATCAGCAGTCCGGTGATCGCAAAGGAAACCACCGCCGCAGGGCCCGCGGACTTGATGACGACCCCGCTGCCGACAAACAGACCCGCGCCGATCACGCCGCCAAAGGCAATCATCATCATGTGGCGTTGCTTCAGCGTGTGCTGAAGACCGCTCGAACCCGAATCCGGGAGTGCAGCGGTATCAACGCGGGCTATGCGCGCATCACCCGTAACGGCTGACTCCCATGTCGCGCAGCGCGTCGCCGATGGCGGCCACCGCATCGCGCAATATGCCGGGGCCGATGGCGCCGATGCAGCCGACTCGAAACGTCTCGACCGTGGTCAATTTTCCTGGATACAGGATGAAACCACGCTCGCGAACTCGCCGGTAGAATTCGGCGAAGTCGTACTTGGAGTCGGGCGGGGCGTGGAAGGTCACGATGATCGGCGCCTGCAGCGCATCGGGCAGGAAAGTCTTGAGACCCAGCGCCCGCATACCGGAAACCAACGCGCGGCAATTTTCGCTGTAGCGCGCCAACCGGGCGGGTTGCCCACCCTGCGCCAGGAACTGATCCAGAGCGGCGCGCAGGGCGGCGAGAACATGCGTGGGCGGCGTAAAACGCCACTGCCCTGTCTTCTGCATGTACTGCCACTGATCATGCAAGTCCATCACAAGCGATGCGCTGTTGTTCACGGAGGCTTCCAATGCCGCGCGGCGGGCGATCACCATTCCCATGCCGGGCACTCCCTCGAGACACTTTCCCGATGCCGTGATCAAGCCGTCGAAGTTCAACGTACGGGCGTCGATGGGAATGGCGCCAAAGGAACTCATGGCATCGATGATCAGCCGGCGGCCACGATTTGCCACGATTGCGGCGATCTGGGGCAACGGATTCAAGATACCCGTACCGGTTTCGCAATGGACTTGCGCCACGTGCGTAATCGATCGATCGTCGGCCAGCGCGGCATCGATCCGCTTAAGGTTGGACGGCTCTTGTTCATCGTGGGGAAGCACCACAGCTTCGCGGCCCTGGTACTTGAGGATTCGCGCGATGCGCTTGCAATAAGCGCCATTGTCCGGCACCAAAACCTTGCCGTGCTTGGGAACGAGCGTTCCGAGCGCCGCCTCGACCGCAAAGGTGCCGCTGCCCTGCAGCGGTACGCAGACGTGATCGGTCTGCGCATGCAGGATGTCCAGCAAATCGCGGCAGACCGATGCGGTCATGGCATTGAAGGCGCCATCCCAGGATCCCCAGTCCGAGAGCATCGCAGCCTTCGTCTCGGTCGACGTGGTCAAAGGACCGGGCGTCAGCAATATCGGATCGGTCATGCAGAAGTCTACCTTGCGCTCAATCGCGATATCGCTCAAGTGCATCTCCCAGCGCAGTCTTGAGCGGTCCGAGCCATGGCTCGAAGTTCTTCCACTGTTCGAGTCCCTCGCGGAATATGGGCTGCCGAACCTGTTCCGAGCTCGCGGTGCGTACGCTGCGCTCGGTTTTGTGAAAATCCAGGCAGGCGGCCTCGAATTTGAGTCCGCAGAAATCGAGGAGTCGGCGGACATTTGCGTCGAGATCCTCGACGATGTCTTCGTGATCTATCTTGAGAATTCGTCCCGGCAACACGGCGTTCCAGTGCTCCATCAACTCAAGGTAGGTTCGATAATAGCGCGCGATGTCCTCGATGCCGTAGGTAAACTCCTGACCGGAGGCAAACAGTTGCTTGAAATTGCTGAAGCAGCAAGCCATGGGCTCGCGGCGCGCGTCGATGATCCTGGCGTTCGGCAGCATCAAATGAATCAGACCGATGTGCCTGAAGTTGTTCGGCATCTTGTCGATAAAAAAGGGCTTATCGGTGCGATATATGCGCGTATCGCTCAGGTACTTCTCACCCAGGCGAAGAAACTCCTCGTCACTCAAGTCTGCCAGCACTCGCGGATAGCGCGGATTGGCGGTGCCGGCCTCCTCACGGCCCTGCAATTCGTGGACGATTCTCTGGATGTCCGCAAGCTCGTGCGTGCCTTCAACGCGGGAATGAGAAGCAAGGATCTGTTCGAGCAACGTTGACCCGGAGCGCGGCAGGCCCACGATGAATATGGGATCCGCTTTGCCGGAGCCGGCGCCTTCGCGCCGCGCGAACAGCTCGCGCGTACAGGTGCCCGTTTGCATGCGGGTATTGCGTTCAATGATTTCAGGCCGATAGCGTATCTCGGCATGTTTGAGTTGATTGCCGCGTTCGTAGTAGCGGTAGGATTTCTCGTAGTCGCCGCGATCCTCGAGCGCTTTCCCCAAGGCGAAGCACAGATGGTAGCGATCGGCCGGCGATATCCCGGGCCGTGCTTCTTCGGCCAGCATGCGCGCGAGCTCATCGTCGGCGAAGCGGTAGGTCTTGAGATTGGCAAGGCTCCAATAGGCATCGCCGTAATCCGGTCGGGCCGCGCTCGCCGCGCGATACGCCTCGATGGACTCCTCGCGCCTGCCCAAGGTCTTCAGCGAGTGGGCGATCGAAAGATGAAGTTCCGCCGCCTGCGGCGCGTCGATGAGAAGCTGCCGGTACAGGGAGAGCGCCCTCTCGTTCGCGCCGATCCCGACACAGGCGGTGGCGAACAAGGTCTTGAACTGCCGGTTCTCAGGTTCCTGCGCCAGGAGTTTCTCGAGTTCCTCGATGGCGCGGGTGTGTTTATGCCGATCGAGCAGAACCCGTGCATACTCGAACCGCGCCTTCCTGTAGTCGGGGGCGAGTTCCAAGACGGCTTCCAACAGTATTTCCGCATCATCCAGCACATCGTGCGCAATGCCGATGCGGGCGAGCAGGCGCATGGCCTCGACGTTGTTGCCGTGTTTCTGCAGGTAGGCCCGAATCATGGATTCGGCCGGGGCCAGATCGCCATCCGAGAACAATGCCGTCGCGGTGACCACTTCGGCGGGCAGATTTTTCAACGTGGCGACATGATCGGCCGCCATGTCTGCGTTTTCCCGATTTCCGCTCATGCGGTACAGTCCCTCGAGCCTGGCCCAGCTCGCGGGCAGCGCCACATTGATGTTCACAGCCGCAAGATATTCTTCGATCGCCCGTGGGGCGTCCCGCAAGGCCACATGACAGTGACCGCGCTCCTGGTGCAGACGGCTGAACCGCGGATGGTGCCGTTCGAGCCGATCGAGAATTCCAAGTGCCGCGGGAATCTGACCAAGATAGCGCAGGCTGACGGCCGCCATATACAAAACGTCCCGGTTCTCGGGGACCTGCTCGGCCAGTGCGTTGGCCGCCGCAAGAGCATCGGCGTAGCGGCGCTGCTCGAGCAGTGTGCGAATGCGGATGACTTCTGCCTCGACCGGCGAGGCCGGAGAGGCGCTAGACTTGAGGTCCGTCATCATGCGCTAAGGCTCCAGCTCGGTGAGGCGTCGCAGGGGACCCAGGTATCGTTCGTAGTTGCGCCAGCGTTCTGCGGCGGACGTGCTGATCCGCTGTCGTACCTGCCAGTTGCTGGCGGTGATGACAGCGCGCTCGGTCTCGTGAAACTTAAGACAGCGCGGGTCCCAGGGCAAACCGGCGAATTGCACGATTTCCCTGATCCCTGCTTCCGGATCGGCCACCAATTTCTCGTATGGCACCTCCAATATCGTGCCCTGAGGCAGCGTTGATCGCCAGTGCGCCATGAGGCGGGAGTACTGTGTGAAATAGTGCGCGATATCTTCCAGGTCGTTGGCGTAAAGATGCGCGTTGGAGAAAATTTGGAAGTAGATCGATAGACCGGTGTCCAGCGGATTCCTGCGCATATGAAGAATGCGCGCATGCGGAAAGGCCGCGTGGATCAACCCCAAATTCATGAAGTTTGCCGGCATTTTGTCGATCATGCGCGCAGCATCGGCTGAAAAGCCCGCCAGCAGGCTCAAGTATTTCTCGGCCGCCGCCGCTATGGCGCCGCGGCCCTCGGCCCCGTGCAGCATCGAGGATTCATAGCCCACGCGGGCGCTGTGCCAGAAGCGCAATTCGCCGCAGCCGAAGGCCTGCGGGTGCGAAGCGAGGATTTGCTCGGTCAACGTCGTACCCGAACGCGGCATGCCGACGACGAAAATCGGGCGTCGAGACTCATTGCCCTGCGCGCCCGCTCCGCGCAGCCAATCTGCATCATACAGCGCGATGATTTGATCGACGCGCCGGGCAAGATGCGCACCGTCGTACTTTGGGGCGCTGCGCTTTTTCAGCTCATTTGCAACGCGGTAGCTGGCAAATGCATTGTCGAAGTCCTGCACGTCATCGAAATACTTTCCGAGCGCATAGCGCAGATTGATCTCCTGACCTGCGCCCAGGGACTTGCCGAGAAGCCCTTGCACGGCCGTAAGCCAGGCAGCGTCCGGCTGCATTTTTCGGTAGCGGGCGAGGCCGGCCCAGGCCTCGGGTTGATTCGGGGCGATGGCAATCGCGCGTCGAAACAGCTGTTCCGCATCGTCAAAACGGCCACGGTCCGCCTGAATCTCGCCTAGCAACGCCAGCGCTTCGCTCGAGTCCGCTGCCACACCCAAGGCCTTGCGGCAACTCTCTTCTGCCTCAGCGATGCGGCCGATCTGCCGCAGCACCTTGCCGGCGGCGATATGTGCCTCGGTGTAATCGGGCTTGAGTTTTATCGCTCGCGCATAGCTTGCTGCCGACTCGTCGAACAACCCGAGGTCAAACAGCGCATTGCCCACAAGCTGCTCTGCCTCGGCGGAGTCCGGTTCCAGTTCGAGTGCTCGCCGGCAGTGGATCAAAGCCTCCTGAGGGCGGCCGAGCGCGTGCAGCGCATTTCCCAGATTGGCATGCGCCCCGGGGGCGTTGGGCCGAAGGGCGAGGGCGCGCCGATAACTTGTCACCGCCTCCTCAAAGCGCCTTAAAGAGAGCAGCGCGTTTCCTAAGTTATTGTGGGCTTCAGCCAGGTCCGGGCGCAGCTCGAGCATGCGGCGGTAGTGGTGCACCGCCTCCTCGATCTGTCCTAAGTCGACGAGTGCATTGCCCAAATTGCCATGCGCTTCCGCGAAGCCCGGCCGCAGCTTTAGGGCCCGCCGAAAGCAGGCGGCGGCTTCCGCCGGCTGCCCCGCGTCCTGCAGGACCGCACCGAGACTGTCGTGCGCTTCGGCAAAATCCGCTCTGAGTGCGACGGCCCGTCGCAGACTTGCCGCGGCACCCGCAAGATCACCCTGATCATGCCGCGCGTTACCCAAATGAAAGTGCCCCTCGGCATTCGTCGGCAATAGCAGCGCACCGGCATGGAGCTTCGATGCCGCTTTGGCGCCGGCGCCGCTGAGTTCGGCACAACATCGCTTATATTTTTTCCCGCTGCCGCACGGGCACGGATCATTTCTGCCGGGATTCACCATCCTAGCTTAGCTTATCGCATGCCTGTCTAAGCGCAGGCGGGAAAGGCGGGCATTGCTGCCCGCCTAACCGCTTTGCCTAGAATTTGTAGCCGATCCGAACGCCCATTATCCGCGGCCGCAGAGGAACCTCGGATTTGATGAACTGCGCCGATGAGGTGAATGTGCTGGCATTGGAATTGCCGAGGTTGGTACCAAACGCTTCCGCGGTCCAATTGTCCTTGGCAACGCCGAACGACGCATCGTAGGTCGTGTAGCCGGGCTGAAAGTACCGCAACAGGGTGGTCGTCGGATTGCCGACAAAGTTCGTCGTACCGTTGTCAATCTGGTTGAACATGCCGCCCACATGGTTGGCCCCAGCCATGACAAACGCCTTGTAGTCGTTGAAATTCCAGTCGTAGCGCGCCCGCACGTTGTATTCCAGTTTCGGCGAAAACGCCGGCACGCCGCCTTGCGGACCATAGACGGCATCCGCCGGCGTCAAGATTCCTGCCGGATTTACGATTTGGGTGATGCACTTGCCGAAAGTCGCGCTGGCCGGATTGTTGGCAATCAGGCAGGGGTTGTTGGATTGCTTGGCATCGTTGTAGGACAGCGATCCCTGCACTGTCAGGCCCTGCGTCACGCGGCCCACGATCTGCAACTCGGCGCCATTGATGCGGTAGTTGGCGCCATTGGTGACGAAGGTGGTGTTGCCGAGCTGGGACGGGCTGAACAGGGGATCCTGTATCTCATTCCACAGCATGTGGTATGCGGACAGATTGACCTGCACGCGATGATCGAAGAACTCCGATTTCAGGCCGACCTCGTTGTTGGTCAACGAGTCAGGCGCGTAGCCCGACGGTTTGAACAGCTGTTTCACGCCGTCCGGGCCGGTGGCGACCAGGCTCTTGCCCGTCTCACGGTTGAAACCGCCCGGGCGATAACCTTGCGAGTAGGTGTAGTACAGCAGGATGTCCGGCGTGACATGCCAGGTCACGTTGCCGCGGCTGCGAAACCCGTTGTAGGTCTTGCGCAGGCCGATCTTATCGAGGTCCTTGCCGGCGGGGCAGGGATTCGGGTGGTTGGCACAGGATGTACTCGTAAAGTACTCGGAACCGGTCTCGAATTCATCGTAGTGATACCAGCGCGTACCGCCGGTCACAGTGAGCACCTGCGGAATGACGTCAAAGTCGATCGAGGTGAACAGCGCGTCTTGTTTGTAGCCGCGCTGCAAATCCTCGCCGAAGGCCGTGGTGTCGCCACGCTGGCCCGGGTGGGTTGCCGTGGAAAGAGGGTTCGTCTCAACGTCCCCCGCGCACGCCGGGCCCCCCGTCAGAGCCACCGCCAGGTTGGCAGGGCTGCATCCCGGGATCGACTTGTAGTTGAAATTCATGTCGTCCTGGATCTGGAAATTCTCGTAGAACGCGCCGAACAGAGCGCGAATCCGCCAATCGTAGGGCGTGCTGATGCGGATTTCATGCGTCTGATGGGTGTTTCGCGTCCAGTCGTTCCAATCGGTCGCCGCGGTGTAGCAGCGCAGCGGGCCGGTTGTCGCAACCGTGCCGGGGCCGCCGGTGCACTGGTAGTAGTCGCCGTAGGAGCCGCGGGCGTAATTGGAGTAGTCGCCTACCTGCTGCGTGGTGCGAACCAAGTAGCCGCCGGTGTAAACCACATTCAAAAACGCGATCTTGCCGTTCAGCGTCCAGGACGTGTTTTCAAACTTGTCCTTGTCATAGGTGGGCGTGAAAGAGGTCACTTGCAGCGGTCCAAGCTTTTGGCCGTCAGAGCCGATGGGATACTGTGCGAAGACGCCGTCGGCCTCCATGTTCTGGTAGCTTTGCTGCACCAACAAGCTCCAGTCGTCATTGAACTGATAGAGGCCCGAGACTCGGATACCGGTGTAGTCCACCGGATTCTGATTGTCCTTGGCAACCGTGAGGTTGTTGGTGACGGGCAGGCCGAGCGGCACGCAGACTCCGTTTGGAAACCCCTTTGCGGGGGCGCCGGGCGGAAGACCGTTGGGGCAGGCGCCCGCGACCGGACCCAAGCCGAAGCGGAACGTGCCGTTGTCGGTGTTCTCGCGCGTGAAGGTGCTCGGCACGTTATCGATATAGCCGCCGCGATGATCGGTATAGACCACCGCGCGTACCGCCAAATGGTCGGCGATGAGCGGCAGGTTCAGCACTGCGTTGATGGCGCTGTTCGGATCGCCGCCGGCCGTGACGCTGTAGCTCGCGTCGGCGCTGCCCTCGGTCACGTTGAGCTTTGGCTTGTTGGTGATGTAGCGAATCGCCCCGGCTTCCGCGCCGCCGCCGAAGAGGGTGCCCTGCGGACCTTCGAGAACTTCGATGCGCTCCATGTCCACCGCGATGATGTCGAGATTGCGGCCGGGGAATTGCACCGACTGATCATCGAGATACAGCGCGACGTTGGGGAACGACGCGATGGAAGACTGCGACTGGTTACCCGCCGATCCGGGGCTCAAGCCGCGCATGAAAATATTCCCCTGGCCCGGGCCGTTGGTGGCGAAGGACACGTTCGGCAGGAATCTGACGGCATCCTCAAAGCTCGCGATGTTGAGTTCCTTCAACTGTTCGTTTGAAATCGATTGAATCGTGATGGGCACGTTCTGCGCGTTTTCCGAGCGGCGCTGCGCCGTTACCGTGACTTCCTGAATGGCCTCGGAACTAACCTCGGTATCCGCGGCTGCGGCAGATGCTCGACTCGTGAGACTTGCCGCCGCGCAAGTGCTTAAGATCGCGGCGATCGCATACGACAACTTTGGATTTGAGTTCATGCTTCATCCCTTCCGTTATTTGAAAACCCGTCGGTCAGAGTCGTCATTTTTATAAACTCATACCGAGGATAGCATCGAGCGCGGGAAGCGTAATGTCTAATTGTTGCAGTAACGCTTCAAGCGATATGCAGAAATTGGATTCGCCAATGCGAAAATGGCATCAATCGTTGCGCAGCACCAACAATCTGGCGGGAGCTTTGCACTCATCCCAGAGGCCGGTCGATCATCTCCAGATGCAACTTACCGTCTTCCGGGTAAGGATTCGCAAGCGCGACCGTCTCGTTGAGTTCGACGCCGAGTCCGGCTGCGGTCGGCGGAATCACATACCCTGATTCCCAGCGGATGGGGGCTTTCAAGATGCGCGCGTGAAAGCCGCCCCACTGTTGAATTCCCTCCAAAATCAAGAAATTCGGACAACAAGTTGCAATTTGGATATTGGCCGCCCCCACCACCGGACCGCAGTACAGATGCGGCGCAATCTGTGCGTAATGCACCTCGGCCAACGCCGCGATTTTCTTCGCCTCGAGCAATCCGCCGACGCGCCCCAAGTTGATTTGCAAGATATTCGCCGCCCCCGCAGCCAAGACGCGCGCGTACTCGTACTTGGTGGTCAGCCTCTCGCCGGTGGCGATCGGTATTTTGGTGCCGCGCGCCACGATTGCCATCTGTTCGGGCACTTCCGGTGGTACTGGCTCCTCGAACCACAAAGGATCGTAGGTTTCGAGCTGCCTGGCGAGGCGAATCGCTCCCGATGTGGTGAATTGACCGTGCGTCCCCAGCAGCAAGTCCGCGCGAATTCCGACAGCCTCGCGGATCAGCCGGACCAGACGAACTGTACGTTCCAAGGATTCCTGGGTGGCCTGCCGCGGGTCGTAGGCGGAGTACCCCCCTGTCGGATCGAACTTCAGCGCCGTGAAACCCTGCGACACGTACTCGGCCGCGCGTTGTGCGGAGCGCTCCGCGTCATGGTAGAACTCATCGCCCTCGCCATCCGCCGGATAAAGATAGGTGTAGCTGCGCAGGCGATCGTGCACCTGGCCGCCGAGCAGGTTGTAGACCGGCTGATCCAGCGCTTTTCCAACGATGTCCCAACAGGCCATTTCCAGGCCGCTCATCACGCTCACGAGTGAGAGATCTGGACGCTGTGTGAAGCCGGAGCTATAGCTTTCGCGCCAAAAAGCTTCGATGCGCATGGGATCACGGCCCAGCAAGCGCCGCGCAAACAGATCTTCGATCATCGCCGCAATGATTTTGGGTCCAAAGGTGGCGGCGTAGACTTCACCGATCCCTTCAATTCCGCAGACGGTGCGAAGTTTTAAAAACACGAAGTAGCGGCCGCCGAAACTCGGGGGTGGATTCGCCACGACGAACACTTTGACGCTGTCGAGCTTCATTTGCGGTTCCTCGCTTCCTATTCAGCCAGCATTAGAGCAGCCGCTTTTTGCGCCACCATGACAGTCGGTGCGTTGGTGTTTGCGGAGGTCACCGTGGGGAAAACCGACGCGTCGATGACGCGAAGGCGCTCGATGCCATGTACACGCAGCGATGAATCGACCACCGAATCCGCGGGCGTGCGTCCCATGCGGCAGGTGCTCACGGGGTGGTATACGGTCATCGCGCGCGCGCGAAAATCCGCCAGAATCGCTGCGCCGTCCATCGAGTTCAGATCGGGCGCAATCGGTTCAAGGATGAGCGAACTCATGGATCGCGTTTGCGCGATCATCTGCAGCAGCCGGCCGCAGGCGATGACGTCTTCTTCGTCCTTGCTCGTCGACAGATAATTGGGGGCAATGACCGGCGCCTGCCTGAAATCCGCGCTTGCGATCTCGATCCGCCCGACGCTGGTCGGCCGGGTCGGCTGGAAGCAGAGATAAAATCCAGGAAATCCATCCACTTCAATGCTCTTGCGGGTCGCATCTCCCGTGCTGTAGGTGACCGGATTGAAGTAGAGCTGCACGGCGGGCCGCGTATCGCCGGGACTCAGGGGTAGGAAACCGCCCATTTGATTGACGCTTAAGGCCAAGGGTCCGCGGCGCGACAGAAGGTAGCGAACGCCCGCGGCCAGCTTTCCCAACGGAGAGTGCAGTGCGTTGTTCAAGGTAGGTTGAGTTGCCTTGAAGGAATAGACCACGGCGAGGTGATCTTGCAGGTGCCCGCCGACCGAAGGATTGTCCAGCACCGATTCGAGCCCTAACGGCTTAAGCACCGCGGCCGATCCAATGCCGGAGAGCTGCAGCAGCTGCGGTGAATTGACCGTGCCGGCGCACAGCAGCACTTCGCGCCTGGCTGCGGCGAATTTCGCCGCACCATCGTGGTGGTAGTCCACGCCGATGGCGCGCCGCTGCTGAATGCGTATTTTGCTCACCCACGCCTGCGTCTCGAGCTTGACGTTTCCACGGCGCAGCGCCGGCCGCAGAAAGGCGTCGGCCGCCGAGCGGCGCACGCCGTTGCGGATCGTGACTTGGTAGCAGCCCAGCCCGAGCGGATGCTCGCCATTGAAATCATCCGTCGTCGGCAAATGCAGCTCATCGGCAGCATCCAGCCAGTTGCGGCGCATGGGATGAAGGTATGGCGTCACGTCGGCAACGTCGAGTGTTCCGCTACCATGAGCAATCCCTGACGGATCGACACGCCGTTCGGACATTTCAAAGTAAGGCTTGACGTCCTCCCAGCCCCATCCGACATTTCCCATCTGCCGCCAGTCGTCGAAGTCCTGCGGCGCGCCCCTGCAGTAGACCAACGCATTGATGGAACTGGAGCCGCCGACCACCCGCCCGCGCGGCCAGTACATGGTCCGCCCGTTGAGACCGGGGCACCTCTCTGTTTGATACTTCCAATTGACCGACGCATCGGCAAAGGTGCGTCCGTATCCGATCGGAGTTTTGATCCAAAAACGATCGTCGGAACCGCCGGCCTCCAGCACTAAAATGCGGTCACGGCCGCTTGCCGACAGACGATCGGCCAACACACAGCCCGCAGAGCCTGCGCCAATGATTATGTAGTCAAATTCCCCCACGGCTTGGAGCTTAATCGTTCGACGCGCCGGCGCTATGCCATTTCGCGATCCGGCCATGTCATTTTTCGAAACACCTGGGAGCCTGTCGCGGCGACGCGGAACACTCAGACAGGCTCCTCAAGTCGCGCGGCGCAATTGAACCCTGTATGGTTGAGGGAGTTCACTTTGAGGTTCACGTTTGAGCGCAACTGCATTTGACGCCAGCCGGACCCATGCTCCCTCATCGATTGAGCGTTGGTATGTGCTCATTTTGGTGTGCTTGATCTACGCCATCAATATTGCCGACCGCTATGTCGTGTCCACCGTGCTCGAGCCGATACGGCTTGATTTGAAGTTGACCGACGCCGGCGTTGCCTTTCTTACCGGGACGCCGCTCGCATTTTTTTACGTCGCGTTTGGAATCCCGATCGCCTGGTTGGCGGATCGATATAACCGGCGCAATATTCTTGCCGGATCGTTGGTGATTTGGTCCGCGTTCACGGCGCTGTGCGGGCTGTCGACGACTTACCTGCAGTTCTTGCTGGGACGTATCGGAGTAGGCGTAGGCGAGGCCGGCGGCACACCGCCGTCCACGGCCATTGTCTCGGATTGCTTTCCGGCGGACCGGCGCCCCATGGCCATGGCCGTTCTGGCGCTCGGTGCGCCGATCGGTGCTTGGTTGGGTGCCGACCGGGCGGGCGCCATTGCGCACGCGTACAACTGGCGGGCAGCCTTTCTGGCTCTCGGCGTGCCCGGCGTCGTCGTCGGATTGATTGTTTTTCTGACGGTAAGAGAGCCGCGGCGGGGATGCCTGGACGCCGTTGTCGAGGACATCAAGCCCTCGTTGATCGCCTGTTTGAAATTCCTTTGGCAGCAGAAAGCTGCGTTCCACATCATGATCGGCGGCGGTCTTTGCGCGCTCTGGGGTTGGGGCCTCATCTACTGGACGCCGACTTTTCTGCAACGCGCGTACAACCTCGACGTCGGACAGGCGGGCGCCGTCACCGGCAATATTCATCTCTGGGGAGGCTCACTCGCCACCGTGGCGACGGCGTGGCTGCTGTCGCGCTCGTCCATGGCCGATCCGCGCCGCGTGGTGTGGTTGCTGACTGCAGGGATCGGCTTGGCGACCGTCCCTTCCTTCATCGCCTACTGGACACACTCCCTGTTCTTGTGCAAGGCAATGTTCTGGTTATTCATCCCCGCCATTTACTTCTATATCGGCCCATGTTTCGGGCTGCTCAATAATCTCGCGCCGTGCCGCATGCGCAACATGTTCATCGCCATGTCGCTGCTGGTGGCCAACATTTTGAATCTGATCATTGCTCCCTGGGTGGTCGGCCTCTTGAGCGACTGGTTCGCGGGCCCACGGCCGACCGACGCAGCTTCGCTGCGGGCGGCGTTGCTGGTACTGGCACCCACCGGACTTTGGGCCGCATATCATCTGTACTTGGCATCACGAACCATCATCGCCGATCAGAAACGCGCAATCGGCTACACAAAATCCTGGGCACCTTAGATCATGACCAACTCGCACCTCGACCGAAGATGGCTGCCGTTGAACGCCTTGCGCGCTTTCGAGGGCGTGGCCAAGCATTTGAGCTTCACTGCCGCCGCCAATGCGCTGCTGATATCGCAGAGCGCGTTGTCGCGCCATGTGATAGCACTCGAAAAAATGATCGGCGTGCAGCTGTTCGAGCGCCGCCCGCATTCCTTGGTGCTCACCAAGGCCGGCCAGCACTTGCTGCCGGCCGTCATGAAGTCCTTCGATCGCTTGGAGTACGCGCTGGACGATTTGCGCAACGACGGCGCGAGCGTGACACGCACGCTGCGGGTGCACATGCCGCCGAGTTTTGCGGCCTACCTTGCAGTGCCGATTCTGCGCGATTTCCGCCGCGCGGCGGCAGAAGTGGAAATCGATCTGGTCAGTCCTCACGGGGTGGGGCCGCCGCCTGCGGACGTTGATGTTGCCGTGGTCTATTCAAAGCCGACCGTGACGGACCTGGTCACGGATCTTCTGTGGCCCGTGCATTTGAGCCTGCTGTGCCACCCCAATGTCGCCGCGCGGCATGCCGACAAGACCTTGGCGCAGTTCGTGGAAGCGAACGAACTGGTGCATGTGCGAATCTCGGAGCTGCCGCGGCATCATCTTTGGAAACAATTTGCTCGGTCCGCCAATCTGACCGGTCTCAATGTGGAGCGTGGGGTGGTCTTCGATACCGCGATGCTGGCCGTGCAATATGCGTTGAGCGGCGAGGGTGTTGCGCTGCTCGACACGTATCTGTTCGGCGATCACATTCGTTCGGGGCGTCTGGTAAAACCATTCAGCAACAGTCTGGATGATGGTTACGGGTATTATTTGATCACGCATCCGGAGGCGCTCGGCGATACTGCGGTGGCGTTGTTCCGTTCCTGGCTGATCGAGCGCTTCGGCAGCGGCTGCGATTTGACGCAGCCCATTCTGCACCTGGCGGTATCGAATGATTGAAGGTTGGCGGGCGTAGATGAAGAGCGAAACAAGGGTTGCGGTGATTGGCGGGGGAGTGGTTGGGGCCAGCGTTCTCTATCACTTGACCAAAGCTGGATGGAAGGACGTGCTGTTGATCGAGCGCGCCGAACTCACCTCAGGTTCGACCTGGCATGCGGCCGGCGGTATGCACACGGTCAACGGCGATCCCAATGTCGCCAAACTGCAGCAATACACCATCGAGCTTTATAAGGAGATCGAACAACTCTCCGGACAATCCTGCGGCGTGCACATCACCGGCGGCTTGATGCTGGCAGGCACCCGCGAGCGGCTGGATTGGCTGAAGATGGCCAAGGCGCGCGGTCGATATCTTGGAATGGATCTCGAGATTATCACCGTCGATGAGGCTGCCAGACTCTTTCCGCTTCTGGACAAGAAGCATTTCAAGGGCGCGATGTACGACCCGATCGAGGGTCATGTCGATCCGTACGGCGTCACGCATGCCTACGCCAAATCCGCACAACTCGGCGGGGCGGAGATCGTCAGACACACCCGCGTGACCGATCTCAAAGCGCGCAGCGATGGTTCCTGGGACGTCATCACCGACCACGGCAATGTGCATGCCGAGTATGTCGTGAATGCCGCCGGGTTGTGGGCCCGCGAAGTGGGGCGCATGGTCGGCATTGAATTGCCGATTCTGGCCATGGAGCATCAATACCTCATCACCGGCGACATGCCGGAACTCAAGGGTAAAAAGGAACAGTTGCACTGCATCGACTTCGAAGGGGAACTGTACTTACGGCAAGAGCGCGGCGGCATGCTGCTCGGAACCTACGAAAAAGCGGGCGTGCCCTGGTCTCCGACAGAGACACCATGGGATTTCGGACAGGACCTGTTGGCCAACGACCTCGAAAGAATCGCGCCCAGCCTGGAGGTGGCCTTCGAACATTTTCCCGCGCTGGGCGATGCCGGCATCAAGAAAGTCGTGAATGGACCGTTCACGTTTGCGCCGGACGGCAACCCATTGGTCGGACCGGTCAAGGGTCTGAAGAATTTTTGGGTGGCTTGCGGCGTCATGGCCGGCTTCAGCCAGGGCGGCGGGGTGGGTCTGGCTTTGTCGCGCTGGATGATCGATGGGGATCCGGGCGCCGACATTTGGGGCATGGACGTGGCGCGCTACGGCGATTGGACCACGCTGGCGTATACCAATGCGAAAGTTCGCGAGAATTATTCGCGCCGTTTCAGTATTCGGTTTCCCAACGAGGAGCTTCAGGCTGCCCGGCCGCTGCGCGCGACACCGATTTACGAAAGGCTGCAGGCAGCCAACGCCGTGTTCGGCGACTACTGCGGATTGGAGCATTCCCTGTGGTTCGCGCCCTCCGCGCAGAGCGCCAAGGACGAGTTCAGCTTTCACCGCTCGAATGACTTTCCGCACATTGCCGCCGAATGCGCTGCGGTGAAGAATTCGGTGGGTTTGCTCGAAATCTCGAACTACGGCAAGTTCGAGGTCAAAGGTCCAGGAGCCGCGGACTGGCTGTCGCAGGTGATGGCGAACCGGGTTCCAGCGGTCGGCCGCATCGCTCTGACGCCGATGCTCAACGATCGCGGCAAATTGGTCGGCGATTTCACGATGTGCCGGGTCGCCCCCGAGCATTTTTTGCTCATCGGCACCTACGCCGCGGAAAGCTACTACCTGCGTTGGTTCGAACGGCATCCTCCGGACCACCGCGTGTCAATCCGCCCGTGCGCCATGGAATACGTCGGGCTATCCATCGCCGGTCCCAATTCGCGCGCGCTGCTGCAAGAGCTGGTGCGCGATGATCTGTCGACCGCCGCGTTTCCGTTCTTGTCGTTCAAGCGCATGGAAATCGGCATGGTGCGTGGGTTTGTCGGCCGCGTTTCCTTTACCGGCGAACTGGGGTTCGAAATATGGGTGACCACCGACTACCAACGTGCGCTCTATGATCTGCTGGTCAGTGCCGGCCGAAAATATGACCTGCGGCCGTTCGGCGGTCGAGCGCTCAATTGCATGCGGGTCGAGAAGAGTTTCGGCACGTGGACGCGCGAATACCGTCCGATCTACGGCCCATTCGAAGCCGGGCTCGGCCGATTTGTGGATTTCAAGAAGGAAAAGTTCATTGGCCGTGCCGCAGCAATGGAAGAGAGTCGCGGCGGCGGCGCCTTGCGGCTCTTGACGTTCAAGCTGCAGACGATGGACGCGGATGCGTTGGGCGATGAGCCCATCTGGCATGACGGCAAGGTCGTGGGTTGGGTGACATCGGGCGCCTTCGGTCATCGGGTCAATCATTCTCTGGCCTTGGGGTACGTGCCGGCGGCCATTGCGGGCGCGACCTCAGGTTTCGAGATCGAGATCATCGGTGAGCGGCATCACGCCCAGCCTCTATCCGAGGCAGCCTATGACGCGAAAGGCTCGCGCATGCGCACTTAAAGCGCGCCGCGATCGAGCGTTTCTGATGGCCGGAGTCGAGGCTGCGAACCTTCCCTTGCGATTGCGTCAGGCGACCGTCATCGCGCTCTTGTTCGGCGGCTACGCGTCGCTTTATTTCTGCCGGGCTGACCTGTCGGTGTCGACACCGCTGCTGATCGACGAGCTCGGGAGGCGCGGCCTCAACCATGCCGATGCCATCGTGCGCCTGGGCCAGGTCTCGTCCCTCGGGGTGCTGGCGTATGCACTCGGCAAGCTCTTTTTGGGGGGCTTGGGCGATCTATGGGGCGGGCGCGTCAGTTTTCTCATTGGCCTGGCGGGTGCGGCCGCGTTCACCCTGTTGTTCACGGTCGGCGGAACAGTGCCGCTGTTCATGCTCGCGTGGATCGGCAACCGGCTCACGCAGTCCATTGCCTGGGCGGGGCTCATCAAAGTATCGTCAAAATGGTTCGACTACACCTCCTATGGCAGCGTCATCGGGGTACTGAGCATCAGCTACCTGGTCGGCGACGCGGCGGCGCGCCAGTGGATGGGCATGCTGATGCAACATGGCTTCGGCTGGCGGGCGCTTTTCTATTTCGCGGCGGCAGTGGCCGGTGCGATGCTGCTCTTCAATGGACTGTTCTTGCGCGAATCGCGCAAGGATTTGAAATTTGATGAAGCCAAACCCAATCCGCTGAACCTGTTCGGCGCCGAGGAGTCGCGCCCCAGCGTGCGCAGCCTGCTGCTGCCGCTGCTGCGCAGCCGCGCATTCCTGCTGATTTGCTTTCTGTCATTGGGGTGCACCATCATTCGAGAAACCTTCAATATCTGGACACCGGTGTACTTGCGCGACTACTTAGGCTATGGCGTGAGCGATGCGGCACGTTTGAGTTCGATCTTCCCGGGCGTGGGCGCGGTGTCCGTCGTTGCGTCCGGATGGCTGAGCGATCGGATCGGCGTCAACGGCCGCTCGCTGGTGCTGTTCCTCGGATTGGCGGCAACCGCGGCTGCCCTGTTGCTGCTCATGTCGATGCGTTCGAGTGCCGCCGGCTCGATGCTGCCGCTGGTTGCGATCGGCATCATCGCCTTTTGCTTACTTGGGCCCTATTCGTACCTCGGCGGCGCCTTTGCGCTTGATTTTGGGGGCAAGCGAGCGTCGGCAGCATCGTCGGGCATCATCGATGGCATCGGCTACATGGGTGCGGTGGCGGCCGGCGACAGCGTGGCGAGATTGTCCGTGTCGTTCGGCTGGCAGGGCGTTTTCGTAACACTCGCCGCGGTAAGCGGCGTGGCGGCTGTAGGCGCGGGCCATTTGTTTTACTTGAGCGCCCACGCGGCGCGTACCGGACGACATTTGCCTTGAAAATTCCCGCCACACTAAAGGGTGTCCATGCAAATGCCGACTCGCTGACCTTGCAATGGGCGGATGGGCGGACCAGTCAGTTCGCCGCCATCTGGCTCCGCGACAACCAATCTGAACAGCGTGATGCTCACAGCGGCCAGCGACTGGTCGATATTGCGGACTTCCCGCCTGCGCCGAAGATTCGCGCCGCCTCGCTGCATGAGGGAGCGGTGCAAGTGCATTGGGAGCACGAGGCTCACACCGCCACGTTTGATGCTGGGTGGTTGGCCGCGCAGGCCGATACTCCCTTCGAGCACGTGCCGATGCAGCCCTGGATCGGTGGAGCATTGGACGCATCACACGATTTTGCCTGGTTGACGCTGGCGCAGGCGGGGGAAAGCGCGGCGGACCGCTCGCGCTGGCTCTCGCGGCTGCTGACCAACGGCATTGCTTTCTTGAGTGAGGTGCCGGCCACCGATGACGCCATACTCGAGGCGATGTCCTTGGTCGGTCGCGTCGCTGAGACCAACTATGGGTTGGTGTTCGACGTGCGCTCCGCCGCGCAGCCCGAAAACCTGGCGTTTTCCGACTTGGGATTGGGTCTGCATACCGATAATCCGTACCGAGAACCCGTGCCGGGCTTTCAAGCTCTGCACATGCTGATCGCATCGCCCGATGGCGGCGAGAATCTGTTCGCCGATGGCTTGGCGCTGGCCGCGCGCCTGCGGCATGATGATCCTGATGCCTTCGCGCGATTGACCGGCACCGCAGTGCCGTTCCGCTATCAGTCCAAGGATGCGGACCTGTATGCCGAACGGCCCTTGATCCAACTGTCCTGCGATGGTGCGGTGACGGGGGTGCATTACAACAATCGCTCGATTGCGCCGCTGCGGCTTTCGCTCGACGACACGCAAGCCTTCTACGGCGCCTATCGAAAGTTCGCCTTGCTGTTGCGCGACCCGGCATTTCAACTCAAGTTTCGATTGCGCAGCGGCGATCTCGTTCTGTTCGACAATCAGCGCATCCTGCATGGCCGTACGCCGTTCTCGTCGGCGAAACATCCGCGTCATCTGCGCGGCTGCTATCTGACACGCGACAGTGTCTACAGCGAGTCGGCCCTGCTGCGCCGGCACTTCAACGCGGTGCCCTCCGCATGAGCCCGGTCGATGAGATTTTCATGCTTTTCAAGGAACGCGGAGCGGGGGCGTACTACGGCGAGTCGGTGTCGATGACGGAACACATGCTGCAAGCCGCCTATTTCGCGCAGGCCGAGGCCGCGCCGGCGGCGCTCGTGATCGCTGCATTGCTCCACGATGTGGGCCATCTCATCGAAAGCGTTCCCGACGATATCGCGGAATGGACGACCGATGCGCATCACGAAGAAGTAGGCAGCCGCTGGCTCGCACGGCGCTTTCCCGCTTCAGTTTCGGAGCCGGTGCGCCTGCATGTTCCCGCCAAACGCTACCTCTGCGCCACTGACAGCGCCTATTTTGCGAAACTCAGTCCGGCTTCGGTCATCACGCTCAAGCTGCAAGGCGGTCCGATGACGCGCGACGAAACGGCGCGCTTCGAGGCTGAATCCTTTTATCGGGAGGCCGTGCGCGTCCGGCGCTGGGACGACGCCGGCAAGGTCGCCGGTCTGGCAACCCCGAAGCTCGAGGACTATCGCGCGCTCATTAATTCAATGAATGCGCCGCTTCGATGGCATAGGGCTTGATCGGAGCCGTCTTGCGCAAAAAATACAGCGCCGAAAGGCCCATCAATATCGTTCCGAGCACGCTGGTGCCGTAAGCACTGGCCGAGAAGACTTGCAACCAATTGAGCTGCACCAGGCCGAAGTTGCGCCAGAGCAGCAGCGTGCAGCTTCCCAAATATCCGAACGCGTCGGCCACATAAATGAGAAACCCGGCCGTCCCCACCGTACCGCTCGCTGCAATCAACCGATCGAACAACATGGCATTGAATGGCACGTAAGCCATGTACAGCCCCGCGCCGCTCAAGATCATCCACGCCAGTGGTGATAGCAGTCCCGCTTGGAAGGCCAGTGTCGATGCGCCGAGCAGTACGAACCCTGCAATAACGACGCCGTGAATCACCAGCAGGGCCTTGGTGTTGTCGCGCACGACGATGATGACGGCCAGTACGGTCAGCGACAGTACCGCCACCGGCAGCTCGCTGGCCGTGAACACTGCGGCAGCATGCCCAAATCCCAACGCAGTCCAGATTTCGGCCGCAAAGTTGTCGCGGAAGTCCCGAATCGCCGTGGTCAGCACGTAACTGAGCACCAGCAGGGCAATACCTGGGCCGTAGCGTTGCAGGAAGCGGGTGCGCGCGGCGCCATCCATGGGTGCGCGCCGCACGCGTGCAGCCTCATCCTGCGGACTGGGCGGCGGTAACTGCCAAAGCGCCCACACCGACAGGCCCAGAAGCGGGAAGAACATGGCACCCGCTGCCGCCGGCATCCAAAACGGGCTGATGTGCCAGTCATCCATCAGCAGTTTGCCCACGGATTTGACCGCTCCTGAGGAGACGATGAAGCTTGCGCACAGAATGGCGCCGAGTACCTCGGAGGTGCGCCGGCCCTCCATGAAGCCAAACACCAGTCCCCATATCAGCCCCAATGGCAGACCGTTTAGAAACATGGCACACACATTCCAGGGGGCGGGCACCACCGCAAACAGTAGGAGGGCCAACCAGGACATGAAAATGAGGACGACGATGGCGCCGGCGCGCCTATTCGGCGTGACTTCGGCAATGAATTTGACGCCGATCATTTTCGAAACGGCGTAGCCGAGCACCTGCGCCAGCACCAACGCAATCTTGTAGTCGAGCGCGAAGTGCCATCCGGGAACCGAGCCAAAGATGGCGACCGAAAACGGCTTGCGGAATGCGTACATCGAAAAGTAGGCCGCAAAGCCTGCCAGGCCCGCGAAAGTGCTGAATAGAACCGGGTTGGCCGTTTCGAGCGCTCGTTGCAGCTTATTGTTCACGAAACGAGTTTATCCTGATTGGGCGCCCGATGTTTTTTGGCGCAGCGGCCGGCCTGCCGCACATCTGTCATGTTTCTGTCATCAACCAACCGGCCGCGAGGCGAAACAATGCACATCATAGGTTCTCCATCTGCCGTTTCCGGCGCGTTCGACCTCGCGGTTGTCGGTGCGGGAATCATCGGCCTGTCGTGCGCACGCGCCGCCGCGCTCAAGGGATTGCGCGTCGTCGTCATTGACCGCGATTCCCAAGCAAGCGGCGCCTCGGTGCGCAACTTCGGCTTCGTTGCCGTGACGGGCCAGGAGCGAGGCGCGGAATGGACCCGTGCCCGGCGTACCTGCGCCATATGGGAAGAAGTGGCTCAGCAAGCTGGAATTCCCATTCTGCAGCGCGGGCTGTGGATGACGGCGCGCCGCCCGGAAGCGGTGCCGATACTCGAGGCGTTTCTTGCGACCGAAATGGGTGAGGGGTGCAAGCTGTTGAGCCGCGCCGCCGCTCGAGCGCGCTGTCCGGAGTTGGTAAATGAACAGGTACAGGCCGTGCTCAGCAGCTCAATTGATCTTCGGGTCGAATCGCGAGAGGCAATCCCGAAAATTGCAGCCTGGTTGGCGGAGCGCTGGGGTGTCCAGTTCCTGCGTCAGACCGCAGTGCTGTCGGTCGCGCCGCCCATGCTCGAGACTTCGCGGGGCGTGGTGCAGGCCGGGGCGGTGGTGGTATGTCCGGGAGATGATGTTTACTCGCTCTACCCGAAGCGCATAGCCAGGTACCAGGTGACCCGCTGCAAGCTGCAAATGCTGCGCCTTGCTGATCCCGGTTTTCGCCTGCCGAGCACTGTGATGTCGGACCTTGGCCTGTTGCGGTATCCTGGTTATTCGGCGCTGGCGGAAGCCGCCCCGTTGCGCGCGCGGCTCGAGGCGGAGCAGGGCGAGCATCTCAAGCACGGGATTCATCTCATCATGGTGCAAAGCGCGGACGGCAGTCTCATCGTTGGCGATAGCCATCACTACGCGGCCACGCAGGATTGTTTTGCGGACGAGCATATAGATGAACTCATTCTCGACGAATTTAGCGCAGCGACGGGCCGGTCGCCCCCTGCCGTTCGCGAACGTTGGATCGGCACCTATTCCGCGGCCCCCGATCGCACGATGTTCATCGATGCCCCGGCGCGCGACGTGCGCATCGTGATGATCACCAGCGGCTCGGGCGCATCGACCGGATTCGCGCTTGGTGAGGACGTGGTGACGGACCTCTTTGGCGGAGTGCAGGTGGGCGGAGTGCAGGTGGGCGAAGTGCAGGTGGGCGAAGGGCAGGTGGGCGGAGTGCAGGTGGGCGGAGTGCAGGTGGGCGGGGTGCAGGTTAATGGCTATACGCGATCGCTTCGATCTGGTCATCTTTGATTGGGCGGGGACCATGGTGGATTTCGGTTGTCATGCGCCGGTCATGGCGCTCCGCGAGGCCTTTGCGCTGCGAGGAGTGGCCATCAGCGACGCGCAGGCGCGTCGCGATATGGGCAAGGCCAAGGCCGATCATGTGCGCGCGCTGCTTCAAGATCCCGCCATCGCCAAGGCGTGGACTGAGGCCTGCGGTCGGGCCGCAGACGATGCGGATGTTCAAAAGTTGATGACGGACTTGGCTCCGTTGATGCGCGATCAAGCGGCGCGCGCAGCGCGTCTCATCGACGGCGCCCGCTCTGCAGTCGAAGCGCTCCGGGCGGAAGGCATCAAAGTGGGGTCATCAACCGGCTATACACGCGCGATGATGACGCCGGTGCTGCGCGAAGCGGCGGCACAAGGTTATGTTCCGGATCATGTCGTTTGTTCCGGCGAGACGCCGGCAGGAAGACCGACGCCCCTCATGATCTATAAAGCGTGCGCCGAGCTTGGGGTGTGGCCGCTGTCGCGCGTCGTGAAAGTAGATGATACCGAAGTCGGCGTTGCCGAGGGCCGAGCGGCGGGCTGCTTCACGGTCGGAATTACCGCATCGGGCAACGGCATGGGCCTGTCTGAGCAAGCCCTGGCGGCGCTGCCGGCCGCCGATCGCGAGTCGCGCATTGCGGCGGCGGAGAAATCACTCCTGGCCGCCGGAGCAGACGTGACCATCGATACGATCGCCCAGCTCATACCGGTGCTTCGGTCCGCAACTTGACGCCGGCTGTCGGAGCCAGGCTCCCGGGCGACTGCTAGCGCGCAGTCAGTGTTCTGTAGATTTTGGTCAACTCGTGCGGCAGCGCTGTGACGTCGTCGATCACGAGATAACGAGTTTCCTTGCACATGCGCCGCAGGTAGTCGTGGCCGGCCGGATCGATGGTCACACAAAAGTCCGTGACCCCGGCACGCTCGACTTCCCACAGAGCGCGCGCGGTATCTTGGATGCCGTACTCGCGGTCGGTCCGATCGGCGCCATAGTCGTGGTCCTCCGGATAGCCGTCGGAAACGATGATCAAGACCTTGATCCCAGCCGTCTCACGGGCGAGTTTGCTGAGTGCGTGCCTGATTGCGGCACCCATGCGTGTCGAGCGGCGCGGTTGCATGGCCGCCAACGCTCCCCATGTCCTCAGCGAAAGTTTGTCGGCGAAATCCTTGGCGACGTGAAACTCGACGTTGTCGCGGCCGTCGCCCGAAAAACCGTAAATGGCGTAGCTGTCCCCCAGTGCCTGAAGTGCGTCGCACATCAAAGCCAGTGCATCCTTGGACACGTCGATGACTCGCCGCTTCGGTGCGGATACGGGGTCCGGCATATCATCGTCACTGCCGTACAGATACAGTCCGCTTTGCGCCGCCTGAGTCGCGGCGCCTGCAGACTTGGTGAGGGCGGCCGAACCGGGCAGTGCAAAATCGGTCGATGCGCTCATGTCGACCAGAAATGCCGCTGCCACATCCCGTAACGCGCGGTCGCGCCGCACATACAAGTGCGAATCACCGGCGTGCCCGGTGCGCCGATCGATCACGGCCTCGATCAATCCGTCGAGTTCAAGCTCATCACCGTCGTTGGTGCGCCGGACACGGCGCCATGACTGCGGCTTGATGAATCCGAATTGCCGCCGTACCTGGTGTGCGAGGGTGGAATGGCGCCGACGCACGCCCTCGATGAAACCGAACTCCTCGCCGTGCAGCCTGTGCTCGAAGACCCGGCACCAGGCGGCGAGATAGGCCTGCCGGTGAAAGTCCCATTCGTCATACAGAAAACTGCGCGGCCCTGTATTTTCCAAGGGTGGAACGGCAGCAACAGGTGAGTGCACCGGCAAGGTCTGATGCCCGCCGCTGGGCTGCTCGGTCATTGCGCCGGCGAGCGGCGGCGGTTCTCGCGTTGCGGCTGAGATGGGGCGGTTGGAGCGGCGCCAGACTGCTTTGTCGAGAGTCGTATCGCCGCGAAACTCGATACCCAAAGCCGCGCCATGCTCCAGATCGTCGGGAAATGGTCCAAAATCGCCATCAGGTTTGCAGTCCGCTCCCATGGCGGCCGTTGCCTGCGCCAATGATGGCGCCGGCAGCTGCTCGTCGTTTGCCGATTCGAGATTTTCGAGTTGGGCGCATATCGCAAGCGATGCTCGCGCGCTGTCATGGACGTCGGCATCCATCCTCTGTACTGCGGCGGCTGCATCAAGCAACCCATCGAGCAGTCCGCTCGAGTCACCGGCCACCAGCGCCGCACGCGGCGCCCCGAGCGAAAATTGCACCAGTGCCTCGATCCATGCCGGCAGAGACGCCATCGAGCCGATGGCTGGGCGATTCGCAAGGGCATGGGCCAATACCCGCGCAAGGTCAGCGCGCGCACCCGGATAGCGGCGCGCCATCGCCGTATCGATACGCAGATCTTCGATGGCGAAGAATATCCGGCGCAGCAAAACAGGTCTTGAGGAGTTGGCAAGGAATTGGTGCAGGTCGAAATCGCCGGTGCCTTCCCAGACACCGAGCTGATGCAGCACAGCAATTCGGTATGCGCCGAGATTGTATTGCGCCGTCGCGAAATGCCCGATTTGCGCCGGCAGAAAGATGCTGGCCTCATCGGTCATACGCGCGTTGCGACGCGACGCGTCCTCCTGCTCGAGCAGTTTCAAGTGCAAATATCGGCCGGCCAGGCCCTGCGCAAATAGCGCCAAGAATCGATGGATATCCGCGAAACAGACATGATCGGAGCTGCGCGCCTGCGTCACGGGCGGCATCACGGCAGCAGGACATCCACGATGGCACCGATGGATTTTTGGACCTCGGCATCATCGGTAACCGCGCGCGCGATCGCGACATCGCATGCACGACGCGGCTCGATGCCCCCGGCGGCGAGTTGCGCGGCATAAACCAGCAGACGAGTGCTGACTCCCTCTTCGAAGCCATGTTCGCGCAAGTTACGGACTTTTTCCCCCACCACTGCGAGCCGGCGCGCAAGCGATGGGTCCACGCCGCCTTCGTGCGCAATAATGGTCGCCTCAATATCGATGCCGGGGTAGTTGAAATCCAGGCTCACAAAGCGTTGGCGCGTTGAAGGTTTCAGATCCTTGAGCACACTCTGATAGCCGGGGTTGTAAGAGATCACCAGCAGGAAGTCGGGATGCGCATCCAGCAGCTCGCCGGTCTTTTCAATGGGCAAGACGCGCCTATGGTCCGTCAGAGAGTGCACGACGACGGTCGTGTCCTTGCGTGCCTCGACCACCTCGTCGAGATAGCATATCGCGCCGCTGCGAACGGCACGGGTCAGCGGTCCATCCATCCAGACCGTCTCGTCGCCCGACAACAGGTAGCGTCCGACCAGATCGGTGGCACTCAAGTCTTCGTGACAGGCGACGGTGATCAGCGGCAGCTCGAGCCGGCGGCGCGGGCTGTCGATCTTCCGGTAGAGCCGCCACGCCATGTGTTCGATGAAACGTGTCTTGCCGCAGCCCGTGGGCCCCTTCAACAGTACCGGAAGGCGGGCCTCGTACGCCGCCTCGAACAGGCGCACCTCATCGGCAAGTGGCAGATACCAAGGCTCCTGCGTCAATCGACTGGAATTGTTTTGCGCACCGGGAGTAGAGCGATTCATTTGCGCTTCTATTGGACCACGCATGCGCGGCCAACTCAAAAGTTGCGGTTTCGCCGCGAGTCGGCCACCATCGTTCCACCATGCGAAACAGAGCCACGCTTCTCTTAGCGCTGATGGCCTTGATGGCCGTGCCGGTGCAGGCCGCGAACTACGAAGTCTATGTGACCAACGAGAGATCGGGGGACGTCACCGTCATCAATGGCAGCGACTTCAGCATCGCCGCGACCATTCCGGTGGGCAAACGGCCGCGCGGCATTCAAGTGAGCCCTGATGGCAAAACTGTCTACGTAGCCTTGAGCGGCACGCCAATCGAGGCGCCGCCCCAGATCGATGCGCACGGCAATCCGATATTCGAGAGGAAAAAGGCCAATGACGACGATGACGCCGGTGCAGACAAGGCTGCCGATGGCATCGGCGTGCTGGACGTCGCCACGAAGAAGCTGACCGGCAAGCTCAACGCCGGATCGGATCCGGAAGAGTTTGCCTTGAGCAAGGACGGACGCCACATTTACATTTCAAACGAAGATACAAAAACCGCCAGTGTGATCAGCATCGCCGCGGCGAAGCTGGAACACATCATCCCGGTGGGCCAGGAACCGGAAGGCGTCACGACCACGCCTGACGGCAAGCGGTTCTACGTCACGTGCGAAGCCGGCGGCGACATTTATGTGGTTGATACTGCTTCCTACTCGTCGGTGGCGCATTTCAAGGTGAACGGCCGGCCGCGCAGTGCGGCTTTTCTGACCAGGGGCGGAATCGGATTCATTCCCTCGGAATCGGCCGGCGAGCTCAATGTCATCGATTCCGTGAATTCGAAGGTGTTGAAAACCATTGCGTTGCCGGCGGGTTCCCGGCCAATGCGCGTTAAGTTGTCACCCGATGAGAAGACACTGTATGTCAGCAATGGGCGCGCCGGGACGATTTCCGTGTTCGACACCCACAGCTATGAATTGCTCGACACGATCAAGGTGGGCACTCGTCCGTGGGGAATCGGAGTGTCGCCCGATGGAAAATTTCTTTTCGCGGCAAATGGGCCTTCCAATGATGTGTCGATCGTCGATCTTAAGACGAACAAAGAGGTAAGCCGAATCAAGGCCGGCGTAAGCCCCTGGGGGATCGCCGTCACTTCCCGATGATGAATACCTGCTGCTCGGTGATGCTCCGAGTGAATCCTTCCTTGAAGGCGCGTGCACGAAGCACCGCAGGGCCGGTCAGTTTGATGGGTCTTTCATAGCGCGCATCAGTGGCGCCCGGTACCGTGCCGTCCACGGTGTAGCGTATGTCGGAACCGGCTTCGCTCATTGTCAGTGAAATTTCAACCGGTCCTGCAAACGTTCCACCCGGCGGCGAAATCACGGGCGGCGGCAACACCGGGCGTCCGGGCATGCTGTTGATCCACTCTTTGAGCAGCTGCATGCCTTTTTGATCGATGGTTTCGCGCGCCAGCGGCGGCATCTTGATATCCCCTATCGTATTGGCGCGCATGTAGGCAATCGAGCGCCAAATATCATGCGGTGAGACGACTCGCGGACGGTCGATGCCTTGATCGATCAACACCGGTCCGTCGATCAGCGCCTGGCGCTTGAGCGGCGTGTCATAGCGCGCATCGAAATTGGCCACCGTGCCGCCGGGGCGGTGGCACTGCGAACAGTTCGCATCGAGATAGGATCGGGCACGATCTTCCAGCGTCCGCGATGCATCATCGGCGGGGGCGAGCGTCGCAAATGTTCGCAAATCCTCGTCCTTGAGACGCGGCGCAAACAGACCGAGATGATTCCAGGTGCGCAGCTCGTTGTCGGAAATTCCTGAAGGGTATGTGAAGGTCCGGTTCAACTGCCGCGTTTTAACGCCGAGCACGCCGCCCGCATTTGCAGTGTGGCAGGTCAGACAATCTTGCCTGCTCGGGTAGTACCAGCTTTGTTGATGGACCTCTCCATTGGCGGATCGGATGGCAATGTCTTCGTATTGACTGCCCGCGAGCAGGTCGGCGTCACTGCCGTCCGCCCGCCATTTGTACACCGCGCCGTAAACGCCGCCGGCGGAATCGCACACCAGCAGGCGCGTCTCGAGCCTTCGTTTGCTGCTCGGATGAGCGGCGTCGACGGCCAAGTCAAAATTCTTCACGAACACCGTGCCTGGGGGAAAGCGCCACTCACCGGTGGCGGAGAAAGCTATGGTCCCGCTCGGTAGGGCAACCCAGCGCGACTTGTCGGCTCCGTCCGACCAAAAAGCGACGACAAGCTCGTAGGGAATCAGCCCAGTGCTCGGGATCCGCTTCGCGGTATCGCTGAAGACGCCGGTTTGAGAGAGAAGCAGAGGGATTTTACCGTCGGCCCGCGGCGGCATCCGCAAGTACGCATTCGCCGGAACCCGCGCAACCAGACCATACGGGGCCGGCTGCGTGCAGCTGACCGAGACGGCGAGTAGCAGTAACGCGAGGCTCGTTTTTGCCGCAATTTTCAATCGGTACGTGCTCCTTGAGAGCTATATAGTAACGAATCACTCATTTGTTCCGTGAGGCTATATGAAACCTGGCTTGCCCATCCTCTTGAGTGTGAACGGCGGATACGTCGATGCCGCCGGCTACCTCGCGCTGCACGGATTGTTCAGCACCCACGTTACGGGGAATTTTGTAACTCTCGGCGCCTCGTTGGTGCTGGGCACCAGCGGCGCGCTCGCAAAGCTGCTGGCGCTCCCGATGTTCTGCATCGTCGTGTTGGGTGTGCGGCTTCTCAGCGTGGCGCTGGCGGCGAAACGCTTGCCGGCGTTTCGCATCATTCTCGGACTCAAAGTGGCTTTGCTGTCCACGGGGGCGGTGCTGGCCATTCGATTCGGACCCTTCGACAGCGGCGACGGATGGGCACCGCTGCTGGCCGGCATGGCGCTGGTCGCGGCGATGGCGATTCAAAACGCCATCCATAGGATTCATATGGGTGCCTCGCCGCCCACCACCATCATGACCGGCAACACCATACAGATCATGATCGATCTCGCCGATCTGATGCGCGGCGTTCCGGCGGAGGCACGCGCAGCGATTCGACTGCGCCTGTCCAGGATGTCCGCAGGCGTCACGGCCTTCGCAGCGGGCTGTGCCGCCGCAGCGCTGATCTATGCCAAGCAGGGTATTTGGTGTTTCGCGATTCCGCCCGTGCTCGCCGCGTGCACCCTGTGGTTGGGGGAGTCAGTTCCCGAAAAAACTTGACCCTTAAGATGTCTCGATTTGGCCGCCGTTTTCGATGTACTCGGTATGAACCACATCGCAGACGGATTCCGGCCTCGGGGCGAGCGATCTGCAGTGCAGAACGCCGGCACGTCCAGCACACTGAAACTGGTGCTGCTGTGGCTCACGGTCGGACTGCCTCTGTTGTGGGGCGCGCTGAAAGCCCTGGAAGGCGTCGGGTATCTATTCCCGTAAGCGCGCCTCAAAACTCCCCGGCTTGAGGGATAGGCGCGCAATTTCGTACGCTATAATGTCCCCAGAACAATGATCGAAGGGGGAGTTTCATGTTGAAATCGATTGCCGCGGTAGCGCTCATTTTGACTTTGAGTGTTGGCGCGATTGACCCAAGTTGTGCGCAACAGGCGCCTGCCACCACCGCCACCACCGCCACCACCGCCACGCCTGCGGCGGCCGATTACGCCAATCCCGCCGTGTGGCTGTGCCGCCCCGACGCCCGGGATGCCTGCACGGTTTCTCAGGATGCGACCATCGTTGCCGTCAACGGCACACTGACGCGAGAGAAATTTCATGCGGCAAAAAATCCGCCGATCGATTGCTTCTATGTTTATCCCACGGTGTCAAACGAACCGGGCGGGAATTCCGATTTAACGATCACCGGTGCCGAAAAATTGGTCGTGAACGCGCAGTTTGCGCGTTTTGCGGCCAAGTGCCGTCTGTTCGCACCGATGTATCGGCAAGTCACGCTGACTGCGTTGCGCGCGATGATCGCGGGAAAACCGATGCCGATGGATCGCGACTTGGCCTATAACGATGTGCTCGCGGCGTGGAATTACTATCTCGCCCATGACAACAAGGGCCGCGGCGTCGTGCTGGTCGGTCACAGCCAGGGCTCGTTGGTCTTGACGCGCTTGATCAAGGATGAGATCGACGGCAAGCCCGTACAAGACAAGCTGATTTCCGCCATCCTGATGGGAACCAGCCTGCCGGTGCCCCGGGGCGCCGACGTGGGCGGCGCGTTCAAGCATGTTCCGGTTTGTCATTCGAACAGCCAGACGGGCTGTGTCATTGCTTTCGCGGATTTTCGCGTCAACTTGCCGCCCCCGGCCAATTCGCGCTTCGGCAAAGCGCCGGACGGAATGCAAGCGGTCTGCGCCAATCCGGCTGCCTTGGGCGGTGGTTCCGGCGTGCTCGACGCTTACTTGTCGGTGGGCCGCATTTCCACCGGTTCCGACGGTCCGCGAGAACCCTTCGACTGGACTCAGCCTGCCAAGCCCATCGACACTTCTTTCGTCAAGGTACCCGGCTTGTTGAGCGCGGCGTGCGTGGCGGATGAACACGGTTCCTATCTTGCAGTGACCGTTCATCCAACCGCGGGCGGCGCACGCACCAATGACATATCCGGCGACGTGGTCGTGAACGGCCAGGTACTGCAGGACTGGGGTCTGCATCTGATCGATGCCAATCTCACGATGGGCAACCTGGTTGCGATCGTCGGCGATGAGACCAAAGCCTATTTGGCGAAAGCAAAAAAGTGATGCAACGGCGCAAGCTCTCCGAGTCACCCAAGCGCAATCCATGTTGAAACGCTTCATGCTGGCGGCATTCGCCTTCGCGCTGATGGGGACGAGCGCGCCGGTGGAGTACTCGATCGAGGCCATACGCTATGGGATTTCTCCCGGCGTTCCGGTCAACGCCCTGGTGATTGGGGGGCCAAAAGACGAAAAGGTCGATGTCGACTTTGTGGTGTGGCTGATTCGCGGCGGCGGCCGCAATATTCTTTTCGACAGCGGCTTTCACCGCGAGCGTTGGTTCAAACAGTGGACCATCACGGATTACCTGCGACCCGATGAAGCGGTGCGGCAGGCCGGTGTGAAACCGGAAGACGTCACCGATGTCGTGATCAGCCATGCGCATTGGGATCACATGGGGGGCATCGATCTGTTTCCCAAGGCGACGGTGTGGATTCAGAAAGACGAATTTCGTTATTACACGGGAGATGCGTGGCAGGCCGGCGGCCAGCACGGCGGCATCGACCCCGACGACGTCCAGCAACTCATCAAGCTGAACACCGAAGGACGATTGCGGCTGGTGGATGGCGATAATGTGGAGATCATTCCCGGGATTCGCGTGTTCGTCGGATCTCGGCACACTTTTGCGTCCCAATATCTGCGCGTCGACGGCAAGCTGCCCTATGTGCTCGCCTCAGACAATGTCTATTTCTACCGAAACTTGAGCGAGCACAAGGCGAGCGCCACATTTAGCGACGCGGATCACCCGGCGAATATCAACGCTCAGGAACGCATGATTCAGCTGGCGGGCTCTGTGGAGCGCATCGTTCCCGGGCACGACGCTCTGCAGTTTCAAAAATACCCAACCCAAGGGCGCGTCGCCAGGATCAAATAGCTGAAACCTGATCCAGCGCTGCCTGAAATGTCGTGGCGCGCTCAGCGCCGATGAACCGGGGCCACAACTTCGCCAGAAGCATGGCCGGTTGTTCGCCCAGATCGCAGAGAATCAGCTTCGTTCCGTCACCATGGGCCTGGCGGACAAAGGCCTCCAGGGCGCTCGCGCCGCTCGAATCAATGTAGGGCACGCGCTCCATGCGCAGGATGATGGTCTTCGGCGAACGCCCCGTTCGATGCAGCGCATCCAGCATTTCACGGGCGACGCCGAAGAACATCGGCCCCGCAAAACGAAACACTTCGACGCCCTTGGGCAACGCGGCGCGCTGCGTGGGGTCATCGATGCTGAGTTCATCGGGCAGGAGACCTGTGGTGTCGCTCATGCGAGCCATGAAGAGGAGCGAGGCGAGCGTGACGCCCACACCAATGGCGACGGTCAGGTCTACGAGCACCGTCAGCGCGAAGGTCAGCAGCAGCAAGGCGCGCTCCCCCGCATCCATCTTGAGCAAGGTTTTGAAGCGTTCCACCTCGCTCATTCCCCAGGCGACCACCAGCAGGATGGCCGCCAGCGCGGCCATCGGTACATGGGAAATCAGCTTCCCGGCGACCAATAGGAACATCAACAGAAACACCGAGTGGAAAATACCGGCCAACGGCGTGCGCCCGCCCGCGCGAATATTGGTGGCCGTTCTGGCGATGGCCCCGGTCGCGGGCAGACCGCCGAACAAAGCAGAAGCAATGTTCGCGACTCCCTGAGCGACGAGTTCCTGGCCCGAGCGGTGGCTGTATCCGGTCATACCGTCCGCAACCGTTGCCGACAACAAGGCTTCCATGCCTGCCAGGAAGGCGATGGTAAACGCTGACGGCAGCAGATGCTGGATCAATGCCGGCGAAATGTTCGGAATATGGGGTGCGGGTATGCCCGTGGGCATGGCCGGAAAACGATCGCCTACAGTGGCGACGGGCAGATGCAGCACTGCGACCGCCAGAGAAGCCAGCAGAAGCGCGATGAGGAAGCCTGGCAGTTGCGGTGCGAATCGCCTGAGCAACACAATGATGGTCAGCGTCCCGCTGCCCACACCGAGGGCGTAGAAACTGGCGGTACTGAGTGCGCCCAGATAGGTTGCCCATTTTGCAATGAACTCCGCGGGCAACTTCCCCGTAGTGAGGCCCAAAAAATCCCCCACCTGGCTCGAGGCGATGATCACCGCGATGCCGGCGGTGAATCCCGTGACCACCGGCATCGGAATGAAACGAATCAGCCGGCCCAACCCTGAGTAGCCGGCGGCAATGAGAATGAATCCCGCCAGCAGGGTGGCCAAAACCAATCCGGCATAACCATGCGCGGCGATGATGCCCGCGACGATGACGACAAACGCACCGGTCGGGCCGCCGACCTGTACGCGCGAACCGCCGAGCAGCGAGATCAGAAATCCGGCAACCACCGCAGTGACCAAACCTTGGTTGGGCGTCGCGCCGCTTGCAATGCCGAGCGCCATGGCGAGGGGCAGCGCCACGATGGCGACCGTCAGGCCCGCGAGCGCATCGTTGCGCCAGCACTTCTTGATCTGGCCTTCGCGCCAGGCAATCAGGAGTTTCGGGGTGAACGACTGCCGGAATTGACTGGGAATCCTCAGACAGGCTCCTCCTAAGTCGGCGCCAGCGCGAGCGCGTGCTCGACCGCCCAGGCGGAAAACCCGGCGCACACGACGCCGATCGCGAGAAACATGGCGCCGAAGAGCTTCTCGCGAATCACGAGATGCTTCGAGTCCATGGGAGCGATGAGAAACGGTTCACCGTGCGTGGTCTCGCCGATGCAGCTGGTGCGCACGATGTTTGATTTCAGCATGTGCGCTTGAGACTCGGCGGCAGCGGCGCTGCGTGCCGCCTCCCATTCGCCGCCATCGATTTTGCCGTCGTGATTTTGGTCAAACCGCGCGAGCAATGCCGCCTGGTCCGATTTCCATTGGCGCAGCAGTGCCGCGGCAGCGCTATTGCTTGTTTCGATCTCGGAATTCGAGCGCAGTTCACCGGTCACCGATAGTTGGTCGCCGACGCGCAGGAGCCGCTCGTTGTATCGATAAAGATCGCCGCTCATGAAGCCTCTTGAAGCAACCGGTGGGCCTCCCGGCGAGGGCGAGCCTCCGTACCAAACATCACGGCTGGTCGGTGTAATCTCGGCGTTGACAGGCCCGACGAGACATTCACCATCGGCGTCCGCCAGCAAAAAAGGCGTAATGCTCGTTGCGCTATCGATGGTGCGCCAAGTCGTCTCGCCTTTGGCGTTGCGCTGTTTCTCTTGGACATCGTAGCTCCACCAGACGCAGGGCCGCAAACTGAGCGGGGAGACTGTCGGGTCGCCTTGCGCCGGCTTGGCCCGGCCGAAAACCTTGACGTAGCCCTGCGCCGCCGAGCGAATTTTAACCAGGGGAGTATCTTCCAGATACCGGTCGCGGCGGATGCTCGCCGCGAACTTATAGAGAGCCCAACACGCGATCGCAGCCAGGACCGCTGCGGCTTCCCAGAAATGCAGAATGTCCGAGCTTCGCATATCGGTCTGCGAGATCCACGATCAGCGCGCGAACAGTGCCTTCACGTCCACGTCGGATTTTTGATCGCTCATGAATTCCAGGAGCTTGGCCGGGTGGAAGTCGCCGAAGTTTGCCACCAGCACATCGGGAAACGTCTGCAACCGGACGTTATTCGCATTCACCGAATCGTTGTAGACCTCGCGCCGATCGGCGATGGCGGTCTCCAACCCGCTGATCCGAGCCTGCAGTTGCCGAAACGCTTCATTCGCCTTCAAGTCCGGATAGCGCTCGGCAACGGCATAAAGCCCGCCGAGGCCCGCCCGCAATTCCTGCTCCGCCGCACCGACCGAGTTCACGTTGCCCGAGCTGCGCGCCGCATCGACCGCATTGCGCGCCTTGGTAACACGCTCCAAGGTATCACGCTCATACTCCATGTATTGGCGGCACACCTCGACGAGCTTTGGTAATTCATCATGGCGCTGAACCAGCAGCACGTCGATATTCGACCAGGCGAGCTTGACCGAGGCGCCGACGCGCACCAAGCCGTTATAAATGCCGACCAGATAGGCAAGCAGCGCCGCGACCAAAAATGCCAGAACGATGAGGCTAACCATGGATTCGCTCCCTTGTTGGCCCGAATTCTAGCCGCACGGCGGTCGAATACACAGCACCGCGCCCGCATACTGTGAGGCTCGTCTCTGTCATGGTCCGGTCTTGGTTCACTTTTTGTGCTCAGCCTGCCAGCTCGCAATGGCCGCCATGGTGTTCTCGACATGCTTGTCCGGGCTCAAGGCCGTGTACTCATAGATGATCGTGCCGTTAGGGGCAATCACGTACGACGTGCGGTTCGTGTAGGACGTGAAAAATATCGTCGCATCGTAGGCCTTGGAGATTTTTTTATCGGCATCCGAGGCGACCGCGAATTTGTTGCGGCATTCGCTCACGGAGAACCTGTTGAGAGTGTCGATGTCATCGTGCGACACACCGATCACCGTGGCGCCCATGGCCTTGAATTTGTCGGTTGCCTCGGCAAACTCGTGTGCCTCGACGGTACAGCCTTTGGTAAAGGCGGCCGGATAAAAATACAGCACCACCGGCCCGTTCTTGAGCGCATCGGCCAGGGAAAACGTGAACGGCTTTCCGGCAAGCGTCGCGGCAGTCGTGAATGCGGGCGCCTGAGCGCCGGGCTTCAGAGCCGCATACAGGGGTGATGCGAGCAGCAGACAGCCCAGACCGGGAAGAATTGAACGCCGCATGGTTGTAGTCCTCATATGTTTAAAAACTTCCTGGGTGATTCAAAGAGTTCGCCTCAATGCGAGGCACTGCAGCGGGCGGGCGGGGAGGCCTTGGTCTCCGGTTTGGCGGCCGCCGCGTGCAGCGTACCCTCGGCCGCCAGCTGATCAAACGCCACTTGCTGAAGCGCGCCGACTTGTGCGCCTGAGAGGCCTAATTCGAAACCCGAACATTCATTGGTGCCGAGGGAACGGGGATCACGGCCGGTGATGTTGCCGAACAACACCAACGCTTCCAGATAATAGCCGTAGGTGCTGCCGTGATAGGCATCGTAGGTCCACAAATTCACCTTGTCGGCGTCGATTCCATCGTAGGGATTGCTGTCCGCGACACCCGTGCGCATCGCTCGCACCCACGCATCGCCCACGGGGACCACCGTGATGCCGACGGTGCCCGCGGCTGCGCGGTCATACCCATCACGCACATCGTGGGCCATCGCCTCGATCGGCTTGCCGTACCACGCGCCCTTGGCCGGATAAACCTGGTCGGCCCGCGGCCAGGTTGCCATGATGCGAATATCCGTTTTCGAATTCTTGTTGCGTAGGAACTGCGCCATCTGTCGGACGCTCGCGACCAATAGGGTCGGATCGCCGGGTTTCTTGGAGTCCAAGGTGCTGAATCCGTGCATGACCACCGCATCCCAGGAGCGTTGCCCGATCACCTCGAGCTTGTGCTCCAGGTGCCAGTCGATGCCGACGCCGGGCTCGGTTTCGAGGTAAACGTCGTAAGGCAAGCCGGCTTGTGCGGTAAATGACTTGAACAAGGCTGGCACACCGCCCTGGCCGGTGCTGTTAAGATCGGTGACGCTTTCGGGACGGTAGTAGCGCACCGGCGAGCCAAAGGCAAAGGTAAAGCTGTTGCCGATGAACAGGATGCTGGCGGCGAATGCATTGCCGGCGATGAGGCATAGAGCCGGCGTCAACAGCCACTGGGTGCGCCAATTCCGGCGTTGTGATATCGGCTCGATGCTATTGTCCATCCCCATCATCCGCATGTTGCCACTTTAGATTATGCGACACCACCCAAAATGAGCAGAGCCGACGAAGATCGCATCCTGCACGGCCTGTACTACTACCGCGAGAATATCGATGAAGATGTGCAGGTTTCCAGTGAGCAGCTGCTGTGGCTGGCGATGCATCCTTTGGGGGAGAGCGATGCCTGGCACAAGGACGGAAAACTTCAAAGTCTCCATGCATCCGACTTTCCCGAAGAGATCCGCGCCAAACTGATCACGGCAAAGCTCGAACTGCCGCTGCGTTACCTGCAGTACCGGCGCCTGATCACCTATGCGAAGCGCAGCGACGGAATGCTTTACGCAGCCGTCACGTTTGCCGGTGCCGATCGCGCCATCCGGCTTCACACACGGCGGGGCCGCGTGGACCTGTGGTACCGCGAGCACCGGGACGGCATCGTCGGCGTCACCATCACCATCTTGATAGCCTTCATCACCGCGCTGGTCACCGTTCTCGTGATCAATAAGATACTGAGATTCTAGGCCTTTTAGTCGACTGTTTCGCACTCTCATTTTCGTTATGTCGTGCCGCGACGCCGCCCTATCACGAGTCGCTGCCGCAACATTCACATCGGTGTTTACATAGTCGGAGCGCGGTTGATAATTGAGACATGCGTCACTGGTGTTATGGTGAGTGTCGCTATTTTTAGACGTCGTAAATAGCTGAGAATGTTGCGCATTACCTGCCGCTTCGGCAACTGGGATGAACGCAACATGTCACGAAACCGGCTCTCGCTTTGGTTACTCGCAACAGGCGTGCTCGGTGTCGCGCTGTCTCTGATAGCGAGCCACCGCAGCACCGCCCCCTTGGCGAATGCTGCCGCTGCACAGACAGCGGCCGCCAAGCCGCGCACCGCCGCATCCCTGCCCGCACACCTGGGCGTTGCGGCGAATCACCCCCGGCATCGTTACATCGTGCAAGCAGTCAGCGCGGATGCGGCTCGAGATGCCGTGTCGCAAGCGGGCGGTGTCGTGACCGGCGATCTCAGTGTGATCCGCGCGGTCGCAGCGTCACTCGATGAACATGAAATGGCCGCGCTGCGTGCCGAACCGGTTGCGCAGCTGCACATTTATGACGACACGGCGGTGGCCGCGAGCTCCTTGGGTGTGCTGCCCGAGACTTATTATCCCAGCGAAGTGGATGCCGCCAATTTGCATGTCGGTGGGATGACGGGCCGCGGTGTCACGGTTGCCGTCCTTGATTCCGGGTTATGGAATAAACAGGGACCGCTGCAGTACGCGCCGGGCGGGACCACCCGCGTGCTGGCGCAGTACGATGTCATTTTGGCGCGCCAGAGTCCGGGCTACTACCTGTCGTCCTCGTTGGAGACCTATGGCCGTGGCATCAGCGATCCTTATGGCCACGGCACGCATGTGTCATCCATCATCGCCAGCAGCGGCGTTGCCACCACGGGCAAATATCAGGGCGTCGCGCCGGGCGTCAACCTGGTTTCCGTGCGGGCATTGGATGGCAACGGCCAGGGACTGTATTCAGATGTCATCAGCGGCGTTCAATGGGTCATCAGTCAAAAGAAGCGGTACGGCATTCGCGTGCTCAATCTGTCCTTGGGCGCGCCGCCCTCCGGGCCCTACTGGCAGGATCCGCTCAATCAGGCAGTGATGGCTGCCTGGGCATCAGGAATCGTGGTGGTCGCCGCCGCCGGTAACCGCGGTCCGGATCCCTTGTCGATCAATGCACCCGGCAACGTTCCCTATGTGATCACCGTGGGCGCCGTCACCGACAATTATTATCCGCTGCAGTCCAAGCAATATAAATTGTCCTCGTTCTCCTCCGCCGGTCCGACATTCGAGGGATTCGTGAAGCCCGACGTCGTCGGCATGGGCGGCCACATCATGGCCTATGCTCCCGACAACGGCACGCTGGCCGGCGAATATCCGAGTTGGATTACTGAACCGTACAGCGACATGACCATGTCGGGCACGTCGCAGGCAGCCGCGACAGTCAGCGGCGTGGTGGCGTTGATGCTGCAGGTGAATCCCTCGTTGACGCCCGATCAGGTGAAGTGCCACTTGATGTCCGGCGCACGTCCGGCGGTCAATTCGTCGGGAAAACTGGCCTACACCGTATTCCAGCAGGGTGCGGGTTTGGTGGACGCTCACAACGCCGCCTACAGCACCGCATCGGGATGCGCCAATCGGGGCCTCAATGTGTTCGTCGATCTCGCCGGCCTGCAACATTACGGCGGCCGCGCCAACGAAGATGCCAACGGCAATTTCTACATCATGCAAGTATCGGGCTCGAATACGAACCTGGCGGGTTCGTTGCTGGGCGGCTTGCTGGGCGGCGTCGGCAACTTGGTGGGTAGCGTCGGCAACTTGGTGTCGAACATTCCACTGGTCGGCACCCTGTTGAAGGGCGTGCCCTTGCTCCTAGATGGCTTGTTGTGGAACGGCGCCTATACCTCGAGCAGCGGCTACACCTGGAGCGACGGCTACACCTGGAGCGATGGCTACACCTGGAGCGACGGCTACACCTGGAGCGATGGCTACACCTGGAGTGACGGCTACACCTGGAGCGATGGCTACACAGGTATCGATGCACCGCCGCAAGAATAGCGGCGAACTTCAATGCGAAGACGCGGGTGTATCGTTATTGTCCTGGCAGCCTGCATCGGGGCGGTAGCGTCGAGCGTCTCGGCGGAAGCCGCGGCGCCGGTGCCCGCTATTCGGCCAATGTCGTTCGAGCACCTGACCACTCGCGAAGGTCTCTCGCAAAGTACGGTCATGAGCATCCTGCAGGATTCTCATGGATATCTTTGGCTCGCCACCGAGAGCGGTCTCGATCGTTTCGACGGCAACTCGATTCGCGAATATCGCCGCGAACGCGGCAATGAGCATGCACTTCCCAGCGATTACATATGGTCCATCGCGGAAGATTCGAGCGGCGACATCTGGCTGGCAACGGACGGGGGCGGAGTGGCGCGATGGGAGCGAAGCACCGAGCAATTCCAGCAGTTCAGACACGACCCGCGTAATTCTCATTCGCTTGCCAGCGATGCGATACGAACGCTGCTGATCGACTCTCAAGGGCGAATTTGGGCCGGCACGTTTGACCGAGGCGTGGATGTACTGGATCCGAGGACAGGCGATGTCCGCCATTTCCGGCATCGTGACGGCGATCCCCGGTCATTGGCCGCCGATGCTGTGTGTGCCGTGTATGCTGATCACAGCGGTCGAATCTGGATTGGGACAAACGGCGGCCTTAGCCGATACGAGCCGTCGACCGACAGCTTTGTCAATCTTGGAACAACGGCAAGCGGCGCGAATTTGAGCGACCTGCGCGTGCGTGCCATTCGCGAGGATCATACGGGAGCGCTTTGGATCGGCACCAATAGGGGTGGACTGAATCGGCTGGATCCCAATACGGGCCGCATGACGGCATTTCGTCACGATTCAAATGACTCACGTTCCCTGAGTCACGATCGAGTACTGGCCGTGCTGGAAGATGATTCGCAGCGACTGTGGGTGGCCACTTCGGACGGCCTGAACCTGTTCAATCGCGAGTCAGAATCGTTTGTTCGTTACGGGCACGATGTGGATAGCCCATCGAGTCTGCGTGACAGCGACGTGATGTCACTCTATCAAGATCATAGCGGCGTGCTATGGGTCGGTACGCGCAAAGGGGGCGTCAGTCACTGGAATCCGCGCAGCTGGTTGCTCGGTCACTATTTCAGTGCCGCATTCCGCGCCACACAGGTCAGTTCCTTCGCCGATGACGGCGCGGGAAAAGTCTGGGTGGGAACTATTGGTTCGGGATTGGTGGAAATCGACAGTCGCACCGGACGCGAACGGCACTACGGTGCCGCAGAGCGCGGCAACGACGGCGCTCATCTCACCGACGATCGCGTCATGGCACTGCTGCACGATCGTCAGGGGACCTTGTGGATAGGTACCATGTCCGGCGGCCTTGATAGGCTCGATCTCGCCACCGGGAAAATAACCGTGTTTCGTTCCGTCGCACAGGATGCGGACACGCTGCCCGCGGACGGGGTGATGACACTGTACCAAGATCGGCTCGGTATGCTGTGGGTGGGCACTTTCGGGGGCGGTATTGCCAGCGTCGAAAGAAGCAGCGGACGCGTCACACGCTACCCCTACGGCAGCTCCAGTGCCTCATCGCTGAGCAGTTCGCGCGCGAGCGCAATCGTCGAGGACCGCCTCGGCAATCTCTGGATCGGCACTGATGGCGGTGGTCTGAATCTCCTCGATCGTGCAAGTGGCCATTTCCATAACTACCGGCGCGATGACCGCGATCCCAATAGTCTCGGCGACGATACGGTGTATGCGTTGCACATTGATCCGCGTGGCGACTTATGGGTCGGCACAGCCGGCGGCGGCCTGGAGCGCGTGGTGGGCAGTTCGGCGGAACCCGATGCCGTCCGTTTCGAGACTCAAGCGCGCCTTGATGGGATGTCCAGCCAGGTGGTGTATGGCATCGAGTCGGATCCCGAGGGCCGTTTGTGGTTGAGCACCAATAACGGTCTCGCTCGTCTCGACACCCAGGCCCACACGTTCAAGATGTTCCATCAAGTGCATGGGCTGCAGGACGAAGAGTTCAATTTCAACGCACACTTCCAAAGCACCGACGGCACGTTGTTCTTTGGCGGCAACAACGGTTTCAACGCCTTTTCGCCGGATCTCGTCGCGCCGCACGCCCCCGCGCCGCGCGTTGTATTGACCATGGCGGCAAAGCTCAACAGGGCCATCCCGCCGCAGGAATTTCCCAGCCAGTCACGCCCCTTGCTGCTCGCGTACGATGACAAGCTGGTAACCTTGGATTTCGCGGCGCTGGACTTCACCTCGCCGGCGAACAACCGGTATTCCTATCAACTGGAAGGTTTCGACAGCGCCTGGATCGACGCGGGAGCGATGCATCGCGCGACCTACACCAACCTCGCCGCCGGGGATTATACGTTCAAGGTGCGCGCCGCGAATGCCGACGGCATCTGGAGCACCGATGGATTGAGCATTCCGGTGCATGTTGCGCCGGCACCGTGGAATACGCCGGCAGCGCGCCTTCTGTATGTTCTGGTGGGGGCGGCGGTGCTCGCATATCTGTGGCGCTTCCAGCGTCAGCGTCGCGAACGCGAGCTGCGCTACAACCGCGAGCTCGAGCAGACCGTGCGTGTCAGGACACGCGAACTCGAGGAGCGCAATCAACAGCTGCAGGTCTTGAGCCGCGCCAAGACCGACTTCGTCGCGCGCATGAGTCATGAATTGCGTACTCCCATGAACGGCGTACTGGGAATGACAAGCCTGCTGCTCGATACCCATATCGATCAGTCGCAGCGGCGTTTTGCCGAGGCCATTCACCGCTCGGCCGATTCGCTGCTCGCCATCGTCGATGACGTGCTGGACTTCTCCAAGATCGAGGCCGGACGGCTGCAGTTGGATCCGGTCGATTGCGATCTGATCGAATTGTTCGAACAAACGGTCGAAATGCTGGCCGCGCGCGCCGCAACCAAGGGCATTGAGCTGCTTTGCGATTCACCGGCTGCCGCGCTGCCGCGCGTCAAGTTGGACCCTGTACGCCTGCGTCAAGTGCTGGTCAATCTCGGCGGCAACGCGGTGAAGTTCACCGAGCGCGGCGAAGTCATTCTGCGCTTGGAGCTCCTGGGTTCGGAAGACGGTTCTCTCAAAGTACGGGTTGCCGTGGCCGATACGGGCGTAGGGATAGCGCCGGAAAATCAGACCCGAATATTCGAGGAATTCGCCCAAGAGGATGCATCGACGACACGCCGATTCGGCGGCACAGGTCTTGGCCTGGCCATTGCCCGGCAGCTCATCGAACTGATGGGAGGCAGCCTCGCGCTCAGCAGCGAGCCCGGCAAGGGCTCCACATTCTCGTTTGAATTGTCACTGCCGCTCGCGGATTCGCCGTCGCAATTGCCGCAGCTGCCGCGCAGCCTCGACGGTCTGCGGGTGCTGGTGGTGCATGACAATGCGGCTGCGCGCATGCTGATCGGCAGGACGTTGAGAACCTGGTCCGGGCGCCCGACGGAAGTCGCGTCGTTGGCCGAAGCCTTGAGCGCGTCGGCCGGCGCAACCTATGACGCCATCGTCGTCGATGATGAATTGATCGCTCATGCTGCGAGCTTGTGGAAGGAAGTGCGCGGCCGCCAGGGCCAAGGCCTGCGCACGGTTCGTCTGCTCAGCTTCGTCAGCTTGAGCGCACGCGCCGCGGCGGGTTCGTCGCCGTTTGATGCAGAGCTCACCAAGCCGCTGCGAATCGCGGAGCTGTACCGTGTGCTCACCGGCGGCGGCAGCGGCAACACGCCTCTGACCGAGCGCACGATCGCGCTGAAGAAGCCCGCAGGGACGCTGTCGCCGCTGACCGGCCGCGTTCTGGTCGTTGAGGATCAACCTCTGAATCGTGAAGTGGCGATCGGCATGCTGACCTCGCTGGGGCTCGAAGTGGAGACCGCACACCACGGTCAGCAAGCGCTGGATATTCTGCAAACGCGGTCTTTCGATGCCATATTGATGGATTGCGAGATGCCGGTGATGGATGGGTTCTCGGCGACCAAGGCCGTGCGCAAGCGCGAGCCCGACGGAATTCATGTCCCGATCATCGCCCTGACCGCGGACGTGACGAGTGCGGGGCGGGCTGCCTGTCTCGCGGCCGGGATGGACGATCACCTGGCCAAGCCCTTCCGGCGGGAGGCGCTGCACGCGATCCTCGCACGATGGCTCTGCGCCAATCCGGTGCGCCCGCCGGTGTCGCCGACACCGCCCGCGCCGCCGAATGAGCCCATTCTCGACGGCGCGACCCTGGATGCGCTGCGCGCACTGCCGAAGCGCGGTCCGAAGGACATGCTCATGCACATTGGCGAGCTGTACTTGGTGGATTCGCGCGGGCTCATCGCCTCGATCGAGCAGTCCTTGGGTGCCGGCAACGCGGCCGACCTGGCACGCGCCGCCCACGCCTGGCGATCCTACAATGGCAATGTCGGCGCTCATGGGCTGGCGCAACTGTGCCGGGAACTGGAGGATGCGGCGCGCGCCGGCAATTTTGCCTCGGCACGCCGGATCTACATCCAGATCCAGGCGCTGCACGCTCAGGTCCGCGACGAGCTGCAGATGGAAATGCGCAGGTCAGCATGAACAAGCCGATCACGCCGGTGCGCGTGCTGATCGCCGATGACGATGCGATTTTGCGCGAGATTGCCTACGCCATGCTGAATGAGGCGGGTTTCGCGGTACAAATGGTATCCAGCGGCGACGCCGCCGTTGCCGCCTGCGCCTTGGGCATGCCGGATATCGCATTGCTCGACGTGGAGATGGCGGATGGCGACGGGTATCAGGCCTGCACCAACATCCGCTCCCTGCCGGGCGGCGCCGATCTGCCCATTGTCATGGTCACCGGATGCGACGACAGCGCATCGATCGATCGCGCCTATGAGGCCGGCGCCACCGATTTCGTGGTCAAGCCGATCAATTGGACGCTGCTGGCACACCGCATTCGCTACGTGATGCGCGGTGCGCGCACCATCGACGCGCTGCGATTCAGCGAACAAAAGAATGCTGCACTGCTGAAGGCGATCCCCGACGGCATCTTTCTGGTCGACAGCGCCGGCGTCGTCGGACATTGTTTCAGCCCCATCGCAGGGCTGTCCGAAACGTCGCGCGAAACGGTTTCGACGTCGTTTTTCGATCTCATCCCCGGAACCATGCGGGGCCGGGCCATGGACTGTCTGAGTTCTGCGCTGCGCGGCGAAGCCGCGGTGTTCGAGTTCTCACTTGAAGCCAGGGCGCGAGAGATGCGGCACTTTGAATGCCGCTACCTGCCCAACTCCGCCGGCCAGGTATTGGCCATCGTTCGCGATGTCAGCGCGCGCATGGAGACAGAGGCGCACATACACAGGCTGGCGTATTTCGATACGCTGACGGAGCTTCCCAATCGTGAATGGATCCGCGAATACCTGGCACAGTCGCTGAACGAGGCACGTCGCCGCCATCGGCATCTGGCCTTGCTCTATGTGGACCTGGATCAATTCAAGCGCATCAACGATACGTTGGGCCACAGCACCGGCGATGCGCTGCTGCGCCAGGTTGCCGAGAGACTGCAGGCCACGTTTGATCAAGACGCCGTGGACGGCGTGCAAGGGCGGATCGCGCGCGTGGGCGGCGATGAGTTCATCGTGGTGCTCACCGGGATCTGCGATGCAGCCCAGGCAGAGCTGGCGGCAAAAACAATAGTGTCGATGCATGCAGCGCCGTTCCTGCAGGCGAGTTACGAACTCGTGGTGACGCCCAGCATTGGGATCGCGATGTTTCCCGAACACGGCGATGATGTGCAGAGCTTGCTCAAGAACGCCGAGGGAGCGATGTACGAGGCCAAGTCGAGCGGCCGAAATCAGCTGCGCGTGTACGACAGCGCCGTGAATGCGCGCGCTTTGAAACGACTATCCCTGGAAATGGAGCTCAGAAAGGCGGTCGAGAATTCGAGTCTCGAAGTCTACTACCAGCCAAAGTACGACGCGCGGACCTTGAGATTGACGGGGGGCGAGGCGCTGTTGCGTTGGTTTCACCCCGAACGCGGCCAGATTCCGACCGGCGACTTCATCGCAGTGGCCGAGGAAACCGGGCTGATCGGCGACATCGGCAAATGGGCGCTGCAGCGGGTATGCCGCGATCTCAGCCAATGGCGCGGCGAAGGATTGGAATTGCCGCACGTTGCGGTGAATGTGTCCGGCCGCGACTTCATGCATCCCGAAGCGCTGCTGCGCTTGAGCGACACGGTCACCCAGGCGAATTTGTCGCCGGCGCTGTTCGAATTGGAGCTCACCGAAGGCGTCCTGATGCGCGATGCCGAAGCCGGGCGCCGCTCGCTGCTGGCACTCAAGGAGTTCGGCTTCGCGCTTGCCGTCGATGATTTCGGCACCGGCTACTGCTCATTGAATTATTTGAAGCGCTTTCCGCTCGATACCCTGAAGATCGACCGCTCGTTCGTCGCCGACATCAGTGAGGACCCGGATGATGCCGCCATCGTAAGGGCGATCATCGCGCTGGGCCACAGTCTCGACCTGAAGATCGTTGCCGAAGGCGTCGAAACGCTCGCGCAGCTGCAGTTTCTGCAGGCTGAGGAATGCGATTCCATCCAAGGATTCCTGATGAGCGCCGCGGTTCCCGCGGCCTCATTTGCGGAGCTTCTGCGGCTGCCGAAGCCTTCTCTTGCCTCGCTCGGCAAGCTGCCTATGCGCTACGCGGGATGAGCCGCCGGCGCGCCGCAGCGCACGAGATGAACGCCGCATAGCTCCATGCCAGCTGTTGCGCGGATCGTTGAACGCCGGTCTGCTGATCGAATTGTTCGGACAACTCGCCGCTGGGCGGTGTAAACCTGCGCACCGTTTCGAGAAACGCATCGCCGCGCTCAACCAGCGGTTTGCGTGCCGGCGATCCAACCGCCCCCGGCTCGAGTGCGGCTCGATAGCAGAACTCCGCCGCCGCGAGCGTCGAAAAATAATAGGCGCCGCCCGAATAATAGACATCGCCCGCATAGCGGCCCATGGCCGGCGCCCGGCCTTCGCGGTTGCGGTTGATGGCATATTCGGTGTCGAATAGCGCTTCCAGTCTCGCCAGCGTGGCGTGCATCCGGGGATCGCGCACGGAATGGGTATCGCCGTCTCCGGCGGCATGCAGTGCGGCGAAGATGACGGAGATATCGAGTTCCTTCGCCGAAGGTGCGTTCGACTCCAACATCCGTGACCGATAGAACTGCAGGTCCTCGCGCCAATACCCGTCGAGATGACGCAGAATCTCCGCGGCGTCCGCGCGGCAGGCGGGCGCCTCGGCGGCTTCTCCGTGCAGCTCGTACCAGCCTGCGCCGCCTTCGAGCGCCGCTGCGGCGAGGCGCAGGGTGTAGTAGTGCAGTCCCTTTTCCTCCTCCCAAATATCGAAGCAGGCCTCGCGCCAGTGCCGCCGGATAAATGCAAGATCGGCTTGCAGCAGCGCATCGACCGACTCGTTGAGGCCGGCTTCCAAGGGCGCGCTCTGCCGCCAGCGCAGCAGGGTGATCGCGCGCATCGACGCACCGTCATTTTGCGGCCGCGGCCATCTGGAAATATCGAGCGTCCCATCCGGGTTGACGCGCGTCTCACCGGCAACCGCCTCGCCATGCGCTGCCGCGAGGTCCTCGTCGGTGCGCACATACTGCCGATAGTCCGGTGCGATGGAGTCGCGCCAGGATGCCGCACCTGCACCCGCACGCGGGCCCGGACCCGCATCCAGACCGCTCAAGCTGCGCCCATCGAGCCCCTGCAGCGACAAGCTGAAGCGGACGAAATCGGCAAAATGCGCGAGTGCAGCGCACTCGACGCCCGCGTCTTCGAACAGCAGGCGCAAGGCATCGATGACAACGGCGGAGTCGCGGAACCAATGGAAAAAATAATCCGGTTCCGGATCATAGGCGCCGAGCACCGGCGATGCGACGACGGAGCCTTTGCGCGGCTTCACGGTTTGCGCGAATCCGGGCCGGTGCTTGACGATGCCGACCGGCGAGATGCTGCGCATCATGGCGGCGGCGCTGTGGCGGTACTGCCGCTCTGTCCAGCGATCGAGCGTTTCCATCAGCCGGGAGCCTGCACCGTGAAATTCAAAGCCCGCAGCCCCGCTTGTATTTCCGGCGCCTTCATGAACAGCTTCCACAGCAGACCCGTGCGGTAATTCTCGATCATGATCACGATGGGTCCCTGATCGATGGAGATATACGTATCCGCGTACCAGTCTCTTGCCGCGCAAAATGCGTCGACGAAGCCAAAACGTCCCCAAATCTTTTCGCCATGGACGTTGAGGAAGTGACGTATGGCCGCGATCGACTGCTTGGGCGCATACGGCATGCTCGCCAGCGCGGCAGTCGGGGCGATCGTGCCATCGTCCTCATCCGGAGCGTGCGGGCGGTAGCCGTCGGGACCGTCGCTCGATGTGAGACCCCAACAAGAGGCGCCGTAGCCCTTGTGATGCAGCGGATTTTTCTTGCAATGCGCGTGATTGATGCGCACGTGGTTGACGTTTTGCTCCCAGTAATCCGCATAGCGATCTTTCAAGCCGCGCGGGTCGATTCCGCAGAAAGAATAATGCGTGAAAAACAAGGGCCCGCCAAACGGATACCCCAGGGGCAACGGGATATCGTAGTAGGATTTGCCATTGAGAAAATTCCGGCCGACGGTGTACCCGGTTTCGTAAGAGTTCGCGTCGATGGCATAGCGCGGGGCGGATGCGGCCAGGAGATAGGAGATCAGGCATTCGTTCCACCCGCGGATATCCAAGCCCTGTGCCCAGCCGTTGTTCGGGCTCCAGTGCCATTTGAGCACGCGGTGTCCGCCTTGGGAGTACCAATCCCATTCCACATCTCTCCACACATAGTTCACGAGCCCTCTGATCTTGGACTCGGCTGGCGTGTCGCGATTGAAATATTCGCGCGCGCACAGCAGTCCCATGATCAGGAATGACGTCTCGACCAGGTCGCCGCCATCGTCTTTGCGCGTGAAGGGGATGGTGGCGCCGCTGCGGCCATTCATGAAATGCGGAAAAACACCGTGATAGCAGGTTGCCTTGACCAACAGATCCAGCATGGCCCCCAGCCGCTCCGCGGCGGCCGCGCGCGTGACCCATCCGCGCTCGGCGGCGACGATGATCGCCATCACCCCGAATCCCGAACCGCCGATGGTCACCAAATCGTCCGCGGGTCCCGCCACGGTCTTGCACCGGTCCGGCGCCAAGCCACTGACCGGGTGTGCCGCTTCCCAGAAAAATCCGAAAGTTTGTCTTTGCACTGCTTCGAGCAATGCCTCGTCGGGCAGTGCGGCGAGATCGGCTGGGGCCAAGGACTTCGGTTTGCGCATATTGAAAACCTTTAGGTGTTGGCCGTTGCCGGCCGTAAAGCGGCCGGCGACGCCGGGGGGATTAATTTCTTTGCGGTGGAATCATTCACCAGGTGCAGCACCCGTGTGAAGAATTGATGCGCATCGGAGCGTCCAATATGAATGATTCCGGAATTCGGCAGATCATGGGTAAAGATATCGACGACCCGATCGAGCGCCCTGTCATCCAAGGAATCCAATATCCCATCGATGAGGACCCAGGGCGCCTTATGAACCAGCACGCGCGCCAGTGCCAAGGCCTGCTGCTCATCGTCGTTCAGTTCCCGATCCCAACGCTGCGTCGATTCCAGCAGCGGCATGAGACGCTTGAGTCCAACGCGCGCCAGTGCATCGGAACACGCGGCTGACTCGAACACGTCGACGGGCTTCGGGTAGGCCAGCACTTCGCGCAGCGTGCCGGGAGGAAAATAGCGTGTACGCGGTACGTACAAGATCTCTTCCCCCGAAGGATAGGCGATCTTTCCCGTGCCCCACGGCCATAGTCCTGCCAGCGCGCGAAACAGCAGGGTCTTGCCGGTTCCGGAGTCTCCGACGATCAGCACGCGTTCTCCGCGCTTGATCTGCACTTTTTTTTCCTGGAGCATGGTGCAGCCCCTCGGCGAGGCAATCCGCAGGTCGTCTATTTCAAACTCGCCGGCTTGTCCGGCCCCATAGGTGATGCGGCTTTCGACATCGTGCATGACATCCATGCCGAGCACGGCGCGGCGGAAACCCGCCACGCGCAGCAAGGTTGCGCGCCAATCGGCGATGGTGCTGAAATTATCCACGAACCAGCGCAACGATGACTGCACTTGCAAAAATGCTCCCGATGCCAGCATCAGGCCGCCGAAGGTCAGGTTGCCGGCGAAATACAACGGGGCGGCGACCAGAATCGGAGCGACCAGCGTAAACCATCCGTAGCCGGCGGTGATCCAGGTGAGATTGGTCAGGCCCGTGACCAGACGGGTGGTGGCCTTGAGCACGCCTTTGAGATCGAGCTCGATGCGCCGCGCTTCGTCCGCCTCGCCGCCGTTTAAGGTGATGGCATCGATGTGCTCGTTCACGCGCACCAGCGAGAAGCGCAAATCGGCCTCCCGCGCGTAACGCTCCGCGTTGCGATCGACGAGGGTATTGCCCACCCAATAGCTGACCAGCGAAGCGGACCCCGAATACAGCACCGCGGCCCAGACCATGTATCCCGGGATGACGATTTGCCGTCCATCGAAGTGGAAGGCGAAATTACTGGACAGGCCCCACAGAACTTTCACGAAAGTGGCGAGCAGGATTGATGACTGAAGCAAACCAATGCCAAGATCGGCGGACAGTTCGGTGAGATGACGGGCATCCTCGTGCATGCGCTGATCCGGGTTTACGCCCATGGCTCCCGCGTTGGTCAACCGGAATGCCCTGCCGGGCACCAGCCAAGCCTCAATGAGGTCGTGAACCAGGCCCTGCCGCAATTTGAGCTTTAATGTCTCGGTGAGCCAGCGCTGACCGACATTGAGGACCAAAAGGATGCCGGCGATCAGGCCAAAGATGCCAAGCTGCTCGAGGAATTGCGTAAAATTGCGATGCGACAGCGCATCATAGAAGGGCTGATTCCAACTATTGAGGCGAATCTGGCCGTAGGCCGTGGCTGCGATGACGAAAAATATGGATCCCGACAGCATAAACAGCGTATTGCGTACCGGCGCCGCCAACAGGGCCCGTGCCATCATTTCAAGCTGCGGTACGAGTCGCGCATTCGCGACTTCCTCTGCGTCATCTTTGGAAGCTGCCGTGCCGGCCTCCGGTCTGTCGTTATTCATGCGCTTGCCTTAAGGATTGTGATCCCGCCATTATCATTCATGCGCGTCCTCAAGGGAGTAGTTAAGTGAGCCGTGTCGAGAGTTTGATCGGCCGCATGACGCTGTCCGAAAAACTGGGGCAGCTGACCATGACAGCCTGTGGTCAGGCGGTAACCGGCCCCACGATTGCGGGGGATTCTACCGAGGCGATCAAAAGCGGCGCAATCGGCAATCTGCTCAATATTGTCGGTGCGGAAAACGTACACGAGATGCAGCGACTGGCGGTGAAAGAGTCGCGTCTGGGGATTCCGCTGCTCATCGGCTATGACGTCATCCACGGGCATCGGATCTTATTTCCCATTCCCCTGGGCGAAGCGGCGTCGTTCGATCCGGAAGTCTGGGCCTTGAGTGCCCGCGAATCGGCACAGGAAGCCGCTGCCGATGGATTGGCCATGACTTTTGCGCCCATGCTCGATGTCGCGCGGGACCCGCGATGGGGCAGGAGTGCCGAAGGTCCGGGCGAGGATCCCCTGGTGGCAGCGCGCGTCGCGGAGGCCAAGGTGCGCGGCTTTCAGGGTGCATCGCTCTCGCATGCTGACGCGCTTGCTGCGGTCGCCAAGCACTACTGCGCCTACGGGTCGGTCACCGCGGGACGTGATTATGCCCCGGTGGATATCTCCGAACGTACCTTGCACGAGATCCATATGCCGCCCTTTGCCGCAGCCATATCCGCCGGCGTGGCGGCCATCATGCCGGCGTTCACCGATCTGAATGGTGTGCCGATGACGGCCAACAAGGCATTGCTTCGCGACTGGCTGCGCGGGCGCTTGGGGTTCGATGGCGTCATCGTCAGCGACTATAACGCGATCGCCGAACTGATCCGCCACGGTATTGCCGCGGATCTGCCGGAAGCCGCGGCTCTTTCGCTCAAAGCGGGCGTGGACATCGATATGATGTCCGACGCCTATCGACATGGCCTGCCGGTTGCTCTGAAGCGAGGAACGGTCAGCGTCGCGGAGATTGACGAGTCGGTACGCCGCGTGTTGATCTTGAAGGAGCGGCTGGGATTATTCGACGACCCCTATCGTCGCGGCAAGACGCGCGAATCCGCGGCCGCGCTCACGAACCGCCGGCAGGCAGCACGCTCCATCGCGACTCGTTCCATCGTGATGTTGAAAAACGCCGGCGACACACTGCCGCTGGCAGGCTCGGTGCGGCGTGTGGCGGTGCTCGGCCCCTTGGCGGACGCCTCGGCCGAAATGCGCGGAGTGTGGTGGGGTGCCGCCGCGCCGCAAGGTCACGTGACGGTGCTGGAGGCCCTGCGCACGGCACTGCCGCATGTCGAGATGTTGCACGCCGAAGGCGTTGCGATCGAGAGTCCCGATGTCGGCGGGATTGCGACGGCGGTCAATCATTGCTCGGCTGCGGATGCCATCATCCTATGCCTTGGAGAAGCCGCGGTCATGAGCGGGGAGGCATCCAGCCGCGCGCATCTGGGTCTGCCGGGGATGCAACGGCGGCTTGCAGAAGCGGTATTCGAGCAAGCGCAGCGCTCGGCCACGCCCGTGATCGTGATTCTATTTTCCGGGCGACCGCTGATCGTGCCGTGGCTGGTCGAGAGAGCCGATGCCGTGCTCGCGGCATGGTTCCTGGGCAGCGAGGCCGGTCACGCCCTGGTTGACATCCTCTTGGGTAAACAGAGTCCGAGTGGCCGCACACCAATGACCTGGCCGCGGGCGACCGGGCAGCTGCCCATTTTTTTCAGTGAGCGCCCGAGCGGCAGGCCCTTCGACAGCAACGACCGATTTACCAGCAAGTACCTCGACGTCGCCAATGAGCCGCTGTTTCCATTTGGTTTTGGCCTCAGCTACGGCCGATTTGAGTTGTCGAATCTTCGGCTATCGAGCGGCGCGATCGGCATCGACGATACGCTGACCGTTCAGGTGGATGTCGTCAATCGAGGGGCGAGGGAGGCGCAAGAGACCGTTTTCCTGTTTACGCATGACAAGGTCGCCAGCGTCTCGAGGCCAAAACTTGAATTGAAGGGCTTCGGCAAGATCAGCTTGCCGCCCGGCGCGATCGGCACCGTAACCCTCTCGCTGCGCGCCGCGGAGCTGCGCTTTCTCGGGCTTGACCTCGAACCTGTATTCGAGCCCGGCGAAGTCGAGATTCTGGTCGGCCCCTGTGCCGACAGAGCGCAGCTGCTGGCAGCAAGCATCCAATTGGTTGCGTCCTGCCCCTGTGAATCAAAGCCCCGTGGTGCTTAGTTGCTCTTCGGCGCAATAATTTTAGCGCGCCTTGCCGGCGCCGATTTCGCACGCCCATTGATAAACGCTTTCGCTTTGGGTTCCGGGCACGATGGGCACCCAGGTGGCTTGCTTGACGTCGGTTGCCTCACTCGTCTCGCTGCCGCTGATGTTGTTTTCCGAGTAGTAGATGATCAGCAGTGCGCGAGCCCGCTCATTCCCGCAGTCGTATTGAATTTTTTCGACATAACTGAAGTAAATGTCGCCGCCGCTGTTTCGCTGAGGCTCCGGATACTCCTCCCGTAGCCACACCGTGATGAGGTGACCCGAGCGCTTCATCTGATGATCGGTGCTGAAGGAGGCCCACGATCCATCCGGCGCGACGCCCCTGAACTGCCAGCCGCCGGCCGTCATCGGATTCAGCGTGCCTACCCAGGCCATTGGATTCTCTTTTCTGGCCGCGCGCTGCGCAGCCAACCGTTCCGCCTTCGCCTTGACCTCTTCCTGGGCCTGGGCGCGCTGCGCCTCCCACATCTTCGTTTGCTCAGGAGTCTGCGCGGTGCCCGCTGCGGCGTGCAAAAGACAGGCGCCGACTGCAATGCCGCCCGCGATCAGCCGTGAAAAGTTTTGCATCATGGCTGCATTTTAAGTCATTTACCCGCTGCCGCGGCATGATAGTCGAAAGCCAGCCGATGATAGTAGTGCCGGATGAGGATTCCGTCCCGCACGAGTACGTCATCCTCGATGGGACCCAGTCGACCCACGTGCTCTTCGATCGCCTTATCCTCGAGTTCGCCCTGGGTCCAGGCGACGAGCAATAAATTTCGGTGCTCCTGCTTCTCCGGCGGCATCCACCGTTCATACATCAGGCCCATCCCGCCAAATAGATGGCTGTTCGCGGTCTCGAGGCCGGTTGGCGTCCGTGCGCCGCCGTAGAACGCCAGCTCACTGGCAATGGCATAGCGATCCATGCCGACGATGAGCACGGGAGCGCCGCCCGGTTCGGCGTGGGCGTTGGCGGTTTCAATGATGTGCGCGCTCAAATTTCGCCAACCAACCGGGACCACTTCGATGTGCTTGCCGTAGCCCAGGCCGGGCAGCCCGAGAACGAGATAGTGCAGACCCGCGCCGTAAATCAACAGCATGGTGATCATGGTGGGCATCCATGCGGCGCGAATCCATGCGCTCAATCGGCTGATGTCCGCATCCACGGCGATCATGGCGAATGCCATCGCGGGGAGTGCGGCCGTCCACAACGGGCCGGTCCAGTCGAGCTTTACTTCATGGCGCAAACTGAACGCCGCGAACACCGACAGCGGCACAAGAATGGCAAGAGTGAACAGGCGGCGGCGGCGGGCGGCTTCGGCAAGCCCCTCGCGGCGATGCGGCCAGGTCCAGAGCACGCCCACGACGGCCAGCAGTCCTGTCGGTGTGATCAATACGATGATGGAGCCGATCAGTTTATGCAGCGCGAACTGCGGAGCTTCTGCAATCCGGCGCGAGGTCTGGAAGGCAAAGGACGCCCACTCATGCTGCGCGTTCCAGACGAGAACCGGAGAAAACAGCGCCAGCGCCAGCAGGGCGGCAAGATAGGGTTCCTTGCGGCGCAACCAGTGACGCGAATCCGGATCCCATACCATGAACGCCATCATCACCGGTGCCAGGACTGCGATGGAATATTTTGAGATCATCCCAATGCCGAGGGCGATACCCGCAAACCACCAAGCGCGGGATTGGTTGCCGATCAGCGCGCGCTCGAGAAAATAAAGCGAGGCCGCCCATGCTGCAGCGAGAGGGGCGTCGGGCGTCATGAGGAAGCCGGAAAGGAAGAAGTAGGGCAGGGTTTGCGTCAGCAGCAATGCCGCGAGTGCACCGGACTCGCCGAACAGGTTGCGGGCCAACCTGTATACAAAAACCGCAGTAACGGCCCCGCAGCACAGGGCCCCTGCGCGTACGCCGAATTCCGTTTGCCCGAATAGACCGGTGCCGAGCCGGATCAGCCACGCCACCATCGGTGGATGATCCAGATATCCGAAGTCCAGATGCCGGGAGTAACTCCAGTAATACGCTTCTTCGGGCATCAGTTCGACCGCGCCGGCAAAGATCAATCGCAGCACAACGGCAAACGCGATGAGACCGATGGCGAGCCGTCGGTTCACCTACAACCACTTGGCTTTTTTGAAGCGAAAATAGAGGTATACGTCGATCGCCCCCATGAACAGCAGGGAGATCGCGTAGCCATAACGCCATTTCAATTCCGGCATGTGCTCGAAGTTCATGCCGTAGATGCCGGCGATCATGGTGGGCACGGCCAGCAGCGCCGCATAAGCCGCCAGACGCTTCATGGTTTCGTTTTCTTGCAGCGTGATCAGGGATAAATTCACCGAAATCGCCGTGGCGATGGTGTCGCGGATGGAATCGGCAGTTTGGTTCAGACGCTGCAGGTGATCGTAGATATCCCGGAAGTATTCCGTGATTTTCGCACACAACACCGGCACGCGGGCACCGGATAGATTGGAGACACCTTCCAGCAGCGGTGTCACGGCATGCTTCATGACCATGAGGCGCTGCTTGAGAGCGTAGAGGGATTCGATATTGGCGCGCGGCGCGCCCTCTGCTGCGAATATGCGCTGTTCGATGCCGTCGAGTTCGTCTTCGAGGCCGTCGAGAATCGGGAAGTAGCGGTCCACCACCGCGTCGGTGAGTGCATACAGGACAAAGCCGGGGCCCTGGCGCAACAGCTTTGGTTCGCGTTCGCAGCGGGCACGCACCTCGGAAAAGCCTTTCTGTGCCCGGCTACGCGCCGACAGGATGTAGTGAGACCCGGCAAAGATGGCGAGTTCGCCGACGCGATACTCTCCCTCGGCAGGCTCTACCAGATGCAGCACGGTGAACAGACTGTCGCCATATTCCTCGACCTTCGGGCGCTGATGCCCGACCAGCGCATCCTCCACCGCCAGGGGGTGCAGATCGAAGGATTTTTGCATCTCGGCAAGCTCATCGGCCGTGGGGTCGTGCAGGGCAACCCAGACGAAGCAATGCGGCCGATGCATGTAGTCCGGGATCTGTGCGATCGGGATATCGCCGAGCTTGGTGCCGTCCTGATAGGCGACGCAGCTGATGAGCATTTACCGATCTTACGGCAAAGAGGCCAACGTCGAGGGCGCCACGCCGCCGGCCGCCGTGGTCGCGGGTTGCGCTGCCTCGCGCGGCAAGCTGCCCGATTCTTCGACGGCCAGCATTAAAACGGCCCGTAGCCCGGGACCGTTATCGCGCAACTCGAGCGGGCTGCCATGCAGCTTCGCCACGGCTTGAACCAGGCTCAAGCCGAGGCCCACGCCGGGCGTGCCCCGGCTCGCGTCGCCGCGATAAAACCGCTGCACCACTTTGGCCTTTTCCAGCTCATCGATTCCCGGGCCATTGTCGGAGACCGAAATTTCCGCGTTGGCGCCGTGTCTTGTCACCGCCACTTCGATCGAGCCGTGTTGCGGCGCGTACTTCAGTGCATTGTCGATCAAATTGCTCAGGGCCTGGGCGAGAAGCACCGGATCGCCGGAAACCGGCAGCGGTCCATTCGAGCGAAACGTAAGATCGATGCTCTTGAGCTCTGCGGCGGGTTCATAGAACTCCACCGCGTTGGCAGCCAGATCGGACACGTCCAGCGACACGAAGCCCGAACGGCGCATGCCGGCATCGATTTCCGCCAATCTCAACAGCGCATCGAAAATGCGAATGACCCTGTCGACATCGGCCACCGCGCCGTCGATCTCCAGGTACGTCTCCTCGGTGGAAGGCCGGATGAGCGACAGTTCCTCCAGCCGCGAGCGCAGCTCCGCCAGCGGCGTGCGCAGGTCATGGGCGATGGAATTCGAAACATTGCGCACGCCGTGCACCAGCAGTTCGATTTGATCGAGCATGCCATTGATCGTCCGCGACAGCGTGTTGAGTTCATCGTCGTTCAACTGAGTCGGCAGGCGGTGCTTCAAGTCGCCGTGAATGATGGCGGACACCGTCTGCCGGATGCTGTTGACGCGCGACATCAGCGCGCGGCGCGTGATGATGCCGACGAACAAGCCGGCAATGCACAGCACCGCAACCGCAGCGGACAGTCCGTACCAGAAGCGGGTCTGCAGCGGTTTGAACAGCAGATTGTCCCTGCCCACCAGCAGGTTGTAGTTGCCCAGGTTGGTAACGTGCACGAGGGCTTCTTGAATGCCACGGTCGCGGAGCCCGAGACTGACCTTGTAGTTCCCCGGCGTTGCCGGCACCGCGGCAGGCCACGCCTGCAGATTGCCGGCGAGCGGATGCAGAGATGCATCCGTGAGCAGCAAGATTCTCTCGCCGGCGATTTGCATGCCGACGCGGGTATCGATGAAGCTCTTCAGGGCATCCGCACCCTCGTGGCGGTACACCTCGGTCAGGCGCTGCGCATCGATCTGCAGGTACTCGGCGCGCCCTTCTTGTATGGTGACCTGCCAGGCATACCACAGCGGCGCGGCAAACAGCACCAGCGCGGCCAGCCCCAGTGCGATGTAGCCTATCGCCAGCGACAGGGCCGAGGAGCGCATCATGCTAGTCACCCGCGGTCACCGTGTATCCGGCATTGCGGACGGTGCGCAGCAGCGGCCGTTCGAACTCGGCGTCGATTTTTTGCCGCAGCTTGCTGATGTGCACATCGACCACGTTGGTTTGGGGGTCAAAATGATAGTCCCAGACGTTTTCCAAGAGCATCGTTCGCGTCACCACCTGATCGGCATGCCGCATCAGGTACTCGAGCAGCTTGAATTCGCGCGGCTGCAGCGCAATCGGCCGATCTCCGCGGGTTACCTTGCGCGTTAACGGATCCATGTGCAAGTCGCCGACGACGAGCGGGGCCTCATGATTCACACCCTCGGCGCGGCGATGCAAGGCATCGATGCGCGCCAGCAATTCGCCGAAGGCAAAGGGCTTGGTCAGGTAATCATCGCCGCCGCTGCGCAGTCCGCGTATGCGATCGTCTACTTCGGATAGTGCGCTCAAGATCAGAATGGGCGTGCGCTTGCCGGCTTTGCGCAGCACTTCGATTATGGCGAGGCCGTCGATACCGCCCGGCAGCATCCGGTCCATGATGATGACGTCGTAGGGCTCGCTCGCCGCCAGAAACATGCCATCGCGTCCGTTGCCCGCATGATCGGTGGTGTGTCCGGCTTCTTGCAGGCCCTTGACGACGAATTGGGTGACCCGTTCATTGTCTTCGACCAACAAGATCTTCATGGATGCTCCCCGAGCGGCGACGGTGCGTCGCCGGCGGCGGCGGCCAGGGCTGCTTGCGCGCGCTTCTTGCTGCGCCGGCCCCGCATCCGCATGCTGAATTCATCCAGGTACAGGTAAATGACGGGCGTGGTAAACAGCGTCAGCGCCTGACTCAAGATCAGGCCGCCGACCATGGTGTAGCCCAACGGCCGACGCAGCTCCGAACCGGTGCCGTGTCCCAATGCCAGCGGCAGTGCACCCAACAATGCCGCCATCGTCGTCATCATGATGGGGCGAAAGCGCATCAGGCAGGCCTGCCGGATGGAGTCATGCGGCGACAGGTGCTGCTCGCGTTCCGCCTGCAGCGCGAAATCCACCATCATGATGCCGTTCTTTTTGACGATGCCGATCAGCAAGATGATGCCGATCAAGGCGATGACCGACAGCTCGATGTGAAACAGCAGCAGCACCAGGAGCGCACCTACGCCGGCCGAAGGCAGCGTGGAGAGAATCGTCAGCGGGTGAATGTAGCTCTCATAGAGCATGCCGAGGATGATGTACACCGCCACCAGCGCCGCAAGAATCAAGTAGGGCTGGCTCTTCAGTGAGCTTTGAAATGCCTGCGCCGTGCCCTGGAAGTTTCCCGTGATGGTTGCCGGCAAATGCATCTGCAGCGATTCGCGGTTGATGGCATCGACGGCATCGCCGAGCGCGGCGCCTGGGGCGAGATTGAAGGACAGCGTCACCGCCGGAAACTGACCTTGATGATTGATCGAAAGATAGGTGACGTGCTGGGTGTCGAACTTCGTCATTGCCGACAGCGGCACCATCTGTCCGTTCAGCGGCGATTTAAGGTACAGTTTTTTCAGGGAATCAGGATCGCCCTGCAGCGATGGCGTGATCTCCAGGATTACGTGATAGCTGTTGGCCTGGGTGAAGAACTGGGCTGCCTGACGCTGGCCGAAGGCGTCGTAGAGAGCCTGATCGACGGCTTGCGGCTGAATGCCGAAGCGCGACGCCTGGTCGCGATCGATCTCCAGAGACAACATGCCGCTGCTGGTCTGCTGGTCGGAGGCGACGTCGCGCAGGGAAGGCAGCTTCTTCAGCACCTCGAGCAGCTTCGGTGCCCACTCGTTGAGTTCGTTGATGTCCGAATCTTGAACCGTGTACTGATATTGAGTTCGAGAGGTTCGGCCGCCGACGTTCAGATCCTGGGATGCCTGCAAGAACAGCTGGATTCCGGGCACCTTGGCGAGCTGCGGACGCAAGCGGGTGATGACCTCATCGGCACTGGATTTGCGCTCAGTGAGCGGTTTGAGCCCCAGAATGACGAAGCCGGTGTTGATCGGCCGATTGCCGCCGATACCGGTGCCGTAGCTCGCGACGTCCGGATCGCGCCCCACCACATCGAGCACGGCATGCTCCCGGCGCACCATTTCGTCGAAGGAAATGTCTTGAGGCGCATCGCTCAACCCTGAAATGATGCCGGTGTCCTGTTGCGGAAAGAAGCCCTTGGGTATTTCGATGTACAGCAGCACGGTCGCGGCGAGCGTGATGAGAAAGGTCGCGAGCGTCGCGCGCTTGTGATCCAGCACGAAATCCAGGCCCCGAGTGTAGCCGGCCAGAAGCCTGTCGAAGCCCCGTTCGATCACCATGTAGGCTTTGCCGTGCCTCGCGTGCTTTTCGTCGCGCAAAAACAAGGCGCACATGGTCGGGGACAGCGTGAGGGCGACGAATGCGGAAACCACGATGGTCATCGTCATGGTGATCGCGAATTCGCGGAACAGCCGGCCGATGATGCCGCCCATGAGCAGCAACGGAATGAATACCGCGACCAGGGAAATGCTGATGGACAGAATCGTAAAGCCGATTTCGCCGGCGCCCTTCAAGGTCGCCTGCAGCGGCGTAAGCCCTTCCTCGATGTGGCGGTAGATGTTCTCCAGCATGACGATGGCATCGTCGACCACGAAACCCACGGCGATGGTGAGCGCCATCAATGACAAGTTGTCCAGGCTGAAGCTGAGGACGTACATCATTGCCACCGTGCCCAGCAGCGCGAGCGGTACGGTGACGCCGGGGATGATGGTCGCCCACGCATTGCGCAGGAACAGAAAAATCACCAGTACGACCAGCACAATGGTGATCCCCAGTGTGCGCTCCACGTCTTCCACCGATGCCTTGATGGTGGTGGTGCGATTGGCAACCGTGTCCACCTTGATCGAGGGCGGCACGGACGCGAGCGCATGCGGCAGCAGCGCTTGAACGCGGTTCACGGCCTCGATGACGTTGGCGCCGGGTTGCTTGAAGATCAAGAGCAGGATTCCGTTGCGCCCATTCTGCCAGGCGGTGATCAGCCTGTTTTCCGGACCGTCGACGGCCACGCCGATGTCGCGAATGCGCACCGCCGCGCCGTTCTTGTAGGCGACGACGACATCATTCCAGGGAGCCGCTTTGAGCAGCTGATCGTTGTCGTAGATCGTCATGCTGCGCGTCGGGCCGTTGATCGAACCCTTCGGTGCGTCGACCGTGGCCGCGATTATCACATTGGCGACATCTTCCATCTGCAGGCCCAATGCCGCCAATTTCGTGGGGTCGATTTGCACGCGCACGGCCGGCTTCTGTTGGCCGCCGATGCTCACCTGTGCGATACCCGGAATTTGCGATATCTGCTGCGCCAGGATGTTCTCGGCGTAGTCGTCCACCGTGGTCACCGGCAGAACATCCGAATGCACCGAGAGCAAAAGAATGGGCGCATCGGCCGGATTGACCTTCTTATAAGTCGGAGGCGTGGGCAGGTTCTTGGGCAGTTGGCCGCCGGCGGCGTCAATTCCCGTTTGCACATCCTGCGCCGCCGCATCGATGTTGCGGTTCAGGTCGAATTGCAGCGTGATTTGCGTGGAGCCGAGCGCATTGGTGGAGGTCATCTGCGACAGGCCGGAGATTTGCGCGAATTGAGTTTCCAGGGGCGTCGCGACCGAAGAGGCCATGGTTTCCGGACTTGCTCCCGGCAGCGAGGCGGACACGGAGATGGTCGGAAAGTCCACCTGCGGCAGAGGCGCCACCGGCAACAGGGGAAATACCACGAGTCCCACCAGAAAAATGCCGCCCATCAACAGGGAGGTTGCAATCGGCCTGCGGACAAACGGTTCTGAGATGCTCATGATGCTTTGGCAGGTGCTTTGTTGGCATCGGCCGCACCTGCGTTGTCGCGCACATGCACACCCGGCTGCAGCCGGTATTGATTGCTGGTGACGACGCGTTCGTTCAACGCGATGCCGCTCTTGATCACGGTCATTCCGCCGCTTTCATCTCCCAGCGTCAAGGGACGGACCTCAACGGTGGAGTCGTTCTTGATGACATAGGTAAAAGGACCATTCGGCCCAAGCTGCACGGCCGAGGTCGGGAGCGTCAATGCGTTGCGTTCGGTGCGCACCAGCACGCGCGCGTTCACATACTGTCCCGGCCACAGCGTGTTGCGCGTGTTGGCGAAGGTGGCCTTGAGCCTCGCCGTACCGGTGGATTGATCGATCTCATTGTCGATCAGCGTGAGCGTGCCTTGGTCGAGTTCGGTCTTTCCATCCCGGGACAGCGTCGTGACCTTGACCGGCCCCGCGGCCAGCGCGGCGCCGACGGCACTCAAGTCCTCCTCGGGCAGGGTGAAGATGACCGATATCGGCTGGACCTGGGTGACCACCACAATTCCGGTGGTGCTTGCCGCGTGCACGATATTGCCCGGATCGACCAGGCGAATGCCGGTGCGGCCGTTGATCGGCGATGTGATGCGGGTGTAGTCGAGCTGGGTGCGGGCGTTGTCGATGAGTGCCTGATCGACTTGCACCTGCGCTTTGAGCTGATTGAACAGCGCCTGCGCCGTATCGACGGTCTGCTTGCTCGCCAGCTCCTGGGGCTGCAGCAGGGCGTAACGATCGACATCGCGCTTGGCGTTTTCCAGCATCGCGGCATCCTTCGCCTTGGTGGCCACCGCCTGCTCGTAGGCGGCTTGGTTTGGGCGGGGATCGATTTGCGCGAGCAAGTCTCCCTTGTGGACCTCTTGTCCTTCGGTGAAGCCGATTTTCTGCAGCTCGCCGTCGACGCGCGCGGTCACCGTCACCGTGTAAAAGGCTTGTACCGTGCCCAGGCCTTGAAGATAGATCGGCACGTCGGTGTGATTGGGGGCGGCGGTGTCGACGGCAATCGCGGGCGGCGAGATGCGCGTGGCGGCGTCGGCCGGCCTGTAAATCAGCGTACGCCACGCTATGGCCAGCAGGGCCAGAGCGAGGCCGCCGAGCAGCGCGCGTTTTTGGAACGTCGAAAAATGCGTCATCTACATCACCCTTGTTGCCAACCACCGCCGAGGGCGGTGAATAAATCCACCAGCGATTGCAAATGCAGGTATTGGACCTGGACCAATTCATCCTGCGCACTGAAGAGTGCATTTTCCGTGTTGAGGACGGTCAAAATGTTCACCGTCCCCGCGGACATTTGCGTCTGGGCATACTGAAACGCCCGCCGCGCGGTATCCACCGCCTTTTGCTGCCTGATCTGTTGCTCCTTGGTTTGCCGGGCCGCAACCAGCGCGTTTTCAACATTGCTGAACGCGGAAATCACCGTCTTGTGGTATGTGCTCAATAATTCGGCATAGTGCGCGTTGCTGAACGCGACCTGACCACGAAGCGCGCCGCCGTGAAATATCGGCTGGGTAAGGCCCGCGGACAAGGACCAGATGCGGCTCGCCGGATTGATCAGCGAGCTCAATGCCGAACTCTCGTAGCCGCCGCCCGCGGTCAGTCGAATGCTCGGGAACAATGCGGCGCGCGCAACCGTGATGTCGGCATTGGCCGAGATGAGCTGTTGTTCCGATTCGGCCACGTCCGGGCGGCGCGACAACAATTGCGAGGGCAAGCCCGGGGCGACCAAGGGGCTCTTCAGGGAATTCAAGGTACCGGTATCGACATCGATCGATTCCGGTGTCTTGCCGATCAGCACGGCCAGCGCATTGACGATCTGGCGGAACTGCTCCTGCAGCGGCGGGATCGCCGCATCCAGAAGCGCCACGGTCGTTTCCTGCTGAGCCACATCCAGTGCCGTTGCGATGCCGGCGGTCTGCTCGAGTTGCAGACCATGCAAAATTTTCTGGCCGTTGACGAGATTCTGGCGTGCAACGTCGAGCCGGTCGCGGAATTCGAGGGCTTGGAAATAACTGGTGGCGACGCTGCTGACGACCGTCAGTGCCACCGTCTCCTTGTCATAGTGGCTGGCAATCGCCGTCGCGCGCGCGGCAGCCCGCAAGGCGCGATTCTTGCCCCAAAAATCCAGTTCATAGCTCGCGGTGAGCTCGGGATTGAAGGTGTTGAAGGGCGCGCGCCCGACGCCGCTGCCGGTGACGATGCCGGAGGTCGGGCCACGCTGTCGGGTCGCGTCGGCGGTGAAATCAAGCGACGGCAGCAGCGGAGCACCGGCTATGCGCGCCTGGGCATCGGCTTCTTGAACCCGGGCGATCGCAACGGCCAGATCATCATTGCTGCGCTGGGCTTCCGCGATCAATTCATCGAGCTTCTCTGAGCCGAAGCCGTGCCACCAATCGGCACCGGGCCAGACTGCAGCGCCCTCGGTGTTGGATGTCTCCTGCCATTGCGGCGGCAATGGGATGTCGGGGCGCTTATACGCGGGACCGACGCTGCAGGCGGCGAGCGCGACGAGCGCCGCGAGCGCGACGAGCGTCCAGCCGCAGACCGCCCTCGCGCATAGTTGGCTCTTCATGTCGGTCACGCTGTGCTTTTGGCGATTAAACGCGAATGGTTGGATTGTTAAGATAAGTTAATGCTGGGGCAATTGGGTAAACTTACGGCCCATTGCCTATATCCATGCCCATGCCCATGCCCATGCCCATGCCCAAAACAGTTCTTCGATTGGCGCTGATCGGCGCATTGATGCTGAGTTCTGCGACCCGCGCCGAGGAGGCGAAGTCGAACGGCGACATCGCCGCGACGCTCGATCGAATTCGCGATGCGGGACTTGGCGACGATTGGGCCTATCGCCGCCTGGCTGATCTATGCGACAAAATCGGCCCGAGAATCAGCGGCTCGCGTCAGGCGGAAGCGGCCGTGGAACAAATCGCCGCCGCGTTACGCGCCGCGGGTTTGACGGTGACGTTGCAGCCGGTGAAAGTGCCCCATTGGGTGCGCGGCGAAGAGCAGGGCGAGATCATCGACTATCCGGGTCGCCCGGCGGGTGTTACGCAACACCTGGTTTTGACGACCCTGGGCGGCTCAACGGCGACCCCGCCCCAAGGCATCGCAGGACTTGTGCTGGTCGTGCACAGTTTTGACGAGTTGAGCGCGCATGAAGCGCAGGCTCACGGCAAGATCGTCCTGTTCGATGTGCCGTTCAATGAAGATTGGGCTCTCAACGGCCGGGCCGGAAGCGCTTACGGGCAGGCGGTTGCATATCGCGTGCAAGGCGCCGTCGCTGCCGCGCGCGCGGGCGCAACCGCTGCCCTGATTCGAACCGTGGGCGGGGCGAACTATCGGCTGCCGCATACCGGGGTCATGGACTACGATCCCAAGGTGCCCAAGATACCGACGGCGGCGCTGAGCGCTGAAGACGCGATGTGGGTGTCGCGGCTTGCCGCCGAAGGGCCGGTCACTCTGCGATTGAAACTATTGCCGCAGACTTTGGCGGATGCCGACAGCCACAACGTGATCGCCGATTGGGCGGGGCGGGAACGGCCAGAGGAGATCGTGATTGTGTCAGGCCATCTCGATTCTTGGGACCTCGCGCAGGGCGCGATCGATGATGGCGCCGGCGTTGCTTCGGCCATGGGAGCGGTACACCTGCTCCAATCGCTGGGATTGCATGCGCGCCGCACCATTCGCTTCGTCGGGTGGATGAGCGAGGAGAATGGAAGCTCAGGGGGACAGACCTACGCCAAGTTGAACAGCGCCATGCTTGCGCGGCACATAGCCGCCATCGAGAGCGACAACGGCGCCGGGCGACCGCTGGGGGTGTCGGCGCACATCACCCCCGAGAGCATGGCGCAGCTGAAGCCGCTGATGAAGTCGTTAACGCCGATGGGTGCCGGCATTTTGGACTACCGCGAGGAAGCGGGCGGTTCGGATGTCCGATTCATGGACGCGCTCGGTGTGCCTACCTTGTCGCCGATCGTCGATACGCGCACGTACTTCGACTATCACCACAGTCCGGCTGATACGCTGGATAAAATCGAGCCGGACAATATTCGCCGGCAGGTCGCGGTGCTCGCCATGATGGCTTATTTTCTGGCGGAGGCGCCGGACGCATTGCCGCGGCTACCGCTCTCAAAACCGTAGGGTCGCGACGCAAACTCAAGGCGCAAATCGCGCAGCGGCCAAGTGGAAAATACCGCCTCCATTCTCATTCTCATATCCGGCTTCGCTCACGCGGTCGTCAATGCCATCCTCAAGGCCGGCAACGACAAGATGTCGCGCCGAGCCCTGATCGACGGATTCAGTGCCTTGATACTGGCGCCGGCGGCGTTTCTCGTGCCCCTGCCCACGAACGCCTGGAATTGGCTGATCGCGTCCGCCGTGGTGCATGGGTTGTACTTGTTTGCCTTGATCAAGTCCTTCGAACAGTCGGATATGACCGTGGCCTACCCGATTGCGCGCGGCATTGCACCGATGTTGGCCGCGGCCGGCGCCGTGGCTATTTTCCACGAGCCCATTTCCGTTGCTGTCGTGCTGGGGATCCTCGCCATCGCTTGCGGAGTGATGCTGATCGGCGTCAGCCACAAGATGGAGCGCAGCGCGCTGCTTTGGGCCATGCTCACGGGCTTGTGCATCGCTTCGTACACGGTGATCGACGCACAGGGGGTTCGCGCCGCGCCTACGGCTCTCAGCTACATCGTCTGGACATTCCTGCTGCTCGGCGGTGGGCTCGGTACTTTCTTCGCGGTTTGGAGAGGCAAGGCCTTTTTTGCGACCGCCGCCGGGCAATGGAAGCCGGGGCTGATCGCGGGCGTCCTGTCGATCATCACCTACGGTTTTGCGCTATTGGCTTTTCGCTTGGGCGCAACCCCGCGTCTCGCCGCGCTGCGCGAGACTTCCATTCTGTTTGGCACCGCCATCGCCGTGGTCTTTCTCAGGGAACGACTGACCAGGTTGCGGTTCGGCGGTGTGCTCGCCATCGCGCTGGGCGCCATCGTGCTGATCGCGGTCCGCTAGTGGCAGGTCACTTGCTGCGGTCGCCAGGTCGGTATTGATTCCGGCTACTGCGTATCGTCCCTGCCGTCCTTACCCGTCAACGGGCCTGAATCGTCCTCGAGGTCAAGACCGTCCTCGTACAAGGTGTCTTCCTCGCCATCCAGACGCAGGGTTGAGTCTGTATTGCGCGTTTTTTCGAATGCCGTGTGATCCACCGCTTTCTTTTGCTCGGAGCCGTCCAGCGCACGGCCGCGAAGCGACGATTCACCGCTCCTGTCGATCGGGCTCATTCCCGCGTCTTCAGTCTTGATGTCACCCATAACATGTGCTCCTTGAGTAGGACAGTTCTCACGCGAACCCGAAGGGTATGCCTCCAATCGGCCGCCCAGAATTCCGCAGGCGGAACATTTCATGTAGGTGCAGGCCGACAACCAGTCAGTCGGGGAAATCGCTCGGACCTGCTAGCCTAGGACCTCGTGAAATTGTCCGTACCCTCATACTTTCTGCTGTGCGTACTCTTTGCGTGTTGTGCGGCGCGCGCCGCGGATCCGCAGGCGTACAAGGTCGATCTCGCGAGGGTGGGCAACGACGACATCGATCAAACCTTGAAGGCCACGTCTGATCTGATCTCGCTGCGCGCCTCGGCGCCGGTCAGCCCATTTGGATTGATAGCGCGCGCGCGAAGCGATTCGGATCGGCTCAAGACGGCGCTTGAAAGCTTCGGCTATTACGAATCTCAAGTGGTGGTGCATATCGACGGCAAATTGCTCACGGACCCCAGTCTCGGCGAAGCGCTCGCGGCCATGCCGAAGGGCAGCACTGCGCAAGTCGCGGTCAGCTTCAGCTTGGGGGCGCTGTATCACCTGCGTCGAATCGACATCGATACCGAGGGGGAGGTGCCGCTCGATGCCCGCGAAACGCTGGGACTTAAGAGTGGCCAGCCCGCGGCTGCAGCGCTGGTGCTTGCCGGCGGCGCGCGCCTGCTCTCGGCGCTTCAGGAGCAGGGCTACGCCTTCGCGCAGGTCGATTCGCCCATCGCCTACGAGGCGGCCGATGCGCCGGTGCTCGATTTGAGTTTTCATGTGGTCGCCGGCCGCAAAGTGAATATCGGCGAGATTCACATCGAGGGCTTGAAGCGGGTTCACGAGTCGCTCGTGCGAAGACGGCTGCTGCTGCACGCCGGCGATGTCTACAAGTCCTCAGCGGTCGAGGCGGCGCGCCGCGATCTGTTGGTCCTCAACGTATTTGCTCAAGTCAACGTGCAGATTGGCAAGGAGGCGGACGAATCGGGCGGAGTTCCGATCACTTTCAAGGTCGTCGAGCGGCTGCGGCATGCCATAGCCTTGAGTGCGGCCTATTCGAGCGATTTGGGCGGCAGCGGCGGCGCGACCTGGACCGACCGAAACGTGTTTGGCAACGCGGAGCAATTGACCTTCGCTGCGTCGGTCATCAACCTGGGCGGCAGCGATACGACGGGTACGGGCTACGATACCAGCGTCAAATACCTCATCCCCGAGTTCATGCATCGAGATCAGTCGCTGCAATTTGCGTTAGCCGCCATCAAGCAGCAGCTGCAAGCCTACGATCAGACTGCCAAGACCGCGAGCGTCACTTTGAGCCGCAAGGTGTCGGGTGTCTGGAGTGTCAGCGCGGGCCTGTCGACGACCGTTGAGACGATAATCCAAGACACGAGCGTCACCACGGACAAGAACACCGGTCAAATAGTGCCGGTGCCGCAGACCTTCAATTACACGCTGCTGGCATTGCCCTTGAGTCTTAACTACGACTCGACCAATCTGCCCACGCTGCTGGAAGATCCGCGTCATGGCTTTCGCGGATCCTTGAGCGTCACGCCGACGCTCGCCATCGGGCGTCCCAACGCCACGTTCCTCATCACTCAGTTCAAGGTGGCCACCTACTTCGATCTGAACCATCTCTTGCCGATTGCGCCGGGACGCACCGTGCTGGCGGCCCGCGCCCTGGCCGGCATTGCTGAAGGCGCCGGGGAACTGAGTTTGCCGCCCGACCAACGGTTCTACGCCGGCGGTACGAGTACCATCCGGGGATATGGGTACCAATTGGTTGGGCCCGTGTTTCCCCAGACCAACATTCCTGTCGGCGGCACCGCGATCACGGCCGGCGGGTTCGAACTTCGCCAGCGTTTCTACAGCAGCTGGGGGGCCGTGGCATTTGTGGACGCGGGGCAGGTCAGCGCCAGCTTGAAGCCGCTGCGAAGCGACGTCCGGGTCGGTGCCGGCGCGGGTGTGCGCTACTACACACCCATCGGACCGATCCGCTTTGACATCGCAGTACCGGTGGGTCGTCGCCCGGGAGACGATTCTTTCGAGGTCTATATTGGACTGGGGCAGGCATTTTGATGCGACGATCCCTGAAAATTACTGCATGGTCCTTAGGCGCGTTGGCGCTGCTGCTCTTGCTTCTGGTGGGGACCGCGTGGATTTTTGGAAACACGGCGGCAGGCCGCGTTCAAATCGAAAAGATCACCGCGAAGCTGACCAAGGGCCAGGTGCAACTATCGGGACTGGCCGGATCCTTTCCCAGCCACTTGACGCTCGAGCAGCTGCAACTGCGCGATGCTGCGGGTGTTTGGTTGACGGCGAAACGCATCGAGTTGGACTGGACGCCGCTCGCGTACCTCGAAGGCCGGCTGCAGATCGATCGATTGCACGTCGCCGGCGTTGAGATGGAGCGTTTGCCGCAAAGTTCCTCAGCCCCGGGCAGCGGCGAAGCATCGATACCTCGTATCGATGTGGCTGAGGCTTCCTTCGACGTGTTGCACTTGGGCCCTCAACTGGCCGGAACGCCGGCCTCGCTGGCGGCCCGCGGCAGCGCTCATTTGCGCTCCGTTCGCGACATGCTGTTCGACGCCTCCGCCCGGCGCATCGACGGTGACGGCGAGTATGAGTTGCATTTGCGCTTCGATGAGAAGCGCATGGATGCCTCGCTCAAGCTGCATGAGCCGGCCGGCGGCCCTTTGGAGAACATCCTGTCCTTACCCGGACTCGGCGCGCTGCAAGCCGAGGTGAAGTTGAATGGCCCGCGTTCCGCTGAGCAAGTCGAGGTTTCGCTGCTCGCGGGAGAGCTGACTGGACATGCTGAGGGCAGCCTCAACTTGAGCGAGTTGTCCGCCGACTTCGGGTTTTCATTCGAGGCGGCAGCGATGAGCCCGCGGCCGGACTTGAGCTGGGAGCGGGCGATGCTGCGCGGACGCTGGCACGGCACGCTCAAGTCGCTCAATGCCGAAGGCCATCTCGAGGTCACGCGGCTGCGCATACCCGGCGAGACGCAGATGGCGGTGCTGATAGCCGATGTTGCAGCCACTCTCGGCAATGCCGAACTGCATGCGCTCGTCCGCGGCCTGAAGGTTCCGGGAGCACAGCCACGGCTCCTGGAAGATGATCCTGTGAAAATCGAGGCCTCGGTGCGCCTCGACGATCCTGCGCGCCGACTGGAGCTCTCCGCCTCACATCGGCTGTTTTCCCTGCATGGACAGGCGGTGACCGCCGGTCAACCGAGTGCGACCGTGGAGCTCAAACTACCCAGCGTGACGCCCTTCGCCGCCTATGCCGCACTGGACTTGCGCGGTAGCGCCGCCATCAATGCGCAGTTGGAGGGGTATCCTCCCGCGACTCATATCAAACTCGACGCGAGTGCCGCGCTCATTCCAGGTTTGCAGATTTGGGCAGCGGCGGTCGGGGATCGGGCGAGACTGGAATTTTCAGGTGCGTTCAAGGATGACGCGCTGAGCATCGAGAATTTGAAATTCACCGGCCGCACCCTCGCGCTCGGCGCGAACGGCAGCGTCAGTGCTCGATCCATCAAGGGACGATGGGATGTCGCCTTGGCGGATCTCAGCGCTTTCTCGCCGGCGCTCGCAGGCACTCTGAAAGGGTCGGGATCGGCCGCCGGCGCCCCGACGGATCTGGCTGTCGAGGCGAGCCTGAATTCGACGCTCTCGGTCAGAGGCTCACAGAGCGGCACGTTGCTCGCGGAGGCCAAGGTACACGGCCTGCCCACTGCCCCCAGTGGAACGCTCATCGCGAAGGGGTCGCTGGACGGAGCACCGTTGCAACTCGATGTGGCGATGGAGCGCACTGCCGGGCGCGCTCTGCATGCGGTCATTCATCAGGCAAGCTGGAAAAGCGCGCACCTGGATGGCGATATCACCCTGCCGGTCGACAAGGCACAGATGCATGGCCGTCTGGAGCTGACGGTTGCGCAGCTGCAGGATTTGCAGCATCTTCTGGGCGTAGATGTCGCCGGCAGCCTTGCGGGAAACCTCGTTCTGCACCCCGATGGGCGGCGTACGAGCGGACGCCTGCAGATCGACGCGCACGACGTGGTACTGGCCGGGGTTGCCGGTAGTGCGCAGGTATCCGGTGAAGGATTCACCGATTCGTTCGCATTCAAGGCCGGCGTTCAGCTTCCGAAATTCAAAGGTGCCGCCGCCGGCCTGGAGGCGAGCGGCAACTTGAATCTCGAATCCAGCGAAGTGTCGATTACCGACGCGCTGGGCAACTACCGGGGTCAAGATATCCATTTGCTCGCGCCGACGCGAATCCACTTTGCGAATGGCCTGTCCGTTGATGAACTGAAACTCGGGGCGCAAAAGGCCGAACTCGATCTGCAAGGCCAAGTTGCGCCGACGCTCAAGGTAAGCGCCTCCCTGCGCAATGTGCAACCCGCCCTGGTCAATGCATTTCTGCCGAATTTGCTGTCGGCCGGCGTGATCGAAGCGCACGCCGATTTGCACGGCAGCCTACCCGAGCCCTTGGGCGAAGTGACGGTCAACGCCTCCGGGCTTCAATCGGCGGAAGACGCCGCACTGGGACTGCCGCCCGCCAATATTCGCATCACCGCCGGCTTGCGCGGACACACGGCCGACATCGATGCGCGGCTGGATGCAGGCTCCGTATCGCAATTGAGCGCCGTCGGCGAAGCGCCGCTCGCCGTTGACGGGCAGGTCGATATGAAAATCAACGGCAGGCTCGACGTGGGTGTGATGAATGCTTTCCTCGAAGCGCGAGGTCAGCATGCCTCGGGCCGGCTCAATATCAATGCGACGGTGACCGGCAGCGTATCTTCACCGCAGATCGCCGGCACGCTGGATTTAAAAGACGGCAAGGTCAACGACTATGGGCGCGGGGTCAGCTTCACCGACATCGCAGCGCAAATTGTCGGCAACGAGGGGGCGCTGCAAATCAAGAACTTTACCGCCTCGGCCCCACCGGGCACCGTTTCGATGAGCGGTTCGGTTGGAATCCTGCAAAAGGGAATCCCGGTGGACTTGAAGATCGCCGCACGCAACGCCCAACCGATCGTCAGCAAATTGGTCACCTCCAACCTGAACGCGGATCTTGCCATCAAGGGGACGGCTCGCGAACGTCTTGATATCTCGGGAAGCGTGCACCTGAATCGAACCTTGATCGGAATTCCAAATGGTTTGCCGCTCAATGTCGCGGTGCTCGACGTTCGGCGGCGCGGGAAAAAAACCGCAGTGGTGCGCGATAGGCCGCTCATCATCGGTCTGGATGTGGCCGTGCAAGCACCCCAAGAAATCCTGGTGCAGGGGCGGGGACTGGATGCAGAAATGGGCGGCGACCTGCAAATCAGCGGGACCACCGATTCGCCGCTCGTGACCGGGGCGTTCAAGCTTCAGCGCGGCACTTTCTCGCTGGCCAGCGGTAGACTGAATTTCTCCGCCGGACAGGTGAGTTTCAACGGCGCGGGACTCAGGACCAAGATCGATCCGACGCTGGATTTCACCGCACAAACAACCATCGGCGATACGACCGCGATCATGCACATCACGGGCCTCGCCGATGCACCTCAATTCGAATTCACCAGCAGTCCGGCAAAGCCGCAGGACGAAATCATGGCACTGTTGCTGTTCGGCGCGCCCACTCAACAGCTCACGCCTCTGCAGCTGGCGCAAGTCGGCGTGGCGCTCGCATCGTTCAGCGGCGTGGGTGGCAACGGCGGCAGCCTCAACCCGTTGGTCAAGATTCAAAGGAGCTTGGGATTGGACCGGCTCACCGTCGGCGCCGGCCCTCCTACGACACCGACGGGAACCGACAGCGGTGCCAGCATCGCAGCGGGGCGCTATGTCTCCAAGCGGGTCTACATCGAGGCCAAGCAGAATACCGCCGGCACCAGTCAGCTCGAAGCGGACGTGGACCTGACCAAGCACTTGAAACTGCAAACCAAATTGGGCAACGGTACGGCGTCGGTGCAGGGAACCACCCCGGATAACGATCCGGGCACCAGCGTCGGCCTGCGCTATCAATTTGAATATTAAAGAGCGCTGCCGGCGTCTACAATGACGGCTTAAGTCCTCAGGGGAGATTTGAATAGAATGGATTTCAATATCCGCGTCCTTGTCTGCGCTTCTATTATGGGTGTCGCGCTCGGCGCCTCGTTGTCGTTGGGCGCCGAGCGCGCAACCGCCGACGCGCCGGCCACAAAAATAGCCTTGGTGCCGGAGCCCACCGAGTCGCCGCGTTACTTGAAGGATGAGCGTCAGGCCAGCTCCGGCTCGCTGCTGATGGCGGGACACGCGATCGCCTATCAGGCCGAGGCGGGCATTTTGGTGGTGCATGTCAAGGATCCTCTGGACGATGACCCGCCGCCGCCGCGCGAGGAAAAGAGCGGACCACCGCCGCCGCAGCCCCCGGAAGTGGGCATGTCCTATGTCGCTTATTTCCGCGGTGATAAAGAGGACGGCCACCGGCCCATCACCTTTATATACAACGGCGGACCCGGCTCATCGACCGTATGGCTGCACATGGGCGCCTTCGGTCCGAAACGCGTGGTAACGGCCGACGACACTCACAGTCCGGCGGCGCCGTACCGGGTCATCGACAATGAATTCACGTTGCTCGATGCCAGCGATCTGGTTTTCATCGATGCGCCCGGCACGGGATTCGGCCACTTGCGCGGGGCGGACAAGGAAAAGGCTTTCTATGGCATCGACCAGGATGCCCACGCCTTTGCGAATTTCATTGTCGAGTTCCTCTCGCGGCATAACCGTTGGAATTCGGCGAAATATCTGTTCGGCGAAAGCTACGGAACGACTCGTTCGGCGGCGCTGGCCAACATCCTCGAGAACGAGAAGCAATTGGACTTGAACGGCGTCATTCTGCTGTCGCAGATCTTGAATTTTGACAACAGCGTCGACGGTCCGCAGTTCAATCCGGGCATGGATTTGCCTTACGCGCTGGCGTTGCCCACCTATACGGCAACGGCGTGGTACCACCATAAGCTGCAAAATCAGCCTGCGGCACTGGAACCGCTTTTGCACGAGGTGGAGACTTTTGCGATGACCGAGTACCTGCAGGCGCTGGCGGCGGGCTCGACCTTGAGCGCGCAGCGCAAATCGGAGATCGCGGCGAAACTGCACACCTACACCGGCCTGCCGGCCGATTACGTGGAGCGGGCCAATCTGCGGGTGAACGGCGGTGAATTCGAAAAAACCTTATTGGGAGCCGAGATCACCACCGGCCGGTTGGATACGCGATTCGCGGGTCCTACGATCGATCCGATGAGCAAGGAAGCCGATTACGATCCGCAATCCGCGGCCATTTCATCGGCCTATGTTTCCGCGTTCAATGATTACGTCAGGACTGCGCTCAAATTCGGCGATAAGAAAACCTACAAGGCCGAGAACGATGTGAGCAAGTTCTGGGACTTTCTGCACCAGCCGCCGGGCTCGCCGACCAAGGTCCCCGGTCCCGTGAATGTCATGCCGGATCTGGCCGTTGCGATGAAGCAAAATCCCAATCTTAAGGTGCAATTGAACGGCGGATACTACGATTTGGCCACACCGTATTTCGCGGCCGAGTATGAGTTGCATCAGTTGCCGATCCAGAGCACTCTGCAGGGCAACATAGAGATGCATTTTTATACGTCGGGTCATATGGTATATGCCCACGAACCGGATCTTAGGGCGTTGCATGCCAATGTTGCGGCGTTTATCGACAGGACCAAGAACGGGAACGGCAAGTAGCAGTCCGCGCACCGTCGTCCTGAAGACTTTGGAGTGACCATGTAAGAAATTCATCGCATCTTTCGCCGAAAACCTTTGATTTTTCACGAGATTTTGCGACGGTACATAAATTGCTTTGGCTCGTATAAGCACATGAGGGAGTGCCTGTATGAATAATCAAATGCACACTGAATCCGCACTGACACCCGGATCACCTGCCGGGCAGGTGTCCCATGGAACCGTTTCCGACGCCGCCCTGGCGCGATACCGAGGCAGCGCACAGGCTTCCGATCTATTGACCCGCTTATTTCACCGCTACCCCGGCAGTCTCAATTTGCGCCTTTGGAACGGCACGGCCCTTCGCGTCGGCAGGAATGCCGCGGCCGGTGCGGATTCACCCTTCACCCTGGTGTTCAAGAGTCCGGAGGCCGTCTGGTCTGCAGTCTTGGGACGTGATCCTCTCGCGCTCGCCGATGCCTATTTCAGGGGCGACCTGGACATCGAGGGGGACTTTTTCGCGGCCTTGAGCCTCAAGGATCATCTGCAAGAGCTGCAATTGCCCGCCGCAGAGAAGCTGCGCGCGGCGTTTACGGCGCTGCACTTGCGGATGATGAACGCCGCTTCGCGTCACTCCGGGACATTGTTTGCTCCGTCGCACGCGCCGAAGATCAAAGCGCACTCGAAAGCCGAGAACCGCGACGCCATTCATTTTCACTATGACGTGTCGAATGAGTTTTATTCGCTGTGGCTGGATCGCGCCATGGTGTATTCCTGCGCGTATTTCGAGTCTCCGGACGTCGACTTGGACGCGGCTCAGCAGGCGAAACTCGAGCATATATGCCGCAAGCTATCGCTCAAGCCGGAGGAGAAATTTCTCGATATCGGTTGCGGCTGGGGCGCGCTCGTGATCTATGCAGCTCAGCATTATGGCGTGCGCGCCCATGGCGTCACTCTGAGCCCCCAACAATTGAAAGTGGCGCAGGAGCGAATCGAACAAGCAGGCCTGGCCGATCGAGTGCGCGTCGAGTTGTTGGACTATCGGGATTTGCCCGGAGAGTCGGTCTACGACAAGGTCGCCAGCGTGGGCATGTTTGAACATGTCGGACTGAAGAATCTTCCGACGTATTTTTCCACGGTGCACCGTTTGCTCAAACCCCGCGGCCTGTTCCTCAATCACGGAATTACGCACGACTCGGAAGGCTGGGAGCCGTCCGTTTCCACCGAGTTCATCAATCGCTATGTGTTTCCGGACGGACAACTCGACACCATCGGCAACATAGAGCGCTTCATGGAGCGCTCGAAGTTCGAGATCGCCGATGTCGAGGCGCTGCGGCCGCACTATGCGATGACCTTGAGGCACTGGGTTGCCCGGCTGGAGCGCAATCGATCACGGGCGCTCGAGTACGTGAATGAGGCGACCTATCGCGTATGGCGTCTTTACATGGCGGCCTGTGCGCTGCAATTCGAGTCCGGGGAGATCGGCATCTACCAGGTATTGGCGAACAAGCGGACAGCCGGAGTTCCCGACCTGCCGTTGACCCGGCGCCATCTGTATAGCTAGCGGCCACGGGGTTAGTCAGCCAGGTCCCGGTCAACGGTCCTCTTGGTTCTGCTTGATGGCATGCATCAATGCATGAGTGTCCGCAGGCTTGATCATCTCGGTCACTTCGGCGTCCGGACGGCCGCGCAGCGCGGGGAGGTCGCGACGCAGCTCATCGATGATTTGCAGGGTCTTCGTGACCTTCTGTTCCGTCAATAGATTGATCTGCAGATCAAGATGCGCACGGTGCTCCGCGACTTGCGCCATGCGATTTTGGCGAATGAGCACCGCGACGGTGAGCAGCAGGGCGTTGGAGCTGACCCAGCCTTGCAGCCAAAAGAACGGCGGCGCATCCACATGGCGCCAACCATGTCGAAACCCAAAGGCATTGACGGCAATCCACAGCGCGATGAATACGACGGCGAATGCAAAGTACGCCGGGCTGCCGAAGAATCGGCTGATGCGCTCGATGGCAAGTTGCAAGCCGGAAATCTGCGCCTCTTCGCCGTCTTTGAAGCGGGACAGCAGCTCCAGATTCTCCTTGGCGGAGGAGGGCAGACTGGTGCTCGCGGTTTGGTCGGTGGCCATGGCTCTAAAGATACGCCCAAGCGCACCAGAGTTCTGCCGGCGTTCAGGCGCAATGGCGACGTTCACTGTAGGCAACCGCTTACACCCGCCCCGCGCTTTGCGCGCTAGACTGAAGCGCAGCGATGCGGCACATTGGGGCACACGCCAAGCGGAAAGGAAGTATCTATGCGTTCTGAAATTGCCTTGGCCGGGGCGGCCTTGGGTATGGCTCTCGTGTCGTCGCCGGCTCACGCCGGAAACGCCGACTGGCCAACCTACAACCGCACGCTCACTTCCGACCGCTATGCGACGCTCGAGAAGATCGATAACAAGAATGTGACCGGACTCAAGGTCCTCTGCACTTTTGACACCGGCGAACAAGTCTCCTTTCAGACCGGTCTGGTCCAGGTCGATGGCGCGCTATTCGCGACCACCGAGCACGACACTTTTTCCATCGACCCCAACAGCTGCAAACAGAATTGGCGCAGCCATGAAGACTCGCCATCCGGCGATCTGAAGGTGAACCGCGGACCTGCATGGCTGGATCACCGGGTGTTCAGAGGAACTGCGGACGGCAAGGTCATTGCTTACGATGCCAAAAACGGCAAGCGCCTGTGGGCGACGGTGATAGCGGACGCATCAAAAGGCGAATCGGTGCCCGCGGCGCCGATCGCTTGGAACGACATGGTGTTCATCGGCAACGCCGGTGGCGACAACAAGGGCGTGAAGGGCCGAATGTATGCGCTCGACGCCAAGGACGGCCACATCGTGTGGGAGTTCTACCTGGTGCCCAAGGGACGGGATGATGTGGCGCGGGGGCCGGCGGCGCCGGACCCCAAATCTCTTGACGCCGCGACCTGGAAAGAAGCGAAGGGATTTCCGGTCACGGGCGGGGCCACCTGGACGTCTTATTCGCTGGATCCCAAGACCGGTCTCTTGTACATCCCGTCAGGCAATCCGGCGCCCGATTTTCTGAAGGAGGCTCGGCAGGGCGAGAATTTATTCGCAAGCTCGGTGGTGGTGCTGGACGCCAAAACGGGCGCGTTTCAGCGGCACTTCCAGCTGGTCAAGCGCGACTTCCATGATTGGGACGTCTCCTCGCCGCCGGTGTTGTTCCTCGGCAAAACCGGCCACCGCATGCTGGCCGAGGCGCCCAAGGACGGGCACCTGTATTTGATTGATCTCAATTCCGGCAAGCTCGTCTACCGCAAGCCGGTCACGACGGTTGCCAATGTCGAGGCGCCCATGACGGCGCAAGGAACGCGATTTTGCCCGGGCGCCCAGGGCGGCGCGGAGTGGAACAGCCCGGCGTTTGACCCGGCCGACAATCTCATTTTTACCGGCGAGGTCGATTGGTGCACGACGGTGCACGCGGTCGCCGTGAACGCCCTCAGCAGCGCGCCGGCCGGCAAGCCCTGGAGCGGTGCGACCGAGGGCTTCGGCAAACAGGACGATCCGAAAATGTGGTCGGGCTGGATGACCGCCAGCGACGCCGACACCGGCGAGCGCAAATGGCAATTCCACGTGCCCTTCCCCGTGATGGGGGGAGTGACGCCGACCAACGGCCGGGTGCTCCTGTTCGGCGACATGGGCGGAAATCTGTACGCCTTCGATTCCGCGAGCGGCAAGAAGTTGTGGTCAAAGGATCTGGGCGGCGCGATTGGCGGCGGCGTCATCACCTATGACACCGGAGCCGGACAGAAGATAGCCGTCGCCGCGGGCATGACCTCGCCCATCTGGCCGACGCCCAAGGTCAACGGCAAGATCGTCATTTTAGGTCTTTGAGCGCGCGCCTGCGGCCGCGCACAGCAGGCGCAGCGAACTCATCTGCTCACCCCACCAGAGGCCGATCATTCGGCTGAAGTCGGCGCCCTGTAGTCCGTGCCGCGCCGGATGATCCGGGCGCAACGCGGACAGGCCGCTATGCGTGACGGTGACCAGTGTGCCGGACGCAGTGGGTGCGAATTCAACTTCAACCTCCGTTTGCTCATTCGCGGCGAAGTTTGCGTTGCGCCAGGTGAATTTGAGGCAGCGGGGCGGGTCCCAGACCTGCACCCGGCCGACCTCGATGACGTGGGGTGTGCCGTCCTGGTCGAATGACTCGAACAGTCGACCGCCCACCTGCGGCTCGATGCGCAGCAAGCCGCTGCGCGATGCCGAGTGACGGAATTTCACGCCGCTCCGCCACCATTGATCGATGTCGGCCGTGAAAACATCGAATGCCCGCGATGGCGCGACCGCAACGGCAACACTGACGCGGGCCCGATCGCCGATCATGCCTTGAGTTTGCCGCTTCGCCGCGGACTCTCAGCGAACGCTTTGAAGGCCTGTAGCTGGCGTCGCCACAGATCCTCCACCTGCGCCATCCATTGCCGCACCGGCTGAAAGGCTTCGGGGTGCACGCTGTAGATGCGCACGCGCGCGTCATCCTCGATTCCTTGCTCCGACACCAGGCCTGCCTTGCGCAGCACACGCAGGTGCCGGCTCAAGGCTTGAGGACTCATATCGACGCATTCCGCCAGCTCGCCGGCGCGTCTGGGTTTCTGCAGCAGCATGCGAATCATGTCGCGCCGCGACGCGTCGGACAGTGCGGCGAATGCCGCACTGAGCTGCAGAGTGGGGGAGTGCTGCTCCATGGAAGCGCTCGCCGCCTCAAGCGGCCGGCGGATTGCGCAGCCGCTGCGTGATCCACCACATGTGCCCCTCCGGATCGGCGGCGCAATAACTGCGGTCGGACCAATAGTCCTGGCCGTAATCATGGGTGGCGGGTTCTTCGACGATTTTGGCGCCATGCGTGCGAGCGTGCGCGCAGTGCGCGTCGGCGTCGTCGACGAAAAACATGATGCTTTGGGTGCTGGACCCGTTCAGGGACTTCGGACTGCGCAGGGCGGATTTCCAGCGGCGCTCCGATTGCGGCGTTTCCTGCGCAACCATGACGAGGCCGTCCCCATAGGTCAATTCGCTGTGCTCGATCCGGCCTTGGTCGCCCTCGACCTTCAGCCGCACCTCGAAGCCGAACGCCTCGCACAGCCATTGGATGGCGGCAGCCGCATCCAGGTAGACAACCGAACTCGACATGCGCGGCCAATCGCTGGGGGTGGGTCTCATCCTTTGTCTCCCGAAATCAAATATCAACGACTTAGGAGAATGTTAACAGATTCGTTAACTACATGCAACGCCGGGCGGACGCTGAGGTTTGCCCTGATGGACCGTTCGATGCGACGGTGGCGGGCTGCCGCGCATTTTCAATTCTTTAGCCGGTACCCCGTCTTGAATATCCACGCCACGAGTGCGAGGCAGATCGCGAAGAACCCCACGGTCATGGCCAAGCTGATGCCGACGCTGACATCGGCGGCGCCGTAGAAGCTCCAGCGAAAGCCGCTGATCAGGTACACGATGGGATTGAAGAGACTGAACGCGCGCCAGGCCGGCGGCAGCATGTCGATGGAATAAAAAGCACCGCCCAAAAAAGTGAGCGGCGTGATGATCAGCATCGGGATGAACTGCAGATGTTCGAAACCCTTGGCCCAGATGCCGATGATGAATCCGAACAAGCTGAAGGTGCAGGCCGTCATCAACAAGAATGCAATCATCCATACCGGATGCAGGATCTTGATGGGCACGAACAGCGATGCGGTTGCCAGGATGATCAACCCCAGCACCACCGATTTCGACGCCGCGGCACCGACGTAGGCGATGACGATTTCGACGTACGACACCGGCGCCGAGAGCAGTTCGTAGATCGTGCCCGTGAACTTCGGGAAATAAATGCCGAAGGACGCGTTCGACAGGCTTTCGGTGAACAGCGCCAGCATGATCAGCCCCGGAACGATGAATGCGCCGTAACTGACCCCGCTGGTCGTGGCCAGCCGCGAACCGATCGCCGCGCCGAAGACCACGAAGTACAGGGACGTGGTTATGACGGGAGTCACCAGGCTTTGCACCAGCGTGCGCAACGCCCGCGCGATCTCAAATTTGTAGATGGCCCAGACGCCGTGGCGGTTGAACCCGGGAGCTGCGGCCGGCTGGGTCATGTGCGCTCGGTCACCAGATTGACGAAGATGTCTTCGAGAGAACTTTGATGCGTTTGCAGGTCCTTGATCACGATCGACAGCTCGCTCAGGCGCTTGAGCAGCATGGAGATGTCGACGCTGCCGGCGCCGTCCACCGTGTAGACCATGTCGCTGCCGTCGGCCTTGAGTTCCAGAGCCCAGGATTGCAGTTCGGCGGGAATGCGCTGCAGCGGGGTTTGGAGGTGCAGGGTGAGCTGTTTCTTGCCGAGCTTTTTCATCAGCTCCTTCTTGTCCTCGACCAGCATCAGCGTGCCCTTGTTGATGACGCCCACCCTGTCGGCCATCTCCTCGGCCTCTTCAATATAGTGCGTGGTCAAAATGATCGTCACGCCTTTTTCCCGCAGGCCGCGCACCAGATTCCACATATCGCGGCGCAATTCAACATCCACGCCGGCGGTCGGTTCGTCCAGGAACAGGATTTGCGGTTCGTGAGACAGCGCTTTGGCGATCATGACCCGGCGCTTCATGCCGCCGGACAAGGTCATGATCTTGCTGTTGCGCTTGTCCAAGAGAGACAGATCGCGCAGCAAGCCCTCTATGAACCTTGGATTGGGCGCCCGGCCGAACAGGCCGCGGCTGAAGGACACGGTGGCCCACACCGTTTCAAAGGCATCGGTGCTCAACTCCTGCGGCACCAGGCCGATCATCGATCGGGCGGCACGATAGCCGCGCACGATGTCATGGCCGTCCGCGGTGACGGTGCCGGTGCTCGCCGTCACGATGCCGCAGACGATATTGATCAATGTGGTCTTGCCGGCGCCGTTTGGTCCGAGCAGTGCAAAAATTTCACCCTTCTCGATGTCGAGATCGACAAGCTGCAACGCCTGAAAGCCTGAAGCGTACGACTTGGTTACGCCTTTGATCGAGATGATGGGTTGCATGCGCGTTACCGGCCGATGCGCTCGACCAGTGCGCGCGTGAACTCCGCCGTGTTCGCGCGGCCGCCGAGGTCGCCGGTTCGAACCTTGTCGAGGTTCAAGGTTTCGTCGATGGCCGATCGCAAGCGCGCTGCCATGTGCGGCAAGTGGCAGTGCTCGAGCATCATCGCCGCGGCGAGCAGCAGGGCAATCGGGTTGGCGACGCCTTTGCCGGCGATATCCGGAGCAGAGCCGTGCACCGCTTCAAAAATGGCGGCATCGGCGCCGATATTGCCGCCGGGCGTCATCCCCAAGCCGCCGACCAAGCCGGCCACCAGATCGGACAAAATGTCGCCGAACAAGTTTGTGGTCACCAAAACGTCGAATTGCCAGGGGTTTAATACCAGCTTCATGGCGCAGGCGTCGATGATCACGGTTTCCAGGATGAACCTGCCCCGGTACTTGCGCTCGTACAGCTCCAGCCCGGTCTCCAAAAAAATTCCGGTCAACGCCTTCATGATGTTCGCTTTGTGCACGATCGCGACTTTCTTTCTGCCCGTCGCGACGGCGTGCTCAAAGGCAAACTCCAGCAGGCGGCGGCTTCCCTGGCGCGTATTCACGCCCGTTGCCATGGCAACCGCATGCGGATCGTCGCCGATCGGAATATAGAGCTCGTGGCCGATGTATAAGCCCTCGAGGTTCTCCCGCACCACCACGAGATCGATATTGTCGAAGCGGCCTCCGGGAATCAGCGTTCGAGCCGGTCGCAAGTTCGCGTACAGCTTGAATTCCTCCCTGAGACGGACATTCGATGAGCGATAGCCGCCGCCCGACGGCGTCTCGAGCGGTCCTTTGAGCGCGAGCCGGTTGCGCCGGATGCTCTCGATGGTTTTGGGCGGAAGCGGATCGCCCGCCTCTTTCGCGCCTTCCAAGCCGGCGATCTGCCGGTCCCACTCGAAGGGCGCGCCTAGAGCATCGAGCACGGCGAGAGCGGCATCCATGATTTCGGGACCGATCCCATCTCCGGGGATCAGCGTGGCGGGAATCCGTTGCGGCATCGAGGGGCTCTTGAGTGATGAAGGCACGCTAGGATACTCGAACTGGCCGATCTAGACTGATGCGCGCTTGAAGGAGATTCGCTCATTACCATTGATGAAGCCATTTCAAAAACCAAGACCTGGGTGGAAAGATCGGTCATTGGACTCAACCTCTGCCCGTTTGCGGACAACCCTTACCGCAGCGGTCGCGTGCGCTTCCATGTCAGCGAGCAACGCACCGCCGCCGGATTGCTCGAAGAGCTGAGCGTGGAGTTGACGCGTCTTGCCGAGGCCGACCCGCTGCAATGTGAAACCACATTGCTCATTCACCCCTGGGTGTTGACGGACTTCATCGAGTACAACGATTTTCTCGAGGCATGCGACGCAATTGTCGTCGGGTTGGACTTGGAAGGGGAACTGCAAGTGGCCAGTTTCCATCCGCAGTACCGGTTCTCGGGTTCGCAACCCGAGGATATCGAGAACTACACCAACCGCTCTCCCTATCCGATCTTGCATCTGCTGCGCGAGGCCAGTGTGGAGCGCGCGGTGGCCGCGGTCGGCAATACGGACGAGATCTACCTGAGGAATATGCGCACGCTGCGCTCGTTGGGCCATGAGGGTTGGCAGCGCCTATGGCGCGATTGAGGAATCAGACCGGCTGCAGGACTTTGCGCATCGGGATGAATTCAATGGTCTCGCCGGATCCCACGTCGATTTGCACCTGGGGGCCGCCGACATAGCCGCGAGCGGCATAGAGCCTGACGCCGGGAAGCGTCGCCATGAGTTCAACCTGGGTGTATCCGTGCGCGCGTGCCTGCTTCTCGCAATGCTCGAGCAGCAGGGAGCCGATGCCGCGTCGAGCGTGGCCTGGGTCGACAAAGAAAGCGCGGATTTTCGCCGCTGCAGTCGCCGGGTCAAGGGTCGATGGATCGCGCCCGGCGCGGGCGTCGCCGCCGAACAGCGTCGATCGAAAGCTCCATCCGCCGCAGCCCACGATCTGCCCGCCATCTTCGACCACGAAGTAAGTCTCGTCGGCCAGCAACTGCGTATCGACGCCGAATGCGCCGCGCAGCGCACCCTCAATCTGCGGCGCACGGTAGTCCTGGGTGCTCAAGATCCGAGCGGAGCGGGCAATCAGCGCATTGAGCGCAGGTACATCGGCTAGCGTGGCCTTGCGCAGGATCGGCATCAATGCGGCGGCGATTCGGTTTGCGGAGCGGGGTTTCGAGAGTCGCGTCCATAGTAGTCCGGATAATCGCTGCTCAATCCTTTGAAACGCCGGTGTACCCACAGATACTGCTCCGGCACCAAGCGAACCTGCGCCTCGAGCAGCCGGTTGTAGCGCCCAACGTCCTCCACCGGATCGACGCTTGGAAAATTTTCGAAGGCCGGTCCGATGACCACTCGGTAGCCGGCGTTGCCAGGCAGCCGTTCCCCAAAATAGGTCATCACGGCGGCGCCGGAAATGCGCGCCAAGCGTGAGGTGGCCGGGTTGCTGGCGGCGGGAATGCCGAAGAAATTGACCATCGCCGCCCCCTTGTTGCGATAACTCTGGTCGGGCGCAAACCACACGGCTTCGTTGTTCTTGAGTGCCCGAACCATGGTCCTTATATCGTCTTTCGGGATGGGATTTCCATGCCGGCAGAAGCTCGAGAACATGATGTGCGACAGGAGCGCGTTCTTCATGGGGCGGTACACGACATTCAGCGGTACGACCGTGCCCAATATGCGGGTGGAGATTTCGATGGTGGTGAAGTGGCCTCCCACCAAGATGGCGCCGCGGCCCTTGGCCAAGGCCGCCTGCAGATGATGCAGGCCCTGCACTTCAGCGAGCTGATTGAGGCGCCCGTCGCTGCTCCACCAGGTGTCGGCCGTCTCGCACAGGGCCATGCCTAAGCTCTCGCAGTGCCGATTGAGCAAGCACTCGCGTTCACTCGGCGACAGTTCGGGCAGGCAAAGCGCGATATTTCGGCGCGCGATGCGCAGGTAGCTCAAGGGCAGGCGCCGCAGCAGCATGCCGATCGCGTTGCCCAGGCGCCTTTGCGCGGGGTAGGGCAAGGGCTCCACCGCGCGCATGACCGCTAAACCAACCCAGGTGACCCAATACTTGGGAAGAAAGAAGGCTAGGGGCATCCGACTGCTGTACTTGATGGGGTGATTTTAAGGGTCCGTGACAGCCGCAGAGAATAGCCCTCCAAAGTCGTCGTTACCAGGATTGCTGCGACGCAACATCATTCTGTTATTAGAGGGATATTCGTACTTATGCGCAAATTGCTGTAATATCCGCGCCGGTTCGTGATTTCTACTTGGTCCGTTTCTGGTCACCGCGCCGCTCCGGCGTCTCCTTGGCCACAACCCACAAAGCAGGTTTCTTCGATCCAGGTGGCTGGCATTCCGCTTAAAGGTTCTTCAACGTAGGCACGCGTGACCGGCCGATAGTTTCTTTTGTAGTAGGTATTCTTCACATGACGAAAATGTATGTTGGCAATCTCCCGTTCTCAATGGACGAATCCGCAGTGCGCGCACTGTTTGAAAAGCATGGCGCGGTACAGTCGGTTGCGTTGATCAATGATCGCGACACCGGTCGGCCCCGCGGTTTCGGCTTCGTTGAAATGGCCAGCGCAGACGCTGCGCGCGCCATGCAGGCCCTGAACGGCCACGACGTCGACGGGCGAGCGCTGAAAGTAAATGAGGCGCAGGAGCGCACCGGTGGCGGTGGTGGCGGTGGTGGTGGTGGCGGCGGATCGCGCGGTCCGAAGCGCTGGTAACAGTGTTTAGGATTTAGACGATTCCTTAAGGCCGCTGCAATGCGGCCTTAAGTTTTTGAAGTCGGGGCAAATGCACGATCAGGGTTTACGCCTGAAGTGGCATTGCCTATAATCGCGGCCCTCGGCGGGGGGCCGGATTTGGCTTTGTGGCCTTGAGAACCTTTGAGGTTCCGGCGGTCCCAAGAGTTCCGCGAGGATTTGGTTTGGCCCCGGATAGGGGCTTTTTAGTAGCTGATGTAAGGGGGCCGATGGTCCCCTTTTTTGTTTTTGTGTTGGGGCCTTAAGAATGCGTGACGCCTTGATGCGCTTGTTAGAGCCGCCGATCGAGGCGCTTGGCTTTGAGCTGGTGGATGTCGAATTTGCGCGCGAAGGGCGCGGTGGGATCTTGCGGATATTCATCGATCGGCCGAATTCTGGCGGTGCCGTCACCGTGGATGATTGCGCGAGCGTAAGCAATGCGGTCAGCCAGGTGCTCGAGACCCAGGATCCGATCAAGGGGCATTACACGCTCGAGGTCTCCTCGCCGGGATTTGATCGGATCTTGCGCACGCGCGCGCACTTCGAGCGGTTCTTGGGTGCGCGGATTTTCGCCGAGCTGAAGCTGCCGTTGGACGGGCGGCGGCGTTTTGCAGGGGTATTGAAGTCGGTGGATTCCGACACGATTGTAGTGGAAGTCGACGGCACGGCGCACAGCCTGCCGCTCGATCGAATTCAGAAGGCGCGATTGCGGCCGGAGTGAGCGAGGAGTCTGCAGTTTTATGAACAAAGAAATTTTGATGGCCGTCGATGCGGTCTCCAACGAGAAAGGCGTCGACAAGGAAATTATATTCGACGCGCTCGAAGCCGCGCTCGCATCCGCAACCCGCAAGAAGCATGGCGAGGAGTTGGACGTACGCGTCGCGATCAACCGCAAGACCGGAGGGTACGATACCTTTCGGCGTTGGAAGGTGTTCGCAGACGACTCCACCGAACTCGAGGTGCCGGAGCGCGAGTTGCGATTGGACGATGCGCGCGATATCGACAAAGACGTCGAGCCGGGCGGCTTTGTCGAGGAGCCGATGGAGTCGGTTCCGTTCGGTCGAATTCTCGCGCAGACCGCCAAGCAGGTCATCGTGCAGAAGGTTCGAGAGGCCGAGCGCGCGCAGGTGGTCGATGCCTACAAGGATCGCGCCGGAACCCTGGTCAGCGGCATCGTCAAGCGCGTCGACCGCAATGGCGTGTATGTCGACCTCGGCGCCAATGCCGAGGGGTTCATCGCGCGCGAGGAAATGATCCCGCGCGAACCCGTGCGTTCCCAGGACCGCATCAAGGCTTACTTGAAGGAGGTGCGCACGGAACCGCGCGGACCGCAGCTGTTCCTGTCGCGCACGGCGCCTGAGTTCCTGATCGAATTGTTCAAGCTGGAGGTGCCGGAAGTCGGCCAGGGCCTCATCAACATTCTGGCGGCGGCACGCGATGCCGGCGTGCGCGCGAAGATCGCGGTGCGCAGCAATGATCCGCGCGTGGATCCGGTGGGAGCGTGCGTCGGCATGCGCGGCTCGCGCGTCCAGGCCGTTTCCAATGAAATCGCCGGCGAGCGCGTCGACATCATTCCGTTCGACGACAACAACGCCCAGTTCGTCATCAATGCGATGGCGCCTGCCGAGGTGACCTCGATCGTCGTCGACGAGGATTCGCATTCGATGGACATCGCCGTTTCAGAGGACAAGCTCTCGCAGGCCATCGGCCGGGGCGGTCAGAACATCCGTCTGGCGAGCGAATTGACCGGCTGGGAGTTGAACGTCATGAGCGAATCGCAGGCCGAGGCGAAGAGCGAGACGGAGTCCCTGGCGCTGCGCGAGACCTTCATGAAGCAGCTCGATGTCGATGCGGACGTCGCGAGTATTCTGGTGCAGGAGGGTTTTTCGACCATCGAAGAGATCGCCTATGTGCCGGCCAGCGAATTGAACGGCATCGAGGAGTTCGATGAGGAGATCGTCAAGGAACTTCGCACCCGCGCGCGCGATGTGCTGTTGACGCAGGCAATCGCCAGCGAGGAATCGATGGATGGCGCGAGTCCTGAGCCGGATTTGATCGAGATCACCGGCGAGACTCTGGGCAAGGCCTTGGCCCGCAAGGGGATTCGCACGCGGGATGACCTGGCGGACCTGGCGGTCGATGAACTGGTCGAGATGGGCGGCCTCGATGAGAAGAAAGCCGGCGAACTGATCATGAATGCCCGCAAGCACTGGTTCGCGGAAGAAGCTAAGGTTTAGGAGCAAGTATGGCAGATGTAACCGTCGCTCAATTCGCTGAGGTGCTGAAGGTTCCGGTCGACCGGCTGCTGCAGCAGCTGGATCAAGCCGGCATCAAGGTCGACGGCGCTGAAGACATGATCAGCGAGGATGCGAAGCACGAGCTCTTGACGCATCTGCGCCGCAGCCACGGGCACGACGAGTCGCAGGGCGATGCGGCTCCCCGAAAGATTACTCTGCGCCGCAAATCGCAATCGGAGCTGAAACTCGCCAGCCCGCAGGGGCGTGCGCGCACGGTGAATGTCGAGGTGCGCAGCAAGCGTACCTACGTCAAGCGCGAGGTCCTGGAGGATCAGGCCCGGCATCAGCAGGAAGAGATCGACAGGCAACGCGAGACCGAAGAGCAGGCCAAGGCCGCGCTCGAGCGCGCGGAGAACGAACGGCTCGAGAAGGAGCGCCTCGACCGCGAGCGTCAAGAGGAAGAGAGCCGGCGGCGCAGCGATGAAGAGAATCGCAAGCGCACCGCCGAGGAGGAAGCGCGCCGCGCCGCGGAAATACAGGCGCGCGAGGTCGCCGAGCGGGAACGCAAGTCGGCTGCGGCCAAGCCCGGCAAGGCCGCGCGCGAGGTCGTGGATGACAAGGCGACCCGATACGGCCGGCAAGAGCTGCACATCGTCGGCGATGTGAGCTCGCGGCACAAGAAGAAGAAATCCCGGGACGGGCGCCGCCGCTCGGTGGGCGGGGATACGGATACCAAGCACGGATTCGAGATGCCGACGGCGCGCGTGGTGCGCGAGGTGGCGATTGGCGAGGCCATGACGGTCGGCGAGCTGGCGCAAAAAATGGCGGTCAAGGCCACTGAAGTCATCAAGGTCATGATGAACATGGGCGTGATGGCCACGATCAATCAAATGATCGAGCAGGACACGGCGGTATTGGTGGTCGAGGAGATGGGCCACACGGCCGTGCTGCGCAAGGAAAATATCATCGAGGATGATTTGCAAGGCGAGGCCGATACCTCGCTCGAAGTGCTGCCGCGTCCGCCGGTCGTGACCGTCATGGGACACGTCGATCACGGCAAGACGTCCTTGCTCGACTACATTCGGCGCAGCAAAGTGGCGGCGGGCGAAGCGGGCGGCATCACCCAGCATATCGGCGCATATCATGTGGAAACAGCCAAGGGCATGGTGACCTTTCTCGATACGCCCGGCCATGCGGCATTCACTTCGATGCGCGCGCGCGGCGCACAGGTCACGGATATCGTGATTTTGGTGGTGGGCGCGGATGACGGGGTCATGCCGCAGACGGTCGAGGCGATTCAGCACGCGCAGGCGGCGAAAGTACCCATCGTCGTGGCGCTCAACAAGATGGACAAGCCTGAAGCCGATGCGGAAAAGGTCAAGCAGGAATTGACCAAGTACGGCGTCATTCCCGAGGAGTGGGGCGGCGAGAATATTTTCGTGCCGGTCTCGGCGCGAACCGGTCAAGGCGTCGATCAGTTGCTCGACAGCATTTTGCTGCAGGCCGAAGTGCTGGAACTGAAGGCACCGACGGCGGGCCTGGCCGCCGGCTATGTCATTGAATCCAGCCTCGAGAAGGGCCGCGGCGCGGTTGCGACCGTGCTGGTACTGCGCGGAACGTTGAAATTGGGCGATCCGCTGCTCATCGGCCAGGAATTCGGCCGCGTGCGCGCGCTGTTCGATGAGGCCGGGCATCCGGTCGAGGCCGCCGGACCCTCCATTCCCGTGGTGGTGTTGGGATTGTCCGGCGCACCGAATGCCGGCGATGAGTTGTTGGTGGTCGAGAGCGAGCGCAAGGCCCGCGAAGTGGCCATGCACCGGCAATCGAAATCGCGCGACGTCAAGCTTGCGGCGAAGGCGACCAACATGCAGGACGTGTTTTCCACCATGGGCGAGAACAAGGCCGACTTGGTGCAGCTGTTGGTGAAGGCCGATGTGCAGGGCAGCGCCGAGGCGCTGCGCGATTCTCTCAACGGCTTATCGACCGGCGAGGTGGCGGTGAATATCGTGGCCTCCGGCGTGGGCGGTCTCACGGAGTCCGACGTCACCCTGGCGGCGGCCTCGAAGGCTCGCATCATCGCCTTCAATGTGCGCGGCGATGCGGCCGCACGCGCGGCCATCAAGGAGCACGGCGTCGACGTTCGCTACTACAGCATCATTTACGAAGCCATCGATGACATCAAAGCCGTGCTGACGGGCATGTTGTCGCCGGAGGTCAAGGAACAGATCGTCGGGCTTGCCGAGGTACGCAGCGTGTTCCGCTCCAGCAAGTTCGGCACGGTTGCCGGATGCATGGTGATCGACGGCTACGTTCGCCGCAACTTTCCCATCCGCGTTCTGCGCAACAACGTGGTGATCTTCGAGGGCGCTTTGGAATCCCTCAAGCGCTTCAAGGATGACGTCACCGAGGTACGCGCCGGAACCGAGTGCGGCATCGGCGTGAAGAACTACAGCGACGTGCAGGAAGGCGATCAGATCGAGTGCTACTCGCGAGTGGAAATTGCCCGGACTTTGTAAGGTGCTGCGCGCCGCAACCTATGGCAAAAGATAATCCGCGGGCGAAACGGCTCGGCGAGCAGATCCAGCGCGAGCTGACCGAACTGCTGCGTCGCGACGTCAAGGACGAGCGCATCGGCAACGTGACCATCACAGCCGTCAATGTGACGGGCGATTTGCGCACGGCGCGGGTTTACTACCTGGTGTTCGGCAAGCAGGGCCCGGACCCGAAGGTGCAGCAGGGGTTGACCAGTGCCGCCGGCTTCTTGCGCAATGCCCTGTCGAAGTCGCTGATGATTCGCTACACGCCTACGTTGAGCTTCGAACTCGATACTTCCATCGAGCATGGCGTGCGGCTGACCCAGCTGATCGACTCGCTGAAGAAGCCGGCCTCCGGCGAGGGCGCGGAATCCGGCGGCGATGCTGATCACGACCACGTCATCGACGAAGGCTGACTGTAGGTGCCCCTCGATATTCACGGGATTTTATTGCTCGACAAGCCGTTGGGATCAAGTTCCGCTGCTGCCGTTGCGCGCGTCAAACGCTTGTTCAATGCGCGTAAGGCGGGGCACACCGGGTCGCTGGATCCGCTGGCATCGGGGATGTTGCCGATTTGCCTCGGCGAAGCCACCAAGTTCGGCGCGCTCTTGTTGGAGGCCGACAAAACCTACCGCGTGACGGTGCGTCTCGGCGAGCGTACGGCCAGTGCGGATCGCGAATCGCAAGTGATTGAGACCCGCCCACTGCCCCTGTTTTCGCGGCAGCATCTCCAGCAGGCGTTGGCCGCGTTTCCGCGCGATTACAGCCAGGTCCCGCCCATGCATTCCGCCCTGAAGCAGGACGGCAAACCTTTGTATGAATATGCGCGCGCCGGCATTACCCGGGAGCGTGCGCCGCGGGCCATCGTCATTCATGATCTGCAATTGCTCGACTGGCAGGCGCCGGACCTGTCCTTCGACGTATGGTGCACGAAAGGCGCCTACATTCGCGTGCTGGCGGAGGATTTGGCGGCACAATTGGGGACTATCGGTCATCTGGCAGCCCTGCGCCGCGTCGCGGTGGCACCGTTTGCCGCTGAGCGGCAGTGGTCGTTCGAGGCGTTGGAATCCCTGTCCGTGGTGCAGCGCCACGAGGCCCTGCTGCCGGTCGACGCCGCCCTGTGCGCCTGCCGCCGGTTTGACCTCCCGGTCGGCGGTGTCAGCGCGTTTCGCCAGGGCCAGACCGTCAGTCTGGCGGCGGATTTCCCTGGAACCGTGCCGGGAAGGGTGCGTATCTACGCAGCCGGCCTGGGGTTTCTGGGTTTGGGGGAAATCGAGCCGGCGGGCGTCTTGAAGCCGCTGCGACTTATTTCATCCGTCACGAATCGTGCTTGAGAGCAGGTGCCGCGACGCGTACAATGCGCGGCTTCTTAAAAGGTCCTAAGTTATTGATTGAGGTTTGATTTCAATGCCACTTACTCGTGAAGAAAAAACGGGCGTCGTCGGTAAATTTCAGCGCAGCGCGCAAGACACCGGTTCCCCCGAAGTACAAATTGCCTTGTTGTCCGAGCGCATCAACGGCTTGAGCCAGCATTTCACCACGCACAAAGCCGACCATGCATCGCGTCGCGGACTGCTCAAGATGGTCAATCAGCGCCGCAAGCTGCTCGACTATCTGAAGAGCAGAACTCCCGACAAGTACACGCAATTGGTCGAACGCTTAGGGTTACGCCGCTGACAGGCGCCGCTGCAGGCGATGAGCGCCTGCGTCTTACACTTCGGATTACGCAAAGGGGCTCTAAGTGAGCGCTATCAAAAAAAGTTTTAAGTATGGTGATCACACGGTAACCATAGAGACGGGCGAGCTTGCCCGGCAGGCCGACGGCGCCGTGCTCGTGTCCATGAGCGACACGGTGGTGCTGGTAACGGCGGTGGGGCTTAAGAAGGCGACACCGGGGCGCGATTTCTTTCCTCTGACGGTCAATTACATCGAAAAAACTTACGCGGCGGGACGCATTCCCGGCGGTTTTTTCAAGCGCGAGGGACGTCCTACTGAAAAAGAGACTCTGACGTCGCGTCTGATCGATCGGCCGATCCGGCCGTTGTTTCCCGAAGGGTTCATCAACGATGTTCAAGTCGTTGCCCAAGTCATTTCCGTCAACAGCGAGATTGATCCTGATATTGCCTCGCTGATCGGCGCGTCCGCGGCGCTGGCCATTTCCGGCATGCCATTTCTGGGACCCATCGGCGGCGCCCGCGTCGGCTATATCGACGGCAAGTACATTCTGAATCCCACCACCACCCAACTCGCCGCCTCGCAGCTGGATTTGGTGGTCGCCGGCACCGCGGAAGGCGTGCTGATGGTGGAATCGGAAGCCGCCGGCTTGAACGAAGAAGTCATGCTGGGTGCGGTAACGTTCGGTCACGAACAAATGCAAATCGCGATCAAGACCATCAATGAACTGGCGGCAGAGGCCGGCAAGCCGAAATGGACCTGGGTTGCGCCGGAGCCGAACAAGGAACTCCAATCCGCAGTCAGCGGATTCGCCGAGACGGCCGTTGCCGCCGCGTACACACTCACCGAAAAGATGGAGCGCTACGCAAAGATCAAGGAGATCAAGGCCGCAGCGGTCGAAGCGTTGACCAAGGGTGAGACGCCGAAATTTACCGCCGAACAAGTGGGCGCCGAGTTTTCCAATCTGGAATACCGATTGGTGCGCGGCAAAATTCTCGATGGTCAGCCGCGCATCGACGGCCGCGACACCAAGACGGTGCGCGCAATTAATATCCGCACCGGCGTGCTCGCGCGAACTCACGGTTCGGCGTTGTTCACCCGCGGCGAGACCCAGGCTCTGGTCGTGACGACGTTGGGAACCGGGCGGGATGCGCAGATCATTGACGGCCTGATGGGCGAGAAGAAAGAGCCCTTCATGCTGCACTACAATTTTCCTCCCTTCAGCGTCGGCGAGACCGGCATGATGGGCTCGCCGAAACGCCGCGAAATCGGTCACGGCAATCTGGCCAAGCGCGGCGTCAAGGCCGTGATGCCGGGCGTCGAGAAATTCCCGTACGTGATCCGCGTGGTGTCGGAAATTCTTGAATCGAACGGCTCGAGCTCGATGGCCTCGGTGTGCGGCACCAGCCTCGCCCTGATGGATGCGGGCGTGCCGATCAAGGCGCCGGTCGCTGGCGTCGCGATGGGCCTGGTGAAGGAAGGTTCGCGATTCCAGGTATTGACGGATATTTTGGGCGACGAAGATCACTTGGGCGATATGGATTTCAAGGTTGCCGGCACCAAGGACGGCATAACGGCGCTGCAGATGGACATCAAGATCACGAGCATCACGCGCGAGATCATGAAGGTTGCGTTGGACCAGGCGCGCGACGGCCGCCTGCACATCTTGGGCGAGATGAACAAGGTGCTCTCCAAGCCGCGCGAGAACATGTCCGAGTGGGCGCCCACCATCATCACGCTGAAAATCGATCCCGAGAAGATCCGCGATGTGATCGGCAAAGGCGGTGCGGTGATCCGGCAGATCACCGAGGAGACCGGCACCTCCATCGATATCGAGAATGACGGTACGGTGAAAATCGCGTCGGTGCAGGGCGCCGCGGGCCGCGAGGCGCAGCGCCGCATCGAGTTGATCACCGCCGACGTCGAAGTGGGTCGGATATACGAAGGCAAGGTCGCGCGTCTCATGGATTTCGGTGCGTTCGTGACCATTCTCCCCGGCCGCGATGGCCTGGTGCACATTTCGCAGATCTCCGAGGAGCGCGTTGAACGCGTGGGCGACAAGCTCAAGGAAGGCGATGTCGTGCGCGTCAAGGTACTCGAGGTGGATCGCCAGGGGCGTGTGCGCCTGTCCATGCGCAACGTTGACGCAGCTTAAAATGTTCGGGCGCGGTGGGCTTGAGTTCAAGCCCGCTGCGCGCCGCAGCGACTAGCCGTCGCGCAGTGGATTCGGCGCTGCCCGCGGACGGGGCGGTTCCACCGGCGGCGCGGCCTTGACCCGCTCGCGAAGCTGAGGTGTCGGCTGCTGGCTCAGGAGCTGCTTGAGGCTCTGTTCCAAATGCGGGCTCACCTGGCCTTGCAAACTGGTGCCGTAGGAGCGAATCACGCCGACCATAAATTCCTGGCTCAAGATCGGCTCGGTCAGATGCTCCTGTTCGGCAATGACCTGCAGCAAGATACTGCGCGTAATGTCAGCACTGTTTTTCTTGTCGACGACGATGAATTCTATCCGCTCGAGGACCAGGCGCCTGACGTCGGCCAAGGTGATGTAGCGGCTTTCGACCGTGTCATAGAGTCGTCGATTCGGATATTTCTTAATCACTCGCGGTTCGCTCATGGGGCTCCTCGCTCGTGTTGGCCGGCACCACCGGAGGATGCCGGTTCGTGCCAGTCCACGTTTGATCATTAGGACCTACGGCATCAAGAATAGCGCAATGCAGCGCTAAGGCAAATCGGCATTTTTCTACAGGGTTATTAGTCACTTACACGCAAATTTAGACGTTTGGGCACCTTTTGCATGCTCCATTGCGCCATCGCCCAGGCCCACGCTTCGGCAATAGGCGCCGATCGAAGCGACGCGGGCGGGACCAGCCCCAGCAGGGAAAAGACCGCCAGCAGCTGCGGCAGCGGCGACGCGGCGCTCAAATGCACGCTGCGCCGCGATTTGGCGAGTTTGCTGTCGTCCGCTTCCGTGAGCACCGGTACGTGCGCATAACGCGGTTCGGCCATCCCTAAAAGCCGCTGCAGGTAAACTTGACGGGGTGTGTTATCCAGGAGATCTGCGCCGCGGACGATATCGGTGATTCCCTGCGCGGCGTCGTCGACCACGACCGCCAGCACATAGGCAAAGATCTGATCGCGCCGCCTCAAAATGATGTCCCCGACAGCGGCGGATACGTCCTGACGGAAGGTGCCCTGAATGCGATCCGTAAAAGCAATGTAGCCCGGCTCGATTCGCAGCCGGATCGCGGTCTGCATTCCTTCAGTGACCGCCCGCTCGCGGCACGTCCCCGCATAGCGAAGATCATCTTCCAATTGCAATCGGCTGCAAGAACACGCAAACGTCAGGTTTCTCGCTGCGAGCTTTTGCAGCGCCGCCTCGTAAAGCTCGCCCCGCTCATGCTGGCGAATGACCTGTCCATCCCATTCGAAGCCGAACAGCTCGAGGGTGCGCAGAATGCCGGCGGCAGATCCGGAGACCTCCCGAGGCCTGTCGAGATCCTCCATGCGCAGCAGCCAGCGGCCGCCGTGAGCGCGCGCGTCCAGATAGCTGGCTACCGCCGTGTAAAGAGAGCCTAAGTGCAGATCGCCCGACGGTGTCGGTGCAAACCGTCCTACGTAGCGCTGCGCAGGACCGGGAGCCTGGCTCCTATCGGTACCGGTCGTCGCGGTCGCCGTACTGCTTTTCCCGGCGCTCGCGCCGCTCCTGGGCTTCCACGGACAAGGTCGCGACCGGACGGGCCTCCAATCGCTTGATGCCTATTTCTTCGCCGGTTTCCAAGCAATAGCCATAGGATCCGTCTTCGATGCGCTTCAACGCCTCGTCGATCTTGCGGATCAACTTGCGTTCGCGGTCGCGGGTTCGAAGCTCGAGGCTGAACTCTTCCTCTTGCGTGGCCCGGTCGTTCGGATCAGGAAAATTGGCCGCCTCGTCCTTCATGTGCAGCACGGTGCGATCGACTTCGACCATGAGGTCGCGCTTCCAGTTCTGCAATATGCGGGCGAAATGCTCCAACTGCTCCTTGTTCATGTACTGCTCGCCGCGGCGGGCAATATACGGCTTCACATTGCGCGGGCCTGCCAGCAGGCTTGCCGACACGGAACTCTCGGCGTCGCCGTCCTCGTCATTTTGCAGCATGCGCGGCATCACGAGCGGTCGAGGGTCGAATTTGATCGGCGCTATCTTCTCGGCGTTGACGTTGACGTTGACGTTGGCATTGGCATTGGCGCCGGCCTTGGTCGCGGCCGGCGATGGCACGGGCTTGAGCGCGACAGGCTTCGCGTGCGGTGTCTTGGTGATCGCAGCTTTTGCGCTCACGGGTTTCATTGCGGGTTTGTTCGGTTTCACTTTTACCTTCGATGTGGCGATGGGCTTTGCTTTCGTCGGCGGCCGCGCCGCCTTTTTGGGGGCGGCTGCTTTGTGAGCCGCTTTTTTGGGTGTCGCCTTACCTGGCCGCTTAGCCGCTTTTTTGGGTTTCTTCGAGGGCATTTTAGTTTTCCGCCTCCTAACGAAAGAGCGCGCGATTATACCGACGCAATCAGGCCTGTACAGGCCGCGCGCAAAACATATTTCCTTATCTTAAGCCTATGATTGGGAAGCAAATCCTCCACAGGCGGCGGCGAGCCCCACCCAAGGCCCCGGTAGGCCAAAATCGGCTGGGAGCCTGAGATATTCAGACAGGCTCCTATGGCAGGGTCACGGGGGTGGGAGCGACCCAATCTTCGGCCCTGTGTTCGGCCACCACACTGGTGTAAATGCCGCCACGCACGTTGAATTTCGCCAAAATCCGCATAAACCGGGGTGAGGTCGCCGCCACCAGATCCCGCAAAATCTCGTTGGTTACCGCCTCATGGAACGCACCGCGGCTGCGGAATGACCAGATATAGAGCTTCAGGGATTTCAATTCTATGCAGCGCTCGTTCGGCACGTACTCGAGCTCCAGCGTGGCGAAGTCCGGCTGGCCGGTTTTCGGGCATAGGCAGGTAAATTCCGGAATGCTCATGCGTATGGTGTAGTCCCGCTCCGGCGCGGGATTGCTGAAAACTTCGAGGCGAGTGTTCGGTTCTGGCATGGAGAAATTGGGCTGCGATCTTTACCTGTGTGACGTTTACTTTACACTACGCGCCACTTGGCCCACGACACCCGAAGTCCAGGCCGGCAGGAATTGAAGGGTCACTGAAACAATGCGCTTGACGAAACTCAAAATTGCCGGCTTCAAATCGTTTGTCGATCCCACGACCGTCACCTTTCCGAGCAGCCTCACGGGCGTCGTGGGTCCCAACGGCTGCGGCAAATCCAACATCATCGATGCGGTTCGCTGGGTGATGGGGGAGATCTCGGCAAAGCACTTGCGCGGCGAATCGATGGCCGACGTTATTTTCAACGGCTCCGCATCCCGCAAACCCTTGGGCAACGCCTCGGTGGAGCTGGTGTTCGACAATTCCGAGGGCAAGATCGGCGGGCCCTATGCGAACTACAACGAAGTGGCCCTGCGCCGCGCGGTGAGCCGCGATGGAACTTCCGATTATTTCATCAACGGCATCAAAGTAAGGCGCAAGGACATCACGCAGCTGTTTCTCGGCACCGGACTGGGAACCCGCAGCTACGCCATCATCGAGCAAGGCATGATTTCGCGGGTCATTGAGGCGCGGCCCGATGATTTGCGGTCGTTCCTGGAAGAAGCGGCGGGTATTTCACGCTATAAGGAACGGCGGCGCGAGACCGAAAGCCGCATCGGCCATACGCGTGAGAACCTGGACCGATTGAACGATTTGCGCGAAGAGGTGGACAAGCAGATTCGCCACTTGCAGCGCCAAGCCGCCACCGCGCGGCGCTATCAGACCCTCAAGGAGGATGAGCGCAAGCTGTTTGCGGAATTGCTGGTATTGCGCCTGCAGAGTCTCGATCTCGAGGCGGGCACGCGCGATGCGGCCACCTCGAGCTGCGAGACAGCCATGCAAGGCGTGCTCGCGGATCTGCGCGAAGCCGAAGCGCAGATCGAACGCATTCGTGCCGATCAATCGTCGAAGGCCGACGCCTTGAGTGCAATCCAGGCACGCTTCTATGAAGCGGGCGCCGAGGTGACGCGGATCGAGCAAAGTATCGAGTACACGCGCGAGCTGCGTCAGCGGCAGCACTCGGACCTGGAGCAAGTCGATTCGCAGGCTGCCGAACTCGCCCGGGTGGTGCAACTCGACCGTGTTCAGCTGGAATCGCTGTCGCTGGAACTCTCGACCATGCTACCGGCACTCGACGAGGCTCACGATCGGGAGAGAATTGCCTCCCAGTCTCTCGATGGCAGCGAGCAGGCGCTGGCATCGTGGCAGCAGACTTGGGACAACCACGCGCAGGCGGTGGCCTCGGGACAGCGCGAGACACAGGTCGAGCGTGCCCGTATAGAACAGCTGGAAAGCCAGCAGCGGCGGCTGCTGCTGCAGCAGGAGCGTCAGGAGACGGAACGCGCGGCGTTTGCACAATCGCAGCCGCCGGTGGCGTTGGAGACATTGACGGAGCGGGTCGAAATCGCGCACAGCGCAGGCGAGAAGGCCGCTGCCGGGCTGCAAGAACTGCTGACGGAGATATCGGCGACCCGGGAGCGCGAGCGCGAGCAGAGCCAGGCGCTCAATACGCTGCGTTCGCGATTGCAGCAGGCGCAGGGCGAGCAGGTTTCGACCGAGGCGCTGCAGCATGCGGCGCTGGGCAAAGCGTCGGGGAAGGTGACGCAGTGGCTCAAATCCAAGTCGCTCGACCGAATGCCACGGGTCGCACAGCAGTTGCGCGTCGACAGGGGTTGGGAGCGCGCCGTCGAGACCGTGCTGGGATCGTACCTCGAGGCGGTGTGCGTCGACGGCTTGGACAGCGTCACGGATTTGCTGGCGAGCTTCGACGGCGGATATCTGGCCGTGGTCAGCACCGCTGCGCCCTCGAGCGCGGAGCGCGACGCCGCCTCGCTGCAGGCGAAAGTGCAGGGCACGAGCGTGCTCGCATCGGTACTGTCGTCGGTGTATACGGCCGCGACGCTGCCCGAAGCGCTCAAGCTGCGCCACCAGCTCAAGGTCGGCGAGTCCGTGGTGACTCGCGATGGAATTTGGTTGGGGCAGGATTGGCTGCGGGTGTCGCGCGACGCCGAACCGCACACCGGCGTGATTGAGCGCGAGGAGACCTTGCGCGAAATCCGCACGCAGCTTGCCGGGTTGGAAAACGAGGTCAAGGAGCTCGAACTCGAGCTGGAAGCGACACGCGAGCATGTCCGCGAGTACGAAGATCGCCGCGAGCGGCTGCAAACCGATGTGAACCGGCTGCACCGAGAGCATGTCGATCGGCGTGCGGAACTCCATGCGGCGCAAGCCCGTACCGAAGATGCGACGCGGCGTTTGGATCAGCTCGAGACGGAGCTCGAGGACGTGCGCACCGAGCTGTCGCGCAGCGAAACGGAGCTGCGCGCATCGCGCGGCAGGATGGAAACGGCCATCGACGTGCTCGCCGAGCTCGAGCCGCAGCGAATGGATCTTGAGCAGGAACGCGAGCGGATGCGTACCGCGCTGAGCGACGCGAGGGCGGCGGCCGCAGCGGCGCAACAGCATGCGCGCGACCTGGCGGTACAAGTGGAATCGCGGCGTTCCTCGCACGCCTCGTTGATCACCACGCTGGCGCGCCTCGAGAAGCAGCTGGAGGACCTGGAAACCCGCCGGCTGGAATTGGCCGGGCAATTGGCGGAGGGCGAGGCGCCGCTGGCCGAGGCGCAATTGCAGCTGGAGCGCGAGTTGCGTCTGCGTGCGGAGGTCGAGGCGGAATTGCGGGCGGCGAGAATTGCCAGCGACGAATTGGACGCTCTATTGCGCGAGCACGAATCAGCCCGAATGGCCGTCGATCAGCGCCTGGACGCGGCCCGGACCGGTCTGGATGAAGCGCGCCTGGCGGGACAACAAGTGCGTGTGCGACGCGAAGGCGTTGCTGAGCAGCTTACGGCTACGAATTACGAGTTCGAGGCGCTGGCCGCGCAAATCGCGCAAGATGCGACCGTGGATGTCTGGGAGTCGCAGCTCGAGGAGACCAAGGGCAAGATCGAGCGATTGGGCCAGGTCAATCTGGCGGCCATCGGAGAATTCAAGGAACAGTCGGAACGCAAGGAGTACTTGGACCGGCAGTGCAAGGATTTGACCGACGCCTTGGAAACGCTCGAGTCGGCGATGCGCAAAATAGATCGGGAGACCCGCACCCGTTTCCAGGACACCTTCGATCGTGTGAACGCCGGCTTGAAGGAGAAATTTCCCCGTCTTTTCGGCGGCGGTCATGCCTATCTTGAATTGACGGGCGAGGATTCCACGGCGGCCGGCGTATCGGTCATGGCGCGTCCGCCGGGCAAGCGAAACAGCACCATCAGCCAGCTCTCGGGCGGCGAGAAGGCGCTTACTGCGGTCGCCCTGGTATTTGCCATTTTCGACCTGAATCCGGCGCCGTTTTGTCTGCTGGACGAAGTGGACGCTCCGCTCGATGAGAACAACGTGGGGCGATTCTGCGATATCGTCCGCGACATGTCGCGCAGCGTGCAATTCATATTCATCACCCATAACAAGAGCACCATGGAGATGGCGTCGCAACTGGTCGGCGTCACCATGAACGAGCCCGGCGTCTCGCGCCTGGTGTCGGTCGATGTCGATGAGGCCGTGCGCATGGCGGCGATGTAGCGCGAGAGTCCCATGGCTGCCGAGTTGCGTTCGATACTGTTGGCCCTGAGTCTGGTGTTGCTCGCCGGCATCTGGTGGTGGGGCAGGCGGCGATCTCTGCAGGCTCCGGGAAACTCCGCGCTGCGCGAGATGACCCCGGCGGCCGCGTCGCGCAGCGAAACGCCCGCCGCCGATGTCCTGCCTCAAGCCGAGACCGAGGCCGAGGCTGATGCGATACCCGCTTCGCAAGGGCGCGACTGGGGCGTGCCGCCTTTTGAACCCTTGAGCATCCGTACCCAGGACTACGACCGCGTTCCGGTACTGGACGGGCCCATGATGGTTGATGTCGATCTGGCCGCTGCACGCCCGCCTGCGCCTGAATCTTTGACGATGACGCCCGCAACCGGCCGCGTGCCGACGCTCCTGCCGGAGCCCAGCGATCGTTCGCCGGCGCCTGCGCAGACGCCCAACGCGACCGAGCAGCAGAAGATTGTCACGGTGCGGGTATGCGCCGCCGGAGAGGCACGCTGGTCCGGCGCTGCGCTGCTGGCGGCGCTGGAATTGCATGGCCTGGCCTACGGACGCTACCAGGTATTCCATCGCAGGCATGTCGACGGCCGCAGTTTGTTTTGCGTCGCCAGTTTGATTGAACCGGGCACGTTCGATGTCACGCGAATGTCCTCGGAGGAGTTTCGGGGGGTCACACTCTTCGCGGTCCTGCCGGGTCCCGTCGAGCCGCTGCTCACCATTGACGAGTTGCTCAGTGCCGCACGCGGCCTGGCACAGGAACTGGCCGGGATGATTCAAGACTCGAAGGGCATGCCGCTTTCACCGCAGCGCGCCGCGGCGCTGCGCGACGATGTCGCGCGCTTCCAGGCATCATTGCCCCGAGCGTAGCTTAAGGAGGCCAGCAGTGTGCCCGGAGAAATCGGCCGGCCCGCCAAGAAAGGCGGTCGCACGCGCCACGGAATTGAGGGAGCTGCTGGAGCGTTATAATTATCGCTACCACGCGCTCGATGATCCGGAAGTTCCGGATGCCGAGTACGATCGGCTCATGCTGGAACTGCGGGCGCTCGAACTGGAGTTTCCGCAGCTGCAGGTTCCCGATTCACCGACCATGCGGGTGGGGGCCGCGCCGATATCCGCATTCGGTGCCGTCAAACATCGAGTAGCGATGCTGTCCTTGGACAACGCATTCAGCGACGATGAGGTGCGCGATTTCGACCGCCGCATTCGCGAACGGCTCTCTCAAACCGGCGCCATACGCTACTCGGCCGAGCCGAAGCTGGATGGCCTGGCCATCAGCGCGCGCTACGAGAACGGCGTCTTTGTGCAGGGGGCGACGCGCGGCGACGGTGAAACCGGGGAGGACGTCACCCAGAATCTGAGGACCATCAAGGCGCTGCCGCTCAAGCTGCGCGGCGGCAATGTGCCGCGCGTGCTTGAAGTACGCGGCGAGGTTTTCATGCCATTCAAGGGCTTCAAGCGCTTCAATGAAGAGGCGGCAGCTCGCGGTGAAAAAAGCCTCATCAATCCGCGCAACGCCGCGGCGGGCAGCTTGCGGCAGCTCGATCCGCGAATGACTGCGGCGCGTCCATTGGACCTGTTCATCTATGGAATTGGGATCATCGAGGGCGGCGAGCTCCCGCGACGACACAGCGAGACGCTGCAGGAATTGCGCCGCCTGGGATTTAAGATCTGTCCGCAGTCCACGGTCGTCGAATCGATCGAAGGCTGCCTCGAATACTACCGGGAAATGGGTGCGGCACGTCCGAGTCTCGCGTACCAAATCGACGGTGTGGTCTACAAGGTGGACGATGTGGAGCTGCAGCGCAAGCTGGGGTTCATCTCGCGCGCGCCGCGCTGGGCCATAGCGCATAAATTTCCCGCCGAGGAAGCCTTGAGCGTGGTACGCGGCATCGAGTTTCAGGTGGGCCGCACGGGAGCCTTGACGCCCGTCGCGCGCCTCGAGCCGACGTTTGTGGGCGGCGTCACGGTGAGCAATGCGACGCTGCACAACATGGACGAGTTGACGCGCAAGGACGTGCGCGTGGGCGACACCGTCGTCATCCGCCGTGCCGGCGATGTCATACCGGAAGTGGCGCGGGTGTTGCCGGAGCGCAGAATCGCCGGAGCACAGCTCGTGACGCTGCCGAGCGTGTGCCCGGTGTGCGGCTCGCCGGTCGTGCGCGAAGCGGATCAGGCGGTCGCGCGCTGCAGCGGCGGGCGGATCTGCGCGGCGCAACGCAAGGGGGAAATACAGCATTTCGCGTCGCGTCGCGCCATGGACATTCAAGGCTTGGGCGACAAGCTGGTGGAGCAGCTCGTGGACGGCAATTGGACCCGGACGCCGGCGGATCTTTTCTCGCTGCACACGGATCAGCTGGCGGCATTGGAGCGGATGGGCGAGAAGTCGGCGCAAAAACTTCAGTCCGCGATTGAGAGCGCAAAACACACCACGCTGCCGCGTTTTCTCTACGCGCTCGGCATACGGGACGTAGGCGAGGCCACCGCACTGGCGCTGGCGCAATATTTTCCCCAGTTGGCGGAATTGCGCCGCGCCTCCGAGGAGGAAATCCAACGCGTCCCCGATGTGGGACCGGTGGTTGCGAAGCAGGTGGCGGCCTACTTTCATGATGCGGATAACGCCGCCGTGGTCGATCGACTGCTTGGCGCAGGGATAACGTGGCCGCCGCCTGCGCCCGTCGGCGCGAGCGCGGCGCAACGCGACAAGACCTTCGTGCTGACCGGTACGCTTCAATCGCTGACGCGGGATGAGGCGACCGAGGCCATTGTGCAACGGGGCGGGAAAGTGAGCGGCAGCGTGTCGAAAAAAACCGACTACGTGGTGGCGGGTGCGGAGGCGGGATCCAAACTCAAGAAGGCTGAGCAGCTCGGCGTCCCGATACTCGATGAAGCTGCGTTTCTGAAACTGCTGAAAACGTAGCGGATTCGCTGGAATCCGCTACGTCGTCGCTTGCAGCTGACTTACAGCGTCTTTTCGATCTTGGAGGTCTTCTTCAGGCCATCCACATACGCTTGAAGCTTCTTTTGGATCACGCCGTTGTTGACCTGCTGCTTGACCTGCTCGAACGGCGGCGGTGCCGTTTCGCGCGTGTCCTCGAGCTTGATGACGTGCCAGCCGAATTGCGTCTGCACCGGCTCTTGCGTCATTTCGCCCTTCTTCAGAGTCTTCACAGCGTCACCGAAAGGCTTGGCCATCCGCGTGAGCGTGAACCAACCGAGGTCGCCGCCATTGGCCTTTGAACCGTCCGTCGACTGGGCCTTGGCCACGTCCTCGAACTTGGCGCCGCCTTTGATCTTCTTGATGACCTGATCGGCCAGATCCTTGGTCGCGACCAGGATATGCCTCGCGTGATACTCGGTCTTGTCCATGGATTGAATGGCCGTGTCATATTCAGCGTGCAATTCCGCGTCGGTCGGTTCTTTGTCTTTCAAATATTTCTGCGATTCCGAATCGGCCAGCACGCGCATGCGCACCACGTCGAGGCGGCCGGCGACATCCGGATCCTTGTCGACGCCGTCTTTCAAGCCCTGCGATGCCAGCAACTGCATGTTGATCAACTCATCCAGTACCTGGCCGCGCTGTTCGGTGGTCAGTTCAGTGGTCGGCCGGCCTTGCAATAAGCTCTTCAGATAGATGTCGTATTCCAGCCGCGTAATCGGCGTGCCATCGATGGTGGCAACCGGCGCGGGCGCGGGCGCCGCTGCCTTGTCGGTCGCTGCAGGCGTCGCCGCCGGCTGATTTTTTCCGCATGCCGTCAAACCTAAGGCGAACGCGGCCACGGTGGCGATACGAATCCACGGTGTACTCAAGAATTGGCTCATTTGGTCCTCTGCACAAAAAAAAAGCGACTATGGCCATTCGGCCGACGCGCCCGGGGGCGGCAGTTTAGCCTCAACAATGCGATCTCACCAATTTTTGATGCATTTTTGAGCGCGCGGAAGGGATTTGCTGCGTCGCAGCAATTCAGCGCAGACAGCAGCGTCAGTCGGGAGGCAGAGCTTCAATCGCGAGCGCGTGAATGTCGGTCTTTAAAAGATCATCGACCGCAGCATAGACCAGACGATGCCGAGCCACGGAAGGCATGCCGCGAAACGATTCCGATACGATCCGGACCCGGAAGTGGCCTTGTCCGCCCGCCGCCCCGGCATGGCCTTCGTGCAGGTGACTTTCATCCTCCACCGTAAGCTGAGCAGGCGCAAAACGGCTCTCCAATCGTTCGCGCAGGCGTTGCGTGCGGCTGGGCGCGGGCGCCGGCGGGACTTGGACGGTTTTTCCGCTCAGCCAGAGGACTTGCGGTATGAGGAAAATCATCGTGGCCACGCTGATGCCGAAAACTTTGAAATTCACCCAGACACTTTCTGCGAAATGGCGCGCCACATAAATATTGGCAACCGCCAGCAACGCAAACCATACGACCCAGACGCAGTTGATGAGCAGCCAGGTGCGCGCGGAAATTTTCAAGGGTTCGTTGAAAACGGCCTCGAGCATGCGGCGCACCAGAGGCTGCTTGCCGATTCCCAAGCTGCCCAGGAACGCGATCGACGTCAGCCCCAGCAACACAGTCGGTTTCCACTGAATAAAACGCTTATCGTGCAGCAACAGGGTTGCGGTGCCCAGAACCAGCACGACCGCGGCGGTGATGATGTGCATGGTTTTGAATTTGCCCGTGCGCAGCCGATTTACCACCAACAACAGCAGGCAGGCGATCATCAGTGCTGCGGTGGCCCAGTAGATGTCCAGGACCTTGAACGCGACAAAAAATACGATCAGCGGCGACCACTCGAGGAGTTGACTCATCCAGGTATCATAGCCGACGGGATGAGCATCTACCTGCAACTGCATCCGGTCTCTCCGCAGCGCCGCTATGTGCGCCAGGCGGTTGAAGCGTTGCGTCGCGGCGCGGTTATCGTGTATCCCACCGATTCCTGTTACGCGCTCGGCTGTCATATCGGCGACAAGGCTGCGCTCGAACGCATCCGCGACATTCGTCAAACGGACCGGAATCATCATTTCACGCTGGTGTGCCGCGATCTCGCGGATGTCGGCAAGTACGCCATGGTGGACAATTGGCAGTACCGGCTGCTGCGCGCACACACCCCCGGGCCGTACACCTTTCTGCTCAAGGCCTCGCGTGAAACCCCGCGGCGCTTGAAGCACGAACGGCGGGGCACCATCGGATTGCGGGTACCCGATCACCCGGTCACCGCGATGCTGCTGAGCGAGCTGGGAGAGCCGGTGATGAGTTCAACCCTGCTTCTGCCCGGCGAAGATCTGCCGCGCACCGATGCGAAGGAGATCTACGACAAGCTCGAGCACAACGTCGATCTGGTGCTGGACGGCGGCAATTGCGGTCTGACGCCCACCTCCGTGATTGATCTGTCCGGGGATCGGGCCGTGGTGGTCCGTCAGGGGCGCGGCGATGTCAGCCCCTTTGCGTCAACGGTCACCGTATAATGGCCGCCAATGCGGGCAACGAGGCTCGTAATTTGATTAAATAACGAGTGCAAGCATTGGATTTAAATGTATTTCTTTATGTCATCTCGATCTGGGCGATCCCGGTTTTATTCGCCATTACCCTGCACGAGGTGGCCCACGGCTGGACGGCGCGCTATTTCGGCGACCGCACCGCCGAGTTGCTGGGCCGCTTGAGTCTCAATCCGCTTCGCCACATTGATCCGCTCGGCACCGTCCTGATTCCGGGATCGCTCTTGGCGCTCGGTCTGCCGCTGTTCGGATGGGCCAAACCCGTGCCCGTGCAGACCAGCGCGCTGCGCAATCCGCGCCGCGCTTCGATCGTGGTAGCCCTGGCCGGCCCAGCCGCAAATATCTTCATGGCGTTGCTATGGTGTGGCGTGTTGGCGGCAGTCCTGCAAATCAGGCGCGGCCAAATGTTGGACAACTGGGTCGTGCTCATGGCCCAGGCTGGTATCAAGGTCAACGCGGTACTCGCGCTTTTCAACCTACTGCCGATCCCGCCCTTGGACGGAGGCCGCGTACTGGTGGGCGTCTTGCCCGCGCGCCTCGGCGCGAGTGTCGAGAAAATAGCACCCGCAGGCATGTTCATCGTAGTGGGCTTATCGGTATTGGGCTTGCTCGGTTGGTTGTTCCGCCCCGCGTATCGCGCCATCGGTCACCTCATCAATGTGTTGGGAATCGGTCTGTCCACATGAGCGGCCCCATACAAAATCGCCGCGTGTTGTCCGGCATGCGCCCCACGGGGCAGCTGCATTTGGGGAACTATCACGGTGCCCTGAAGAATTGGATCGAGCTTCAGTATCAATACGAATGCTATTTCTTCGTGGCGGATTGGCATGCACTGACCACCGGCTATGAAGATACTTCCAAGCTCGAGGAGTACACGTGGAGCATCGTCATCGATTGGTTGGCTGCCGGCCTCAATCCCGGGGTTGCCACACTGTTCATACAGTCGAAGGTGCCTGAGCACGCGGAGCTGCATCTGTTGCTGTCCATGATCACGCCCTTGGGCTGGTTGGAACGCGTTCCCTCGTACAAGGATCAGCAGGCGCAGCTTGCCGATCATGACTTGAGCACTTACGGTTTTCTCGGTTATCCCCTGTTGCAGAGCGCGGATATCCTCCTGTACCGCTCACAGTACGTGCCGGTCGGCGAGGACCAGGTGGCGCATGTGGAGATCACGCGCGAAGTCGCGCGTCGCTTCAATCACATCTATGGGCGGGAGCCGGAATTCGAGCAAAAGGTGGAAAAAGCCATCAAGAGCCTGGGCACGCGAAACTCCGCGATGTATCGCGCGCTGCGCAAAGAGTTTCAGGAGAAGGGCCATGCGGATGCGCTGGCGAAGGCGCGTGCCCTGGTCGAGGCGAATGCCCGTCTCACGGTCGCGGATCGCGATCGTCTATTGGGATTTCTCGAAGGCGCCGGCATCGCGATACTGCCCGAACCCGAAGCACTGTTGACCGCGACGCCCAAAGTACCGGGACTCGACGGCCGCAAGATGTCGAAGTCCTACGACAACACGATCGGCCTGCGCGAGGACACGGACTCGATCGTGAAGAAACTCAAGGCCATGCAAACCGATCCGGCCCGCGTGCGGCGCACCGATCCGGGCGATCCGGAGAAATGTCCGGTGTGGGATCTGCACAAAATCTATTCGAGTGCCGAGACTTTGGATTGGGTTCAGAAGGGCTGCCGCTCCGCGGGAATCGGTTGTTTGGAGTGCAAGGCACCGCTGATCGAAAAGGTCGTGGAAGAGGTGTCCGGCATTGCCAAGCGGGCGCAAGAGTTCGAGGAGAATCCGGACCTGGTACGCGGTATCATCGCCGAGGGGTGCGAGCGGGCGCGGACGGTGGCACGCGACACGCTGGATGCGGTCCGACAAGCTATGGCGATGAATTACCGATGAAACCTGAACTGACGTTGGTGCAAAGCGCGTCGCCTCCGCCGCCGGCCAACGTCAGCGCGCCGGCCCAGGGCGAAATGCCGTTTGCGGTCGTGGAGGGACAGCCCATTATCGAGATGCCGCGAGACTTGTACATACCGCCGCAGGCCCTCGAAGTATTTCTCGAGGCGTTTGAAGGGCCGCTCGACATGCTGCTGTATCTCATCCGGCGGCAGAACCTCGATATCCTCGACATTCCGATTGCGGAAATCACGCGCCAATACATGCGCTATATCGAGTTGATGCAGGTGCTGCAGCTCGAATTGGCGGGCGAATACCTGCTGATGGCCGCGACGCTGGCTGAAGTGAAATCGCGCATGCTGCTGCCGCGGGTCGGCACCGATGAAGCGGCGGACGAAGCGGATCCTCGTGCCGAACTGGTGCGCCGCCTGCAGGAATACGAACGCTTCAAGCGCGCAGCCGAGGGAATCGACCGCATGCCGCGGCTGGAGCGCGATACCTGGGTGGCCTCGGCCGACCTTGTCGACCGCAAGGTCGTGCGCATTGCGCCGCAAGTAACGCTGCAGGAAATGTTGACTGCCTTTCAAGATGTGCTGTCGCGCAGCGACATGTTTGCCCACCACCACGTGCAGCGCGAACCCTTGTCCGTGCGTCAGCGAATGACCGATGTCCTGTCCGCGCTGCAGTCCAACGCCTTCGTCGATTTCGTGCGCCTGTTTACCCCGGAAGAAGGCCGCCGCGGCGTGACGGTGACGTTCGTGGCGATCTTGGAACTATTGCGTGAGGGGTTGATCGAAATAGTTCAATCGGAAGCCTACGCGCCGCTGCACGTGCGCCTCGGCAATCCGGCTCGGCACCTGTCGCTGGTTGCCGACGACAACGCCGCCAACGATGATCTCGCGAGAACCTAAATGAACCATCAATACGTGAAGAATGTGGTCGAAGCAGCACTGCTCGCGGCCGGCAGGCCGCTGACCGTGGAAGAGCTGACGAGCGTTTTCGACGAGCGTGACGGATCGATCGCGGACGAGGTCAAGGGTGCGATTGCCGCGCTCGCCGAGGAGTACGAAACGCGCGGCCTGGAGTTGCTGGAAGTGGCCAGCGGCTATCGAATTCAAATCAGGGCGGCGGTCGCACCGCCCGTGGCCCGCTTGTGGCAGGAGCGGCCTGCGAAATATTCGCGCGCGCTGCTCGAGACGTTGGCCTTAATTGCCTATCGACAGCCGATCACGCGCGGCGAAATCGAGCAAATCCGCGGCGTCGCGGTCAACCCGAACATCATCAAGACCTTGCATGAGCGGAATTGGATCCGGGTCGTCGGTCATCGCGACGTGCCGGGCAAACCTGAGTTGCTCGGCACCACGCGGGAATTTCTCGATTACTTCAGTTTGAAGAAGCTCGATGATCTGCCGACCCTGGCGCAGCTGAAGGAACTCGAAGATCTGCGAGTGCAGCTGACGCTGCCGGGTGCGGACGCCGAAGTCTTGACGGAAGCTGAAGGCCCACCGGACGCCGCTGCACAGGCTGCTGAGGCTGAGCCGCCGGCCGAGGACGATGAAGAGCCGCGCGCCGACGATGAAGAGCCGCCCGCCGAAAGCGCCGCGCCGCGGACTCAAGGGCTGGTGGCAAGTGGTGCTCAAGACGACCCGACTTGATGCGACCGCGACCGCCGAAGCCAAAGCTTGAGCCCAAGGCACGGTCGGCCGCGTCGCCACAAAAGGATTCACCGCCCGGTGAGCGCGTGCAGAAGCTGCTCTCGGCTGCGGGCATTGGTTCACGCCGCGAAGTCGAACGTTGGATTCGCGAGGCTCGGCTGAAGGTCAACGGCGAAGTGCCGGCGCTGGGCGCGAAGCTCACCCCCAAGGATCGCATCACCTTGGATGGGCGGCCGGTCAGATTGCACACACCGGCCGTCAAGGAACTCCGCGTTCTTTTGTTTCATCGTTCCCCCGGTGAAAATCTTGACCTCAAGGCCGCGACCTCGCGGGCCGCCGAGCACCTGAAACTGCAGCGCTCGTCGGGCCGCTGGCTTGCGATCCAACCGATGCCGCCGGTGGACGGCGGCCTGGAAATCCTCACCGACGACGGCTCGTGGGCGCACCGCGTATCGCAAGGCGTGCACGCACTGACGATCGACTATGTGTTGAGAATGCGCGGTCCGCTAAAGGAAGAACTCGTCGAGGAATTTCGCGCTGCCACGGACTGTGAAGGCGAGGCGATGAGTATTCTGCAGGCGGACGCCAAGTATGGCGAGGGTTTCAATCACTGGCTCACCGTCACGGCGCGCGCGACGCGTTCCGCGCAAGTGCGGCATTGGTTTGCCGCTCGCGGCATCATCGTGAGCCGCTTGATGCGCGTGCGCTTCGGTCCGGTGCATTTGGGCCGCGATCTGCCGCGGGGCCACTCGCGGGCCATGCTGGCCGGCGAACGCAACGCGCTGATGAATGAGATCGACGCCGCCAAGCCGCTGCCGACGCAGGATGTCGTCGCTATGGAATAAAACTCGCATGCCGCTGGTTCCCTGCATCCGGGGCGGCAATGTCCGCCACCGCGCGGTTACCAGCGCAGCAGGCGCGGACCGAGCCACGCGCCGATGGCCGTGGGGATCAGCATCCCGAACAGATACCAAGTACCGATAAACGCCGGCGCCAGTTCGGGGCAATGCAGGGTGTAGACGAGCGCACCGACGGATCCCGCCGCGAACCCGCTCGCGGCGCCCGCCCAACGCAGCCGCGTCGGGGCCAGGCTGCGCATGACCGCCAGGAGCGCTGCCAAAAGCGGGGCCGCGAGGAGCGCGATCAGGAAGGGGCAGGCGCCGGCGGTATGCCCGAGAATCAATGCTGCTCGATCTTGCGGCGAGGCTGCCGCCAAGGTCATTAGCGCAAGAACCCACATCGCGATCACTGCGACGGCAATGCCCACGGGGGCCAGGCCGAGCCGCAACCCCGGGCGAGCCAATCTAACGACGGCAATAAACCCAAGTACGCCCAGTACCATGCAGTAGCTCTCCCGAACCCAAAACATCGGCTGGGAGGTCGCATGCCAAAGCGCGGGATTGAGCTTGAGCAGCCCGGCGGTGAGGAGGAAGGCGATCAATGCGCCGCCGGCCAGCGCCAGGAGCCAGCGCCGCGACGGCAGTCTGAGATCAACCGGCTCGGCGCCGGTCGATAGCAAGGAAACAAGATCTTCCGTCTTCATTCGATACTTCGAATCCTCTCCGCAAGAGCCTTGAGGCCACGATGCACCCCAACTTTTACAGCGGACTCCGACATACCGGTGCGTATCGCCGTGTCAGTCACCGATGCGCCCTCGATCTTGACATACAGAATCGGCAGCCGTTGACGATCCGGCAGTCCGCGCAACAGCTTCGCGACGTCATATTGCGCCTCAGCGGCGTCGTTGGCGGTCCTGGCGAATACCTGATCGTCTTCCACAAGGGGATCAGTGAGCACATCGCTTCGCGAACGACGGCGCAATAAATCCACGAGCTTGTAACGCGCGATGGCCTGCACCCAGGGCGTCAGAGGTTGTTTCGGGCCGTAGGTATGACGTTTGTTGTGAACCGCCAGCAGCAATTCCTGCAGCAGATCTTCGACCTCCTCCGGCAATCCGCCGAGCCGCCTTCGCAAATAGGATCGCAAATGCGTCGTCAGCTCGTCCAGGAAAATGCGATACGCCGCTGCGTCCCCGGCGAGACTTTGTAACATCAGGCTTCGGAGGCGCTCCTCGATCAATTGACTGAACCTTCTGGTTACCGCGCAGGAGACGGCGAATCGTCGCCAGTTATCCGATGCAACTGACCGTCACACAATTGACCGATCAGGCAGTCCGTTTATTGCAGCTCGAACCGACCTCTCTCAACAAACGTTGGTCCGTCCCGTCACCGGCCCATAAAAAAAGGCCGGTCCGGCGCTGAAAAGTACATGTGCACTTCCGCGCCGGATCGGCCAGTTCTCGCAGGGGACTAGTAGGGATTTATTCCACCGCTCGGCGGATTCGCAACCGGGCCCAGCTGCATCACCGCATTCGGATTGGCACTGTCATCGTTGAAATAGATGATCTGGTTGCCCTGATCGTTTACCGTGGCTGCAAGCCCGAACAGCGCACCGGGGGCGCCCGCATCAACTTGCACCGGCTGACCAACGAAACCACCCGGCAGCACCGGGGAAATTTCGATCAGCAAGTTGGTGGTTTTGCTGGCCGCACTTACGCCGATATCGCCGTTGCCGACCACCAGATCGCCATTCTTCAGGAGAGCCGCGCTGATCGGTGTGACGAAGGGCGCGCCGTTGGCAATGACTTTGGCCGAGGTCGCCGAGGGTCCCGAGAAAGTCGGCACAGGCGTGGGAGTCGTTGCGCTGCACTGTCCGTTGACCACGATGCCACCCTTCGGGATGCTGGACACGCCCGCGATGGCGATCACGCTGGCCGAACTCGAGTCCACGACGTATAGAGTATCGATTGAGGCATCGTAGGTGAGCCCCGCGGGCCCGAAGATGGACCCCGGCGAGCCGCCGCTGCACAAGCCGGTGAGAATTTCCGTGAACGATGTCTGCGCATTGGTGGCGTCCAAGCTGATGCGATCGATGGTGCCGCCGATTGCAACGACGCCGCCATTCGCGGGAGCGTTCGACACATACAGGGCCGCGGGCTGCGTGCCTTTTGCGGCCACAAACGCCTCGCCCCAAGGTTGAGTGAAGGTATCCGCAGTGAAGGGCGCGCCGACGGTGCCGGCCGCGCTGACCAGCGGATTCTTATTCGACATCCAGCCGGCCGCCGAGATGCTGTCGTCCGGCAGCATGGTCAGGGCATTGCAGCCCGCCAGGTCCGCACCTTGAGCGATGCGATACGGCGCCGCAGGCGTCGCTCCGGGATGGAGACCAATTATGGTTGTTCCCAATCCTTCAGTATTAGGGGTGGGAAGACCGGCCGGGCCGTTATTGAAGTTGCACACCACGAGATCGCCCTTGGTGATCGGCCCGACCGTCGCCGGCGCGATGGTGAGGCCATAGGGATTGGCGTCGCCGTTCATCGGATCGACTGTGGAACCAACAGTCATGGCCGTTACGGTCGGCGCCAGCGCGGCGAGCAGGTTGGGCGTGACCGTCACGCTGACGGATCCAGACATGGTGCCGCCGGCGCCGGTGCAACTCAGCGTATAGGTGTAGCTTCCGGCAGCAGTCGGTACGACGGTCACCGTGCCGCTGGTCATTTGCGTACCGGTAAATGCACCGGCGGCGGCGCTCGAGACTGACGCGGTGCACGAAGTGCTATAGGCCGATGTCCATGCCACGGTCATGGCCTGACCGAAATTGATGGTGGCAGCCGCTGCGGGCTGCGAGAAGTTTACAGTGGGAGCGAGCGTCATTGAACCGTAACCGCCGCCACCGCCCCCGCCACATGCCGCGAGCATGCTGACGAGCAGTCCGGATGAAACTTGACCCCATGTTGAAACGCGCATCTTCATGCAAGACCTCTTTAGAGTGGGCAATTTGGATAGTGAGTACTTCAAACTTCAAAAATTGTTACGCGATCGTTGGACACGCGCGCCGTTTTTGGGGGCGCGTCCACCGAATGGACGTGTACAGAAATCGCGGACTGCGATTGCTCTTGTTACAAGAGACTCGGGCGTGCGCGTTTTATTCCGTCAGATCGGAACGATCTCGCAATGAATAGCGCGGCGCCCGGTGCAGACGTGCACAGCGCGGTCGTCGGGGGAATGCGGTGGATACCGCGAGTAATTGAAGTTACGGCGCAGCTTTCGAGGTCTCCAGCAACTGCGCCAAATACTGCTGCCAAACGGCCGCCCAGGTGTGGGTGCCGTGACCATGAGTTTGATCCGAGGCCGGCAGCAGCACGAAACGCCCAGCCTTGATGCGTTTTATTTCCCGCTCCGCGATGCCCAGCTCCGGCGGGTTGATGAAATCATCGCCCGAGTTGATTTGCAGCAGCGGCGCTCTGATCTTTTCCAGCCCCGCCGACGGATCGTAGTCACGCGAGGCGTTGAGCTGGTACAGAAAATCGTTGGCGTCCAGATCTTCCAATTGGCGCTGAATGTATTTTTGAACGAATTCATCGGCGGCCTCCCTGGTGGGGAGGCTGATTTGCATTTGAATCGGCGCGCTGCCGGCGATCAACAGCAGGCTGGCCGCCGTGCGCATGGCAGCGATGGGTTGGGTCACATAGTCGCCCTTCAGCCATTGCGGGTCACTGCGAATCGCATCCATGGCCAGATCGCGCCATACCCGATTGCGCCCGGCAATCTGCACCGGCAGGCAGGCGAGGGGCATCAAGGCGTCCATGAAATCCGGATAGGTCTCGGCCCACATGAACGTGTGCATGCATCCCATGGAAGTGCCCATGACCAGCCGCAGGTGGTTCACCTCGAGACCCTTGGTGACCAGGGCATACTGCGCGGCCACCATGTCCTGATAGGAATACTGCGGAAAGTGCGCACGCAAGGCGTCGCTCGGCTTGCTGGATTTCCCGTGACCGATGCCGTCGGGGAGAATGATGAAATATTTTTCCGCATCAAGCAGCTGTCCCTTGCCGAACAGAACGCCGGAGAATCTTTCGTTGATCAGGCTGCGGCCGGAACCCCCGGTTCCGTGCATGATCAGCACCGCATTGGTGACGCGCCCTTGTGCATCTTTCTTCGGCTTGCCGAGAAACGTGTAGTGCATGCGCAGTTCGGGCAGGGTTTCTCCCGATGCAAAGTGGAAGTCATGAATGACGTAGTCGGCCTCGAGCGGCCGTACGTCCACCACGGCGGCGTTGCCGGCCGCAGCAAGCCCGGCGCAGAGCAACAGCGTCAGGGCGGCAGAATAGAGTTGCCTTGTTTGCATTCTAAAGAGTCCTCGAATGTTATTGGGCGTCAATGAACCGACCATCAATACCGCGACCGCGCGCGCTCAGCAAGTATAAAAAGGCACCGCTGACCGATTCCGCGGTGGGTACTGTGTTCGGATCCTCGGCCGGATAGGCCGCTGCCCGCATGGCAGTACGCATCCGGCCAGGGTTTACGCTGTTCACGCGGATGTTCGCCTCACCCTCCAATTCCTCCGACAGCATGCTGCGAACCGACTCCAATCCCGTCTTGGACACCGCGTAAGCGCCCCAGAAGGGCCGCGATTGCTTCACCACGCCGCTGCTCACGAAGATGATCGAGGCGTCCTCGGACTTGCGCAGGTTCGGCAGCAAGACTTGCGTGAGGATGAAGGGGGCGGTCAGATTCACGTGCAAAACCTTGCACCAGGTCGGCACATCATATTGCTCGAGAGGCGTGCGATCGCCCAGCAAACCCGCGGCGTGGACCAGGCCGTCCAGTTTGCCGAATTCCTCGCCGATGACGCGCGCCAGCGCGTCGTAATCCACCGCCGTCGCGATCGCCAAATCCAACACCGCGATCGCGGGCTGCGGCGCGCCCATGGCCTCGATTTCATCGTACACGCGATCGAGCTTGGCGCCGTTGCGTCCCGATAGGATCACACTGGCGCCGGCGCGCGCACATTCAATGGCCAGCGCCCGCCCGAGTCCGCTGCCCGCTCCGGTAATCAGAATTGCGCGTCCCTTTAACAAATCGCGGTCTGGGATGAAGTCACTGGGAATCATGGGGTCCTTTCATGTCTATGGGCGGCGCGCCGCGCCGTTGACCAGGCCAGCAGCATATCCCGCATGCCGGGCGACTCAAGCGTCGGCGCACCTTTGTTCAATTGCTTCAGTCCCAGTGCCGCCAGCACCAACAGGTGCCGCTGTTCGGAGCGGTGCGCAATTGGCAGCGCTTGCGCCGCGATCTTGTAGTTTTGCGCCGCGCGCTCTCGAAGCCGTTGCAGATAGCCGGCGAGCTCCGCCGGCGGATGATCGGCGCACAGGCCTGCATTATCGATGCCCGCGGCCAGCAGTTCGTCCACCGCAAACGGCACGCGTCCGAAGCGCACCTCGCGCGCGTAGTCGCGTATCGACCGCGATAGATAGTCAGCCACCGCCAATGAGCTGGTGCACTCTGCCAAGCTCGTCTCATCGAGGTCGCCCGTGGCGAGGCGGGATGCTATCGACAACGGGTAGGCACGCAGGGCGCAGGCATGTGGCACGAGATCTGTGGTGCGTTCCAGGGGCGCGCCGTCGGTTTCAGTGACTGCCGCATCGATCGACAGCGCCAGGGGGGTGAAATTGACGTCGCCGGCACGCGGCAGTGAGGCGAGATAGACCCCAATGGGGTGCACCGGGGCTCCGGCGGCGAGACGGCGAATCTCTTCCTGCCACCATTCCAGCTTGATGCGGGCCGCGCTGTGTTCCGTCGCAGGATCCATCAGCGCATTCCACTCGGCCAGCAACGCATAGATCCCGAGAAGCGGCGCGCGCGCCGCCGAGGCTGCGAACAGCCAGCTCCAGTAACGCGCTGATCCCATGGGGATGGCCCGCGCGCGATAAGTCGCATCAAGTTCTTTCAGGGCCTGGCTCATCGGCGGAATCTCGCTCCGCGACGCCGTTGTCAGTGACGCTGTTGTCGGAGACACTGTTGTCGGAGACACTGTTGTCCGCGGCGTTGCCGGCGTCATTGTCTTCGTCGGCGTAGTCCAGCGCACCGTTGTCCTGTACCGCATCGATGCGCGGCGTGCGCGTGAGACTCGACACCGGTTCGATGGGTTCGATCTCGCGATTCACCCGCAGACCCAGTCCCTCGAAGCGGCGCGCGGCCGGCAACACCTGTTGTTCCAGGGAGCCCACCGCACGATTGAACGACTCGACGCTGCCGCCGAGAGATTTTCCCAATTTGCCCAGATGCTCGCCGAAAACCGCCAGCCGCTTGTAGATCTCTTCACCCAGTTGCCGCACCTCGGCGGCATTCTCTGCGAGCACCGTTTGTTTCCAGCCGTACGAGACCGCCTTCAAGAGCGCAACCAAGCTGGTGGGGGTGGCGAGCATGACGTTTTGGCGCATCGAATCGTCGATCAGACCCGGGTTTTCCTGCAGCGCCGCCGACAGGAATTGATCGCCCGGCAGGAACAGGACGACGAAATCCGGACTGCGCTCGAATTGCGACCAATATTGTTTCGAGGACAGCTCGCGAACCCGCGCGCCGACGATCTGCGCGTGGCGGCGCAATTGCGCGCTGCGCTCCGCATCGTCTTGAGCCTCCACCGCTGCGAGATAGGCGTCCAGCGGAGTCTTGACGTCCACGACGATGTCGCGCTGTTCAGGCATGTGTACGATCATGTCGGGCCGTATCGACCCGGTGTCGGTCTTGACATGCTTCTGCTCGGTGAAGTCCACATGCATGGTCATGCCGGACAGCTCGACCAAGCGGCGCAGCGTTATCTCGCCCCATTGCCCGCGCACATCCGGGCGGCGCAGCGCGCTCACGAGATTGCGCGTTTCCCGCGACAGCAGGTTCTGGCCGCTCGCCAATACCTCCATTTGCACCTTGATGGTTGCAAAGGAATCGATGCGGTCGCGTTCGATCGCCTGTATCTGCGCCTCGGTCTTGGCCAACGCTTCGCGAATGGGTTTGACCAACGACTCGATGGCCGACTCGCGCTCCTTCAATACCTGGGAGGCATCCAATTGCTGCCGCGCCAGCCGTTCGCGCGCGAGCTGCAGGAACACCTCGCTGTTGCTCTGCAGACTCTCACGCGCGAGTTCTCCAAATACGCCCTGCAGCTGGTCGCGCGCGCGCACCAAGGTTTGTTCGCGTTCCGCGCTCAACATTTCCTCGGTCTTGAGCCGCGCGCGCAACAATTCCGCTTCGATGCGCAGCGCCTGTTCGCGGCGCGCCCGCCACAAAAGTGCGGCCAGCCCGCCGAGCACGATGCCGACGATCAGCGCCGCCCACATCCGGATGTCGCTCATAGGCGGCCGCCGGCTTGCAGCGCCATGTCAACCCGGACGTCTGAAGTGCGCAAGGTAATTGATGTCCGTGTTCGGCGAGAGCCGAAATGCGCGCGTCAATGGATTGTAGGTGATCCCGGTCAGATCGATGAGCTCCAGTCCCGCCGCACGACCCCACCGGGCAAGTTCCGAAGGACGGATGAATTTCAAGTATTCATGGGTGCCTCGCGGCAACATGCGCGAAATGTATTCCGCGCCGACGATGGCGACCGCAAAGGCCATCGGCTTTCGGTTCAATGTGGAGACGATGACATTGCCGTCCGGTTTCACCAGGGTCGCGAGGGCCGACAACGTTGCGGCCGGATCCGGAACATGTTCGAGCATTTCCATGCAGGTGACCAAATCGAATGAGCTCGGGTGTGCGGCCGCCAACTCTTCGGCGGCGATGGCCTTGTATTCGACCGCCACCTTGGCTTCGAGCGCGTGCAGTTCCGCCACATCGAGCACAGCCTGCGACAGGTCGATTCCCAGTACGCGCGCACCACTGCGCGCCATCGCTTCGCTCAAAATCCCTCCGCCGCAGCCGACATCGATTACTCGCGCGTCACCCAAATCTGCCGCCGATTCGATGTAGCGCATCCGCAGCGGATTGAGTTCGTGCAGCGCTTTTGATGGACCGGCAGGATCCCACCAACTCTGTGCCAGTGAGGCGAACTTCGCGAGTTCCGCGGGATCTACATTTCGACTCGACGCATCCATGGTTCAACCTCTCGCATTCAGCCGCATGGGCCACGCCGCCGATCGTGCCGCGACCTCCGGCCAATCGAGGCGGGTCAATTCGCCGCCCGAGAGCAGCTGCCGGCCCGCGACCCAGACGTCGCTTACGATGTCACGGGCGCCGCCGAAAACCAATTGTGCGAGCGGATCGCCCAAGGGTTGAGTGGCCGGACCCGACAAATCGACGCAGCACAGGTCCGCCCATCTCCCGACCTCCAGAGTCCCCACCTCGCTCTCGAGCCCCAAGGCCGCGGCGCCGCCGCGGGTGGCGGCGTGCAGTCCATCCCAGGCGTTCGTCAGCAGCGCGACTATTTTCATGTCTCCCCAAACGTCCTGGCTCAAGGCAGCGCCGCCGCTGCCGAGTCCAAGCCGAACTCCCGCCGCAGCAAGCGCGGCGATTGGCGGCAAGCTGCCGCCGGAATTCAAGTCCCACTGAGGGCACAGCGTGATCGAGATGCCGGTGCGTTGCATCAGGCTCATATCCGCCGCCGTCAAGTGCACCATGTGCAGCGCATTGAGCGCCGGCGTCAGCAGACCCAAATTCCATAGGCGCTCGATGGGCCGCATCCCGTGCCTCTCCTGGCAGGCCGTGATCTCATGCAACGACTGATGTAGATCGATCAGGATGCCGGCGTCGAGTTCATCCGCCAGCGTGACCAGCCGCGCGAAGGTCTCGTCGCTCAAAGCATTCGGCGCGCCCGGCGCGAAAACGGTCGACACCAGCGGATCGCCCTTGTACTTGTCGCGCAAGCCCAGGGAGCGCGTCAATGAATGCGCCGCGTTATTCGCCCATGGTGTCGGGACCTCGGTCACCGGCATGCCGACGACCACGCGCATACCTTGCTCATTCGCCGTGCGCAGAGTTTCTTCCGGGAAATAAGAGCGATCGCAGAAACAGCTGATCCCGGATTTCAGCATTTCGGCGATGGCCGCCAAGGTGCTGTCGCGCGCGAAATCAGCGTTGAAAATGCGATCGACTGCGGGGGTCCGGTGCTTTGCGCCGCGAAACAGCAGCGAGGCGGCGTCGGTTTGCGCATTGACCATGCCCGGCATCAGCAGGTGCGAATTTCGCTGCAGCACCGCGGTTGCGGAATAGCGCAGCGCCGCCGTGGAACTCGGCAAAATGTCGAGGATTCGACCATCGCGAACCACCAGTGAATGATCCTCGAGGAGCGCATTTCGCGCGGTCATGCAGGCGATCCAGCGGACCTCGATACGTAAATCAGCGGCAACAAAGGACATGCAGGAAGTATATCGGCAAAACCCGCGCAGTAGGCTTAAGAACCAGGGGGATATGTGCTAGAATTCCGTCATGTTTCAGACCTGTCTTGCTCCCTTTAAACCCCCTCAATAGAAGCCGATAAAGCTCACCGGACTCTCGCAAATGGCCGAGATCGCACGCGAAATATTGCCCGTAAATCTCGAAGACGAGATGCGCAAATCCTATCTCGATTACGCGATGAGCGTCATCGTGGGACGCGCCTTGCCTGATGTCCGCGACGGCTTGAAGCCGGTGCACCGGCGCGTGCTGTATGCCATGCGCGAACTGAGCAATGACTGGAACAAGGCGTATAAAAAGTCCGCGCGGGTCGTTGGCGATGTCATCGGCAAATACCACCCGCACGGCGATGCATCGGTGTACGACGCGATCGTGCGCATGGCACAAGAATTCTCGATGCGCTATCTGCTGGTCGACGGGCAGGGGAATTTCGGGTCGGTGGATGGCGATCCGCCGGCGGCCATGCGCTACACCGAAGTGCGCATGTCCCGCTTGGCCGGAGAACTGCTGGCGGATATCGACAAGGAAACGGTCGATTTCAATCCGAATTACGATGAGTCCGAGCACGAGCCCGCGGTACTGCCCGCGCGCATTCCGAACCTGTTGATCAACGGCTCTTCGGGAATTGCGGTGGGCATGGCCACCAATATCCCGCCGCACAACCTGACCGAGATCATCACCGCGTGCATCGCGCTCATCGAAAACCCGGAAATCACCCTCGGCCAGTTGATGCAGATCGTCCCGGGCCCGGATTTTCCGACTGCCGGATTCATCAACGGCGCCCAGGAAATCGTCCTGGCCTATAAAACGGGGCGCGGCCGCCTACACCTGCGGGCGCGCACTCATTTCGAGGACGTCGGCAAGGGCGAGCGCCAGGCGATCATCATCACCGAGCTGCCTTACCAGGTGAACAAAGCGCGCTTGATCGAGCGCATTGCCGACTTGGTGCGCGACAAGCTCATCGAAGGCATTGCCTCCGACGGCCTGAGGGACGAGTCCGACAAGGACGGCATGCGCGTCGTGATCGAATTGAAGCGCGGCGAAGTGCCCGAGATTCTGCTCAACAATTTGTACGCGCAGACCCCCATGGAGCAGGTGTTCGGCATCAACATGGTGGCGCTGGTCGATGGCCAACCGCGGCTGCTCAGCCTCAAGGAGATGCTGGATGCCTTCCTGCGGCATCGGCGGGAAGTCGTTACGCGGCGCACGGTGTTCGAGCTGCGCAAGGCGCGCGAGCGTGGGCACATCTTGGAGGGTTTGGCGATTGCGCTCGCCAATATCGATGAGATCATCGCGGCCATCAAGGCTTCGCCGTCGCCCGCCGAGGCCAAGATTGCCTTGACGTCGCGGACCTGGGCCTCCGGCGCGGTGCCCGACATGCTGCTGCGCGCGGGCGCCATCAGCACCCGGCCCGACGGTGAAATCGCCGCATTGGGCATTGTCGAGGGCGGCTATCGGCTGACCGAAACGCAGGCACAGGCGATTCTGGAGATGCGCCTGAACCGTCTCACGGGACTCGAGCAGGACAAGATCATTGCCGAGTTCCAAGAGCTGCTGGAGCAGATCCGCGATCTTTCCGACATTCTTGCGCGTCCCGAGCGGCTGCTGCAGGTCATACGGATGGAGCTGGAGTACATCCGTGACACTTTCGGTGACAAGCGCCGCACGGAAATCCTCGTCAACCACGAGGATCTCACCACCGAAGATCTGATTTCGCCCGAAGATGTCGTGGTCACGCTGTCGCATGGCGGTTACGCCAAGGCGCAACCGATCTCGGATTATCAGGCGCAGCGCCGCGGCGGCCGCGGCAAGGCTGCCACCAGCGTCAAGGACGAAGATTTCGTCGACAAGCTGTTCGTGGCCAACACCCACGATACGCTGCTGTGCTTTTCGGATCGCGGCAAATTGTACTGGCTCAAGGTCTATCAGCTGCCGCAGGCCAGCCGCGGATCGCGCGGCAAGCCGATCGTCAATCTGTTGCCGCTTCAAGAAGGCGAGCGCATCAGCGCGATGCTGTCGATCAAGGAATTCGAGGAAGGAAAATTCGTCTTCATGGCCACGAGCTTCGGGACGGTCAAAAAGACTTCCCTGGCATTGTTCTCGCGGCCGCGTGCGAGCGGCATCATCGCCGTGGCGCTGGATCCGGGCGACAAACTGGTGGGAGTCGCGATTACCGACGGCACCAAGGACATTTTGTTGTTCACCACCGCCGGCAAGGCGATTCGATTCCTCGAGGGAGAGGTGCGCGCGATGGGCCGGGAGGCTGCCGGCGTGCGCGGCGTCAAACTCTCCGAAGACCAACGGGTCAATGCATTGATCGTCGCGCAGGACGGCTTCATTCTCACGGCATCGCAGAATGGCTTCGGCAAACTGACCCCGCTCGAGGAATTCCCAAAACACGGCCGCGGCGGCCAGGGCGTCATCGCGCTGCAAATCACCGATCGCAACGGCATCATGGTCGGCGCGCTGCAAGTCAGCCTCGACGATGAAATCATGTTGATGAGCCAAAATGGCGTGCTGGTGCGTACGCCGGTCAAGGACATTTCCATCGTCGGCCGCAATACTCAAGGCGTGCGTTTGATCCGGCTCGAGGACGGCGATCAGCTCTCAGGTCTCGAGCGCATCGAGGGCCTGGCAGGGGAAGGCGACGATGCGGAGTCCGGTCCGGCCGACCCCGAGCCTGGCGACCCCGAGCCCGCGGACCCCACGGTCGACGACGCTTAGGGAACTGCGCCGTGCGCGTCTTCAATTTCTCGCCGGGGCCTGCGGTGTTGCCGCTCGAGGTTCTGGAAAAAGCGCGCGACGAATTGCTCGATTGGCAAGGCAGCGGCATGTCGGTCATGGAGATCAGCCATCGCAGCAAGGCTTTCGTCGAAGTGGCAACGGCGGCGGAGTCCGATTTGCGCGAGCTGATGTCGATACCTGTCAATTACAAGGTGCTGTTCATGCAGGGCGGCGCGTCGGCGCAGTTTTCCTTGGTGCCGCTGAATCTTTCGACACCGCAAGCCACCGCCGACTACATCAATACCGGGCATTGGTCGCAAAGGGGCATCACGGAAGCGCGCCGGTATTGCCAGGTTCACGTCGCCGGCGATGCCGGCGGCAGCTACAGCCGCGTACCGCCGCAGCAAGAGCTGCGCTTCAGCGGCCGGCCTCGCTACGTACACTACACGCCGAACGAAACCATCAGCGGAGTCGAGTTTGGGTACATCCCCGATACGGGCGGCGTGCCGCTGGTGGCGGACATGTCATCCAGCATTCTGTCGCGCACCATCGATGTGTCAAAATTCGGGCTGATTTATGCGGGCGCGCAAAAAAACATCGGGCCCTCCGGACTGACGGTCGTCATTGTGCGCGATGATCTCATAGGACATGCGCGCGCCGATACACCTCACGTGTTTGACTACAAGGCGATCGCGGACAACCAATCCATGCTGAACACCCCACCGACATTTGCCTGGTACATGGCTGGACTGGTATTCAAGTGGTTGAAGGACGCGGGCGGCGTGCAGGGGATCGGCGAGCGCAATCGGCTCAAGGCTGCGATGCTGTATGGCGCCATCGACGCCTCGAGTCTTTACAAGAATTCGGTGCCGAAGGATTCGCGTTCGAGGATGAATGTCACCTTCACCTTGAGCAACCCGGACCTGGACCCGGTGTTCCTGGCCGCCGCGGCGGCAGCCGGGCTGCAGGGTCTCAAGGGTCACCGTGTCCTGGGAGGCATGCGCGCCAGCATGTACAACGCCATGCCGATTGAGGGTGTCGAGAAATTGACGGCGTTCATGCGCGATTTCGAGGACCGTCACTCATGAAGCGCGTCAGGCCCAGGAAAAAATCTACGCCCAAGCCGCGCGCGAGGGCCACGGTGAACGTGCGCCGGGCGGCGGCGCGCGCTGCGAAGGGCGGCGCCGATGAACGGCGAGCCGCGCCGGGAGCAACTCCCGCGGGCGCCGGCCTTGGAAATATTCGCGACAGCATCGATGCCATCGACGCGCGCATTCATGGCCTGCTCAACGAACGCGCGCGATTCGCGCAATTGGTCGGCATCTCCAAATCCGCATCCGGCAGGGCGGTCGACTACTATCGGCCCGAACGCGAGGCGGAAGTGCTGCGAATGGCGCTCAAGCGCAACCAGGGTCCGCTGCGCGACGAAGAAATCGCGCGTCTGTTTCGCGAAATCATGTCGGCATGTCTCGCTCAGCAGGAGCCTCTCAAGGTGGCTTTCTTGGGTCCGGAAGGGACTTTTACGCAAGCCGCCGTGCTCAAGCACTTTGGCTCCTCGGTCCGAGCCCTGCCGTTGGCGGCGATCGATGAGATTTTCCACGAAGTTGAAGCCGGTGTGGCGGATTTCGGCGTGGTGCCCATCGAAAATTCCAGCGAGGGCACGGTCAATCACACGCTCGACATGTTCTTGTCCTCGGGTCTCAAGATCTGCGGTGAAGTGGAACTGCGCATCAGCCACTATCTGATGGGGAAGATGAGCGGCTTCGAGGCTATCAAACGCGTCTGCGCCCATCCTCAGGCTCTGGCACAGTGCCGCGCCTGGTTGGACGAGCAACTTCCCGAGGTAGAGCGCGTGGGCGTATCGAGCAACGCCGAGGGTGCGCGGCGCGCCCGCGATGAGCGCGGCACCGCGGCAATCGCCGGCCGTACGGCCGCGGAGATTTATTCGCTGAATCTGCTGGCCAACGAGATCGAGGATCGGCCGGATAACACCACGCGCTTCCTGGTCGTGGGCCGCAAGCTGTTCAGCGCGAGCGGTGCCGATCGCACGACGTTGTTGGTATCGACCAGCGCCACCGACGATTCAGGGGCGCTGTTTCAGCTGCTCGAGCCCCTCGCCCAGCATCGGGTCAACATGACGCGGATCGAATCGCGCCCGTCTCGCAGACGCAAATGGGACTACGTATTCTTCATCGATATCGAAGGACATGTGAGTGACCCGCCGGTGGCGAAGGCCCTGGCCGCGCTGGAATCGCGCGCTTCGTTGTTCAAGGTATTGGGCTCGTATCCGCGGGCCGTGCTCTGATGCAGATGTTCGAGGCGCATCCGGCGATGCGCGTCTTTGGCACCATGACGGTGCCCGGCGACAAATCCATTTCACACCGTGCGCTGATGCTGTCCGGGATTGCCGAGGGTGTCAGCGAGGTCACCGGGTTTCTGGCCGGCGAGGACTGCCTGGCCACTTTAAGCGCGATGCGTGCTCTCGGCGTGCGCATCGAGCAGCCGAGCGCCACGCACGTGTTGATTCATGGTGTCGGTCTGCACGGTCTGCAGGCCGCGGGCAGGCCCCTCGACATGGGAAACGCCGGCACCGCCATACGCTTGTTCACCGGCTTGCTGTCGGCGCAGAAATTTGACTCGCAACTGATCGGGGATGCATCGCTGATGAAGCGGCCCATGGAGCGTGTGGCCAAGCCTTTGCGCGAAATGGGCGCTGATGTGCGCACCCATGACGGCACGCCGCCCGTCGATATCGGCGGCGCGCAGCGTTTGCATGGAATCGATTACCGCATGCCGATCGCCAGTGCCCAGGTGAAATCCGCGATTCTTCTGGCGGCGCTTTATGCCGGCGGGCCCACCACGATAACCTCGCCGGGCGCGAGCCGCGACCACACTGAGCGCATGCTCACGAGCTGCGGCGTGCGCATCAGCAGCGCGGGCTTGAGCACGACGCTGCAGCCTCCGCAGCAGTTGCGCAAACAGAATTTGAGCGTGCCCGGTGATTTCTCATCCGCCGCCTTCTTCATCGTCGCTGGACTACTGGCCGCCCCCGAGGAGGGCTTGCTGATCCAAAATGTGGGACTGAATCCAACCCGGACCGGGTTGCTGGATATTTTGCGCAACATGGGGGGCAGAATCGATATCTTGAACGCACGCGAGAATGGGGCGGAGCCGGTGGCCGATTTGCTCATCCGGGCCTCGTCGCTTCAGGGCGTTCGCGTCCAGCGGGATTTGGTTTCCCTGGCCATCGATGAGCTGCCGGTCTTGTTCGTCGCCGCAGCCTGTGCGCGAGGCGAGACTTGGGTAACCGGTGCCGAAGAGCTGCGGGTGAAGGAGAGTGACCGGATTGCCGCCATGAGCGCAGGCTTGACGGCGCTTGGCGTGGCGCACAGCCCTTTGGCCGATGGCATGAGGATCGAGGGCCGAAGTGAGGGTCAGGCATTTGCGGCGGGGGAGGTCGATAGTTTCGGCGACCACCGCATCGCCATGTCATTCGCCATTGCCAGCCTGCGTGCCGCCGGGCCGATTACGATTCGAGATGTCGCCAATGTAGCCACCTCCTTTCCGGGCTTCGTGGCGCTGGCCCAATCGGTCGGGCTCAAGATAAGTCAGGGTGCCGTTTAGGGGCTTCGATGCAGGATATCCCTGTCATTACCATCGACGGTCCTTCCGGGTCCGGCAAGGGCACGGTCAGCCGGGCGGTTGCCAAGGCATTGGGGTGGTCGCTGCTCGACAGCGGTGCGTTATACCGCCTGGTCGCCCTAGGCGGCCGCCGGGCCGGCATCAGCCTGGATGACGGCGCGGCGTTGGGGCAGCTGGCGGGTCGAATCGGCATCCAGTTCGGCTCCGATTCGGCCGGAAATGAAGTGGTGTGGCTGGACGGCCAGGACGTCACCCGGGCCATTCGGACCGAGGAGGCGGGCAGTGACGCCTCCAAGGTCGCCGCCCTACCTATGGTCCGCGCCGCGCTCTTGGACCGCCAGCGGCGCTTTGCAGTGCCGCCAGGTTTGGTGGCCGACGGCCGGGACATGGGTACCGTGGTATTCCCCCACGCAAGGCCTAAGATTTTTCTCACCGCAAGCCCCGCTGAGAGGGCCCTGAGACGCTATAAGCAGTTGAAAGAAAAGGGGGTTGCTGCTAACCTTGCCGCCCTTTCGCTGGAGATAGCGGAGCGAGATCGGCGCGATTCCACGCGCACCGCTTCGCCTCTTGTCGCGAGCGCCGACGCCACCATGTTGGATACAACGGGTATGTCTGTCGATGGCGTGATCGGGCGCGTGTTGGAGATCGCCCGCGATTTTGTTTAGGTTGCGGCTTTCATTGGATCGATCGCCGTTTTTTAGGGTAACCCCTTTGGGCACGCAGGACCTGTGCCAGGGATTTAGTAAGAGAGAACATGACAGAAAGTTTTGCGGAACTGTTCGAACAAAGTATTGCGAGCCAGCGCATCCGTCCTGGCACCATCCTCAATGGATTGATCGTCGAAGTCGGCCAGGATTATGTGATCGTAAATGTCGGATTGAAATCCGAAGCGGTTATTCCATCCGATCAATTCAAGAATGAAAAAGGTGAAATCGAGGTCTCCGTCGGCGAAACCGTCGAGGTCGCCTTGGACAGCGTCGAGGACGGCTCGGGAGAGACCCGGCTTTCGCGCGAGAAGGCAAAGCGCGCGCGGACCTGGACTCGGCTGGAGACCGCCTTTGAGAAGCAAGAGGTTGTCATCGGCATCATTACCGGCCGGGTCAAAGGCGGCTTCACCGTCGAGATCGACAATGTGCGGGCCTTCCTGCCGGGCTCCTTGGTGGACGTGCGCCCGGTTCGCGATCCGTCTTACCTGGAAAACAAACCACTCGAATTCAAGGTCATCAAGCTCGATCAGAAGCGCAACAACGTGGTGGTCTCGCGCCGCGCGGTCGTCGAGCAGGAATACAGCGCCGAGCGTTCTGCGCTGCTGGATAATTTGCAGGAGGGCGCGGCGGTCAAGGGCGTGGTCAAGAATCTCACCGACTACGGCGCGTTCGTCGATCTGGGCGGCATCGATGGCCTGCTCCACATCACCGACATGGCGTGGAAGCGCGTCAAGCATCCATCCGAGGTCGTGAAGGTCGGCGAGGAGATCGATGTACGGATTTTGAAGTTCGACCGCGAGCGCCAGCGAGTGTCGTTGGGGCTGAAGCAGCTTGGCGCCGATCCTTGGCAGAACATTGCGCGTCGCTATCCCGCCAACACGCGCCTGTTCGGCAAGGTCACGAACATCGCGGACTATGGCTGTTTCGTCGAAATCGAAGAGGGCGTCGAGGGCTTGGTGCACGTCTCGGAAATGGACTGGACCAACAAGAACGTCAACCCGGCCAAGGTCGTGCACGTCGGCCAGGAAGTCGAAGTGATGGTGCTCGATATCGACGAGGAGCGCCGCCGCATCAGCCTGGGTGTGAAGCAATGCAAGGCCAATCCCTGGAAGGAATTTGCCGACAACTACAACCGCGGCGACAAGGTCAGCGGCCAGATCAAGTCGATCACCGATTTCGGCATTTTCATCGGTTTGGCCGGCGGTATCGACGGTTTGGTGCACTTATCGGATATCTCGTGGGACATGCCGGGCGAAGAGGCCGTGCGCAGCTATCAAAAGGCGCAGCAGGTCGATGCCATGGTGCTGTCGATCGATCCTGAACGTGAGCGCATCAGCCTGGGTATCAAACAGCTCGCCAAAGATCCATTCTCGGCCTACATCGCCGAGCATCCCAAAAACAGCGTCGTCAAAGGCGTGGTGCGCGAAGTGGATGCGAAGGGCGCCATCATCGATCTTGGCAACGGAGTGGATGGCCAGCTGCGTGCTTCCGACATTTCCCGTGACCGCGTCGAAGACGCCCGCCTGGTGCTTAAAGTGGGCGACGAAGTCGAGGCCAGATTTACCGGTGTGGATCGCAAGGGACGCAGTATTTCGCTGTCGATCAAGGCGAAGGACATCCACGAGGAGCAGGAGGCCATGCAGAATTATCGGACTGATTCACCCACCGGGACGAGTCTGGGCGATCTTCTGAAAGAGCAAATCTCCGGTCAGGATTGATGAGGACCCCGGGCGGCCGGTGCGGATTCGCCGCGGCCGCCCTCTTAAAGCATGTCTACTGATGCGCACGGATCGATAATGACGAAATCGGAACTCATTGAGATCATATCGGCGAAGCAGAAGCATTTGCCGGCGAAGGATGTCGAGCTGGCCGTGAAACAGCTTCTGGAAATCATGAGCGACGCGTTGGCGACGGGCGAGCGCATCGAGATACGCGGCTTCGGGAGCTTCTCGTTGCATTTTCGGCCGCCACGGCAGGGACGCAATCCGAAGACCGGCGAGGCGGTCGCGCTTGCCGGCAAGCATGTGCCGCACTTCAAGCCGGGCAAAGACCTGCGCGAACGCGTGAACGACGGCGCGGATCAGCCGATCCGCGACTAGCGCGGAAGCTGCGCCGGCCACGGGCACGTGTCCGATTTACCTCTGCTGACGTGGGCTTTGGTGCTTGCCGCGCTGGTGCTGGGCATTCTTGCCGGCCACTTCGGCTGGGGCAAGCGCTGGCCCGGATCCTTGGGCAAACTGCATCCTGACTATCTGACGGGACTTGACTACCTGGTGAGCGAGCAGCCCGACCGCGCGCTCGATATGTTCTTGAAGCTGATGGACGCAAATGCGGAAACCATCGAAACGCATTTCGCGTTGGGCTCGCTGTATCGCCGTCGCGGCGAGGTCGAGCGCGCCATCCGCATTCATCAAAATCTGCTGGCGCGCAAGGAGTTGGCCCCGGAGCACCGCGAACAGGCATTGCTGGCGTTGGCGCAGGACTACCTGCGGGCAGGGGTGCTCGATCGGGCGGAGGGCATGTTCCAGCAAGTCAGCGAAGTACCGCGGCTGCGTGTCAGCGCCCTCGATTCGCTGCGCGGAGTCTATGAGCGACAGCATGACTGGCAGCAGGCGCTGGGTGTCTATCGGCAACTGGCGCTCATCAAGGCGGCGCCGGCGCGCAGCGTCGCCGCACACTATCTCTGCGAACTGGCGACCGTGGCGATCGAGCGCGGCGACATTGTCGGCGCACACTCTCTGCTCGACCAGGCGCGAGCTGAAGCGTTGCCGTTTCCTCGCGCAGCACTCTTGGGTGCGCAGATCGCGGAGCGAGAAGCGCAACACGTACTCGCCGTAAAACTTCTCAGGCAGGCCCTCACCGAGTCGCCGACGCTTCTGCAGGAGGAATTGCCCCACTTGCTCAGGCTGGCGGGGCCGGCCGAGCGGGACGCCATTTTGGGCGAACTAGTGGCACAAACCGAGTTGCGCGGCTTCGATGAACTGAAGCGCCTGGTGTTTGCCGCGATTGCCGCGGATCTGGGTTCGGCCGCACCGCTGCGTGCCTCGATTGAAAAAGTCTTCTCGCAGGACGCCACGTTGCAGGCGGTGTGGCAGGAAGGCCCGACACAATCCGAGCGCATTGCGCAAGAGATCGGCGCGCTGTTGGCGCAGGCGGAGAAATACCGGTGCAATGAGTGCGGCTTTTCCGGGCGAAATTTTTATTGGCATTGCCCCGCATGTCATTCCTGGGACAGTTTCGAGGCGTACGCCATCGTCAAGTTGCGATAACGCGTTGTGAATTTACGGGTACAGCGCTTGACCAACGGAATAAGAGGTCTCGAGGCAACGAAAAGGCAGCAGTTGCCACGAGACCTCTTATCCTGTCGGACTGAACACTGGGCTCGTAGACATCGCGGCACCGAGAAAGGCGCTCGACTCGGACAATTGTATGTCGCGATGCTCCACTGTTCGACGTGACGTTGGGCGGCCCGTACACCGCTCGGAGGGATAAGAAGCCGGAAGGGAACTGCGCCTTTTTCTTCCGTTCCCTTCCGGCTTTCTATCCCTCTAAGTGGGAATCGTCCGACGGCGGCCGCGTTGAAAATCCGTTATGCTTTGCGCATGACACATCCAGTAAAAGCAGTGGTATTCCCGGTTGCCGGGCGCGGCACGAGGTTTCTACCCGTCACGAAGGCGAGTCCGAAGGAGATGCTGCCGATCGTCGACAAGCCGCTGATTCAGTACGCAGTGGACGAGGCGCTCTCGGCAGGCGCTGATACCCTGATCTTCATCACGGGTAGCTCGAAGCGCGCGATCGAGGATCACTTCGACTCGAATTCCGAGCTCGAGGCCGTGCTGCAGGCGCAAGGAAAACAGGACCTGCTCGATACGCTGCGCGGAATTCTGCCCAGCTGGGCCTCTTGTGTATACATCCGCCAATCCGCGCCCTTGGGATTGGGGCATGCGGTGCTGTGCGCGCGGCCCGTTGTCGGCGATGCGCCGTTCATGGTGCATCTGGCGGACGATCTGATCGATGCAAAAGTCTCATGCCTCAAACAGATGGTTGATGTTTTCGATAAGCACCAGGCCAGCGTCCTGGGCGTGCAGAATGTCCCGAAGCAGGACACCGACAAATATGGAATTGTGACGTTGGAGCGATCGATCGAGCCGCGCGTCGGAAAGATGTCGCATATAGTGGAAAAGCCAAAGCCCGAGAAGGCCGCTTCAACCCTCGCCGTGGTGGGACGCTACTTGCTGACACCGGCGATCTTCGAGGACCTCGCCAAAATCGGCAAGGGTGCCGGCGGCGAAATTCAGCTGACCGACGGTATCGCGCGTCTGATGCAGCGCGAACCCGTATATTCCTTCGAGTTCGAGGGCAAGCGCTATGACTGCGGCAATAAGCTCGGATACTTGCAAGCGACCGTCGAGTACGGCTTGAAGCATCCGAGCTTGGGTCCTGAATTCGCGCACTATCTGCGCGATCTGGCACCGAAACTGTCGTAGCGGAAACGAGCCGCGCTAGCGGAAACGGCCCCGCTGCGGCTGGCCGAAGCTGCGCGTGCCCGAGCTCGATCCGGTGCCCGTGTTCGAGCGCGCGCCGGAACTCGGCGGACGGCGCGAATCGCGGCGCTCAGAATTTCCATCCCGGCGTCCGCCGCCATGATGATTCTGGCCGCCATGTCGGCCTTGCGCCTGCGCCGGGCGGCCTTCGCGAGACGGCGGCGGCGAGGCGGATTCCACGATCTTGAACGCGGGAGTCGGCAGCGTCGGAATGCTGCGCCGGAGAACGCGTTCGATGTCCTTGAGCAATCCCGATTCATCGGACGACACCAATGAGATCGCCTCGCCGTTGGCGCCAGCGCGGCCGGTGCGGCCGATGCGATGCACGTAGTCCTCCGGCACGTTGGGCAACTCGTAGTTGACCACTTGCGGCAACTCCTTGATGTCGAGTCCGCGCGCAGCGACTTCGGTGGCGACCAGACAGGTGACCTGCCCGCGCTTGAACATGTCGAGCGCCTTGACCCGGGCGGCCTGACTCTTGTTGCCATGGATTGCCGCGGCTTGAATGCCGGCGCCCTCGAGCTGTTGCGTCAGGCGATTGGCGCCGTGCTTGGTGCGGGTGAAGATCAGGACCTGACGCCATTGACCTTCCTGAATCAGATGCACGAGCAGATGCCTTTTCTGTTCCTTTTGCACCCGGTATGCGCGCTGTTCGACCAGCTCTATGGGCGCGTTGCGCGGGGCGACCTGCACCGACAAGGGATTGTGCAGCAGGCGCTCAGCCAATCCGCGGATGTCGTCCGAATAGGTGGCGGAGAACAGAAGATTCTGACGCTTCTGCGGCAGAAGTTTGATGATCCGGCGGATGTCGGGAATAAATCCCATGTCGAGCATGCGGTCGGCCTCATCCAGCACCAGAACCTGTACTTTGGACAGATCCACGGCGCGCTGCTGCGCCAGATCGAGCAGCCGGCCCGGCGTCGCAACCAGGATGTCGCAGCCGCTGCGCAAGGCGCTGATCTGTGGATTGATGCTCACTCCGCCGAACACCTGAAACGTACGCAGCTGCATATATTTCCCGTAGTCGCGCGCGCTTTGCGCGACCTGCGCAGCCAACTCACGGGTCGGGGTCAGAACCAGCGCACGCGGCGCTCGCGAGTTCCCGTTCGCCTGATCCGCGGCGAGCAGTTGCAGAATGGGCAGCACGAAGCCGGCTGTCTTACCGGTGCCGGTTTGTGCGCCGGCGAGAACGTCCCGGCCCGCAAGCACCGCGGGTATTGCCTGAATCTGGATGGGAGAGGGCGTGTCGTAGCCTTTATCGGCAACAGCACGCATCAATTCGGGCAACAGCCCGAGATCGGAAAATGACATTATTGAACCTTTTTTAAAGTGGACTCGCACGACGGAGCCTTTGGCATCCGCAGCGGTCAGCAGCGAGGAGGGGTAAAAAAACGAAGTGCGTCGAAGACGGACCAAGAGCTAAAGGTGGCACTGACCGAGCACCAACCTCTTTTAAGCTGCGCGCACTATACACGATCTGCCGCATTGCGTCGAGGCGGTCAAAACCCTGCGAAATACGGTCCCGGGGCGCCGGGAAGACCCGGCGCCATCGCCACATCGCTGCCGGCCGCTTAACTGATCAGACTCTTAACCAAGGGCGCCAAAAAGTTTGCCAGGAATGTCGCGCCTGCGCCGGTCGCGTGACCCGGCAAGGTAATGCTCTTGAAATTCGAGTTCGTCCCCGGCGCCGGATTGGCCACCGTGCCGAGCCCATTGATGGGCTTTGGCTGGCCGAGGCCGGCGGCATATGTGTCGATAAAGGGCACTTTTCCATTGATCTTTGTCAGAAGAGCCGCCCCTGCCGCAATGGCACCATTGCGGGAGACATCGGCCGCGCCGATCAAGTTTGCAGTTGCGTTGCAATCACCCACGATGCCGAGAAATATTGCTTTCGCGGTGGGGAATCGAATGACAATCTGATTCGCAACGTAGGTCGCCGCCGTCTGCACTTGGGCATCGGTAATGCCGGTGTCGTTTCCAGATCCCGATACCACCAGGTAAAACGGCAACGCGTTGCCGCTCGAATCCTTGGGTACGTTTTCCATCACGTCTCCTACATAGGCGCCCAGGTTGGTAATTGTCCCACCCGTCAGTTGGCTGCCGTCGACACTCAAGGTCGCACCCGCTATTCCGTGACCGACGATTACCAGCGGCGTCGCGAGATCGCCGCGCGCCACAGCAAAATTTCCGCCGGCCGTCGTAACATTGGCCAAAGCATTCAGCGCCGTTTGGATGTCGGATTGAAGCGTGGCAGAACCAGGATTGAGCGCCGTGGTGGCGTCAGTCGCACCGCCCAAAGTCACACTGATGGTGAAAGTGCCGCCGATGGCCGCCGCGCCGGTGGCCGCGAGCAATACGCGCCAAGCCTCTGCCGGAGGCGCGATCCGATCTTGAAAATTCAAGCGCTGTGCACCAGTGCCGACGAACCCACAATTTCCTTGACCGAGATTGATCGTCTGCCAGCCCATTGCCGCAGCAAAGGTATCGACCAGATCCGGAACGTTGGTTGGGCCGGCATCACCTTCCCAGAAGCTATCGCCGATTGCCATAAAGGGTGTTGTGGCGAGAAGCTGGGCCGGCGCAATGGTTCCATCCGAACTGACACCCGCAAAGATTCCCTGCTCAATGGTGATCTTGCGTGCAGCGGCAGTACTCCAATTGAAATGCAGGAACTTGACCACCCCCGTCGAGCCATCCAGCACAAAGGGTTGAGTGCCTTCTTGTATGACGTATTGCGTGGTGGCGTCGGGGGGTGTGGTCCACGCGGAGTCAACGGTGGCGATGAACGTTGCGCCGTCGTAGCCCGTCACTTGCTTTACTTCATTCAGCACGCCGGTTCCGCCTGCGATCCGCACATAGTATTGATTGTAGTAACCGGAGACGGCCGACGAGCCGGCGGCCAACGTGATGGTGCTTGCGCCACCGCCCTGTGCTACTCCGCTGGCAAGTGCCTGGCCGTAGCGTGCAAAGAATGTGTCGTCGATATACACGAGCGCGTTTTGGCTGAGTCCATATTGCATGACATCGAGCGCCATGCCTGTGTGGAGGAAAGTCGTGTAGACCGTGCCAGGCGCGTATGTATCCGCATTTGAATTGGCCACACTGACCATGTTGGTCCGCGGAAATACCGGACCGAACTGCGTAGTCAAGGAAGGCGCGGCGCCGTTGAAAGTAAATACGGGATTGACGGCGGCGGAGCCGGTCAAATAAGCCAAATTTGTCGTCAAGCCAGCTGTTGCGTTCGCGTCAAAGGTGACCGTCGGTGGCGACGGTGTCGGCGTCGGTGTCGGCGTTGGCGTCGGAGTCGGGGTCGGGGTTGGCGTCGGGGTCGGCGCCGGTGGTGGTGTCATGGACGGGGGAGGTGCGACGGCCGATGATCCGCCGCCGCCTCCGCCGCAGCCGAACAGCGGCGCCGTCATGCTGACACCCAAGGCAATCAAGACCTCGCGACGATTCGCGCTCACAACAGGCACCGCGGTGGGCACAGGCGTTGCGCAGGACTCAGTGTCCTTTGAGACATCTTTCACGCTCATTGATTTCCACCCCTACTGTTGTTTCTCGCCAATTTTCCGTCTTGTGCAGAGAGAATCTTTGGCCGGATTCTAGCGAAGGGTGGAGGTTTTTTTTGCTGCGTTCTCTGACGGATTTTTCCTACGGCGTGCTGCAATTCTTACAACTGCATCGCGTCGAGGACGAGCGTGAGCTCCGCTCGTTGACATAATGCTGCGTCTAGAAATCGTTCAGGGAAGATCCTGCAAGACCCCAAATGTCCCCGGCGTCGTCGCACTTTGCAGCAATACCCCCGGATGCGTGGTCGAAACACCGCCCTGCATGGGATACGTGACGCCATTGCTGACCACAATGTCCAGCTTGCCGTCGCCGTTGACGTCCGACACGGCAATTTCGTTCGCGCCCGCAGCTGGGTAGATGTTCGCCGGCAAGAACTTGCCGGGGTTGGCCGGATCGTGCAGCAGCACGGTGACCGACTGGCCGGCGCCGATAACGATGTCGAGCTTGCCCGTTCCTTGCAGATCCTTGACGACGATGGACTGCGGCAAATCCTGGGCAGCGATGGCGTAGCTGACGGGATTCAGAAATGTGCCGTGATTCGCCGGATCTTGCAGCAGCACATAAACGGCCGGCGACATTCCGCCGGTGGGGCCCGGGTCGGTGATGATCAGATCGTTGAGCCCGTCGCCATTGACGTCCGCGATCGCGATGATGTTGGCGCCGGCAACATTGAAGTTGGGGGACTGCGTAAAGACGGTGACAGGTGCTGCGAAGGTGGTCGCCGAGGCCGCGCCGGTGTGCATGAGAACCTTGACGCCCACGCTGTCGGTCAATGCAATGTCGGTCGCGCCGTCGCCGTTGAGATCCCCCAGCGCGACCCAATTGGCGCCGCCGCTATAAAGGCTTATGGGCGCAGCAAAGGTGCCCGCAGAGGTTTGCACGAACAGAGACACGTTAAAGTCGGCGGACACCAGGTCGGGCAAGCCATCGCCGTTCATGTCCGCGATCGCCACCTGAGAGGCGCCCGGAGAATTGAGCGCGACCGCTGGATTGAAAGTGCCGGGGCTGGTCTTGTTGTTGAAGAACACATTGAGCGCGCCATCATCGAAGCTGGCCGAGACCAAGTCCATCAGCCCGTCGCCGTTGAGGTCGGCGGCGGCCAGATAAAGAGGTTTAAATCCATCTGCGGTGGCAACAGGCGCCGAGAAGACCCCGGCGGAGGTCGACAGATACGCCTTGATGTTGGACGGGTTTGACGACAGAGGCGGCAGAACGGTGCTGAGCGCGACTACGTCTGCGAAGCCATCGCCGTTGAAATCCGCGCTGACGACGCCTGCGGAAAACTCATTCGGCGTGGAATAACCGCACCCAAAACAACCGTGGTAATGATCGTCGCAGCTTGCGAGCAGCACGCATACGATAGCGAGCGGCAGTCGCAGCGAATTTTCACGAAGAAGTGAGTATAACATACGGATATTTCACCCCTTTTTGATCCAAAACACTTGTCAGTGAGCAGGCGAAGCGATAAATGGCGCTGCTGACAGCCTATCCTCGTTGAGACCGGCCGTGCCGTGACCGAGTTCAATTCTCCATCGTTCTCGAGGCTATACTGGCGATTCCTCAAGAAGAGCTAGCGGAAATGTGGCCGATGACTTTTTGCCCATGACTTTTTGCACACGCCTGGCATACGGCGCGTCCGTTTTGGCTGCATGCATTGCAACTCTGTCGGCTCCTGTAAGCGCGGATGAGCGCTTTGAAATCACCGAAACAACCATCGCCGGGACTCAACAGGCGATTCGCGAACACCGGGTGAGCTGTCATCAGATTGTCGACGGGTATCTCGGTCGTATCCGGGCCTACGATCAGAGTACGCACCTGAATTCCTTGGTCGTGCTCAATCCAAATGCGCTGGCCGAAGCCGACAGGTTTGATGCCGAATTCAAGCTCAGCCGGATGATCCGTGGACTGCAATGCATCGCCGTCATCGTCAAAGACAATTACGACACGGAGGATTTGCAGACCACCGGCGGTTCGCTGGCGATGAAGGGATTCGTTCCATCCACCGATGCCTTCATGGTCCGGCGCCTTCGCGACGCCGGCGCCATTATCCTGGCCAAGTCAAACATGGCCGAGTGGGCCTTCAGCCCCTACGAAACCGTGAGTTCGATTGCGGGCATCACGCGCAATCCCTACAACCTCGAGGTCGTGCCGGCGGGGTCGAGCGGCGGAACAGCCGCGGCGGTGGCCGCGAATTTCGGTGCCGTTGGACTCGGCACGGACACGGGGAATTCGATACGCGGCCCTTCATCGCATAATGCCCTCGTGGGGATCCGGCCGACGATCGGGCTCACCAGCCGCGACGGCATCATTCCCTTGTTCCTCAGCGCCGATGTGGGCGGCCCGATCGCGCGTACCGTGGAAGATGCGGCGGCGATGCTCGACGTCGTTGCGGGGTATGACCCCGAGGATCCCATCACCCAGCATTCCGAGGGCCACATCCCGAAGTCTTACAAGGCGTTTCTGGATAAGAACGGACTGCGCGGCGCTCGAATCGGCGTATTCCGTCCGTACATCGATTCGCCGACGACGGATCCGCAAATCAGAGCATTGACTGAAAAGGCGCTGCTGGCTATGAAAGCACGAGGGGCGCAAATCATCGATCCCTTCGTGATCCCGAATTTCGAAGAATTGACCAAGGATATTTACTGCGGCGATTTTCAATCCGATCTGAATCACTATCTCGCGAAGCATGGGCAGGGGGCGACCTACGAAAATCTGGCGCAGATCATCGAGTCCGGCCTCTACCTTCCTTACATTGAAAGCCGGCTGAAGAAAACAGCCGCTGCCAAACCTGCGAGCGAAGCCGACAACACCCTCTGCCCGGATGTCTACCACAACACGAAGAAGATCGCGTTCGGCGCCGCGATCCGCGCCGCAATGACACGAAAAAACGTGCAGGCGATCGTCTATCCAACGTGGAGCAATGCGCCTCGCAAAGTGGGCGATGAGAAGAATCCCGCGGGTGACAACAGCCAGGTCTTATCGCCGCAGAGCGGTTTTCCGGCAATCACGGTGCCGATGGGTTACACCTACGACGTGCTGCCCGCCGGACTCACATTTCTCGGCGACAGCTTCAGCGAAGGCACGCTGATAAAATTCGCCTACGCCTACGAGCAAGCGACCAAGAATCGACACCCGCCGGCGAAGTTCCCGCCGTTGAATTGAGGACAAACACCTTCGGAGAGTGGTTCATGGCTGACGCATGCAAAAGGCCGACCTTAAGCGCGATCGAGAGAGTGAAATGGGCGGCGGGTTGGACGCTGGCATTTACGCTGGCAGGGTACTCACAGATCTTCGCGCAGCAGGCAGCGCCTCGTCCCATTGTGCTGCACGCGGCGCACTTGCTGGAAATAGACACGGGGCGGGTGATCACGCCGGGAGAAGTGTTGGTCGTCGGCGAGCGCATCACAGCCGTGGGCGCCGCCGTGTCGCATCCGGCCGGGGCGCGGGTGATCGAACTGGGCGACACCACTCTGTTGCCGGGTCTGATTGATGCTCATGTCCATCTGTTTCTGCATCCAGGGGCCGAAGACTTGCAGACAGTCGAGGAATCGGTGCCGCAACGCACTGTTCTGGCGATTCTCGCGGCAAGGGACGATCTAATGGCCGGCTTCACTGCAGAACGGGATATGGGCACGGAAGGTGCGGGATCCGCCGACACTGCGGTCCGCGATGCCATCAACAAGGGCCTGATTGCAGGACCGCGACTGCGCATCTCCGGCAACGCGATCGATATCCTTGGCGGCCACGAGGACGCCAATCGATTCAATCCAGCGCAGCAGGTCTTGTCGAACGCAACCTATGCCAACAGCGCCGATGAGATCGTTGCCGCGATCCGACAGCAACACAAGGAAGGATCCGACTTCGTCAAAATGTATGAGACCGGGCCCGATTCAATGCGCGACGGAGTGCTGCACACGCCCTATCAGTACACGGTCGCCCAACTCAAGGCCGCCGTCGACGAGACTGCGCGTTTCGGCGGCAACGTCGCGGTACATGCCACCGGGGAGCCGGGATGCCTGTATGCAGCCCAGGCCGGCGTGGCCTCCATCGATCACGCAACCCAGTTAAGCGATGAGACCATGCGAATCATGAAGGCAAAAAACATTCCGGCTGTTCCGACCTTCGCCATATTCGAGTATTTCATGAATCAGTCCGAGGCTGGGGCGAAGCGCGAGCGCCCGATGCTTGAATACAAGATCAAGGAATTCAAACGGCAGATGGCTGCGGGCATACCGTTTGCCGTCGGTTCCGATGTGGGCCCCTTCCCCCATGGAACTCAGGCGCGTGAACTTGAATTGATGGTGAAGTATGGGATGAAACCTCTGGCCGCGCTGCAAGCGGACATGATCAACGGCGCACGACTGCTCGGATGGGCGGGCCAGATCGGTGAACTCAAGCCCGGCTATTATGCCGACGTGATCGCCGTGCCCGGCTCGCCGTTGGATGACATCACGGTTGTCGAGCGTGTCGCCTTTGTCATGAAGGGCGGTGTCGTCGCCAGGCTGCCGTCGGACGCGCGATAGACGGCGAATGAGCGCGAACGGCATCAAGGCACTGTTCTTCGATGTCTTCGGAACGCTGGTCGACTGGAGATCCGGAGTCGCGCGCGAAGCGGAATCGGTCCTAAAGCCGTTGGGCTTTAAATTCGACTGGTTGGCTCTTGCCGATGCCTGGCGCGAACAATACCAGCCGGCCATGGAAGAGGTGCGTTCGGGCCGCCTCGCCTATACCAAACTCGACGTGCTGCATCGGCAAACGCTCCAACGGATTCTGCCGCGTTTTGGCATGGGAGATCTTGCGGACGCGGATTTGAACCGACTCACCTTGGCATGGCATCGCCTTGACGCGTGGCCGGATGTGCAGCCGGGTCTATCGAGGCTGCGCCGGCGCTTCCTGATCGCCCCCGTGTCCAACGGGAATACGGCGATCATGTGCGACTTGGCGCGGCGGAACGATTTTCGTTGGGATGCGATACTCGGCGCCGATCATGCGCGAGACTTCAAACCCAAGGCCGCAGTTTACATGGCGGCGGCAGACGCATTCGGCCTCAGCCCTGGAGAGTGCATGATGTGTGCAGCTCACGGCAGTGATTTGAGTGCGGCCGCCGAGACCGGGTTGCGAACTGCCTTTATCGCGCGACCTGAGGAGCGTCCGGGCTTCAGCGAAAGCAGCCTCAGGATGCCGGTCGATCTGTCCTGCCGCTCGGCATTGGATCTGGCATCTCAATTGGGCGCCTAGCGAGTCGGCGCTGCGGCCTTAAGCCTTTCGCTCGATCCGGCGGGCGGTCAAAACAACCTCGGTGTAGCCGTTGGGCTGTTCGCGGCCCCTGAAAATCAAATCGCAAGCTGCCTTGAAGGCCACATTGTTCTCGGAATTCTCTGCGAGCCGCCGATAGGCCGGATCCGCTGCGTTCTGCTGGTCCACCACGCGAGCCATGTTCTTCAGCGCCGTCATCACCTGTTCAGCGGAGCAGATGCCATGCAGGAGCCAATTCGCGACATGCTGGCTCGAGATTCGCAGCGTGGCCCGATCTTCCATCAGCGCCACGTCGTAGTAGTCGGGAACCTTGGAGCACCCCACACCGGAGTCGATCCAGCGCACCACGTAGCCCAGGATGCTCTGCGCGTTGTTGTTGAGCTCCTCCTCGACGTCCGACCGGGCCCACTGCGGCGCGGCGACCAGCGGGGGCGTCAGGATCTCATCCAAGGAAGCCCGTGGCCGCTTGGCCAGCCTGGTCTGCACTTCGGCGACATCGACTTTGTGGTAATGCAGTGCGTGCAAAGTTGCCGCAGTGGGCGAGGGTACCCAAGCCGTGTTCGCGCCGGCGAGCGGATGCGCTATCTTGGATTTCAGCATGTCGGCCATCAGGTCAGGCATGGCCCACATGCCCTTGCCGATCTGCGCGTGCCCACGCAGTCCGCACGCCAGTCCAATGTCGACGTTCTGCCGTTCATAGGCATCGAGCCAGGCAGCTTTCTTCAGTTCGCTCTTGCGCGGCACGGCTCCGGCCTCCATCGATGTGTGAATCTCATCGCCCGTGCGGTCGAGAAAGCCGGTATTGATGAACGCGACGCGTTGGCGCGCGGCACGAATGCACTCGGTGAGATTCACGCTGGTGCGTCGTTCTTCGTCCATGATGCCGATTTTCACCGTGTTGCGCGGCAGCCCCAGAAGTTCTTCCACCGCGCCAAAAAGTTCGTCCGCAAAGCCGACCTCCTCGGGTCCATGCATTTTGGGTTTGACCACATAAACGGATCCGGTGCGAGAGTTGCGGCGTGCACCCTTGCCACGCAGGTCGTGCGATGCGATCAGCACGGTCACGGCCGCGTCGATGAAGGTCTCCGGAATCGGCGCACCGTCCAGCGTCACCACCCCGGTAAGCATGTGATGACCCACATTGCGTACCAACATGAGACTTCGCCCCGAGAGGACCAGCTCTTTGCCGCTTGGCGTTTGGTAGCGGCGATCTGCATTCAGGCGGCGGATGATCGTGCTGTGGCCTTTCTCCACGCGCGCCTCGAGACCACCCGTCATCAATCCCAGCCAGTTTCGATAAACGTGGACTTTGTCGTCCGCATCGACGGCGGCGACCGAATCCTCGCAATCTTGGATGGTCGTGATCGCCGACTCGAGCACCACGTCGCTGACGCCGGCCGCATCGTCGCGGCCGATATAGTGAGTGCGGTCGATGTGCAATTCCACGTGCAGGCCGTGGTGAATCAGCAAGAGAACCGTTGGGGAGCCGCGGTCGCCTTGGAAGCCGCTGAATGCGGCCGGATCCCTCAGATGCGTGGCCTTGCCGTTTTTCAATTGAACATGAAGCCCCTTGTCGCCCGCACTGTAGCTCACCGCGTCGCGATGGGAGGCGTCGGCGAGGGCGAAGTGTTCATCTAAAAAGTCGCGCACGAAGGCGATGACCTTTGCGCCGCGTTGTGGGTTGTACTTGCCGCCGCGAGGCGCACCATCTTCCGGGATGACATCGGTCCCGTAAAGCGCGTCGTACAAGCTTCCCCAGCGCGCGTTCGCTGCATTCAGCGCATAGCGGGCATTGCTGACCGGCACCACCAATTGCGGGCCGGCAAGGTGGGCGATCTCCGGATCGACGTTTGATGTGTTGACCGAGAAAGCCTCCTTCTCGGCGACCAGATATCCAATCTCGAGCAGGAACGCCTTGTATTTCGATCGATCGAAGTTGGGACCGGGACTGCGGCGATGCCAGGCGTCGATCTTTGCCTGCAGCTCATCTCGTCGACGTAGCAGCGCCGCGTTGCGTGGCGCGAATGCGCGGACCAGCGCGGCGAATCCGCTCCAAAACTTGTCCGCTTGCACGCCGCTGCCCGGGATGGCTTCATTGTTGACAAAATCGTACAGCGCCTTATCGATCTTGAGTTGTTCTATGCTGACGGTCGCTCTCATCGCTGGAATTCCTGCCTTGGGTTGTCCACCAATGCTGCGGGCATTGCAGCGGCAAATCAATGGCAAATCGGGTATCGTCGGTTGGCCGAGGGGGTAATAATGAGGCCGGTTTTCATTTTCGTTGCGTGCGCGATTGCCCAGCTGATGTCCTTGAGCTCTGCCAGGGCCGACAACTGGGTCATCGAGCATGTGACTCTGATCGACGGCAGGCATGCATTGCAGCCGGACATGACGATTGCTGTCGAGGGTGAACGAGTCACGGCAGTGACGCCTGGCGCGATTGCACGCGGCCTCAAGGGCCGGCGCATCGACGGCAAGGGCAGATATCTGATGCCGGGCCTGATCGATGTGCACATTCACCTCAGGGGCGGTTTCGACGTGAGCGGCAAGGTCGATGCCGAGCCGGCGCCGCCCAACCGTGAGGAGGGAGTCGCAGCACTCGCAAGCTTTCTTTATGCCGGCGTCACGACCGTATTCGATGCCGGCAACCGCGCTGACCACATCCTGCCGCTGCGTGCCGACGAGCGCGCGGGCAGGATTCTTGCGCCGCGCATCTTTGCCACGGGCAACCTCGTTACCTACCCAGGCAGTCATGGGGACAGGATCGCGGTGCGGATAGCCGACTTCGAGAAGGACAGGGCATTGCTGGACAGGCACATTGCCGAACAGCAGCCGGACATTCTCAAACTGACCTTGGAGGAGGAAGGCTGGGGCTCGCGGCCCATGATCCCGTTGATGCCGGTGGATCTGCTTCAGAAAATAGCTCGCTACTACAATCAACATGGAATTCGCACGACGGTCCATGTTTCCAGCGAGTTGCGCTCGCTCGAGGCGATCTACGCGGGCGTCGACACTCTCGCACATCCTGTCATTCAGGGACCCGTCAGCGACTCATTCGTGAAATTGATGGGAGCGAAGAAAATGCCTTTCGCCAGCACGCTCACAATCGGTGAGAACTACAGTCGCCTCGCGGAGCACCCCGAATACCTGGATCAGCCGCTGTACGTGGCTTCAATCACCGCAGCGGAGCGCGAACAACTCAAAACGAAAACCAGGGCGGAGTGGCAGGCCCGTCCATGGACCTGGTGGATGAAGATCATGACGCCCATTGCCGAAGAGAATGTCCGCAAGATTCATGCGGCCGGCGGCATCGTGGCCTGCGGTACGGATCAAAGCAGCGGACCTGCCACCCAGCGCGAGCTCGAGCTTTTGGTTGCCGCCGGCATTTCGCCGCTCGACGTCATTCAGATCGCCACCTACAACAGCGCGGTATTCCTCGGCAAGGCCGATCAGCTCGGCTCGGTGGAGGTAGGGAAGCTCGCCGATCTTGTTCTCTTGAGCAAGGATCCGACGGTGGACATCAATAATGCCAAGTCGATCGTGTTCGTCATGAAAAACGGCCGACTGGTGGATGAAAGCCAATTACCTCTGGCCGGCGGCAAACAGAAGCGGCGATTTACGGGGGGTTAGCGGGTTCGCTCGGGTGGGCGGCGCTAAAGTGAATACCGATAAAAAAGACCCAGAAAGTATTGTAATAGATTGAAATAGCAACAAATGTCATCTCTTGGTTCCGCGAGTTGACAGCGGCATTGATCGGTTTATAATCGCTGCCAAAGCAGTAATTGCCGAGGCACTAAATGTCCAAGCAGCATTATCAGGTTTCCACCTACAAGGCGCAGCTGAGCGTCGGGTATCTGGTGAAACGGGCGCATTCCCTGATGCTCGACATCTTGGAGCCGATGATCGAGCAGCGCGGTTTCAGCTTCATCCAGTACGTCGTGATGTCATCGCTGCGCGACGGCATCGCGGTCAATCCGAAGGCCATCTGTGCGCAATATCGTCACGACAGCGGCGCGCTCACCCGCATCATCGACCAGCTGGCCGAGCGCGGTTTGTTGGAGCGCGTGCGCCGCGATCGGGACCGTCGCAAGGTGGAGCTGCAGCTGACGCCGGCCGGCCGCGAGACGATTGAGTCGCTCATTCCCTTGGTCGTCGACAAGCTCAATGAAGTCTTGACCGAGTTCAGCAAGGCCGAGGTTCAAGAATTGCTGCGTCTGTTGATCAAGCTCAATACCACACTCCAGGCGCATATCGATTCGAGCGTGGTGGCCGCCGAGGCGTAATTCATGTCATTCAAGAACACAATATTGCTCTTCGGCGTCCTCCTGACAGGATGCGTACTGCCGCCGAAGGAGTCGGCGCACCCGGCCGCGCTCGCCAATACGCGCGTAGGCTTGACCGGCGTGGCTGTGGAACCGGTCCCCGAGGGTTGGTGGAAATCCTTCGACGATCCGCAGCTCGACAGCTTGATTCGCTTGGGGCTCAAGGACAGTCCGAACTTGGCCCAAGCGCAGGCGCGTGTGGCGGACGCCTTGGCGCGTTCGCAAATTGCGCAATCGAAGCGGCTACCATCGGCGAATTTGGACGCAAGCGCCTTGTATCAACGCGCGCCCGAGAACTTCGTGATTCCGCCGCCGCTCGCTGGGCACTCTTTTTGGGAGGGGCAGGCGGGCGCCAGTTTAAGTTGGGACCTGGATTTCTTTGGAAAGCAGGCGAATGCGATTCGTAGCGCACAGGCGCTAAGTTATTCCGCGGAACTGGACGTCGAGAACGCCAAGCTCTTGCTGGGCACGGCCATTGCGCAGGCCTATGTGGAGCTGTATCGCGAAAACGCCTTGGCGGACATCGCCGAGCGCTCGGCTGCGCAGCGCGAGAATATCGTCGCCATCACGCGCCGCCGCGTCGCCGCGGGCGTCGATACCCAGCTCGAATTGCGACAGGCCGAAGGGCAGCTGCCGCAGGCCCACGTGGCGCGCGATCAAGCGCAAGCCGCGGCGGATCTTGCCGTGCACCAGCTGGCCGCGCTGAGCGGGCAGGGTGCCGATGCCTACGCCTCGATCAAGCGACCGGTGCTCAATCTCGATGCGGCGCTGCCCGTGCCGACGGCGTTGCCCATCAACTTGCTGGCGCGGCGGCCGGATGTGCTCTCCGCTCGCTTGAATATCGAGGCGGCCGATTCGCAGCGGCTCTCCGACCGCGCCGCGTTTTATCCCGACATCAATTTAAAGGCACTCGCCGGCGTCGGTGCCTTTGGCCTCAACAACCTGGTGCAGTGGAGCGCCCGCGGCTACGGCGCGGGTCCCTTCATCTCGCTGCCGCTCTTCGATGGCGGGCGTCTGCGGGCGCAGTACAAGAGCAGCGAGGCGCAGTTGGATTCCGCGATCGCCGGCTACAACGACACGGTGCTGCGGGCCGTGCAGCAGACGGCGGATCAGCTCACGCGCATCGACGCCTTGGCGCGTGAACGGATGGAACAGCAGCAGACATTAGAGGCCAACGAAGCGGCCTACAAGCTCGCCGAGGAGCGCTATCGCGCGGGCCTTGCCAGTTATCTGTCCGTTCTCAATGCCGAGACCCAGGTGCTCACGGCGCGCCAAACGATGGTCGACATCGTCGCGGATCAAGCTGTGGCACGCGTGACGCTGCTCTCCGCCATCGGCGGCAGCTTTGATGCACGCGCCTTACGTTCAAATACGGCGCCGAATTCCGATCAAGTTTTGACACGGGTAATACCATGAACACGAAAGATTCCAATGAGACCTCCCCCTCGATCGCCGCGTCGGCCGCGCCCCCTGCGGTTGCCACGGCTGCTTCATCACCTGCGCAAGCGGCTCCCGGCCGTGCGCGGCGCCTAGGGTTATTCGCCTTGAGTGCAGTGGTCCTGCTCTCCGGGCTGGGGTATGCAGGCTACTGGTTCTTTGACGGCCGCTACTTTGAGAGCACCGATGACGGCTACGTGAATGGCGATGTAGTGCAGGTGACGAACGAAGTCCCCGGCACCGTGCTCGCGCTCAATGTGGACGATACGCAACTCGTCGAGGCCGGCCAGGCGCTGCTCGATCTCGATCCGGCGGATGCGAAAATCGCCGAGGAGAATGCCGAAGCTGACCTGGCGCGCGCAGTGCGTCAAGTGCGCGGCCTGTTCGCCCAAGGCCAGGAATTGCGGGCGCAGATTGCGCAGCGTGAACAGGCCGAGCGCACCGCCGATGATGATTTGCAGCGCCGCGGCAGCCTGATCGCGGACGGCGCCATTTCAGCCGAAGAACTCTCGCATGCGCGCGATGCGGTGACGACGACGCGCGCCAATGTCGCGGCGGCGCGGGAGCAATTGAGCCAGACCGTGGCGCAGATCGACGGCACCACCATTGCGAATCATCCGCAAGTCCTGGCGGCGGCCGCCGCGGTGCGCAACGCCGCGCTCGCCCTGCATCGCACTGAGCTCACCTCGCCCGTGAGCGGAGTCATCGCCAAGCGTTCCGTGCAGGTCGGCCAGCGAGTCGCGGCCGGCACGCCGTTGCTGGCCGTCGTGCCGCTCGAGAACGTATGGGTGGATGCGAACTTCAAGGAGGTGCAGCTCGAGCGGATGCGCGCCGGCCAACCGGTCACGGTCCGAACCGATTTGTATGGGCACCAGGTCACTTATCATGGCCATGTGGCCGGCATCGCCGCCGGCAGCGGCAATGCCTTTGCGCTCCTGCCCTCGCAGAATGCCTCCGGCAATTGGATCAAGATCGTGCAGCGTGTCCCGGTGCGCATCCTCCTGGATCCAAATGAACTGAAGGCGCATCCGCTGCGCATCGGGCTCTCGACCACCGTGCGCGTAGACCTGCACAATGCCTCGGGCCCGCTCTTGTCGACCGCCGTGCGCAATGTGCCGTTGCCGAAGCAGACCAGCGCCGGCGATGATCCGACCGTCGATACCCTGATCGCCTCCATCATCGCGGACAATGCCGGACCGCATGCGCAGGAACCGGCGAAGCTCAGCCGCAATAAGACGCGCGTTGCCAAGGGAGCGCCGATGTTGGCCGCCCGCCCGTGAGCGCGAATGCCGCGAGCCTGGATGCCGCGCCGGCGCTGATCGGCGGGCGCAAGGCCATCACAGCGGTGGCTCTCGCGTTGGGGACCTTTATGCAGGTCCTCGATACGTCCATCGCGAATGTGTCCATTCCCACCATCGCCGGAAACTTAGGCGTCAGCACCGATCAAGGAACCTGGGTGATCACCTCCTTCGCGGTGGCGAACGGGGTGTCGGTGCCGTTGACCGGATGGCTCATGCAGCGTTTCGGTGTGGTGCGTACCTTCGTGGTCTCCGTGGTGCTCTTTACGATTGCCTCTTTACTCTGCGGGCTCGCCTGGAGCCTGCCCTCGCTGATCGCGTTTCGCGTGCTGCAGGGCGCGGTCTCCGGACCGATGATTCCCGGCAGTCAGGCGCTGCTCATCAATGTATTCGGTCCCCATAAGCGCACCTTGGCCTTGACCATCTGGTCCATCACCACTCTGGTGGCCCCGATCGCAGGTCCCTTGCTCGGCGGCTACATTTCCGACAATTACGTCTGGCCGTGGATTTTCCTCATCAACGTGCCGGTGGGCGTGTTCTGCGCCTGGATGTGCTGGAACAATCTTCAGTCGCATGAGACCCCGACGCGGAAAATTCCAATCGACCGGGTTGGCCTTGCGCTGTTGTTCGTGTGGGTGGGCGCGTTGCAGATCATGCTCGACAAGGGCAAGGATCTGGACTGGTTCCATTCAACGCTCATCGTAGCGCTGCTCATCGTCACGGTCGTGGGTTTCGCCGCCTGGCTCATCTGGGAACTGACCGAGAAGCATCCCATAGTCGATTTGAGCCTGTTCAAGTCGCGCAACTTCGCGCTCGGCACGCTCGCGAGTTGTCTGGGGTATGCCGTATTTTTCGGCAACGTCGTTCTGATGCCGTTGTGGTTGCAAAGTAATTTAGGCTACACCGCGACCTGGGCGGGCCTCGTGTCCGCTCCCAGCGGCATCACCGCCATCCTCACCTCGATGCTGATGGGCCAGTTGATGCGCCGCTTCGATCCGCGCATGCTCGCGGCGAGTTCCTTCGCCTTGTTCGCGTTTTCCTACTTCATGCGCGCGCAGCTCACGGCCGACTCGAGCTATCTGGTATTCGTCGCGCCGCAACTGGTGCAAGGTCTCGCCATGGGCATGTTCTTCGTCGCCATGCTCGCCGTGCAATTCGATCGTTTGCCTCAGCACAAAGTGCCCTCGGCCTCGGGCCTGTCGAATTTTCTGCGCATCACCGCGGCCGGTTTCGCCACCTCGCTCATCACCACCCTTTGGGACCGGCGCGAAGCGCTGCATCAGTCCCAGCTGGCCGACGTCGTGACGCAGTACGCGCCGGCCTACCAAGAAACGCTGACGCGAATGCATCAGCTTGGATTGAGCGATCAGTTGGCCGCGGGCGCCATGACGCAGAGCATGATCGGCCAAAGTTATCTCCTGTCCTCGCTGGACCTGTTCTATGCTTCGGCATGGCTCAGCGTGTTGTTGATACCCCTGTGCTTCTTGGTGCGGCGGCCGGCCGCCGGCGCCGCCCCGACCGTGGCCGCCGAGTAGCGCGAGCGAGCTTCGGAGTAGCGAGATGAGCTTCGATTGGCGCGCGGGCTACCCTTCCGTCCGATTGCCGGTCTTCGCGCGCAACGTGGTGTCCACGTCTCACCCCCTGGCCGCCCAGGTGGGCCTATCGCTGCTGCAGCGGGGTGGCAATGCGGTGGACGCTGCTGTTGGCGCGGCGGCCGCGATGACAATCTTGGAGCCGTGCAGCAACGGCTTGGGCTCGGATGCCTTTTGCATTCTGTGGGACGGCAAGAAATTGCACGGCCTTAACGCCTCCGGCCGCGCGCCGGCGGCGTGGACCTTGGATTATTTTCGGAAAAAATATGGCGCAGAATCGCGCCAGCCACCGATGCGCGGCTGGGATTCGGTAACGGTGCCGGGCGCGGTTGCCGGCTGGGTGGAGCTTTCACGCCGTTTCGGCAAACTGGCCTTCGGCGATTTACTCGCGCCCGCGATCGAGATCGCCGAACGCGGCTATGCGGTTCCTTCGGTGGTGCAAGAAAAGTGGGCGGCTGCCGTCCCGGATCTCAAAGATCTTCCCGGCTTTGCGGAGGTATTCCTGGCCCAAGGCCGCGCACCGCTGGTCGGCGAGCGCTTCGCATTCCCGGGTGCGGCGCGCGCGCTGACGCGGATCGCGGTGACGCAGGGCGCCGCCTTTTACGGCGGCGAAATCGCGGCCGCCGCCGCGGCGCATTCCGCAAAACACGGCGGGTCGATGCGCGTCGCGGATTTCGAAGCGTACTCGCCGGAGTGGGTGGAACCCATCGGCATGGATGTTTACGGCCACCGGCTGCACCAGATCCCGCCGAACGGGCAGGGCATCGCAGCCCTCATTGCGCTCGGTATTCTGCAACACGTGGATGTGGCGGCGCATGCTGTGGATAGCGCCGCGGCCCAGCATCTGCAAATCGAAGCCATGAAGCTGGGATTCGCCGACACGTACGCGCATGTCGCTGACCCGATCGGCATGCGCCGCTCGGTGGAGGAGATGCTCGATCCTCAATATCTTAAATTACGCGCCGCACTCATCGATCCGAATCGTGCGCAAGTGTTCGGCGAGGGTCTCGCGAACAAAGGCGGCACCATTTATCTCACCGCAGCGGATGAACGTGGCATGATGGTGAGCTTCATTCAAAGCAACTACATGGGATTCGGTTCAGGAGTCGTGGTTCCGGAATGGGGTCTGTCGCTGCAAAATCGCGGCCACGCCTTCTCGCTCGATCCGGCGAGTCCCAATTGCGTCGCGCCGCGCAAGCGGCCGTTTCACACCATCATCCCCGGTTTCCTGACCAGGGATGGAATGCCGCAAATGAGCTTCGGTGTGATGGGCGCCAATATGCAGCCGCAGGGACATCTGCAGACTTTGGTACGCATGCTGGTGTACCGGCAGCAGCCGCAGGCGGCCTGCGACGCGCCGCGCTGGCGCTTCAATCAAGGCCTCTTGATCAATGTCGAGGCGGCGATGCCGGGCACCACCACGCGCGAGTTGCGCGCGCTGGGTCATCAGATTGAAGTCATTCAAGACAGCTATCAAGATTTCGGCGCCGGCCAATTCATCTGGCGATTGGGCGATCCGGCCATCGAAGGGTATGTGGCCGCGAGCGATCCGCGGCGCGACGGTCAAGCGGCGGGGTATTAGGCATTGGCGGCCGCATTCGCGGTGAGTCGGGCGGAGCATAATGGTCGCACGAAACACATCCGCGTGTGCGCAGGTTGAGGCTCGAATGAAAATAGAGGCGATGTTATGGATCGTAGTCTTGATCTTGGTGGCGCTGGCGTTTCTTTTTCCGAGGACCCGAACGTTCAGCCTCTCTGCCATTGGCGTCGCCATCATGGCAATTGTCGCCATCGTCGTGATTGCAAAGCGCGACGAACCGGTTGCACGGGTTGCCGCGGTGCCGCCATCCGTCGATCAAAAGCCGGTCGATTTCGAGCGCTTTCATATCGAGAATTTGGATAGAGCAGATCCTGAGGCAAAAAACCGCATACGTGTGGCGGAAATTCGATTCGATCAAGTACGCGCCCAGGCTGGAGCGGAACGCGGCAGCATCGGCAAGATTGTGGCGCGACTTTACAACGACTCCGCGACTTACACATTGACCGACTATGGCTACTATCTTGTGGTGCAGGACTGCATCAAAGCCGTTTGTACCACGGTTTTCGACCAGCATGGACTATCCGCCGTGTCGGTGCCGCCCAACCAAGCGCGCGATGTCGAGATTGCAATCCGAGACGCAGGCACGCGCGATCTGCCGTCGATCAAAATACTCGGCACTGCGAATATCCTGCTCACTCCCGCCGCCACGCGTGCCCAAGTGGCCGGCAGCCCAAAACCCGCCGACTAATATTGCCCTTGCTCTGAATGCGGCTCCAGAAACTCATTACGCGATTTTGCGTTCATCCGCGGACTTCTTTTGACCCAGCCGGGCAATCGCCTGAGCAACGCCCGCACCGTAGCCCGGATCGGCTTTTGTGCAGTTTGAGATGTGGCGCTCCTGGATGGATTTGACCGCTGCACCGATCTGGCGCGCCGTATTGTCGAACAAAGCCTGGCGCTGAGCGGCATTCATCTTCCGGAAGAGGTTACCCGGCTGCTGATAATGGTCCTCGTCAACGCGGTGATCCCAGTGGGCCGCTGCGCCGTCGATCGCCAACGGCGGCTCGTTGAGCTGCGGCTGGTCGACCCACTCGCCCAGGCTATTCGGGAAGTACGTTGGCGTTCTTCCGAGGTTGCCGTCCGTGCGCATCGCGCCGTCGCGGTGATAGCTGTGCAAGGGGCACTTCGGCGCGTTGACCGGAATGTGATTGAAGTTGACCCCGAGACGATAGCGCTGGGCGTCGCCGTAGGAAAAAAGCCGCGCCTGCAGCATCTTGTCCGGCGAGAAGCCGATGCCCGGAACGATGTTGGCCGGCGAGAATGCGGCTTGCTCAACCTCGGCGAAGAAGTTCTCGGGATTGCGGTTGAGCTCGAAGAACCCGACCTCGATCAAGGGAAACGCCGCCTTGGGCCAAATCTTGGTCAGATCGAACGGGTTGAATGGGAAAGCTTTGGCTTGTGCATCGCTCATTACCTGAATGAACAGGGTCCATCGGGGGTAACGGCATGCCTCGATGCTTTCAAAGAGATCACGCTGATTGCTCTCGCGATCCTTGCCGACCAGGGTTTCCGCCTCTGCATCCGTCAGGTTTTCGATACCCTGCTCAGTGCGAAAGTGGAATTTGACCCAGACCCGCTCGTCGCTGGCGTTGATGAAGCTATACGTGTGGCTGCCGAAGCCATGCATGTGGCGAAAGCTGCGTGGGACGCCGCGGTCGCTCATGACAATGGTGACCTGGTGTAGGGCCTCGGGCAGCAGAGTCCAGAAGTCCCAGTTGTTATCGGCGCTGCGCATACCGGTGCGCGGATCGCGCTTGATGGCATGGTTGAGGTCGGGAAAGCGCAGCGGATCGCGAAAAAAGAACACCGGTGTATTGTTGCCTACCAGATCCCAATTGCCCTCCTCAGTATAGAATTTCAAGGCAAATCCCCGGATGTCGCGCTCGGCGTCCGCGGCGCCGCGCTCTCCGGCGACGGTCGAAAAACGCGCGAACATCGGGATCTGCCTGCCGACTTCGGCGAAAAGTTTCGCTTTGGTGTAGCGGCGGATGTCATGCGTGACGGTGAAGGACCCATGGGCACCGGCGCCCTTCGCATGCATGCGCCGCTCGGGGATCACTTCGCGGTCAAAGTGTGCGAGCTTCTCGATCAGCCAGATGTCCTGCAGCAGCGCCGGGCCGCGCGGGCCGGCGGTCTGGATATTGAGATTGTCGCTCACCGGTAGACCCGTCGCGTGAGTGAGATATGGGGGATTCTGCTTCATGTTGTGGCTCCTGAAAAAGATCTCGTCACGCTGACCAAGCAGATCCGCGGATTACCCTACAGAAATTGCCGCGCCTGAAGGCCGGGTCCTTGTCCTCGAGCACGTCGGCCTTGACGTTGCCGAATGTCGTTTCGGGTTTGCGTTTGATGCCGTCGTAGAAGGCTTGGATGATGTCTTCCTTGAAGTGGTTGCTGCGTGGATGCGCCTCGACCACTGCATTTCGCTCGGCATCGCTGTACTCGGTATAGCTCAAGCCGAGCACATCCATCTCGACGCCGGCCGTGACCAAGGCGATCACAGGGTGCATGTGTTGCGGAATACCCGGTGTGGTGTGCAACGCGATCGCCGTCCAGACGGTGTCGACATCCGCCTGCGGGATGTCGTGGCTGTGCAGGAAATCTCGGGCCGCGTTTGCGCCGTCGACTTCGAAGCGCTCTCGTGCGCTGCTGTGCTTCGAAGTCAGTCCCAAGTCATGGAACATCGCTCCGGCATACAGAAGCTCCGGATCGAAGCTCAAGCCTCGGTGCTTTGCGGCCAGCGCGCCGAAATAGTAGACCCGACTCGAGTGGTGGAAGAGCAGCGGCGATTCGATATCGCGGACCAGCTCGGTTATTTCGCGGGCAAGTTTGCTGTCGGGAATGCGCACCCCTTGGACCGTTGCCGTCATCAGGATCTCCTCGCGGTGTCGTAGACGGGCATGCGAGGAGCCGCCCATGAGTCCCGACTAGATGCGAATTCTTTGAGCCGAACGAGACAGTAGGACGCTCTGGCGTGAGGCACCTTCGCGTGCTTGACGTGAATTGATCTGAATTGCGGACCCAAACCCTAGCCTCACATCGCCTGTGTTCGCACTCCAGTCCATCGACAGGGCGAAATTCGCTCAGTACGCGCTCGGTGAATCGAGTTCCAGCTGCGCTCTATATCAGGGTAAGCGCTCTTCGCACCGTTTCGCCACCTCACGCGATAAGTCATTTTCCCTTCAATGCGGCGGACGCCGCTTCGCGGCCATAGGTGGGAGAATGCGCGTAAGACGCCGGCACGTCCCACATGCGAGCGGCGTACCACACGGCCCAGGCCACGATGAATAGCGACATGACCCACACCCAAACCGGAATCGAAGAGCGCGCTTCGGCACGGCGAGGGTCGAACGGATCGTCGGTGCTGAACGCGTCCACCGTCAGGCGCACCGTGCCGCTGCGTATCGAGTTGGGGCGCAGGCCCGAGACGATGATGCCCGGGCCGTTGCGCACGACGAAAGGAATTTCCTCGACGCCCTCGCGTCCGTTCTCGCCCTCGGCACGAACCACCAGGCGATGCACGCCGTCGATCAGACTCAGCGTGTCGAGCGCAATGTCGATCGGGAGTTCGCGATCGATGAGCGGCTGCGAGTTGTCATCCAAATAGACCCTGACGCGCGGTTTGTCCGCTCGCTCAGCGGTCATGGCGCAGCACCATGTATTTGGGATGCCGTGGGTCGGCTTCGCCGGGGCGAAGCAACATCCAGCACATCGCCACGAAACATGCCACCGTGATCGCACCTGCGATCCCGATGATGATGAAGTTTCCCCAGAACGGGCCGATCAGATGATGATGCACGGCGACCTCCAACTCGTACTTGGTTCAACGGTTCTGACGTCATTTTGCCTTTGCCCGCTCGGCGCCCACCTGTGCCGCGGTTATCGGCTTACCGTGGTTGCCCCATGAACTGCGCTCGTAATCGATGAGATCGGCGATTTCGGCATCGCTGAGAGTGCCTGAAAACGGTGGCATGACACTGCTGTAAACCACGCCGCTCACCCTGGCATCGTGCAGCCCGTTCAACACCACGTCGATGTGCTTGGTAGCGTCGTCCTTGTTGACGACGGCGTCGTCTTTCAAGGACGGAAATGCTCCCGGCAATCCTTCGCCGCTCGCCTGATGGCAGGCCGAGCAGTTGGCCGTGTACAAGGCGGCACCCTTGGCGGCATCGTAGCTTCCGGCGGATGCCGCGTTCGCGGATGGTTTTGCAGTCGTCGGCGCTTCCCCGCCCGGCGCTTCGGACGCGGGCAACGCGGGCTGTTTCAGAGATGCCAGATACGCGATCAAGGCGTCAGCTTGGTGCGTGGGCACCACGACACCATGCGCAGGCGCATAGCTCTTCGGCAAGGGAACCGGCGTTACTCCCGCGGGCGATTGCGCCACGACATCGAACATCCAGTTGAACGACGGCATGATGGATTCAGGCACCACGGCCCGGGCGTTATACAGATGAATGTATTGCCACACCGAACTCGGCTGGCGCGCGCCGATGTTGGTAAGATCTGGGCCGGTGCGCTCGGAACCAAGCAATTCCGGAGTCTGGTACTTGAAATCACCCGGAGCGGACGGACGCCCAAATACTTTATCTGCATCAAGCGGCCGCACTTGTTGGGTATGACAGTAGCTGCAGCCATTGGCCACATACACCTCGCGCCCCTCCGATTGCAAAGCCGTGAGCGGCTCAACGCCGGGGCCGGCCGGTATCCTCGACAGCTCGATGCCGGGCCATACGCCCATCGTCCACGCAAGGCACGCGTAGAGCAACGTTGATCCTCCCACAATCAGCAGCAGCTTGTTCATGCCACCGACTCCTCCGCACGGAGGGACTGCAACGGCGATTCGACCGCGCCCGGCCCATGGCACATGCGCCACACATTCCAGCCGAACACGATGTGGCTCGCGAACATGAGCAAACCACCCACGCCGCGCCCGACGTAGTAACTCTGCATGTCGATGACCGACTGGATGAACGGCAGGCCGCGCATCCAATCAAGTCCTTGGATGGTCCCGCCGATGGAGAGGGAGGTGACGTAAATGAAGCAGCCGACAAGTGCCATCCAAAAATGCAGCGCCATACCCAGCTGGCCGGCCTTTTTCCCGGTCGCCAACGGCAGCAGCCCGTAAATGCCGCCCCATATCACGAATGTGATGATGCCGTACATCGTGAGGTGCGAATGACCCACCGTGAAATCGGTCAAGTGCCAAACTTGTTGCAGCGAACGGAACGCTTCCAGCGTGCCTTGAGTGGAACCGATCAAATAACTCATCACGCCGACGAAAATGAACATCAGCGGATAGGAATGAATCAGGTCCCTGATTCGGCCGCGCATGGTCAGCAAAAAATTGCTGCTGCCCCCCCACACGGGGACCAGCATGGCCACGCTAAATACAATGGCGATGGTCTGCAGCCACCATGGCAGCGGGCTGAACTCGAAGTGGTGCGCCCCGATGATCGGGTAGAACAGCAGGTTGGTCCAGAATGCGAACACGCCCAGCGCGTAAGAGTAGATCGGTCGGTTCAGCAACTTTGGCAGTGAGTAATAGATCACTCCGAGTGTAAGCGGAGTGAACCACATGCCAACGGCGTTGTGCATGTAGAAGCCGGATACCGCCACCTGACCGAGCCCATACTGATACCAGGGCACGATGGCCACGACCGAATTGATCGCGATCCACAGTGTCCCGCCGATGATGTACCAGTTGGATAAATAGATATCTGCATTGGAGCGCCGCGCGACCGTACCGATGAGATTCCAGGCGGTCACCACCACGGCCGCCAGGAATATCAACCGAATCCACCAAGGCCACTCGCGGTATTCGAGATCGCCATCGATGTAACCGAGATCCATCGCAACGGTGCCGGCGAGCGCCGCCACATTGAAGAGCACCAGGCCGGTCCACGCGAGCGCCGCACTGTAGAGTTTCGTGCCGCAGCTGCGAGCGGCAACGTAATATCCCAGTCCCACCAAAGCGACGCTCGCGAACCCGTAAAACGTCGCGTTGGTATGGATGGGACGCAGCCTTCCAAACGTCAACCAGGCGCCGGGACCGAATTCCGGCGCCCCAAATTTGAACGCGATCAATATCCCGACGCCGGTGGCAAATAGCAGCCACAGCGTGGCGGTCAGGGTATACGCGGAGAACACCGCAATCAGGGCGCGGTTGTCTTTCTCACTCAGGTCTGAGTGGCGAGCCGATACCTCTGTTTGCATGGCTTCTCCCCTGCGCAATCCACGAGTCAGTCGGTCTGGTCCATTCCTCTTGCGAGATGCATCGATTGAGCGCCAGCCACGCCGACTCGCGGTTCCACTGAGGAAGGCTCGCGCGCATACGGGCTCCGCGGCGCTCGCGCACACAGCGCGAGGCGACCGCCAACGATAACGGGACCGCGTCGCCAATATGAGCTCGCTGCAGCATGTCAGGCTGCCTTGGGATGTTCGCGGCGAAATTGGTATGGCGTATTGCCCGCGATCTTTTTGAACACCGTGGTGAAATGCGCCTGGGTTTGGAATCCGACACTTAGAGCGATATCGACGAGCGTGTCCGACGTTGCGGCCAACATCTGTTGAGCACGCGCGATGCGTTTGCGCAAAACAAAATCGTGTGGCCGCATACCGGTGGTAGCTCGGAACTGCTTCGCAAAGTACATGCGGCTCAGGCCGGCCGTGGCCGCGAGATTCGCCAGCGTGATGCGCCCGCCGATATTCGTCTCGATATACGTCTGGACCCGCATGAGTCGCCACTTTGGCAAAGTTGTCACGAGGCGCGTTTTGCGCAGGTTGGTAACAGCGGGGGCTGGAGTCCCGGCAAGGTTTGCCATGACCGCGAGGCGCACGGCGTTTTCCGCGTCCGCGAACGAGTCGATTGTTGATGACAATTGGAGCGGCATCGCGGTCAGTCTCGTGCCATTGGCGATTGGGTCATGGGAGGTGCGCATGAGGGAGTCAGCTGAAGTGTCGGCGATAGGCGCTCGGGGTCAGGCCGGTGAGCCTGCGAAACGCGGTGCAAAAAGCGCTCGTGTCGTTGTATCCGACGGTAAGGCCGACATCGGTGACCGACGCGGCGCGTTTTGCCAGCAATGTCTTGGCGCGTTCGATGCGCTGACTCAACTGATAGCGTTGCGGCGGCACCCCTACGGATTGACGGAACGCGCGGCAGAAATAGCAGGCGCTCAGGCCAACCAGCCGCGCCAGCGCTTCTAGTGCTATCGGCTCGGCAAGATGCTCCTCGATATAGGCGACTGCCTTTCGTCGTTGCCATGCGGCTAGGCCACCGCTGGGTTGCGCTTGCGTGCGGTGTGTTCCCGTATCGATTCGCACCAACTCATGTGCCAACACGACGCCCAGAGCTTCGAGGTACTGTCGATGATCTGAGTCACCGTCCTCGATCAATCTCGCCAGCTTCAACGCCGTCTGCATTGTTGCGTTGTCCTCGAAGAATATCCGCGGCGACAGCGACGATTGCGAGCCACCCAGGGGGCTGATTGCCAGCTGGGCGGGATTGAAATAGAAAAACACGACGCGCGAGAGCGTGCGCGGCTCATGCCAGTCGTGATACGTATGGCCTGCCGGCACAAGGACGAGTTTTCGGCTGCAATCCTGAAGCGTGGATTTCGGCAGGCCCGCGATTACCGTGCAACCATCGTGACGCACGCCGCGTTCATGTGCCACCAACATGTGGAGAGGCGAACAATAGCGGTACTCAATCCTCCCGCGCCGCCGGTCCTCGACGATCTCGACTGCCATGCCGGGTCCGGTGGCGGTTCGCCGGCTGACGGCGTCGGGTGGAGAGACTTGCACGAACGAATCGGCCGCGTGCTTCGCGATTCGATGATTGGGTTCGCGCAGTCCGTTGCGATCGGTATGATCGTCGGTTTCCGACGGCGTGCCTCGTTCGAATGCGGGCGGGACGAGCGATTGGCGTGTTGCGTAATTGCCCGGCTCGAATGCCGCCGCATGTTCCCCCCGCACTGAGTCGGACATAACCTTCACCCTTCCCTAAATCGACCTTCGAATGGTGTTTCTCGAAGTTTTTCTTGGGTATCGCCGCTTCCATGACAGAGTAGTTCGAGCAGGGCGATGAGTCGATTCTACGAAGGTTGGTGCGCGCAGCCTTTGGTTGCAGGGCTTTATACAAAGATTCAGAAGTGCTCAGCGGTGGGGCGCATCTCCTGCCGCCAGTGCCGCTTCGACGCATCTGATCAATGTGGGTGCGTCGAATGGCTTGGACAAAAAGCATACGGCACCGTCATGCAAGGCCCGCAGGCGCGAGTACTCCTCAGGGAACGCGGTGATGAAGATAAACGGCGTGCTGCGTCCCTGCTTGCGGAGGACGGTTTGCAGTTCGACGCCGCTCATCTCCGGCATTCGCACGTCCGTAATCACGCATGACGTCTCATCTATTTGCTGCGACCTCAAGAACTCCGCCGCGGACGCAAAAGTGCAGACAGTGTAGCCCCGTGCCCGCAGTAAACTGTCGGCCGCTATGCGAATAGACGCATCGTCGTCTATGACCGAGATTACTGGGCGAGTACGCTGAAGCGGTTCGTCCCTGGGGGCAGCCTTGTTGGAGCGTGGCACGAATACATGGTGAACCGCATAGCGGTCTCTAAGAAGTTATACTTAGGTTTAGCTGCGTTTCGGTTGGGCGCGGCGGATTCCGAGCGTGTCGGCGATTCGCGCCAGATCGGCTAGCGACCGAGTCCGCATTTTTCGCATGACGTGGCTGCGATGCACCTTGACCGTGATCTCGCTGACGCCCAGTTCCTCGGCAATCAGCTTGTTCATCATGCCGGCTGTAACAAGGGCCAACACTTCGCGTTCGCGGGGGGTCAGCGACTCGTACAACAGTCGCAGATCCGAAACGGCTTTCTCGTGTGTCCGCCTCTTTTGATCCGCATCGAGTGCCTGAGTCACAGCATGGAGCATCTCCTGATGGCGGAACGGTTTGGTCAGGAAGTCGACGGCGCCGGCCTTCATGGCCTGCACGGACATTGGGATATCACCATGGCCCGTCATAAAAATAATCGGGATGTGAATCCCTGACTTCGCCATTTCGACCTGAAAATCAAGACCACTCATCCCCGGCAACCTGATATCGAGCACCAGACAGCTGGGGGCATTCGGAAGCTTGGTCTGCAGCAGTTCGGGGGCCGACCCGAACACCTTGACCTGTAAACCAACCGACCGGAAGAGGCCTGTAAGCGATTCACGCATTGCCATGTCATCATCAATGACAAGAACGACGGGTTCTTCGCCTCCGCCAACGCCGCTCGGCAATGTCGGCCGTGTAGTCACTGCGCTGCAACCTTTTGATGCGATGGCGTCATCATACTCCGATCGCCCGGCCCTCAAGTTGCTCATCAATGCAGATCAATGCGGGTCAATCGCTCGCAAGCGCCTCGACCCAAGTCAGCGCTATTTTCGCATGTGACCAGCCGGATCCGCGAAAGGACTTAGGTCATGTGTTGCATCCGTAACGCGCGCCGCGCCGGACGACACAGTCCGGAATTGTCGGAGGGATAAAAAAGACCAGCGGATGTCGATTCCCGTTCACTTGCCTGGGAGTTGACATCCTCCTCGCCCTCAATGGCCGAGGATTCCTTCTGCAAGACGGCGATGTCCCGCCGCGAGGATATTATGCGATGCGTTGACGTTACGATCATGGATCGCTCCGCACACAGTGCACTGCCATCCCCTTATTCCAAGATCTTTCCGGCCTTTGGGGCCGGCGCGGCTGTCACACACGCTGCAGTCCTGGGTGGAAAACGCTTCATTGACTTCATCGAACCACACGCCTGCGTCAGCGCACTTGTACTGCAGCATGGTTCGAAATGTGCTCCAGCCGGCATCGAGCACCGACTTGGCCAGTCGGGTCTTTGCCAGAGCGGAGGCATTCACGTTGCCGACGACGATGGCACCGTTGGCCTTCACCAAACGGGTGCTCAATTTATGCAAGAAATCTTTGCGCCGATTCGCGATCTTGGCGTGAATCGCTCGGGCGCGGTTTCGCTGGCGGGCGCGCTGTGCACGGGCCAGGGCGGGTTCCAAGTCGCGGTAAAATCGCTCGGCCTCGATCGGCGGAATCGCTTTATCAGTGAACGCGGCAAAGGTCCTCAACCCCAAATCGATGCCCAGACTCGGAACCGTGCGATCGAGAATCGATCCGACGGACGGTTTATTTCTTTCATCTCCCACTTTCTGCACGCTAGGCACACAGACATTCAGATACCAGCGTCCGCGGCTGTCTTCACTGAAATTACCGGCACGCAATTCAAAGTTCGAGAGACCATAGCTATCCCACAGCGACAACCAACGTCCCGCGAAGTAGATCTGTCCCCCGCGATAGCGAATCGTTCTGACCTTATAGGGAATCCAGCCCAGAGACCGCCGTGCACCGCCACTCTTGCGCCACGCGAGTCGGACTTTCCGATGCTGTCGGCGCCGCCGCGCATATTCTTCCGCGATCTCCTGCACGGCTTGAACCGGAAGATGCAAGGCACAGTCACCGCGCGTGGCTCCTTTGAGGAACGGCCAGAAATCATATCCCGACAGAAACCGCCGCTCGCGCTCGAACACTTTGACCGACAGTTCGTTGCAGTAGTTGAACACGGTGTTGACCTCGCGCGCCAAGCCGCAAAGCCATTTAGCGTGCTTGTCCTTCACCCGCAGGCGCAGGACCCGAACAGCGAAAGATCGATAACTGGACATCCATACAGTATACCAAAAAACCAGCGCATAACACCTTGGCAAACATCGAGAAATGCAAACCACGGGAGGCGCGCGAGGCTAGGCGTGTCGCTATCCCTCGCCGGCCTGAAGGCCGGCGTTTCTCGCGGGGAAATAGGATGAACGCCATTGTCCTCATAGCCCTGAAGCGGCCTTACACGTTCGTCGTTCTGGCGATCCTGATCCTCATTTTCGGCGGACGCGCCGCGCTGAGTACGCCCACGGACATTTTCCCGAATATAGGGATCCCCGTCGTCGCGGCCGTCTGGACCTACAACGGCCTGACCCCGGAGGACATGTCGGGACGAGTCGTCTATTACTACGAACGCGCGCTCACGACGACGGTCAGCAACATCGAACATATCGACAGCGAGTCACTCTACGGCCGTGGAATCGTCAAGATCTATTTCCAGCCGGGGACGGACGTGGCGGCGGCCCAGGCTCAGGTCACTGCGGTCTCGCAGACCGTGCTGAAGCAGATGCCGGCGGGAATCACGCCGCCGCTGGTGCTGTCCTACAACGCATCGTCGGTGGCCGTTCTGGCCCTGCAAATCTCGTCGGACCAACTGACGGGATCGCAGTTGTATGACATGGCCTCCAACCTGATCCGGCCGATGCTGATCTCGGTGCCGGGCGTGGCGGTGCCCGCACCCTATGGAGGGACATTCAGCTACGTGCAGGTCGATCTCGACCAGCAGAAGCTGCTCGCGCACGGCCTGTCGGCGCAGGACGTATCGCACGCATTGGCACAGCAGAACATCGTGCTGCCGGCGGGCGACCAGAAGATCGGGGCGCTCGATTTCCTGGTCGAGACCAACGCCTCGCCGGTGAATGTGGATTCGTTCAACGCACTGCCGATCAAGCAGGCAGGCCTGGCGGTGGTGACCGTCGGCGACGTCGCCCATGTGTACTTGGGCGGTCCCCCGCAGACCAACTCCGTACTGGTCGGCGGCCACCAGGCCGTACTGCTGGAAGTGCTCAAAGCCGGAAATGCCTCGACCCTCGCAGTGGTCGCGGGTGTCAAAGCAAAAATTCCCCAGATTCTGCGCACCTTGCCCACCGGTGTGAAGATCACACCACTGAACGATGCCTCGACCTTCGTGCGCGCTTCGGTGAAGGACGTCGTGCAGGAAATGGTGATGGCTGCCGTGCTGACCGGCCTGGTCGTCCTGCTGTTCTTGGGCTCCGGACGCTCGACCTTGATCGTCGGTACATCGATTCCACTCTCGATCCTGTGCTCCATCATGGGGCTCGCATGGGCCGGGCAGACCATCAATGTCATGACGCTGGGCGGCCTCGCGCTCGCGGTGGGCATTCTCGTCGATGACGCGACGGTGATGATCGAGAACATCGATGCGCATTTGGCGACCGGCATGGAGCTGAAGGCGGCGATCATCGATGCGGCGAACCAGATCGTGATTCCCACCTTCGTCTCGACCTTGTGCATCTGCATCGTCTGGTTGCCGCTGTTCCAGTTATCGGGCGTCGCCGGCTACCTGTTTCTGCCGATGGCCGAAGCCATCGTCTTTGCAATGCTCGCCTCCTTCATCCTCTCGCGCACGCTGGTTCCGACGCTGGCGGCCTATCTGCTGCCCGCGCAGGTCGCGGCCCGCAAGGCGGGTGGGGAGCCGCGAGGCCGCTTCGGCCGCTTCCAAGCGGCGTTCGAGCAACGCTTCGATCGGTTTCGCGACAGCTACAGAGAGGTGCTCGCCAAGGTAGTGGCGCGGCGCAGCCGATTCGTGATCGGGTTCCTGGCGGCAGTAGTCGTCTCGATGGGCCTGCTGGTGCCCTGGCTGGGGCGCGATTTCTTTCCGGGTATCAAGTCCGGCGAGATCGACATGCATTTCCGGGCGCCGGTCGGGCTACGCCTCGAAGAGGCCGGCAAGGTCGCCTCGCTGGTCGACACGGCCATCGGCACCATGCTGCCGGGCCAAGTCACCAATGTCATCGACAATTGCGGCCTGCCGACCAGCGGCGTCAACCAGGCCTACAGCGCAAGCGCCACGATCGGACCGCAGGACTGCGACGTCACGATCAGCCTCAACGACCAGGCATCGCCGGTCGATGCCTACCGCGCGATTTTGCGCGATAAGCTGCCGAAGCTGTTCCCCGGCACGAGTTTCACATTCCCTGCCGGTGATATCACGGCGAAGATCCTGAACTTTGGCCTGCCGGCGCCACTCGATGTGCAAATCATCGGGCGCGATATGACGGCGAACATGGCCTACGCGGAACGAGTAGTCGCCGAGATGCGCCGCATTCCTGGCATTGCGGACGCGACCATCGAACAGACGCTGACGCAACCGACATTGCTGGTCTCCTCGCATCGCGCCTTCGCGCTCGGCGCAGGCTTGACCGAATCCGACATCGCCGACAACGCGCTGGCGACGCTGTCCGGATCCGGACAGGTGTCGCCGACCTACTGGCTCGACCATAAGACAGGTGTTTCGCACCTTGTGAACCTGCAGACGCCCCAGACACAGCTGACCTCGATGAGCGATCTGGAAATGATCCCCATCGACAAGGGTGACGGCGACCCGAACGGACAGGGTGTGCAAATCCTTGGAAGCTTGAGCCGGATCACCCAGGTCGGACGACCGCTCGAGGTGTCGCATCGCGACATCATGCCCGTGATCGATATTTACGCGAGCAACGCCGGACGCGATCTCGGCGCGGTGAGCGATGCGGTCGCGGCTGTGCTGCAGCGGATGAAAGGCGATGTGCCGCACGGCGCGATCGTTCAAGTGCAGGGGCAGGGGGTGACGATGAAAGCGGCGTATGTACAGCTGCTGGTTGGGCTCGCGTTCTCGATCCTGCTCGTCTACCTCGTGATTGTCGTCAACTTCCAGTCGTGGCTCGATCCTTTCATCATCATTACGGCCCTGCCCGGAGCGCTGACCGGGATCGTCTGGTCGCTGTTCCTGACAGGTACCACGCTGTCTGTACCCGCCCTGACCGGCGCGATCATGTGCATGGGAACCGCGACTGCCAACTCGATCCTGGTGGTGGCGTTCGCCCGTGACGAGCTGGCTGCGCATGGCGATCCGATCCGCGCCGCCGTCACGGCCGGCTACGCGCGCTTACGGCCGGTGCTGATGACAGCGCTGGCGATGGTGATCGGCATGCTGCCGATGTCGATGGCCAACACGCAGAATGCGCCTCTCGGACGTGCGGTGATCGGCGGGCTCTTGATCGCGACATTCGCGACATTGATGTTCGTGCCCTGTGTCTTCGCCCTGCTGCACCGGAAGCGCTCAACTGTCGGAGAAGTGCAATGAAGCGACGCACGTTATTGATTTTCGGGTTACCGGTGGCGGTCTTGGCGGCATTGCTGCTCTACGGGGTAATGGTGCGCGAACGGGCGCTTGCGGCTCTGGCTCGCGTCTCGAATGAGCAGGCAGTCGCTCCGGTCCAAATCATCAGCCCTCAAAAGGGGCCCGCCACGCGCCCGCTCGTGCTGCCGGGAACGGTGCGCGCCTGGTACGAGGCGCCGATCTTTGCGCAGGTCGCCGGTTACGTGCAGGGCTGGAGCGCGGACTATGGAGCGACCGTCAAGGCGGGGCAGCTGCTGGCCACAATCGATGCGCCGAGTTTGGATGCGCAATACGCGGCTGCGAAGGCGAATCTCAAGGTGGCGCAGGCGAACTATCAACTTGCTGTGTCTACCGCGGCGCGCTGGCAGGCCTTGGCGGGAACGCCGGCCGTCTCGAATCAGGAGGTGGAGGTGCAGACAGCCGGTGCGGCGGCGCGCAAGGCCGAGCTGGAAGTATCGGCACAGGATGTCGCGCGCTACGCGGCGCTCGAGGCATTCAAACGAGTGGTGGCGCCATTCGACGGCGTGGTCACGGCGCGTCTGACCGATGTCGGCAGTTACGTCAACGCGGCCGGAGGCGATCTGTCGGCTCGTGGCACCTCGGCGGAACTCTTCACCGTCGCCGACGTGCATGCGATGCGGGTGTTCGTCTCGGTGCCGCAGGACTATGCGAGCCTGTTGACTCCGGAGACGACGGCGACGCTGCTTCAGCCTTCGCAACCGGGACAATCCATTCCGGCGAAATTCCTGACGACGGCGCGGGCATTCAACGCCAACACGCGAACGGCGGTGACGGAGTTGACGGTGGACAATTCCAACCACGCACTGTGGCCCGGTACGTACGTGGATGTCGTGTTCCAGGTGCCGACCGATCCCAAGGTGCTCACAATGCCGGAATCGGCTCTGATCTTTCGCGCGGATGGAGCCCAGGTCGCGATCGTCGACGCGCAGAACCGCGTCCATCTGCGCAACGTGACACTCGGACAAAATCTGGGACAAACGGTGCAGGTCACTAGCGGCCTGTCGCAGGGCGACAAGCTCGTGAACAATCCGCCCGCGGGCCTGCTCGAGGGGCAGTCGGTCCAACCCGTAACACCGGTTGCCGGCTATGGAATGGCGGCGCAAAAGACCCGCTCGCCATGAAACGCCACGCCGCGGCGCTGGTCGCATCGCTCGCTGTAACGCTGCTCTCGGCCTGCGATCTTGCGCCGGTCTATGATCCGCCGCACTTCATCCTGCCCGAGTCCTATCAGGGCAGCGGCCCCTTCGAGGTCGCCCATCCGGAGGCGGCCCTCTCGCCGCGCGGGGACTGGTGGACACTGTTCGGCGACGCGAAACTGAATGAACTCGAGGACCAGTTGGGGCGTGCGAACCCAACCCTCGCGGCAGCTGCGTATTCCTACGACCAGGCACGGAGCCTCGCCGCCGAGGCGCAATCGGCGCTCTCCCCGCAGGTGAGCGCGAACGCAGGCACGTCGTACAACAAGTCATCCGTGAATCGTCTCTTTCGGCTCCCGAATAGCACCGCGCCGCTTCGCGAGGCCTCGAACCAGTGGGGGGCGGCGGCATCATGGGAGCCGGATTTCTGGCATGCGCTGCGCAACAGCGCGCACGCGCAGAAGCGCCTCGCGCAGGCCGGCGCAGCGGACCTCGCGACGGCGCGGTTGAGTCTGCAGGCGGAGTTGGCGAGCGACTATGTCGCCCTGCGCGGACTCGACGCACAACTCGAAGTATTGCGCCAGTCGATCAACTCGTATCAGGCGGCGGTCGAGGTGGCGCGGCTGCGCACGCGCGGGCAGATCGCGTCCGGCCTCGATCTGGCGCGGGCGTTGAGCCAGCTCGATTCGGCGCAGGCTCAAGAGACTGAGACCCGGCTGCAACGCGATCTGATGCAGCATGCCGTCGCGGTGCTGATCGGTGCGCTGCCCAGCACCTTCTCGCTCGCGCCGGCCGGCGAGTTCCAGTTGGCGCCACCGCAGCTTCCCGCGGGCGTGCCTTCCACGCTGCTGCAGCGCCGACCCGACATCGCGGGCGCCGAACGTCGGATGGCGGCTGCGAACGCTGAAATCGGCGTGTCGCGCGCCGCGTTCTATCCGAATGTTACCTTCAACCTGGCGGGAGGCTTCCAGGATAGCGGTTTCAATCTGCTGAGCCTGCCGAACAGCCTCTGGTCGGTCGGGGCGACGGCCATCGAGCCGCTGTTCGATGGCGGCTTGCGGCGGGCACAGCTGCGCCGCTCGTGGGCACAATACGCACAGACGCGCGACAGCTATCGGGCGACGGTGCTGGCTGCCTTCCAAGAGGTCGAAGACGGACTGAGCCAGACCCAGCGTCTGGCGACCGAGGACACGCAGGAACACGAGGCCGGCGACCAGGCCGCGCAGGCATTGTCCATCTCGACGATGCTCTACAAAGACGGGCTTGACAATTATCTGAGCGTCTCGGTTGCGCAGGTGCAGGCACTCGCGGCGCAGCTCACCGAGGTTCAGATACGGATCCGCCAGATCCAGGCAGCCGTGTCGCTGATTCGCGCATTGGGGGGCGGTTGGACCGACCAAGCTCTTCCTGATGAAAAACAAACCCTGGCGTTCGGGCCGCTCGACTACGCGGTAAAAAGATGACGACGCCTGCTCTAGCGCGACGCCATCCCTGGATTCACCGGCAGGGTGAACTGGATGCTCGCACCGTGAGGTAAATTGGGCGCCGCCCAGATGCGCCCGCCGTGAAGTTCGATGATTGAACGGCAGATCGATAGTCCCATGCCCAAGCCGCTGGATTTTGTGGTGAAGAAAGTATTGAACAGCTGACCTGCATGATTAGCGGGGAAGCCGACACCGCAGTCCATCACCGTGACTCGAACCTGCTGCGCGCCATCCTGCTCAGTCCGCAACATGAGCTCGCGCGCTCGATCGTTGATGGGTTGCATGGCCTCAATGCCGTTGATCACCAGATTGAGGATCACCTGCTGCAGCTGAACTCTATCGGCGAGAATGATCGGGAGCGCACTCGCTAATTTCACGCGCAGCGCCACCCGGGAGCTCGAGAGTTCATGCTGTACCAAGGTCAGCGCCTCGCTCAGGACCTCATTGAGATTCAGCGGCGCCATTTTCGTGTCGGCCTTTTTCGCAAGTGTACGGACACGCCGAATGACCTCACCCGCCCGGGTGCCGTCCCGGACGATTCTCTCCAAGGCGGCGTGCGCTTCCGTGAGATTGGGCTTCTCGTGATCGAGCCAGGTCTGGCATGCCTCGGCGTTGATGAGCACCGCGCCAAGCGGCTGATTGACCTCGTGAGCGATCGTGGCGGTCAGCTCTCCCAAGCTGGTCACGCGCATCACGTGCGCAAGGTCGGTCTGGGTTTTGTGCAGCTCGCGCTCTGCCAGTCGGATCGCGCTGACATCCATCACCGAACCGACGAACTCGACCTCGCCCGCCTCATCGCGGAAGGCCCGCGCCACGACGCGAACATGTTTGACCCTTTCATCAGGCATCCTCAGTCGATACTCGTGGGCGTAATCCTGTCCGTCCTTCGATGCGCGCTCGAGTACCTGCTGGAAACAAGCAATATCGTCCGGGTGAATTCTGCGTCGCACCAGGTCCAGTGTCGGCGTGATCGACGGATCGAACTCAAAGATGCTGAAGGTTTCCCCTGTCCAGTAGACTTCTCCACTCGACGGCCTCCAGGCACAGGTGCCCGTATGACTGAGCCGCTGGGCCTCGCTCAAATAGGCCTCACTGCGCCGCAATTCGTCATAGAGTTGCACGTTCTCCAGCGAGATGGCCGCCTGTGAGGCGAGCAGCTTGAGAACGGCGAGCTTCGCCGACGTGAACACGCGCGGCGCCAGATTGTTCTCAAGATACAGCGCGCCGACGAGCTTGCCTTGTTTGACCAAGGGAAGGCAGAGCACCGAGCGGGCGTGCCTCTCACGGACGTACTCGTCCGCGGAGAATGGGACTTGCGCCGAGGCATCGTCCAGGATGACGGTGTCCCGCGTGCGCACCGCGGTGTGCAACACGGACTCGCTCAGTTCGGTCGGCGTCACCGGCGAATCTCGCAGTGTCACTTCTATGTTGCTGCCGCCAGTCCTCGCCTCCGCTGCAATCCGCGACTCGTTGGCCGTGATAAGAATGAGCAGGCCCCGCTCGGCCCCGGCATGCTCGATTGAGATTCTCATGAGCGTCTCGATGAGTTTGCCCAGCTCGATCTCGCTCGACACGGCCTGCGAAGCCTTGACCACTGTCCCGACATCCAGTTGTTCGATCGACGCGCTGACCGTCGCGTTCAGCGCAGACGGCGCCGCCTCCTCGTGCAGCGCGGGATGGCGTTGCTCGAGCTGCCGGACTTTGCCGTGCGCACCCCAGCGCGAGTAGCAGTCCCGGGCATTTCGCAGATAGCCATGAGCGATACTCTCCACGCCGCGTGCGGCGAAGAACCCCGCCGCGACCTCGTAGGCCAGGCCTTCGTTCTGCACGAAACCGTGCTCGCGAGCCGACTTTATCGCTTGTTCGTAAAGACGCATGGCCTCAGCGTCCCGCCCTTCGAGGCGCGCGATCTCGCCCGACACCAGGGCGTGTTTGTCGCCAAAGGTCGGTGGATTGTTTTCGGCCCACTCGCACAGCTGCTCCCGGTGCGCTCCCAGGAGATCGCGCCAATTCATCTGCTCATCTGCAGGTGCGTTCTCATAGAGTGCCGCCACCGTCAGCGCGGTGTAGTAGAAGTAGTCGAGCAAAAAGACCTGGGAGGCTTCCCTGCGAAGCAGAGGTTTCGCCTTGCCCGCTGCCGCCAGAGCCTCGGTGTAGTCCCCGGACAGGAAGCGCGCCTTTAGTTTGAGGATCCAGTACAGACAAATCATTGTGTTCATCCGGTCGCCCGTCAGCTGTTCCTCGAATGCCGCCTCATCGAAGCGGGAGTCGCTGAAGGTTGAGAAGGCCGCAGTGCGGCCTTGCATTGCAGCGATGAAGCATTGCTGGCTCACGATGAGGTCCGCGACATCGCGGAACTTGGCTCTCCGAGCGAAGTCCAGCGCCATTTCCGACTCCCGCCACACCGCGTCGAGCGGATCGTTCCGCAGGAGAAGACCTGTAATGGATTGGTGCATGCTGTAGCAAGCGTAGGTCAGATCGCCTGTCTCGGTGGCGATTCGGGTTACGGCCCGACGCAGCTCGATTGCGCTCGTGATCGGCTGGGTCCAGCGGCTCACATTTGCCACATCGTGGTAGACCTTCGTCCGGTAGGCGGTGAATCCGTGCTTCTCGACCAGGTTGGAGGCGAGCCTGCTGAGGCAGTAGCCTTCGCTAAAACGGTGAAAGGCCGGTCCGAGGATCGACCCAAGGCAGGCATAGCCGTGCGCGGAAGGGCCGCTCATCCCATGCTGCATGCTGATATTCACCATGCGGCACACGAGCATGCAATATAAATGAAAGTCGGTAAACCAGCTGACTTCGGCAAGGATCGAGAGCACCTGCATCGCGGCCTGCAGTTCCGGATCGGTCATCTGCGGCAGATCAATCAGACTCTCGATCGAGCGCCCATCGAGATTCCGCCAGATCATCTCGTACTCGATCTGGACCTCTTCCCAGCTCGGGCGGGCAGGCAGGTCGATGCCGAACAAGCGCAGGCACGTGAGCGCGTTGTCAACCGCTTGCGGGTATTCCCCCTGCACTGTATGCAACCGGACCATGAGGTCGTAGACGGCCGCTTGGTCGATTTTCGACGCCGCGTGCTGCAGTAGCTTTGCGATCAACTGCCCGGATTTTTCGAAGTCGCCGCACAAAAGTTCGCACTGCGCGCGTTCGAGCCACAGATTGAATATCAGCTGGTACTGGCTGCTCCAGTCCCTCTCGTCCATCAATGCCGTGCCGGAGGCCAGATATGCGCGTGCCGACGCGTACGCTGCCGACGCCTTCGCCTTTCGTCCGGCGCGCAGGTGGATCGTCGCCACCCGGGTCTTCTCCTCTTGATCGACAATCAGTGCGGCGCCTCGATAGAACTGGTTCGCGACCTCGAACAGCTGTTCAGTGATCTCGATCGCCGTCATATTCGCCAGCAGCTCACGGCCGATGTGCAGATGAACGTTTGCACGGCGCTCTTCAGGAAATAGCGAATACGCCGCCTGCTGGATCCGGTCGTGAAGGAATTGGTAGACCTCACCCTGCTGAACCACGAGGCCGGCGTGGACGGCTTCCCAGAGGCTCTTGTGCATGGCCTCTGCAGTTTTGCCTTGAATCAAGGACAGTCTGCCGATCTCTGCCATGTTGCCCAGGCAGGCAAGGTGCTTCAGCGCATCCTGCGTGGCGATCGACAATCGCTTCAGTTTCCGGACCATCAGGTCCACGACGTTGTCGGTATAGTTCTTGGCGTGGATACGATCAATGTCCCAGCCCCAAGCGTGCGCGACGGAGTCGAACGCGATCAGACCCTCGTCGGCCAATGCGATCAAGAACTGAATTGCGAAGAATGGGTTGCCTCCGGTCCTCTCGTTTACGAGCTCCGCCAGGGATAGCACGCGCGCGGGCTCGCAGTGCAGGGCATCGGCGATGAGCCTGCCGACATCGTCGAGCGCGAGCGGCGCGAGCACGATCTCATGCACCGTCGCATCGGTCTTGCGGATCGCTTCGAGCGTGCGCATGAGCGGATGTGACGGACCGACCTCATTGTCTCGATACGCCCCGACCAGCAGCAGGTGCCGCACTTCCGAGTGCCCGACCAGGTGCTCGAGCAGATCGAGTGTCGAGCTGTCCAGCCATTGCAAATCGTCCAGGAATAATGCGAGCGGGTGCTCCTCGTGCGCAAACACGCCGAGGAAGCGGCGGAATACCATCTGGAAGCGGTTCTTTGCCTCTTGCGGCGGCAGCTCCGCAACCGGCGGCTGTTTCCCGATGATCAGCTCGAGTTCAGGAACGAGGTTCACGATGATCTGACCATTCGAGCCGAGAGCCTCCCTGCAGGAATCCCGCCAACGTTCAAGTTCCGTCTCGCTCCGGCTCAGCAGCGAGCGCGTCAGGTTCTGTAGGGATTGAGCCAACGTGGCGTATGGAATGTCGCGTTTATATTGATCGAATTTGCCGGACGCGTAGAGCCCGCGCGATGGAACAAGCGCCTTGTGCAGCTCGTTCACGACCGAGGACTTGCCGATGCCGGAATAGCCGGATACGAGTACCAATTCCGGCGTACCGCGGGCCACAACGCGATTGAACGATGCGAGCAGCGTTTCGATCTCGCGCTCGCGCCCGTACAGCCGCTCCGGGATCAGCAACCGGTCTGACGCGTCGAGCGCTCCCAGCGGAAACGGGTCGACTCGGCCATGGGACTCCCAATCCGCAAGGCATCGCCGCAGATCGGCCTCGACACCGGCCGCAGTTTGGTAGCGCTCCTCGGCGGTCTTGGCGAGGAGTTTCATGACGATTGCCGACAGCATCCTGGGAGTTTCTGCCGTCCTCTGGTCGGGTGGGACAGGCTGCCTCGCAATATGGCAGTGCACCCATTCCATCGGATCGGCAGCCGTGAAGGGCAGCGTCCCCGTCAGCGTCTCGTACAACGTGACGCCAAGAGAATACAGATCGCTGCGCGTATCGATCGAGCGGTTCATCCGTCCGGTCTGCTCCGGCGGCATGTACGCGAGCGTGCCGGCGATCTCGTCCGGGGGCTCCGGATTGGCGCGCTCGCGCGGCAGGCGGGAGGCAATGCCGAAGCCGGTGAGCCAGACATCACTGCTGGCCGCATCCACCAGGATATTTGCCGGCTTGATGTCCTTATGGATGAGTCCGCGTGCATGCACCTGGCGGAGCGCCCGTGCCAGGGATATCCCAATGCGCAGAGACTCCGTTATCCCCAGTGGTCCGCCGAGTTGCCCATCGAGGGGATCGCCACCCGGGTCCTCCAACACCAGCGCCAAGCGGTTGCGGTGCAGGGAAAGTTCGATTGGGCGCGCGGCCCAGGTTGCATCAAGGTCGGCTCGAAGCGCGTACTCATGTTCGAGCCGCTTGAGGCTCGCTCGCGAGGCACTTTCTGCGGTGACCAGCAATATCGGCGCCACACCGAGGCCGGAACCCCGATGCAGCTTGAAGTCGCCGTCCCGCAACGATGAGAATGCGTAACTCGAAAGATCGCTCACACGTCCTGGCGCTCCTTCGCGACCTGCAGTCATCAATCGCCAGCCGAACCATGAAGACAATTACGATTGCGCCAGCGATGATACAGCACCTGAAAGGCACGGTCTCGCGCTAGGACCTTCTACCGGCGCGGCTCTCGACATTGATGGCAGGTACCAGGCTTAAGCTCCGCTCGTGATGCGGCGCAGGCTGCGCATTATTCATACGCGTCCACGCCGCTAAAGCTGGAGACTGCGAATCTTCCCGCATGGTCAAATTTCACCAACTGTTCCCGGACGGAACAACCCTGTTGGTCGTTGGTGAGCAGCACCTTTCCCACGGCGAAGTCCTGAACCGCGGTTGAATCGATTTGTTGGCCATATGCGCCGGCCGTGTGAGCCGTGCTCATCACAATCTCGTGCGCGTCGAGTAAATCGCACAACAATCGGCTGGGAGCAACATGACCGCGCAGGGCGTAACAGGGCGGGGTGCCCGGGAGGAAGGCGCCTGCCAAGACACGACTAGCGCCGCCCAGCCCGCGAATCCTATCGACAAGCAGGTCGACGAGGGCCAGCTGTTCCTCATAGTGCGTGGCGAACAAGGGGCGCAAATGCCGAAGGTGTATGTCGGCGGCTTGACAGCGCGCACTCTTATACAAATCGCGCAGTGGAAGCGTGTGCGTCAACAATTCGTCGAGCAGCACGATGGTCTTGTGAGCCATGAGGCCTCCCACTGACGATGCGGGCGAATCGTGCGCGATTTTCCGATTGGAAACATGCATTTTTTCACCTCATAAACCAGGTTGTCTTGAATGTCCTCACAGGACTGGACACTCCATCACTCACGTCCGTGGCGCCGGCGGACTCCACCCTGTAGTAATAAGTGGTATTTGAATTGAGTCCCATGATGCGCACACGGAAATTCATGTCCGGATGTGAAGGATTGCGGCGATTCGGCGACTTTGCGACCTGATCCAGCTTCTTGGAGTCGGTGCCATAGTGAACAATGCCATAGTGAAGGTCGGTGCCTCCCGGATTCGCGATGGTCCAGCGAATGATCGCAAGGCCGTCGGCAGCAGTTTCCAGTTCTGGACCAGCGGTGAGTTTTGCAGCCTTATGGGCCGGCACCGCAGCGATCACGAGATGATCCGCAGATCGCCACTGTATCAAGCCGGCAATCGCCATCACGGCAAAGGTTGGAAAGAAGCGCTTCATAAGAGTTGCGTCCGATTCACGAGCTGAAATCCTGAGGCGCGGAAAATCGCCGCACCTCAGGATGAAGGCTGTCACTGGCTTCAAGAGAGGCCAGACCATTGCAGCAATCTACTGTCCTGGAGGCGTGGCAGGTTTCCTCAACGTACTGGCCGGCGTGCTGTTCAAACTCGCCGTTTGCACGAAGCCATCCGTCAGGGTCTCCAGGAACGCGACCAGATCGTTTTCCTCGGAGCTACTCAAGCCCAGCTTGCCAATGGTCATATTCTCGTTGTTCGGGTCTTCCGGCGGAGGCCAGCAGTTCACTTTCTCCACTGTTCCCGGGCGACAAGCGCCGGCGACAAATGCGCCAGGATAAGCGTCGCGCGTGTTGTAGAAGTGAACCACTTCCTTGAGGCTGAGCAAGTAGCCGTTGTGCATGTACGCCTTGACGAAACCCTTGTAAGGCACCTTGCCAACATTGCGGACCGTCGAGGTTTGGAACTTGCCTTCGAAGAAGGGCAGGTGTTGTCCCCACGTGTCATTTGGCGGAGCGCCGTAGTATCCGTCCAAGAACAGGCCTACTCCCTCGTCGGTGAAGCCAATCCCCAGAGGATTGCCCGTGAAGCCCCACTGATCCGGGAAGTTTTCCGCATACCAAGGGAGGATCACGTTCCTCGGCAGACCGATATTGTTGTACGTAAAGTCGGTGAACAACGGAGCGACGCTCGTGGCCGCACCATTGTCGGTTCCCATGGCCGTGTTGGATCTGCCGTCGATGTGACAGGTATTGCACTGGGCCTTGCCGTTGAAAAGTGCATAGCCACGTTGTTCTTGCGCCGTAAGAGTATTGGCGGCCGCGAGAAAACCGTCGAATTTTGAAGTAAACGGGCTGACGGTGGACGAGATTTCATAGGCGGCAATGGCCTGGCCGAATTCGTCGAACGCCTGTTGGGCACGAGTGCGCTCAGAAGGGCTGAGAGTCAAGGGAGTGGCGTTGGAGCCGAAAATGGCGGCGCCTTTCGGAGTGCTGCATACCGTTTTTACATTGGCGGGCCAAGCGATCTCAAGGGAGCCTGTACCCCAGACCTGCTCAAAAAAGAATTTGTAGTTGCTCTGCGACAGCTTCCACACGACGCAGGCAGTATCCGGATTGGCCATCTCTTCGGGGTCGACAGGCGGATCCTGGCCTTGTTCCGCGGCGGAGTTTTGCAAGCGGTAGCCGGTGGCGCGAGCATCCCAAAAGTTGCCGCCGTAGAAATCGCCCTGGGTGACATTGTATTGCAGCGGGGGATAATAAGGCGCATACACATAGCTCGTCGGATTGCGTTTCGCCATGCGATTGTCGGGGTACCTTCCGTGATTTGTAATCGGTACCGACCCAGGATTCGCTCCGCCGGTGAAGACGCTCAGTATGGAAGCGCCATTGCCATATCCCGCGGCCGGATCATGGCAGAAGCTGCACGCTAGATTGTTGTTGACCGACAGGTTGGGATCGAAGATCTCCAATGCGCCGAGAGTCTCAACGGCATGAAAGGCATCCAGCATTCCGGATTTTGCCGCGGCCAAGGCTTGGGCCTCGAGCCTCGCTTCTTCGGCGCGTATACGGATAAAGTCGGGATCATTCTTGATCAAACACTGAATGTCCACTTTATCCCCCGGCAAAATGCACGGTACGTCTTGAGATGGAATTGTGTAGCCTGCCGGCAGCTTGTTCGTCAGCAACTTTTCTGCCGGCTGGCTGCTGTCGGCAGATGGCTGCGCAGTTTGTGCGAACACCCTCTGCGAACCGATCGGCGACGCCAGCGCGATCGCAAGCCACGCAATCATGGCCAGAAACACACTTAGCCTCATGACTAACCCCTCCTATGTGTGAAATTCACGGATTTCTACTACACCCTAGTACGCAGCTGAAACGGTCGCCTTCGTGGGATTGTCGTGAACTCATCTTAATTGCCGGACGCAGTCCGACCGGCGGCATCGGAAATAGAACGACCTTCCAAGGGGTGCGTTTAGAGAATCGGGGAGGCGATCCTGGAAGATCATTGGGCGCGACGAAGACTAAGATTGCGCCACAGCGGCGTTCCTTCGCTGTGCTATATGTCGATCAAGTGAGGTGCAGCATCATGTCCGATGCCCGGTACAGAAATTCATGGTTTTTGATCGCGATGCTCGGCGCAATGTGCGCAGCCGGCTTCGCAACCCTCGCGCAAAGCGCAACCCCCGCGCAAAGCGCAACGACCGCGGCGCAAGCCGCAATCGCCGCATGTCCGGAGACCGACAGCGGGCTCAAGTTACCGGCCGGTTTTTGCGCCACGATTTTTGCCGACGGTATTGGACATGCGCGCCATATCGTTGTCGCTGCGAACGGGGTCGTCTATGTCAACACCTGGTCCGGCCGCTATTACGGCAACGACACGCCGCACGCCGGCGGGTTTCTGGTCGCGTTGCAAGACACCACCGGTGCGGGAAAAGCGAACATCAATAACCGCTTCGGCGAGACGGTGCAGAGCGGCGGTGCAGGCGGCACGGGCATCGGCCTGTACAAGGGCGGCCTGTTCGCCGAGATCAACGACAAGATCGTGCGTTACACGCTGTCGGCCGGCTCGATCGTTCCGCAGGGTCCCGCGGTGCCGATCGTGACCGGTTTGCCGCTCAGCGGCGATCATCCAATGCGACCCTTCGCGATCGATCGCGACGGATCCCTGTATGTCGACCTCGCCACCGCGACCAATTCCTGCCAGGGGCAAAATCGCACACTGCACTCGCCGGGCATCGATCCGTGCACGGAGCTCAATACGCGCGGCGGCATCTGGCGCTACGACGCGAATAAGACCAATCAAGGATTCTCGCCGGCCGAACGCTTCGCCACCGGCATCCGCAATGCGGAGGGGTTCGCGATCGATGCCGCCGACCACATCTTCGTCACTCAACATGGACGCGACCAGCTGCATGCAAATTGGCCGGAACGGTACAAACCCGAGGAGGAGGCAACGCAACCGGCCGAAGAGTTGCTGCTGTTGAAGCGGGGCGGCGACTACGGCTGGCCGGAGTGCTACTACGACGCCATTCAGGGCAAATTGGTTCTTGCGCCCGAGTACGGCGGCGACGGCGGCAAGAAAATCGGCCCGTGCCCGGCCAAAAGCGCTCCGATCGCGTCTTTTCCCGCACATTGGGCACCCAACGCGATGGCGCTGTACGACAAGTCACAATTTCCAGCTCACTACCGTCAAGGCGTTTTCATTGCCTTCCACGGATCGTGGGATCGAGCCCCGTACCGCCAGGGCGGCTACAACGTCGTGTTCCAAGCCCTGGCGGGCGATCATGCCTCCGGCGCGTGCGAAGTATTCGCCGACGGATTTGCGGGTGCGGTTGAATCGCCCGACCAAGCCGCGCATCGGCCTTCCGGCGTGGCGGTCGGGCCCGACGGCTCACTCTACGTCTCCGATGATGTGCGCGGGCGGATCTATCGCATCGTCTACCGCGGCGGACCAGGCGCCGACAGCGCCGCTACGACCACGCCCTGTCCGAGCGCAACGGCGCCCGCCGGCAAAGTCAGTGTTGATGACGCCAAACCACCGGAAGGCACTCATCCCGATGCCGGCAACGCCGACGCAATCGCAAGCCTTCCCGTTCCGGCAGGCGCGACGAAGGAAATGGTTGCGTTGGGTGATCGAATCTACCACGGTCAAGTCGGCGGTGCGCCCTGTACGGGTTGCCACGGCGCGAACGCTACCGGTACGCCTCTAGGTCCTGATCTCACCGGCACTCATTGGCTGTGGGGCGATGGCAGTTACGCAGCGATTGCGAAAATAATCAGCGACGGTGTGCCGCAACCGAAACAGTATCGCTCCCCCATGCCACCCATGGGCGGCGCTCAGCTCAGCTCCGATCAGGTATCGGCGGTCGCGGCCTACATATGGGCCTTGAGCCACCGTACGCCTGCGGCGTCGCGCACAAGTAGCTCGGCCAATTGACCATTCAATCAGGGGGATTCATTCTGTCACCGTCAATCCAGGGTCCCGAGTTCATGGCGCCGCTGCAACGCACCTAATCTCGAACCTACAGGGAGATCACACCATGAAACTTGGATTCATTGGACTCGGGCGCATGGGCGTGGCGATGGCGGCCAATCTCGTAAAGGCCGGCCACGACGTAACGGTATTCAATCGCACTCCGGGCAAAAGCGGCGCGCTCATCGGGCTCGGCGCGCACGATGCACTCAATATTGCCGGTGTGTGCGACGCTGAAGCGGTGATCACGATGCTGGCGGATGATGACGCCGCGTCCGCCATCGCCTTGGGGGAGGGAGGTCTCACGACGCATCTGCGCAAAGGCGCAATACATCTTTCCATGAGCACGATCAGTGTAGCGCTCTCCAAGCGCCTGGCGCGGGCGCATGCGCAAGCCGGACAGCGCTACGCGGCAGCGCCGGTCTTTGGGCGACCGGACATGGCGGCTGCGGCCAAGCTGTTCATCGTTTGCGCGGGCGATCCCGCGACGATCGATGCGAGTCAGCCGCTGTTCCGCGCCATGGGGCAGAAAGCATTTCCGATCGGTAGCGAGCCGTCTGCGGCGAATCTCGTCAAGCTCAGCGGCAATTTTCTGCTGGCTTCCATTATCGAGGCCCTCGGCGAGGCGGTTGCGCTCATCAGTAAGGCCGGGATCGACCCGCGCGCGTACGTCGAATTCCTCACCTCGACCGTGTTCAACGTACCGGCATACAAAACCTACGGCGACCTCATCGCCCAAGGCAAGTTCGAGCCGGCAGGATTTGCTGCACCGCTTGGATTCAAGGACATCCGGCTCGCGCTGGCCGCAGCCGAGAGTCTTCGCGTTCCCATGCCGCTCGGAAGCCTGCTGCATGATCGATTTTTGCGCCTGCTTGCCCAGGGTGGCGAACACCTCGATTGGTCCGCCGTCGCCGGGCTCGCTGCACAGGATGCGGGCCATGTACTACAGGGATAGAAATGGCATCGACGCTCGGGCTTGACGTCTTTGTCGGATGCTCCTTGTGGGGCCCGTTGCGCGTGGGTGGCTTGTAAAAAATGCAAGATGAGTGGGGGGAACCGCGATTACGAATTGCCTAGGAAAACTTTCTGGTCCAAGATAGTTCATCGACTGCAATCCTTAGAAGAAGGGCTAGGTATGCTGCTCGATCGGGACGATTGGTACGATATCGCTCACGATCTTGACTGGTCGCTGTCGTACGTCGAACATGCGGTTGCCTTTCCTGACGTGTGGAGCGGATCGAAGAACATTCCGCACGAAGCATGGGATGCTTGGGAGGAGCCGTACCGGGTATCTTATCGCGATTACGTTGCGGTGCAGCGCGAGAAAGAGGCAGGCGTCGCCGGCGTGCGCGACACTCTCAAGCGAGCAGGCACCTACCAGAAGCTACATCCATCAGTTGCCGCCGTGTCGCACCTTCATATGGGGGCGACCTGCATGGTGGAGCAGATGGCGGTGATGATGCTCGGGCGATCCGCACGGTTTGCTCCCAGCGCGCGATGGCGAAACATTTCGGTATTCGGCATGTTGGATGAGATCCGCCATGCGCAGCTTGACCTCTTGTTCTCACACGACTTACTCAAGTACGAATCGCGCTTTGATTGGTGCCAGAAGGCTTTTCACAGCAATGAGTGGGGCATCATCGCCATTCGTAGCTTCTGCGACGATTGGCTTCTGAACGCAAACTGCGTCGATTCTGCGATAGCCGCGCACCTTACCTTCGAGCATGGATTTACCAACATGCAATTCATCGCACTGGCTGCGGAGGCGATGCGAGCGGGCGACGTAGAGTTCTCGAACCTGTTGTCGAGCATTCAAACTGACGAGGCGCGTCACGCGCAGCAGGGCTTTCCGACGCTGGAAGTTCTCATGAAGCACGATCCGCAGCGTGCCCAGCGTGTGCTCGACGTAAGCTTCTGGAGATCGTTCCGGCTGTTCCAGGCAATTACCGGACCCTCGATGGATTACTACATGCCGCTCGACAAGCGCACCATGTCATTCAAAGAGTTCATGCTGGAATGGGTGGTCGACCAGCATGAGCGAACATTGCGCGACTACGGACTCAAGAGGCCTTGGTACTGGGACACCTTCCTGCAATCTCTCGAGCACGGCCACCACGCTCTGCATCTGGGGATGTGGTTCTGGCGACCCACCCTGTTTTGGAAGCCCAGCGCAGGTGTTTCAAAGGCGGAGCGGCGCTGGCTCAACGACAAGTATCCGGCCTGGGAAGGCAGCTGGGGAGTTCTATGGGACCAGATCATCAGGAATGTCAACGCCGGCAAGATGGCGCAAACATTGCCCCAAACGCTGCCTGCGCTCTGCAATCTAACCCAGCTGCCGATCGGCACACATTCGGATCGCCATCATCTCGAGTGCGTAACCAGTGAATATCGCGGCCGCACTTATTATTTCGATTCCGAGGTCTCAAAATGGTGCTTCGAGCTGGAGCCGGAGCGATACGCCGGCCACCTGAACGTGGTCGATCGATTTATCGCCGGTCTGATCCAGCCGGCGGACCTTGCCGGCATACTGAAGTGGATGGGCCTTACCACCGATGTGATGGGAGACGATGCAGGGGACTATGGTTGGGCGGCCGACTACCTCCACTGATGCGCAATTCGTAAACGGCAACGGCTTTGACGACCTGAGGTACGGACAGATGGCGCTAATTCCGGTCTATGGACGATTCGTCGGTGATTGCACCGCCCTCCTGGTGGCGGTTGATACCGAGGACACGATTGACGAAGTCGCGGCCAAGATAGCGGTGCACGCTATCGGCCCGCGGCTGCCCGATGAGCCTGGCGCCAAGGGTTTCGAGGTATTGGCGGACGGCCGGACGCTTGCTCCGACCTCCCGCCTGAAGGACTTGTCTCCGCGACCGCTGCAATGGTTGGACGTACGTTGGAAGTGGTAAAGCTTGCAAAAGCTCCGCATATAAGCGCCGTCGAGATTTGCGGCGCCGACCAGCTTTGGGACGGTGAGATGGAGTGCTTCCGCGCAGGCGATACGACCATCCTGCTTCTGAAGATCAACGGGCAGTTCCGCGCCTATCAGGGGCACTGTCCTCATCAGGGCGCTGCGCTGGCGGAAGGTGAGCTCGAAGGCGGACTTCTGACCTGCACTGCGCACCGGTGGCAGTTCGACGCGACGAATGGACAGGGCGTGAACCCCAAGAGCGCCCACTTGAAGTGCTTTCCGGTTCATGTCGTTGAGCGGAAGGTACTGATCGAGGTGGAGCTTGAACGGAGCGGCGCATGATGGTGGTCGAAGTCAGCGAAAGTGACGAAATGGACAATCTTGTCGGTCCGGTCATCCGCAGCGGAGATTTTGCCGATGTCGTGGCGCAATCGATCGAGGATGACAACCCCGGCAAGGATGTGCGGATTGTCGATCGCGGTGACTATGTGCGCATCCACACCGCTCAGGTCTGCCGGCTGACTCGAAAAGCCTTGGAGCGAAATCTCGGGCATTCATACGAATTACGGATGTTGGAGACCGAAATGCCGTCGTTTTGCGGGCGGCTCAGGACGCGAGACGATGAATTTGTCTGGTTCTACGACAACTGACTTTCCCAGTGCGGCGCGAACGCCGCGAGATGAGTTCATGGACACCAGAAACCCGGAAGGACCACGTCGGCCACCGCTCAAGACCTGGTCTGCCTTCGGAAATTTGGGCCGACGGCCGAGCGAGTACGAGATCGTCACCCACCAGATGAACCACACCTTGCGGGATCCACCGCTCGAGCTTGGCGCCGAGAGCCCCGGCAATCTCTGGCTCGGGCGGCACCGGGACCGTATCAAGCTCATGGTCCAGGATTGGAATGCGTTCCGCGATCCCGACCAACTCACTTACCGGAAATACGTGACGTGCCAGGACAAGAGCGAAACGTATCTCGACGCTACGTTTGCGGAGTTTGCCCGCATCGGCCGCGCCGAAAGCGGGCCAGAGTTTCTGCAGACTTGCCTGACTCCCACGCGCTACCTAGCCCATGGTTTGCAGATGATGTCAGCCTATCTGCAGCAGCTGGCGCCTTCGAGTTATATCGGCAATTGCGCAGCTTTCCAGACCGGTGATCAACTCCGTCGAGTGCAGCGTGTGGCATATCGAACAAAACAGCTCGATCGCGCATATCCGCAGCGTCTGTTCGGCAAGACTGAACGAATTGCGTGGGAGCAATTGCCGGAGTGGCAGGGAATGCGCAGAGCAATAGAGCGGCTGCTCCTGAGCTTCGATTGGGATGATGCCTTCGTCGGTCTCAATCTCGTGGTCAAGCCTCTGGCGGATGAGCTCACGCTGCGACAGTTCGCGATCGTCGCGCGTCACCTGAATGCCGGGCTCGATGCGCTGCTGGCCGCCAATCTTTTTCTTGATGCCGAGCGGAGTCACCGATGGAGTGCTGCGCTCAGTCGGTTTGCCATCGCAGACGATTGCGCCAATCGCAGGCATCTCAACGCGCTGGTCGCCAAATGGCGCCCGCTTGCGGACGAAATCGTGGAGACCGGAAGCCGCTTGCTGGGATCTTTCTCATCCGGCCTGAATTCAGCGGACCAGATAGCGGCAGCGGCCACAGCTGCTTGGCAAGGATTTCTGCACGGGGCGGGCCTGCAATCCGAATCAGCGGAGTGTTCCAAATGAATACGCATGCGTCGACTAAACCATTGCGCAGAACCGGCCTGGACGTTCTGGGTGATCGTCCGTGGGGCTCTCACTTCTGTTTATTCTTCGACACGAAGAGCGATCTCCTCGAGATTCTGGTGCCTTATTTCAAGACGGGCCTCGCCCACAACGAATTCTGCTTTTGGGTGCTTGCTTACCCACTCAGCGAAGACGATGCGAGGTACGCGCTAAAGCAGGCCATTCCCGCCTCAGATCGACACTTGATCGATCGGCACATGGAGTTCATGCCCGCTGAGGAATGTTATCTCAGCGATGGGGCATTCAATCTCGATCGAGTGACGAGTGAGTGGGGAGCGCGCCTCAGCGGCGCGCTCTCTGCCGGCTACGAAGGCATCAGAGTGACGGGCAGCACAGGGTGGCTGGAAACGCGGGAGTGGCCGGATTTCTGGAAATATGAGGCGAATCTCAACGAGTCTATTGTCGATCAGCGGATGACGGTGTTATGCACCTATCCCCTTGCCGGAAGCTGCGGCAGCGACATCCTCGATGTCACCCACACACACCAATCGGCCGTCACGAAGCGCAATGGCAACTGGGAAGTCATCGAGACTGCTGCGCTCAAACATGCGAAGGAGGAAATCCGCAAGCTGAACGAAGAACTTGAACAGCGGGTCATCGCGCGCACCCGGGACCTGCGGGTCGCCCAGGCGGAGCTCGCGCGCGCCGAGCGGTTGACGACCATGGGCCTGCTGGCGGCGTCGATCACGCACGAAATTGCGCAACCGATCGGTGCGATGCTCGTCAGTGGCGGCGCGTGCTTGAATTGGCTGGAGAACGAGCGGCCCAATCTGCAGGAGGCGCGCGAAGCCGCGCAGCGCCTGGTGCAGGACGGAACCCGGGCCAGCGACGTGCTCCGAAGCATTCGCTCACTGGTACAAAAGGCAGAGCCGCGCGTGGCTCGATTGGATGTCGACACGGTGATTGAAGAAGTCCTGGTGCTTGCAAGAGGCGAGTTGCAGCAGCATCGGGTCGCGGTGCGGACTGAGTTGGATGCCGGTTTGCCGCCGGTTCTCGGCGATCGGATGCAGCTGCAGCAAGTTCTGCTCAATCTGATCATAAACGCCATCCAGTCAATGTCGGGTGTGCACGATCGCCGGCGAGATTTAATCATTCGATGTCAGCGGGACGCCGCGAACGAAGGTGTCCTCATCACGGTCGAGGACTCCGGAACTGGCTTCGATGCCGGCTCTGGAGAGCGCATTTTTGATTCGATGTTCACTACTAAGGAAGGCGGAATGGGCATGGGCTTGTCGATCTCACGTTCGATCATTGCCGCCCATGGAGGCAGGATCTGGGCATCGCCAGGTGAATCCGTCGGTGCGATCTTCCGAATCGTCCTGCCGTCGATGCGCGGCGTCGAAGTCGATCGGATTCGTGCCTAGCAACGACGCCCCGGGGTTGTGCACGCAGCGATTTACCAGGACACTTCCCCAATGGATCCCGACATCAAGCGCTATCAAGACAATCTGCGCGACGAACTCAATGGCGCGGCGCTGTATGCCGCACTGGCGGCCTCCGAATCCGACCCGCTGCGCAAGGACTTGTTCCTGCAGTTGGCGCAGGCGGAGTCCAGCCACGCGCAACTGTGGCGCGACAAGCTCTCCGCGGCCGGGGTGAAAGACGAGCGCTTCGTGCCTGGGTTTCGTACCCGGCTCCTTGCAAAATTGGCGCAACGATTTGGGCCGCGCTTCGTGCTGCCGACCATTGCGGCGGCGGAGTTCACCGACCGTAACAAGTACGCGGGCCAGAGCGATGCGCATTCCATCTCTGCGGAGGAGCGGGGTCATGCCGCGGTGATTCAGGCCGTGGCGGCCAATGCCGGCGGCGGCGGCACGACCGGCGCGGACATTGCCCGCGCCGAACCATGGCATCGCGGCGCGTCAGGAAACAATCTTCGTGCCGCAATTCTCGGTGCGAACGACGGACTGGTGTCCAACTTCTGCTTGGTCATGGGAATCGCCGGGGCCGGAAGCGGAAATCGAACGGTTCTTTTGACGGGACTTGCGGGGCTTGCGGCCGGCGCGTGCTCGATGGCTCTCGGAGAGTGGCTTTCGGTGACCAATGCACGGGAACTCGCGCAAACGCAGATGGCGCGCGAGGCGGAGGAAATTGAACAGACGCCGTTGGCCGAGGAGCATGAACTCGCCCTGATCTTTCAGGCCAAGGGTATGCCGAAAGAGGATGCTCAGCGCGTCGCTTCGCAGATGATGAAGGACAAGAAGGGCGCGCTCGATACGTTGGCCCGCGAGGAGTTGGGCATCGATCCCGCCGAACTGGGCGGTAACCCATGGACGGCGGCTGCCACTTCATTTGCCTTGTTTTCCGCCGGGGCGATTTTCCCGGTAGCACCATTTTTCTGGATGCATGGGACTTGGGCGATCGCGGCAAGTGCGCTCGCGAGCGGTGCGATGCTATGCGCGGTCGGCATGCTATCTTCGCTGTTCAACGGGCGCAGCCCCTGGTATTCCGCGGCGCGCCAGTTGATTTTCGGTGGCCTCGCGGCCGCAGTCACTTATGGGATTGGGGCGGCGCTAGGCACGACTCTTTTGTGAGATTGGTCCTGAACGGTCGGAAGCCCTCAGTTCGGTTTCACGTAGCCGTTGCTTCGGAACCACAGGAGCGCCCGCTTGATGGCATCGTCGAGCGTTGCGGTTGCGGTGAACCCCAACTCGCTCCGCGCCTTTGCGCCATTCACGAACTGACCGGCGGACATAACGGCGATTGCCGTCGCATCCACGCGAGGCACCGGTCCCTTGAGCCACTTATAACGAGCAGTCTGCAAGGCTGACGCAGCCCGTGCTATGGATACGGGGATCGCGCGCGGCACCGGAGTGCCCGCAATTTGTGCAATCTTGGTCACGAGCTCCGACATTGGGATGTTCTCGCCGGTCAGCAGGTAGCGCTCGCCGGGCCGGCCCTGTTCGCACACGCGCACCATTCCGCGCCCTGCGTCTCCGGCATAAATGACATTCCGGTTTCCTTTCACATAGCCGGGCAGAGTCCGATTGGCTATCTCCACGATCAGACGACCGGTTGTCGGACCGTGGTCGTATTCGCCGAAAGTCATCGTCGGAATGCCGATGACCACCGGTTGTCCTTCCCCGGCCTTCGCACGTGCCTGTACGTCCAGAGCCCACTTCACCCGGACGTAAGGATTCGTGCTGGGAGGTTCCCCGGGATAGTCCAGCGTTTCATCGCCCGGCTCACCCGCCGGATGCCGGCGCAGCGCAATGGCGCCGCCCAGGTAAACGATTTTCCGGAGCGGCTGTTCGGCGCACGCGGCGTAGAAGTTCTCCATTTGCCGCGTGGCCGTTTCGACCTCTGCTCGCCACGGACGCGGGACGGTCGGGTAGTAGCCCGCGCAGTTGACCACTGCGTCCATGTTCTTGAGCGCGCGGCGCAGGGATTCGCGATCGTCCAGGTCGGCCAGCCGCGACTCGAGCGGCGCGTTCCCGAGCCGCTGCAGGGAGCTGTTGCTGCGGGCGATCGCCACGACTTCGTGTCCCGCCGCGGCCGCAGCCGCCAATGTGTGCCGGCCCAGCATTCCCGTCGCTCCGATGATTGCCACGCGCATGGTTCAATGTTCGCCGTCGGTGCTCAGATGTGGTCCACAGCTGCGATCGCCTAAGGGATTGGTTCAAACACCAAGATGGCCGCTTCCTGTTCCCCGATTGCTTGCGAGGCGACATAGAGTCGGTCTAGTTTGGGTACGAATAACGACGTACCTGAGCCTGGCCTGGTCTTGATTTTTGAGATCAGTCGGTAGTGATCGGCATCTTGCTGCTGATACACAAAAAGCCATCCCGGTGAAGCCTCCGGCGTACCGTACCAGCGTCCGCCTGAAACGTAAATGCGCTTGAGGTTCGCATCGTAGGAAACACCGTCCATGGTCTCAGGTCCCGGAAGGCTCGCAATTTCCTTTCCCGACCGGCTGTCGTAGACGGTCATCTCGGCCGGAATTCGCGTGCCCACGAAAAGACGGTGTCGCGCGCGATCGAGACTCATATCCGCCGCGCCATCGCCATGGGCCGCCCAATTCTTGAGGAGTCCTCGTTTGCGCGTATCAAACTGAAAGATCATGTCCGCGCGCGAGTCGCAGGCTAGAAGCCTACCGTCATCGTCCATCGCCATTTCCGCAAGATGTCCCGGTCGAAAAGTGGGGGCAATCATGTCAGCGACGAACCGATCGGATTGCGCGCCGCGCATCGCCTGCAAGACGCCAATCCTTTCGTAGGCGTCAAATCCTGCGTTTTGGCCGCCGTATCCAAAATAAATGAAATCGGTCGCTGGATCGTACAAGAGGCGGTTCGGATCCGGCTCGAGCTTGATGGCTTGAATCAAGCGAAAGGTCTCGCCTTGAAATATGCGCAATGTTCCGTCGAGGCTCGAGACGTACAGTTTGTTGAAATCGCCGCCGAGAAACAGTGCATCCTGAGCCTCTTTAATGCCGGGAATTGTATTGATGACTTTCCCGACATTCAGATCGAGAACCTCCAAGGACCCATTGGCAACGGCTGCCACGAACAAGCGTTTTTTTTCCAGATCCACCGCCATGTGATCGAGACGGCCGCCAACGCCGGGCAGTGCAATGGTTTGAACCTGCCGAAGGGTCGGCATGTCCTCTGCGTGGGCACGACCAAGGACCAGAAGTCCGGCGCAGCACAGAAGCACCTGGAAGTTCTTATGCATTTTGGATCACCTTGTTCCGCTCGCGAAACGATGCATGGAGATCTCCTTGAAGAATTTGCTTATCGGGCCCGCTCAAATGAGTGATACAAGTCATCGAAGAGATTCGTGGCGCGCTCGATACGGGCATCGTCCGAGGGCTGACTTGCGACAATGCCGGCCAAGAGCTGCTGAACGCCGGCGGTTTCCTTGCGGCCAAATTTCTGGTCCTTAAGATCCAAATCGTGAATGATTTCGGCAATGGCGCTCAAGGCTGCATCTTCGAGCTCGAGTCGGCGGAGGAGCACTTCAAAGGTGCATTGGTCTCCCTCATGCGTGAACTCCGCCTGGTACATATCGAAGCGGATCTCCGCAGCCACGGGTCGATAGTGGCGGTCGGCAACCCATTTGAACTTGGCATCTGGATCGACCCAACGGCGAATGAGCCAGGTACTCGCCATGCGATCTACATGAACATTGGCCCGGGTCACCCAGGTTCGCCCTTTGAGGGAGGTCAGTTTCTCGGTTTCCACGGCGGGCTCGCTCCTCAATGTGTCAACGCTGATGTTTCGCGGCTCAAGTTCGCGTAGCAGTGCGCGTACCTGCTCGCGGCCATTGGCCTGGAAGAAGTCGATCGCCTCGATGGCACTGATGCGGCCATGGAATCGGGCGTGTTGAGCAGCCGCTTCTTCCGCTGTCGGTGTGTCGCGTTTGCGCTCGAATCGGGTGCAGAACGCACGAATCTCCTCGGCAACGGCGCGGTATTGTTCCTCCCGCGCCGCATCGAAGATCGCGACAATTTCCGCATCCGTGAACCCCTGCACGGCGCGAGCATCGAGAATCAATCCCTCGCCTCCGGCATCTCGAACCTCACGTAAGGTCCACTCGAAATCCTCCAAAGCCTCTTCAGTCGCCGGCATCAGATACAGCGCATTTTTAAATGACGCGGCGCCCACAGCCTGCAGTCGCCGCCAAATCTTGACCCGCGCGTATGCGGGCTGCGTGGGCAATTGGAATGCGAGTACCCACCATCGGCGCGCATCGCCATCCTCGGGAGCTGAAGAGGCCATCGTTGGAATATATCACTATCCGATTGTACATGATACAGTTGTATCAATTATTTGGGAGGCCGCAATGACGCGACGCGAATTAGGTCGACTGATGACGGGTGCTCTTACAGCCGCGGCAGTGACACCCCCGGCAATCGGCTTGCCGGGAACTCGCGACATCGCGGAGCGTTGGCGCCAAGACTTCCCGGCGCTCCGACATTCCACAGCGAGGGAACAGCGCGTGTACCTCGACAGCGCTGCCACCGCGCAACGGCCGACCGCGGTTCTGAACGCGCTGCGCGAATTCTATGAGCGCGACAATGCCAATCCCGGGAAGACTCAACACGCGACGGCGCGACGCGCTTATGAGCAATACCAACAGGCACGCCGGACAATCGCTCGTTTCATCAACGCGCCGAGTGCCGATGAAATTACCTGGGTCCGCGGGACCACTGAAGGGATCAATCTGGCGGCGAGCGCCTGGGCCCGCAGCACGCTCCGGCCCGGCGACGAGATTCTCTTGACGGTTGCCGAGCACGCCTCAAATCTGCTGCCCTGGCGACTGGCCGCCGAGCAGACCGGCGTGCGGGTCGGTTTCATCGACGTCGACCACGAAGGCCGGATCTCACTCGAGGACCTGGATCGAAAGCTGTCTGCGCGTACGCGGCTCGTTGCTTTCAGTCATGTCTCAAACGTCGCAGGTTACGTCAATCCGGCCGCTGAGATTTGTGCGCGTGCGAAGCACACCGGAGCACGCACCTTCATTGATGCAGCCCAGTCAGCGCCGCACGTGCCGCTCGACGTGCAGGCGATTGGCTGCGACTTTCTTGCTTTTTCGAGTCACAAGATCGCCGGCCCGATGGGCGCAGGAGTCCTATGGGCGCGCGCCGAGATTCTTGACTCCATGCCTCCTTATCAGTTCGGATCAAACATGGCGCACGGGATCGATCTCCATGGCCAGGAATTTGAGAAGGCAGCTTACAAGTTCGGAGCGGGAACGCCGAGCGTCGCAGATGCGATCGGGATGTCGGCGGCAGTCGACTATCTTGAGTCGCTGGGCCGCGAAGCCATTCGAGTTCACGAAGAGCACATAACCAGCTATGCGCTCGAGAGATTGGCAAATATTCCGGGTCTTCGTGTTCTCGGGCCGCGACAATTCAAGGATCGAATTCCAGTGTTCGCCTTCGACGTTGCAGGGATCGCCGCCGAAACGCTCATGCACGACTTGGATGCCCGGGGCGTCGCAATTCGTGCCGGCGATCTGTCAGCTCTGCCGCTCTTGAAGCATTTCGGAGTCCGCGAAGCCGCTCGCGCCTCGTGCTTTCTCTATACCACACAGGCTGACATTGACGAATTCATCGAGGCACTGAACCAATCCATTGCAATGCGATCCGGAGCCGCCGCGTGACGCAGGCGCAGGATGACACTTCATGTCCGGGCGCAAAATGTTTGTCGATTCGCCTATCATAACCGACACTTGAAAGAGCCCTTCATACGCTGCGACTGCACGCGGAATTCTCGAACCATTTCGCGACAGCCTCGGACTCCGCCGCAATTTTGAGCAACGCGCGCCAAGTGCGCGCAAGCGGGCTTAGTGCGCATGACGATACTGTCTATCTCATCGACGCCCGTCAATCACTTGCCGGCGTCCAGAACTACCATTGTAAGCGGAGAAAAAAAGCATGAACAAAGCAAGAGCAGTCCAGGCGTGGCCCGTCTGCATTATGCTAATGGGCGCCTTAAGCGGATGTGCGACGATCGAAAAATGTGGATTGGAGGGCTGTGCTAGCGACAGGAAGATTTCGGCGCAGGTGGGAGAGCTCTTGAATGCGCATCCGGAATTCGGTCCTCCCGGCTCAATTTCCGTGGAGACTCTGAACGGTGTCGTGTATTTGGATGGTTTTGTCCAGGGTGGATTGGAAAAGCGGAGCATTGAAGCGGTCGTCCGTCAAGCCTCGGGCGTGAAGAGAGTCGTGAATGGGGTCTCTGTCGAGCACAAGTGAGTTTTCAGGCAGACCACCGGGTGAGGCGGAGGTCCTTCCAGGGACCGCCATCTGCGTAGTGCTGAGGATGCAGGACCTTGGAGCGAGGGTCTTCCGCGGTGTCGAGCTGAAGGACCATCCACTTCGGATACGGAACGCCTGGATCCGATGCCGCGTCCAGCAGCCGGACTTCTTCGTCCGAGAGTCGCAGGTCTACGGCGCCGACGTTGTCCTCGAGTTGCTCGACTTTGCGGGCAGCGACGATCACACTGCTGACGGCCGGCCGTCCCAGTATCCACGATAGCGCTACACGCGCCGGACTCGCGCCATGCCGGTCGGCCACCTCTTTCAACATTTCTACGACACGGTAGCCCACCTCTTTGTCGAAGGGCACGAAGGAACCAGCCTCCGCGAAGCGCGTGCCGGCGGGGGCAGGGTTGGTGCGGCCGTATTTGCCCGAAAGGAAGCCGCCGGCAAGCGGGCTCCAAACCAAGATACCGATGTTGTGGTACTCGGCGAATGACTGAAATTCGTATTCGAGACCCCGGCCGACGAGGCTGTAGTACATCTGCGCCGTCACGTATTTTTCCAAGCCTAGGCGCCCCTGCAGCATCACCGCGGTGGCCGCCTGCCACGACATGAAGTTGGACAAGCCGATATAGCGGACCTTTCCCTGGCGCACAACACTATCGAGCGTCCGCAGCGTCTCCTCGAGCGGCGTATTGCTGTCCCAGCCATGTATTTGATAAAGGTCGATGTAGTCGGTCTGAAGCCGTCGGAGACTGTCCTCCACTTCGCGCATGATGTTCACGCGTGTAGCGCCGCTATGATTGAAATTGCCGCTCATGGGGAGTCGGACTTTGGTGGCTAGGACGATCTCTTGCCGCACGCCCTTCAAGGCATTACCCACCAGAGTTTCGCTCTCCCCCAGGCTGTACACATCTGCCGTATCGATGAAATTGATCCCCCTGTCCAGGGCAAACTTCACCATTCGCGTTGTGTCCTCCTGGCCGAGGTTGCCCATGTTCATTTTTCCACCGAACTGCATCGTTCCAAGCGCCACCTCGCTCACGATGAGTCCTGTATTCCCCAATTTCCGATACTTCATCGGCCACACTCCTTCCGCTGGTCAATGGTGCACGCCGCCCTTCAACGCATTCATTCGGCGGCCGTCCATGACGCGTCAGCGTGGTAGCCGGTCATTGCTGCCGCGATATTCGCCGTGTTTGGGCCGAGGTCTTTCTCCGCCACACCGCCATTCTGTGTGGCGATGAAAGTCATCACTCCGGAAGAGCGGTAGACGGCCGGATATGCGATGGCGGCAATTCGACCACCAGAGTTCGAGAGGATACGGAAGTAATAGCCGCGGAAGAGAATTGGTTTGCTCGCACCCTTCACTTGGGGAAGCAGCGTCGTCACCAGGCGATCCGCCTCACTGTCCGTTCCCGCGTGCGCTTCCGCCATGACCAGCGTTGCGCACATGCCGATCGCCGTCACCTCGTTCTCGCCGATCCGCCGGAATCGGATTTCCACGGAGCCGACCTTCGATTCGAATCTCCACCTGCCGTTGCGCGACACCAGAGGAACAGGAAACGGCCAGTTCTCCGCGCCGATGTACAAGGTCGTGATTCCGCCGGACGTGCGCGCCAGCCGGTGCATTTCCTGATACTTCTGGGCGAAACGTTCGCGGTCGAGGGTGTCCTCGACCTTGTCATCTGAGCTGAGGAGTTCGCTCCCTCCGCCGAGAATGTCCTTCACTGCCCGTTCATCATGTTCTCGAACGGCGGATGCGAGAGCCCGGCCCGCTTCGTCGGGCGATGCGAAGGTGGTTTGGATCGATGTTGCGGCCACACAAAGTTCGACAGACCCCGCCGCAAACAGCGCGCATGCCGCGAGCGCGGCGCATGTGGTTGATTTGCGCAGGCGATGTTTTTTGAGTCCACTCTTCGTTCCGCGCAACATTTCAAGCTCCTTGGATCGACTTGACCTCAGTCCTGGCGCCATTCTCATCGGTGACCTCCCCCAGCGTGACCTCCACCACCATGGAAACCGCCGCCGAAGCTTGCCCTGCCGCGAGCGGAAAATGCGTGCGCGTCGCCTCCGTGATTGAAGCCACTGAAGGCGCTGGAATGCATGCCGTAAGACGCGCCGCCGTGAAACCCGCCGCTACCGCCGGCGTAGTGATATGAGCCGCCACGATTGGCTCCGCCAGAATGTTCGAAGCCAGCGCCCTCGCCACCGAAGGCGTGATGGCCGAACTCCCGGCTGTGCGGGACGTATGGGTGATCGCCGTGAGTCAAGTGGTGTCGGTGCCAATCCGCACCCCAGTTGTGCCACCCCCAGCCGAAGCCACCGTAGAGGCCGATACCAATTCCGAGGCCGAACCAGATCCCCGGCCCACCGTAGTAGAAGCCCGGAACTCCAATCCAATCCGGGTAGTAGGCGAGGGGATCTCCGTAGACGACCCAAGGATCGTATTCCGGCACATAAACAACTTGTGGATCAGTCGGCTCAATCGCGATTGTATCTGCCTCGGTCGTGACCGATTCCTGCGGAGTGCTCTTTAGGTTTCCGACCTGTTGCGCTCGCCGACGCATCACCTGAACCTCGTCGAGAACATTCTGTTCTCCGTTCACATACGCTTCGCCGAGGGAAGACGTCCACGATAGATTCTTGTCCATCATTCCAATCAACCCTGGAAATTGCGTTAGAGCCTTAACGCTGGCATCCCAGGATTGCGCGTCGACCGCTGTCGCGAGCGCCTCTCCCTTCATATTTGGGTTCTGTTGCAGCCACCGATCCGCTTCCACAATTTCCGTGGGATGGGTTGCAGCCGCCAAAATCTGCGCAACCAACGGATCCGGGTACAGCGCGATCGGGGCGACCAGCTGCTCCAGCTCTTGAGTCGACTGCTGCGCCAGCGGAACGGCAAGAGAGCCGGCCGGAGGCACCGGTTGCGATTCAGCTTGCGCCGTCTGGCTCGCGCACCCTCCTTGGAGCCACCCCACCACGAGTAAACTGCACAGCGTCAACATCACCATTCGCCAGGACCCTTTCATCGCTACAACTCCTGCGTGTACCCACTGCTCACGACGGCCAGCCGGCGGCGGATCGAACAATTCCGACCCCAATTGCCATAGGCGCGCAACACAGTAGAACGGTCCGCGGATAGATGCCTTCGTAAAATTGGCGTGAACCGATAGGAATTGCCCGCCTCTCATCGAAGGTGCGAGTGCGCAGCCGCAGCAATCCGTCATTGATGATTCCGAGGATGCGTTTTGAGAATCGGGGAGGCAATATGGTCCGCATTGCGCTGAGCCGACCCTATAGGTTTATCGTAGCGGCAATGCTCATGATGGCTGGGCGCATCATCACCCCGTTCGTATACCACCTTCGGCATCGTCAAAATCTTCCTCCACTCGACCGTCAATATCGCCACCGCGAACGCGCAAGTCACGGCGATTTCTCAGAGTGCTCAAGCAGATGCCGATCGGCGCGACGCCGCCGCTGATCGTCAACTACAGCGCCTCGACGGTGCCGATCATCCAGCTTGCACTCTCAGGCAAGGGCCTGACCGAACAGAATCTCGCCGATCTCGGCATGCGTCAATTCCAATCAATCAGCGCCTAGGGCGCGCAAGCACCTCTAGCCCAGCGCACGTTACCGTACTTGCCCAAGCAGGGAATTGCGGTTCGTGAGTCGCGCGTGTTGACAGCTCGCACGGGAAAACGAAAACCCTCGGCGCAGTATATTGGAGGAGATTGAAACCTTGGACGCTCGAACATTGGAACATCAACGACTCGAATTGGCGCAGATGCCAATAGGGTTTGAGCCTTCCGCGGTCGCAGGAGTATCGACAGCATTGACTGTCACACTCGCCGATCTGTTCGCCCTTTACGTCAAGACGAAGAATTTCCATTGGCATGTATCGGGTCCGCACTTCCGGGACTATCACCTGTTGCTGGATGAGCAGGGTGACCAAATCCTCGCTACGACAGATGCAATAGCGGAGCGCGTCAGGAAGATCGGGGGGACGACGTTGCATTCGGTCGGCCACATTGCGCGGCTTCAGCGCATCGTCGATAACGACAACGCGTATGTCGACGCTCATGACATGCTCGCGGAACTTAGCGAGGACAACAGGCAATTGGCGGTCAGTCTCAGAAGCGTACATTCATTGTGCGATGAACATGGCGATGTCGCGTCCGCGAGCCTGATCGAGACGTGTATCGACGAGGCGGAGCGGCGCACGTGGTTTCTTTATGAAGCCACTCGTTAGACAGCCGCCGCTTCAGGCAGGAAGCGAAATGTGAATATTCCGTGCAAAACGAAAGATTGGGTCTTTCATGTCATTCTTGGAGCACTGGTCTGCGGATTGCTCGGTGTTGCCACGCGGGCCGGCGCGCAGAATGCAGCCGCGCCGGCAGCGAGCCGGCCGGTCAGTATCGCGGCTTCAACGAAGCAAGACGCCGACCGGATCGCGGACGAGAAATTAAGGAAACAAGTGAAGGCTGCGTTACATGCCGATCCATATTTCTACGACAGACATCTTACAGTATCGATAGAAGACGGCGATGTCGTGTTACGCGGATTCGTCTTCTCCGATTGGGATTTGCGCAAGGCATTGAGTATCGCCAGGAAGGCGGCCGGAGACAAAACAGTGGTCGACTATCTCTCGATCAAAGAGGGCGGCCGGTAAGCGCGCGCCGTCAGGCGCAAGCGCGGGAGGACATCAGATAGTTCTGGACGATGGTTCGCCACGAAAGAGCAACTGCCGCCTCTCGACGACAGGAATCGCATAACTACCGCAATCTCCCGCAAGAGCCGCCTCCAAATGCACTTTAGAATTCATTCAGCCGATGTGCTGCGAAGAGTGGAGGCGATTCATGGAAATCCTAATCGCGATTGAGTTGATGATTGGCGTTCTCTTTGTAATCGTGTTTGGATCCGAATATCTCAGGCAGGACCTGTCGCGCCTTTCTTATCAGCGCCTCCTATGTCCAAACGACGATGACTGAGGTCGATACAAATACCGGCAACTACAAGGAATCTTCCATGGGCGACGATGACTCCCCAACCGACGATCGATCAACCATCGGCAGCGCCGGCGAACGCAAGCTGCGGGGTATTGCATTGAAGGGATCGGAACAGAAGGTCGCCGCCGATCACGTCGAATACCAAACGGGGCGCAATCCCGACACGGAATTGCACCTCGACGGGGAAACGGACAGCTTGTACAGCGATGGCCTCGATCTCGAAGAAGACTTCGATACGCCGGCTGGCACTCGTGGCTCCTCAGGGACAATACCCTGAAGTCCGGCATGTGCGGAACTTCGTTTCGCGAGAGCTAACCTAGGCTGCCGGCCCAAGATCGGCAGATTCCAAAAGCTGTCTGCATAGCGACTCAGGCGCGAGATCGAAGCTCCTCCAAAAGCTTCGCTGCAGCGAGGAGATCGCGAGTCTGGAACCCTTCGGAAAAGCGGCTGAAGATGCGCTCGAGGAAAGTCCGTGCGCGACTAGTCTCGCCCCGGTCGCCCCACAGTCTTGCGAGGCAGATGCCGCTTCGCAGCTCCAGAGCGAGCATTCCATGCTCACTTGCAAGCTGAAGCGCCTGCTGTAGACAAGTCTCAGCCTCAGTTGCATGTTCAGGCGGCATTGAGCTCAGTATTTCACCTTTCGCGCGCAACAATTCGCTGAGCTCAAGAATGCCACCACGCGTATCCACCCGAACGAGGGTCTCACAGATTGCCGTGAGTGCGGCTTCATGCTTCCCCGTTCTCGCCAGACCTTCCGCCAGGCCTATGGTAAAAATCGAACGGTACGTTTCGAAGCCCTCCTGATGCAGGGCCGCCATCGCTGTCTGCAGCAACTGAATTCCGTGTAACACGTCGCCCCGTGCGACCGCTAGGCGGCCCTCACAGCCAACAAATACCTGGGTGTAGGTAAGGAGGTGATGCTTGCTTGCGAGGCTCGACAGCCGCTCGATCAGCTCCTCGGCTCGCTCCGAGTGCCCAGTCTCAAGGGCAATCACCAAACCAGCAGTGAGTACATGGCAAAGCGTGTAGGGATGGTTCAGCTTAACAGCTTCCTGGACAGCGTGTAAGGCCGCGATCAACGCTTGATCAGAATATCCCAGCACCCATAAGTTGAACGCCCAGAGAGATCGCGCCCTGTTTAAGTCCTCTGCAATTGCTAGATTGAGATTCGATAAATGACTGGGTGCGTCTAAGGCAAGCTGTAAATGCCTCAGAGCCTTACGATTGTCGCCCGCAATAAGGTAGGTGCGCCCGAGATAGTAGTCACCGATGGCGTCAGCCAGAGGATCCGCAACTTTCTTGGCCACAGTTGCGATGCGAACTGCGGTATCGCTGAGGTTGCGAAAATCGCCGCCTCGAATCTGCAAGGTATAAAGCACCTGCAGAAGATATAGCTCCATGGGAGCGGTCTTGAGGCGCTGCGCAATGTCGAGTGCCCGAACCATGGCGGCCCGTACGGCTGGAGCATTTCCACGCATCACCATCATGGACCACCCGTGCGGGACGGCCCGGGTTCGATGGGCTGGTAGAGGAGTCGGCAAGACCGACGCCGCGCAGAAACACGCCAGCAGTTCCAATTCGAGCGGCGTCCCTTGACTCGAGGCGTCGAGAACGCCCACAGCACGTTCGGTCCAAGCTGCACATTCCGGCAGAAGCCCTGCCTGCATGAATAAGCATGCTGATGCGCCAGTCAACTTCGCTGCGAGCACCTTGTCTGCCTGGTCCGAAAAGCACCAGTCGAGCCCAGCACGCAGGTCGCTGAGATTTGAGAGAAAAAAATCGATACTCTCTGGGCTCGAACGAGCCCAGAGCTCGCATCCGAGCTTTTCAAAGGCGTAAAACAGGCGCTCACAGGCACGGCGCGCAATTTTCTGATCTTCACCGCTTTCGATGAGCTTTTGCCACCCGTAAGCGCGCGTGGTTTCGAGCAGCCGGTAGCGCATCCCGGTCGCGCCTTCGAGGGTCACCAGGGACTTATCAACAAGCATGGCGAGTGCTTCGGTGACTTCGGCCGCATCGAGCCCTTCGGAGGCCACGGGTAGGGCTGCCAGAGAAAAGCCTGTGACGAAGATGGTCAAGCGTCGAAAAACCAGCTGCTCGGTGTCTGAGAGCAGCTTATAGCTCCAGTCGAGGGTGGCGCCGAGTGTTTGGTGTCGCGGCAGCGCCGTGCGACGTCCGTGCCAGAGCAACCTGAAATGCTTATCGAGCAAGGTTGAAGTGCCTTGTACTCCGTATACTCCGACGCGAGAGGCCGCGAGCTCCAGGGCGAGAGGGATGCCGTCGAGGCGACGGCAGATTTGCGCAACGGTCGGCGCATCCGAGTCGGTCAGTTCGTAGGGATGGCCGCTATCGGTAACCTGTTTTACGAACAACTGCACTGCGGCAAAGCCGAGTGCCCGCGCCGCTGTCAACGACTCCACATCGGGCGGGGGACATTCGAGTGGCGGTAGATGATGCACTTGCTCGCCTTCGGCGCGGAGTGCCTCGCGGCTCGTGGCTAAAATATGAACCTGGGGGGCGTCGCGGAATATATTTTCGGTCAACGTCGCGATCGCCCCGACTACGTGCTCGCAGCTGTCGAATACCAGCAGCAGTCGCTGCTCGCGCAGGAATGTCAGAATGTCCGGCGGCGGCTGGTCCGAAACCAAGCCCAGCTGGGTTGCGAGCATACTCGCCAGCAGTCGCGGGTCCTCGATGGTCGCGAGATCGAGAAAGTAGACTGCCCCCTGAAATTTCGGAAGCAATTGGTGCGCCAGCGCCAGGACGACGGTCGTCTTGCCGATCCCGCCCGCGCCGACGATCGATACGAAACGCTCCTTTTTCAGGCGGGCCGCGAGTTCGCCAACCGCATTGTCGCGCCCCACAATTAGCAAGGGCTGGCGCGGGAGACGCGGGACCGCCCTGGACGTCTGTTTCGAAGTCGCTTCGGCCGCCGCCCAGGTCACCGCGCCGGCAAAGCAGTAGCCCCGGCCATGGACATTGGAAACGCAGCTGACTTCAGCATCATCAAGTTGTTTGCGAAGGGTGGCAATGTGCACGCGTAAACTGCCGTCATCAACGACCAAATTCCCCCATGCGCGCCTGACAAGCTCACGCTTGCTGACAACCTCGGGCGCGCACTCGAGCAGCGTGATGAGTATGTCGAGAGCACGGCTGCCTATCTTAAGCGCAGTACCATTCTTCTCGAGGATCCTCTCGGTCGCATGGAGGCGAAAAGGACCGAACGATGCGACTGTCCGCTGCAAGGCGGACGCGCGGGAAGACCAGGGATCTGCCTCACCTTGTACCAAGGGCGGTTGCGCTAGCGGCGTAAGGCGGGCAATCGGCGACTGCGCGCGCCCGCGCTTTTGACCTGAAGTGCCCGTGTCGGAGTGTCGCATCACGGATATCCGCAATAGTTCTGCGTATGGAACGTATAGGGCGCTATAAAGCTTGCGCCCACCGCTCGGCGGCCGTCAACCGTCAAGTCGTTCTCAGGCGTAGTTAACATCGAAGATCTCGAGGTCCAGAAGCGTCCGATTTGCAACCGGTACGCCGTCCGCCCCAACACGGAGCAGCCGACACAACGTCGGCACGAGAACTCCCGAGAAGCGCTGATGGCCCGAAATCAGCTGCGCAATTTGTGTATCGTGCTCGTGCGGCGCTGGGTAATCCAGTCTTCTCAACAGGCCTTCGCGATCAAAATAGAATGATTGTCTCGTGGCATGAGTTACTAAGCGCGCGGGAAACGTTACTTCGAGTCGACGCAAACGCTCGCCACGCACACCGCTGCAGCGGCGTTCCTTAGTTTCAACATCGGTGTCCGCAAGAATGAACGGGGTCACCATGTAGTTCCAGATCAAATAGCCACAATAGTGCGCAAGCTGCAACTCGTCCCAAGTCCCTGATTGGAGCCCTCGGCGGAACTCCTCTGGCGAGCCACGACGTTCCGCGATGCTCTGCGCGTCCTGCGCTTCCAGCGCTACCCAATCGGGCCGATACAGAGCGCGAATGTCTGCGCGTGAGAAGCCCGTGATTTCTAATTCCTGGCTATGCGTGCTTCCCTCAACTACAAGCTCCTTCAAATTCGCGGTACTGCATTTTTCGGTACAGAGAAGACCGGTGATGGACATGTGAACCGTGAAGCGCCTGGTCAGCCGCCAAAGGTCCAGTCCTCCGCTCGTGCGCAGCGCGTTCTTGAGCAAAGCCACTTAGTGTGGCGTCCGATAAAGAACGATACAGAGTTTATGGGGCTTGCCGTGCCGCATCCCACGCCTAACGCGTGTTTGTCGATCAAGTTGTCGCCGGCTGGGCAAACGCGGCTTCGGCAGTGGGAGTGCGCTCACGGTATCCCGCAACCAGTTGCGGTGCGCTGCCAGACTATATTGGGAGCGCTGGCGGGTGAGGACAACGTCTCGATTGCCGAGGAACTTGAGGTGAGCCTGGCGATCCTGCACCTTTGGCGCAAGCGAGTGCACCGGCGCCGCACGAAAATCCCAAGCCCTTCATCTGGACGGCAACGGTTGAGGACACCCTCCAATAGATCATCTGGGCTCAAACCGAGCTCGAGCAGATCAAGCCTGGCTCCCAATCGCGTACGCGAATACATCCACGCAACACCTAGCGGTTGGTGACTGTGCGTCACCATTCAGCAGCGTAAGGTGGCCCAGCGATAAAGATCAATAAAATACTGGAGTCTGTTGACTCATCTTAGCAAGTCTTAACAATTGCCCAAATCCGGAAAGCTCGGACATGGCGTGAGAATCACTTCGACCGCGCGACACACGGATGGCAAGAGGGAATTCGGGCACGAGAGCGACCGCGCTGCGGCAGACTACCCAGATGGGAGCAGGAACTTCCGGCCCGGGAGGGTAAAGGGCTCGAGTAGCTCCGAGACTTCCGGCATCTACAAGAACAGGTGCTCCGCTTTACCGGCTAGCAAACCTTAACCAAACATTACTTTCATCTCGCACTGAAGCTGAGACAGACTGCAGCCACCGAGCGGTTGCTTTCAACAGAGGAAGGCTCATGAGAGACGAAAATGAATCGCCGACACTGTCTTCGAGCCTTAGCGTGGGCGCCGACGATGGCGCAGCTGTGAAAGTTAGCTTAGACATCGATCGTTTCCTGGGCTCCGTCGCGTACGCATTGGCGCGGGCCGGACGCCTCGTGAAACGAGCAACGATGTTTAGGGAGAGCGAGCGCCGGATTGCGCAATGGTGTCTGAAGGAGGCATCCACGAACAATCTGACGCCGCGCGTGTTCACCTCGGCCAGGCTTGCCGTTCTCAAGCTATTTGCTTCACAGGCGGCTATTTCGTTGGAGAACGTCCAACTCTGTGACGAATTGCGACGCAGCGAGGCCTATTTGAGCGAAGCCCAGAGACTCAGCCACACGGGCACGTGTGCCTGGAGGCCCTCCAGCGGGAAAGTATACTGGACCGAGGAAACTTTCAGCATCTTCGAGTACGATCCGGCGATCACTCCGACGCTGGAACTGGTGCGACGCCGAGTTCACCCGGACGATGTTGCTGCTTTCCGGCGGGTCGTTGAGCGCGCATCAAGCGACGGACAGGATTATGTCCACGAGTATCGATTGCGGATGCCGGATGACAGGGTCAAACATGTTCACGTCGTGGCCCGCGCCTTCCGCGACGAGGCAGGCGAGGTCGAGTTCGTCGGTTCGGTGATGGATGTCACGGCGATCCGGCTGGCGGAGCGCGCGCTGCACAAAAGCCAGGCCGACCTTGCCCACGTGACGCGCGTGACCAGCTTGGGCGAGCTGAGCGCCTCGATCGCGCACGAGGTCAATCAGCCGCTCGGCGCCGTGCTCATCAACGCCGAGGCATGCCAGACCTGGCTCGATTGCGATCCGCCCAATATGAACGAAGCGCTCGCCGCCCTTCGAAGGATCTTCCGAGACGGTGCTCGGGCGGGTGAGGTCATTGGACGCATCCGTGCGGTCGCGAAGAACGCCGACACGAAAATGGTGCCGCTTAATCTCAATGACGTGTTGAGCGAGGCGCTGAGTTTTGTGCATCATGAGCTCTTGAGCTCCCGGGTGGCGGTACGCGTGGAACACGCGAGCACGCTCCCTGCCATTCTCGCCGATAAGGTCCAGCTGCAGCAGGTGATCCTCAATCTGGTGATGAACGGCATCGAAGCCATGCAACCAATCACGGATCGGCCGCGCGAGCTCGTGATCCGATCGGAGCAAGACGACGCACAACACGTGCGCGTCACGGTGACGGACTGCGGTGTTGGGTTCCCCGCTGATAGCGCGGATCGGCTGTTCAATACCTTCTTCACTACCAAGTCCAGCGGCTTAGGGATGGGACTATCGATCTGTCGCTCCATCATCGAACTTCATGGAGGGCGCATCTGGGCTGTGCCGAATATACCTTATGGCGCGAGCATCCAGCTCACACTGCCTTTGCATCCAGAAGCGGCATCTCGTGGAATAAGAACCAATTCATGTGTGAGTTACCGTTTTGCAGGTGAAAGCTATACATAGGAGATTAAGAGATGAACAGACGTTCACTTTTGAAGACCACGTCGGCTGTAGGGGATGCTGTTACAGCAAGCAGCAACTTGAGTACGCCCGCCGTCGGTCAGTCTGCGCAGGCAGGGCCGACATTTCGGCGGCCCAAGACGATTCTCCCGGTACCAACACCATCGCCGAAGTTTCATTACGTAGAGGATGGAGTCCCGGATAGTCAGCTGACTCGCGAGGCTACCGGACTTCTCCGGGAGTTCAGCACACCTCTGCTCTTCAACCACTCTCACCGCGTCTTCTTCTGGGCAAATGAGCTTGGCAGACAGACAGGGGAAAAATTTGATGTGGAGATTCTGTTTGTCTGCGCCGCATTTCATGATCTTGGCTTGTTGAAGAAGTTCAGCAGCGCAGCCGATCGCTTTGAAGTCGATAGTGCGAACGCCGTCCGCCTGTTCCTCGAAGATCATGGCGTTCCGGACTCCCGAATCCAAACTGCCTGGGACGCTATATCTTTGCATACAACTCCCGGCATCGGACAGTACAAGCAGTTAGAAGTCGAGCTGTTATTCAATGGGGTTGGTCTTGATGTGCCCGGCATCGGATACGAGACATTCCCCGAAGACTTGCGCAAGAAGGTGGTGGCGCAGTTTCCGCGGGTCAACTTCAAGCAAGACATCGCAATGGCGTTCCTTAATGGTTTTGAGCACAAGACGCAGTCGACAGAAGGAACGTGTAACGAGGATATCTGCTCGCACTTCATCCGCAACTACAAGCGGAGCAATTTCTACGAGCAAATCCAGAATTCACCATTTCAGAACTCGTGAGTCCGTAAAATCGTTACCGGTTACGGATCAAGGGTCGGCGGGAACTTCTTCTCCAGGGGCAGCTTCATGGTTGCCTCTTGTGCAGCGACACCACTATCAAATTTAGGGCCTCTGGGGGAAGCGGTCGCTGGCGCCTTGGGCCGCTGAGGTATCAGACGAATCAATCAGGCCCCAAGGCCAGATCCATCGATCTTGCAATTCGGACGCAGTGAAGCCCGGGGCGTCGCGATTCGTGCCGGCGATCTGTCAGCTCTGCCGCTCTTGAAGCTGCTGACATTGACGGATTCATCGAGGCACTGAAGGAATCCATTGCAATGCGATCCGGAGCCGTCGCGTGACGTGGAAGCACTACTGGGTTGATGGAGTAGGGCGGTGCTTGCCTTCCCCTCAAACAGAACCGCTTGCCCGGCGCGTGTTCAACGCAAAGGCGAGGACCACTGCGAAACTCAATACCGGCACGGCCATCGCGCGGTTGATGCCCGCGAAATCGGAAACGGCGCCCATGACTGCCGTCAAGAGTGCGCCACCAATGATGGCCATGACCAAAAATGAAGAGCCCAATTTTCGGTCGTCGTCGTCGAGACCACGCAGTCCAAGCGCGAAAATCGTCGGAAACATAACCGACATGAAGAAGCTGGTCACGACAAGCGCATAAACCCCGGCTTTGCCGGGCGCAAGGACGGCGATTGCGACAAGAACAATGTTTATCACCGCAAAAACGCTGAGCAATCTCGCGGCAGGAACGTATCGCATCAGGGCGGTGCCGATGAAACGGCCAAGCATGAAGACAATCAAGGAAAGTGTCAGGAAGTCTGCCGCGCTCTTCTCCGGCGTTCCCGGCAGCGCCACTTGCACGTAGCGGATGAGAAAACTCCACACGCCCACTTGAGCGCCCACATAAAAGAATTGAGCGACGACGGCAAGCACGAAATTCGAATTATGCAGCAGCTGGCGGACATGCGAGCCACTGCTTTGCGTGTGCTCCGTGCGACTGGCGATCGCCGGAAAGCGTATGAATGCAATGAGCAGCGCCCAGATCACGACGACCGAACCGATTACGAGATAAGGTATCTGTACTGCGGCAGACTCCGAGAGGTAATACCCCTCTCGCGCCGTCGCCGTCATCGCGTCGAGCTCGTTCGGTTGATACTCTATTCCGGAAAAAATAAAACGTTGTCCAATCAATACCCCAGTGATGGAACCCAGTGGATTGAAGGATTGAGCAAGATTCAACCGCCATGCGGCGCGGTCGGCCGGCCCGAGTACCGTGACCAGAGGGTTGGCGGAGGTCTCGAGAAATGCAAGGCCGCTGGCAATGATGAACAGGCCAACCAAGAACAAGCCATAGGAGTGGTCCGCTGCTGCCGGGTAGAACAGGAAGGCGCCAGCCGCATATAGACCAAGACCAATGAGCAGGGCGGATTTGTAACCGAGCCTGCGCATGCAAATGCTGGCCGGTATCGCCAGCACAAAGTAACCCAAGTAAAACGCGCTTTGGACAAGGCCAGCTTGAAAATCGGATAGCTCAAAGGCCTTCTTGAATTGCTTGATCAAAATATCGTTGAGGTTGTTTGCAACACCCCATAGGAAGAACAAGCTGACGATCAACGTCACCACGATGAATGTAGTCGACTCCGCGGTGAGCCGCGATGAGCGCGCCGCACTTTCCGAATGCATCACTGGTCTCCTTTCAATCGGCGCATGACAGTCCCGTCGGGGTCAGAATTCCCATGAATTGGATTCGCCGACGTGATCTGTCAGACGGAAAATGCAGCGCATCGGCGACCATTTTTCTCCTGGTGCATGGTCTGTTAGCGCGCGCTGGAATATGGCCATACATGCCTCCCAGCGCGCGTTCTCGACGCGACGCAATTCGGAAGGGTCGCTCCGTGGATAGTCGTCGGCCGCATCGATGATCATCAGAAGCCGATCGCTGCGCTGCCAGATCTCCATGGATTCGATGCCTTGCGCACGAATGTGGTCGATTACTGCGGGCCAGACAGAACCCGGCTCGTGCATGCGACAGTACTCTTGGATCAGTGCTGCATCGTGCACCAGATCGAGCGCGAAGCAGTGCCTTTTGCTCACGACGTCGCGTCCCGAATACGAGTTGCCCACGAAAGGGGCGGTGTCGTCATGATCTTGAACTCCGGCGGTTCGCAAGTCCCCATCCTTGCTTCCGCTCGCATCATACCTATAAAATGCCCTTCCACTAGCGGACCTTCTGGTTTCCGAGAAGCCGCAAAAATGATGCGGATCGATGCTCACCAACATTATTGGTCCCTGCGGCGCGGTGACTACGCTTGGCTAACACCCAGCGAAGTCGGCCTCTACCGAGACTTCACGCCGGACGACTTGTCCCCAGCACTCGCTGACTGCACCGTCCATGCAACCGTACTGGTGCAGGCGGCGCCGACCGAAGGTGAATCGCGCTTTCTACTGGATCTCGCGCGCCGGCATCCATCCATTGCCGGCGTCGTCGGCTGGACGGACTTTGAAGCGAGTGATGTGGCCGAGAGAGTCAGCCGCCTCGTGCGGGACGGCCAGGGGATGCTCATAGGATTGCGGCCAATGGTCCAAGACATCATCGATCCCGATTGGTTGGATCGACGTTCGCTCGATGCAGCATTTGAAGCGATGATGGTCAACGATCTTGCGTTCGACGCACTCGTGATGCCGAGAAATCTCGGTGCCCTCGCGCGACGCGTGCGGCGCCATCCGCACCTTCGGACGGTAGTAGATCATGCCGGCAAGCCGGATATCGCCGCCGCCCAGGTTGAGCCCTGGACCGGGCTGCTCGAGCAGCTCGCACACAGCCCGAGCGTGCACTGCAAACTATCGGGCTTGCTCACGCAAGCGAAGCCGGGCGCAGGGGCCGCCGAGCTCGATGCATTCGTTGCACGTGTCTTCTCCTGCTTCGGCGCCGACCGGGTCATGTGGGGAAGCGACTGGCCGGTGGTCACGTTGCGAGCAACTTATCAAGAGTGGCTGGAGATGTCGTTGGAATTGGTGCGCCGCTACGCTCCAGGAGGTGAAGACGCTGTGTTCGGAGAGAACGCCGTCCGCTTCTACCAGCTTGAAAGCGCTCGCAGCGCGCAGCCTGCGGCAGGCGACGGAGGTCGTAATGATGGGGTGGGTCCGGTATGAGTGTCATTACGAATTTGGAAACATACGACATCCGATTTCCGACGTCGAAACAACTGGACGGCTCGGATGCCATGAATCCCGATCCAGATTACTCAGCCTCCTATGTGATATTGCGTACCAATGATGCGAGTGGACTGTCCGGTCACGGCTTCGTCTTTACGATAGGGCGCGGTAACGAGGTTCAGACGGCGGCCTGCGCCGCGTTGAGTCACCTGGTCGTCGGGCGAAGCGTCAACGACGTGGTAAGCGATCTCGGCTCATTCGCGCGCACTTTGACAAACGATTCGCAACTTCGCTGGCTCGGTCCCGAAAAAGGCGTCATGCACATGGCTATCGGTGCCGTGGTGAATGCGGCATGGGACATGGCCGGCCGCCGTGCCGGAAAACCTGTGTGGCAACTCATCGGCGACATGGCTCCTGAGCAGATCGTCGAGTTGATCGACTTCCGATATATCAGCGATGCCCTTATGCCGGCGGAGGCGATGGCGATCTTACGCGCGGCTCAAGCGGGTAAGGCCGACCGGACGGCGATTCTGCTCTCGAATGGCTACCCGGCATACACGACTTCGCCCGGATGGCTCGGCTACTCTGACGAGAAGCTCGCGCGACTTGCCGGTCAAGCGGTTGCCGATGGCTTTCGCACCATCAAGCTAAAGGTTGGCCTGAACCTCGAAGACGACATCCGCCGCTGCAAAATAGCACGTCAAGCCGTAGGTCCCAGCATTGCTTTGGCTGTTGATGCGAATCAACGGTGGGATGTGGGCGCGGCGATCACCTGGCTGAAGGAACTCGGGCGCTTCGATCTGGCTTGGGTGGAAGAACCCACGAGCCCCGACGATGTTTTGGGACACGCCACTATCCGTAACGCAGTTGCGCCGATACCGATTTCGACCGGCGAGCACACTCAGAATCGCGTGGTGTTCAAGCAGCTGTTCCAAGCACACGCCGTGGATTTGATCCAGATTGACGCCGCCCGGGTCGGCGGCGTCAATGAAAACCTGGCCATCTTGTTGATGGCCGCCAAATTCGGAGTCCCGGTGTTTCCGCATGCCGGAGGCGTAGGGTTGTGCGAGTTGGTGCAGCACCTTGCAATGGCTGATTTCATTGCCATCGGCGGCTCAATGGAAGATCGCGCGATCGAGTTCGTGGATCATCTACACGAGCATTTCGTGGACCCGGCTCGCATTCGTGGCGGCCGCTATCTGGCGCCCTTCAGGCCAGGCTTTTCCGCCGAGATGCAGCCCGAGTCCTTGGTTCGCTTTCGCTTTCCGGATGGCCCAGAATGGAAAAATATCGAGAGGATTCGTGGCGTAAATTCCTGAACGATGAGCGACAGTAGGACCATCGAAGACGTGACCGGGCTACTTCCGACGCGGTGCATCGGAAAAACAACGCTTAGCGTCACTGAACTGGGCTATGGCGCCGCTTCTCTCGGCAACCTCTATCGGATCGTCAGCGACAGCGATGCCAGGGAGGCTGCTGACGCCGCGATTGAAGCTGGAATCAGCTATTTCGACACCGCGCCGTTTTACGGATTTGGCTTGAGCGAACGGCGCCTGGGCGATGCGTTGCGGGAACACAGTGGGATCGTTCTTTCGACGAAGGTGGGCCGGCTGTTGAAAGCCAGCTCGCATGTCCACGGATATGCTGAACGTCATGGATTCTGCTCACCCATGCCGTTTGAACCTGAATTCGACTACACCTTCGACGGGGTGATGACCTCGTGGGAGGCAAGCAAGCAACGACTCGGCTTGGCGCATATCGACATACTGTATGTCCACGACATCGGTAGATTGACCCACGGCGAACGTCACGAAACGACTTTTCATCAGCTGACAGACGGCGGCGGCTTTCGTGCTCTGGAGCAACTGCGCGCTGCCGGAGAGATCCTGGCGTTTGGGATCGGCGTCAACGAGACTGCGATCTGCCTTGAGGCCATGAGGCATGCGCACTTGGACGTAATCCTGCTCGCAGGGCGTTACACACTTCTCGAGCAAAACGCACTGGAAGCGTTGTTGCCGGCATGCGAACGCGCAGGCACGTCGATTGTGGTTGGGGGTCCTTTCAACTCAGGAATTTTGGCGACGGGCACGCGGCAGGGCGAGACGTTGCATTACGACTACGGGATCGCGCCGCAGACCGTTGTCGATCGGGTCCGTCGTCTCGAGGAGCATTGTGAGCAGCACGGCGTGCCGTTGGCGGCTGCAGCCCTTCAATTTCCCTTGGCCCATCCGCAAGTGGTGAGCGTCATTCCCGGTCTCGGCAGCCGGCGCCATATAGAGCGAACAGTGGCACTGTATAAGACGCACATTCCCGATGCGCTCTGGCACGCTCTGAAAGACGATGGCCTTCTGCGCGTCGATGCTCCTGTTCCTCTGGCCAGTGCCTCGGACTGGCGGTCCAAGCTCCACGAAACAAGCACAGCAGGACATTGAAATGATGAACAAACGCCTTGCCGGCAAGACCGCGCTCATAACCGCGGCAGGACAGGGGATCGGCCGCGCGACGGCGGAATTGTTTGCCTCGGAAGGCGCAAAGGTATTGGCAACCGACATCAATGGTGACTTGCTCGCGACTATTGCGGGTTGCCGAACCCGCCGGCTTGATGTGCGAGACCCTGACGAGATCGATGCCGCGATCGCAGACGCGGGACCGGTCGACGTGCTGTTCAACTGCGCAGGATTCGTGCACGCCGGCACTATTCTTGATTGCGATGAGTCGGCTTGGAATCGTTCAATGGAAATCAACGTAACCGCCATGTATCGGCTGATTCGCGCCGCCTTGCCTGGAATGCTTGAGCGGGCTCGTGGATCGATCATCAACATGTCATCCGTGGCAGGATCGATCAAGGGTGTGCCAATTCGCTTCGCCTATGGTGTCACGAAGGCCGCGGTAATCGGGCTTACCAAGTCCATCGCGACAGACTTTGTCGCGAAGGGAATTCGCTGCAATGCCATCTGTCCGGGCACCGTCGATACGCCATCTCTCCATGACAGGCTGCGAGCAACCGGAGACCATGCAACGGCGTGGGCATCCTTTACCGCTCGACAGCCGATGGGTCGCCTCGGGCGGCCCGAGGAGATCGCCTCATTGGCATTGTATCTCGCGTCGGATGAATCGGCCTTTGTCACGGGACAATGCCACGTCATAGACGGGGGCTGGTCCAATTAGTCGAAATACCGGAATGCTACCCGTTGCTGAAGCGTCGGGTGTCGGACTTGTCAATCGGCTCCCACAGCGAGATCCATCGCTCTTGCAAGTCGGACGCAGTGAAACAAGCAGCCCAGCAGCACGATGCTCCCGCCGCAGGTTGGTATCGGGAAGCGCCAAAACAACCAGAGCATTGTGATTGAAGATACTGTGATGGCTGCTGAAAGCAGCGCAAAATTCATCTTTTTTTTCGAATTAGTCATTTGGTGTTCATTGCAACGGTGAATGAACCAGTTACGCTACTGGGGGTGCTGCTGCGAGAGCCGCTGATACGTCTCCTGGGTCATATCGGGCATTTTTCGCACGAATGCCACGACGTTCCAGATCGTCTCGTCGTCCAGGGTCCTTCCCCACGCCGGCATTGCGCTCATTTTGATGCCGTGTTTGACGATCCAGAACGCTCGCTGCGCCTGCTGCAGTTCTTCCTGCGCAAGGTTCGGCGGATGAGGATAAAGCCCTTGACGAATCTCTGACTTCGTCAGCCCCGGGGCCAGGTGACAACCGGCACAGAGCGCCGCGTAGCGTTGCGCGCCGAGGGCAATGCGTTGGGGATCCTCGACGTAGTGCGCCTCGATCGAGTTGGCGCGAACCGCGATTGAACGATCGCGCAATTGCTCGATGAGGGCCGACACGATTTTTGTGTGATGGTCATCGGCGCCGATGTTGTACACACCGGAGCCGACAAACGCAACGCCACCCAGTGCGAGTACCGCGAGTGCACCGGCTAGAATCAAACCGAGTTTCCCGTTAATGCTCATATCATTGAACGATGATTGTTCCGACCATGCGAGGGTGGATCGAACACGTGTAATGATAGGTGCCCGGCTTGTCGAACTTGAATGAGAAGCTTTCGTTCGTATCCATGCCGCCGGACTTGAACATACCCGTATCGCTGACGGCGGTGTGCGGCTCATCGTCCATGTTGGTCCAAGTCACCGTAGAGCCGGCTTTGACCGTCAAAGGCGTCGGCGAAAACATGAATTCCTTGACCACAATCTTGGTCGAGCCCGCGGGGTCTGCGGCCGAAGGGCCGCAGACGGCAAAGAGTCCCGTCATCGCGGCGAGACACAGCAACGGTTGAGCGCGCCTGAAGGACCAGGATCGAAATCGGCCGCGGATCATGTTGGTTCTCCTGGTTCCACTTATTAGGGAGTTCAAGCGAGCGCCCTGTCGTTGAGCGCGAGTGAGCGGGGATGCTTCACCACGGAAATGCTGGTAATCCCAAGCATCGAGGCCAACTGATCCGAAGGCACTTTGAGCGGCCCGGGTCCCGACCCTACGCCGGCGGCGGGCTGCGGATAGGAGGTCGAACGCGCGGTGTGGAAGGTCATGTTGCCTTCAACCTTTTGCACGATCTGATGGATGTGACCATTGAGCACCGTCACGGAGCCGAAGCGGCGCAACTGGCTCATCAGTTGATCCGCGTCTCCCGTTCCCCAGCCCCAGGGCTCGTAGATGGTCCACAGCGGCATGTGGGCAAATACGACGATCGGCGTGCTGGATGATTGTCCTTTTAGGTCGGCCGCAACCCAGGCGAGTTGATCCGCGCCCAAGGTCCCGAGGCCGCCTGGCTTGAACTGCAACACGTTGATCAGCGCGACAAAATGTACGCCGGCGTGATCAAAGCTGTAATAGCCCTTGTTGCCGGAGGCCTTGCCAAAGCGGTTGAAGTATTCCGTGACAGTTGCATCCGTGGTGTCGTGCTCGCCGGGGGTGGTGTGCATCTCGGTGGTTCGCAGGCGGGAGAACAGCTGCTGCGCCAGGTCAAATTCCGCGGGCTTCGACAGGTGTGTGATATCGCCGGTATGGATGATGAGTGCCGGCTGCTCAGCCATGCCATTCACAATATCGATGGTCTGGGTCAAAGTCCCATTGACGTCGGGATTCGCTTCCTTGTTGAAACCGATATGGGTGTCGCTGATCTGCACGAACAACGGCTTGCCCAATTTAGCGGCGCCCTGCGTATCCCCGGCGGCCATGGCCAGATCCAGAGGCGCGAGCACGCCGCCCGAGAGTGCGAAAAGAGTTCCGGCCCCGCCATAGGCCATGCATTTTAGGGCGTTTCGACGCGACAGCAGCGATTCATCCGACATATTCGTCTCCGGGGAAGTGGCAGTTCAGGAGAGAAGACTGCGGAAGAAACCGTTTTATTCCATTTTTTTTAACCGCCGCGCACGATCAAATCTTGAATCAACTGCGCGAGCCCAAGCAGTTCGTCCCAACCTGCGTCGGACACGGCGCAATACGCGAGATCGCCCGACCCCCAGAAAGCCAGATGATAGCCATGGCGGGTCGTATTTTTGGGAAGAGGGCCCTGATTGGCCTCCCAGCTGAATACGTTGATGATGTGCGAACCACGCCGATAGACCACTACTGCCGCGCGTTGATGGTCGAAATAGTCTGCGCGGCCACCTATGAGTTTGAAGCCTTGCAATTCGAAATCTGCGACCGCCGGCGACACATCGGCATGACCCGAAAACCAGGGCTTGACGGTGTGCTGGTCGGTGGACACCACATCGATCAGATGTTCCGGCATCAGCGATCGCACATGGGCGCTTAACAAGTCCCCGGGCAGTGAAGAACTCAAGGGTTGCGCCACCAGGAAGAATGCGAGGCTCGCGGCGATCGCCGTGCCACCGATACCGGTGAAGGCGCCCTGCCAAAAGGGCCGCGCACGCCAAGCCCTCAATTTCCGTCGATGGACCGGCGAGATTCCAAATGTGGATTCCTGATTGAGCGCGCCGGCTATCCGCGCCCTCAACGCAGGCGGAACACTCATATAAGGGAATTCTCGGCGCAGGGCGGTGCGCACGTGATTCAGGCCGTCAAGCAACAGGCAGCACGTCAGGCAGTTCTGCGCGTGGCGCTCGAACTCCGCAGCGCCGGGTGAATCGAGCTCACGATCGAAGTAGGCTTGCGCCCTCAGGCGTTCAGCGCACTGCACGCGGCTGTTTCCCGGAGTTCTCTGGATTCGGTATGGTCGAAATCATCGCGAATCTAAGACTGCGGGTCAGTCCCATTTATTCCATGTCGGTCAAGACCACGGACGGGGTGTTATCCGATATGTGACGTCAGTCCGGATCGAAACGCCGCCGGGGCGCCAGCGCAGGGTCGGTGCCCGCGCGATACAGGCGGCGCACCGCCGCGAAATTCGCGTCATGAGTTTGTCGATCGAAAAAAGACCACGGTTCGCTCGCCCGAAGCACCGGCAGCGCTGCTGTCAGCATGGCACGAGAACGGGTCAGTGCCTCGGCTGCCTCGTCAAAACGGTTGTTTCGCACGGCGCTGCCGATCTGGTGCACGCTCAGTACGAGATACTTGAGCGCACCGCGCGCTCTCATGCGTTCTTCCGCTCCGGCGGTGATGATGGGGTTTTTGCGCTCCGGAAACTGTTCTGTCAAATCGCGCAACTCGCGATCAACGGTGTCCAACGTCATCGCGGCGATGCCCACATTATGTTCGGGCACCGCGATGTCCAGCACATTCAGAAAATCGGATATTTCCTTGACACGCGTTTCGATGCTGTCCGCAAGCAGCGCCTGTTCGCCGTCGCCGATCGCCTCGAGGTAGGCGACCAAATCCTGCCGGTCCCGAGCGGACAGACCAAGATAAAAAATGCGGTCGAAATGACCCACCACCTGCGCATAGCTGGTGTATCGGCCGTCGTGAAAGTAGGGCGCGTTGAAATTGGCATTCAGCAGGGTCGGTGTCTTGAACAGACCGCCCGAGCCGACATCGTGTTGGCGGTGATCGACGAAGGCTCCAAGCGGCTCATGGCATCCGGCGCAGCTTAACATCGGGTTGTGCGGGAAGGGTTGGTAAAAAAGTGCCTCGCCATGTTTTTCCGATTCACTCATCGGTCCTGTGATCTTGCCGGCCGGACCAAGCCGGCGGTTGGGCACAAAATCGATGTCTTCTATATAAGCGACGATGGCGTCGAGGACTTCAGGCGACGGTTCCGCGCCGGCGAACTCGTTGACGATGACGTTGTGCACGAAGTCGTGCAGCGACAGCGTCCGGCCGTCGTGGCCATAAGGTGCGAGCAGATGCGCGCCGCGCAGACTCGGGATGGTGAGCGGATCGAGAACGCCGTTATCGGCTTTCGGATTGAACAAATGTCCGGTGGTGTCGAAGTTCCCGGATTGCGTCGATAGGCCGGGAATATAAAGTCTTGGATTCGTGGTGCCGTTGATGTGACAGGTGTTGCAGCTGATGCCCGCCCGGCGGGCGGGGCCGCCCAGGATCAACGGCGAGGTAAATGCCACATCCCCCAGGTTGACCAGATAGGACTTGCGGCCACCGCTGCTTTCGGACCGGAATACTTCGCGCGGTTGGTCAAACGCCTCCTCGCCCAATTCGGTGCCGGCCGGCAGCAGGCTCGCATTTCCGGTGAACTCGGCCGCGGCGGTTCCGGCCAAGGCCGAGATGGCCGCAATGAGGGCGAGTATATTGCGAAATGGATTGCGTTTCCCAGCCATGATCAGTTCACTCAGTTTCCAAGACTGGGGTTTTTTAGACCGGATTCTCGACCCACCAACGCGAGATCATTGACCAGCGATTCGCTCGCATCGCGTAGTCGTACTTGATCGAGTTCCTGCAGCGTCGGCACGGCCACCAGCGACTGCATCACAGCCAGGTCTTTGGAGAGGACTCTCGCGAGTTCGGCGTTTTTTTTCTTGGTCAGCGGCGCGAACACCCGCTCATAGGCGGCTGCAACGGCTGCGACGTTGACGCGCATTTCTGCCAGCGAATTGCCGCTGAAAGGTGATTCCCCGCCTTCCGCCTTGTTCTCCCCGATCTCGTATATCAGTTTGGCGGTGCCGTTGAGCAATCCTTGCGCGGTCAGCGTCGTCGTGCGCAATTGGCGCTCGAAATCCGTGAGGTTGTGAATGAGTTCCTCGGTGGCCGGAAGCACCTGTACGTCATGCGCACCGAAGAGCCTGGCCTCAATCGCGTGGAATCCCTTTTCGGCATCCGGCCATGCGTCGATCTTGCGGTCGAGATCCGGAAAAAGCTCACTGGTGATCACCTCCGAGCCTTCCCAGCCGCTGCGCGCGGCGAGCCATGACTGCTGCGCACCCGCGAGGTCGCGAGCGGCGATGCGCTCGCTCATGCTCTTGACGGTGTTGAGGCAGCGGGAAATCTGCTGCTGGATGTAGGGTTTGAATGCGGCAGCAGCCGCCTCGAGCGGCAATGGATCGCCGGCGCGTGCCGGCGCCGACGGAGCGAAGATTCCCAGACACCAAGCCGCCATCGCACCGCCGATGAAGGCGCGCGCTACGTCAAGTCGATGAGCCACGGTTAAGAAGATCCCTATTCGAGATGGATTGCTGAATGGACGCGGTTTACGCACTTCCGGGCGCAACTGTATTTCATTTGTTTGACAGTTTTGTGTCAGCGCTCCCTCCGAGAGTCAGTCACAAAACCTTCACGGATAGTTTGGAATATGGCGGGCGGGACGATGGTCTGGTGGGTGCAGGCACCGGGCTTCGGTGCACCAACAACATTTCAAAACTGAGGGAATCACATGACTTATGAAGAATCGCCCATGCGAAAAACGCTGGCGGGGTTCGTCGCAGCCATTCTGGCTGCGAGCGTCGTCTCAACCGCCACACAGGCCAGCGAACACGACCGCGACGACGGTTTTAGCAAACGACCGAGCATCAAGCACGTCGTGATCATTTTCCAGGAGAACGCCTCCTTTGATCACTACTTCGCCACTTACCCAGACGCCAAGAACACCGATGGAACCCGTTTCGTGGCCCGCAGCTCGACGCCGACGGTTAACGGCCTGACCGACGGTAACAGCAAATTTCCCGAGCGCGTCAACGTCGCTCTCCATGACTTCAACGCGAACATGCCGGTGGGCACGCCCTCGGGACTCGATCCCAATGGCGGCGCGAATCCCTTCAGAATGACTCACGAGCAGATCGTCACCTGCTCCAACAACCACGACTACAAGGGCGAGCAGCTGACCACGGACAACGGTCTCATGGACCGCTTCCCGCAGCAGAACTTCCAGAACGGCGCAGGTTGTGCCACCGACGGTTCCACCGTCATGGGTTATTTCGACGGAAATACCGTCACCGCCATGTGGAATTGGGCGCAGCGATTCGCCATGAGCGATAACTCCTGGGGCACCACGTATGGACCTTCCACGCCGGGTGCGCTGAATCTCATTGCCGGCCAGACGGCCGGTGCGGTGGTGCACACGTTCGCGGGTTCCAAAGGTGCGACCGGCCAGCTGGCCGACTCCGTTCCAAGCGCGACGATTCCCGACGTGTTCTTCGTCGGGGCTACCAACCCGCAGGTTAATGCGGATGTGGTCGGTTCGGCGAAGCCCGTTGCCGTCCAAACCGGTACGCTCACCACCGACCTCGATCCCTACCTGGATGATTGCGGCAACGACAAGGGCGGCACGGCCGCGGGCAAACTGACGGTCGAAATGACCGGCAAGAATGTCGGCGACCTGTTGAATGAAAAGGGCGTGACCTGGGGATGGTTTGCGGGCGGCTTCCGCACGGCGGCCGCGGCCAATCCGCAGACGACGGATCCCACCCATCCGCTGGCCGGCGTCAGCAACGATCCGTTCGGCCTGCCGTCATTTGGCGGCGCAGCGAACGACGGCCAGGCTCAGAACATCGGCACCGCGAACTTCGCGCCCGCCGTTTGCGCTGCAGCCCACGTCCTGCATCCTGATGCAACCACGTCATTCGACGGCAATGCCAAAATCGTTCATCCGGTGCGCACCGATTACAACCCGCACCACTCGCCGTTCCAATACTATGCATCGACCCGCAATCCGCATCACCTGCCGCCGTCGTCGGTGGGTATGATCGGCAAGACGGACCAGGCGAATCATCAATACGATTTGCTCGACTTTTATGCGGCAGTCCAGAACGGCAATCTGCCGGCCGTGTCCTTCCTCAAGGCGATCAATCGAGATGACGGTCACCCGGGCGGCGAATCGGACCCCTTGGCCGAACAGCGCTTTCTCGCTCAGACGATCAACATCCTGCAGCAATCGCCGGAGTGGGCCGAGACGGCCGTGTTCATCGCCTGGGACGATTCGGATGGTTGGTACGACCATGCCGCGCCGCCGCTGGTCAATCCGTCCGCCGCTGCAGGTTTTGACGCCGTGGCGGGTGCCGGCAACTGCGGTACGCCGAAGGCCGATGCCATTCAAGGCCGCTGCGGCTTCGGTCCGCGCCTGGTGTTGAACGTGGTATCGCCCTGGACGAAGGTGAACTACGTCGATCATAGTCTGACAGACCAGTCCTCGATCCTGCGATTCGTCGAGGACAACTGGGGTCTCAACTATATCGACGGGCCTGCGACGCGCGATCCCAGCAACGGTCTGCGCAAGCCGGCCTTCGCTGTCGCCCCTCAGAAGCAATCCTTCGACGTCGTGACGGGATCGTTCGACAACATGTTCGACGACGAACGGCATCTCGATCGCTTCATCCTCAACCCGGTGACCGGTGCAGTGATCAGAGACGATCGCCGCTGACCAAGTCTCGCCCGCTGCCGGTGGCTCAATCCATCGGCAGTGGGCGATTTCCATTCATTGCATACGCCGTGCGTGTCCCGGAATCGACATTCCGAATCGCGGGTGCGTCAGCCTCGCAAGCTTGATCAGCGCGCGGCTCAAGTGTGCGCCACGCGGCCGCCGCCGGCAGCATCGCCGTAAGGGTATCGTCGCGCCGCCAGAAGTGATGGAAAAGTGCGGCTGACACATGCAGCGCAATGAGGCCGAGCAAGGAGAAGCCGGCGGCCTTATGTATGGTCAACAGCTGTTGCGCGAGCGGTCGATTCTTCTCGATCAACATCGGCAGTGATCCGATGAAGAACAAGTTCACATGATCACCATGAGCGTTCGTCTGCAGAATTCCCAGTATCGGCTGCGCCAGGAGGAGGGCGTAGAGGGCGTATTCGCTTGCCGTCGCCGCGACTCGCATTGCCTGGGACATGTCGCTCGGCCAATCAGGATATTTGGCGAAGTGACGCCACGCCAAGCGGGCCAATGTCACGACCCAGACAGTCAGACCGACAGATCGATGAAGTTGCAGAAGAGCCGTGTGGGCGGGACGAGACGTGGCGAGATCGATGGAAAACGCGAGTACAAATACGGACAGCATGAGGCCGGCAGTCAACCAGTGCATGAGTCGCGTGGCCCGATCAAAGGTCCCTCGTTTGGAATTGCCGACCGCACGCATCATTCTGACTCCTGAAAATAAATTGGCATGGATCTCGCGAGTGCGGGATGCGCGCATCGCGCCAACACAATCAACTCGCTTCGATGCGTAAGACTCTTGACGAGATGTTCTTATTCCATTCCTTCGCGCATCGATCATACGAACCCCGCGTGATCGTATTTCAAATACGTGACAACCATATCGACGCGCCCGGGTACTCATGAGCATAGTCAACGTTCGTCACTGTAGTGGAGTGTGCTCATGAATTTGCATCGCAGTAGAGGTGGCCGCGCAGTTGCGTCGGTCGGTTTGAGTATTGTTTGCCTTGGCATCGTTGTTGCGTGCGGCGGCGGCGGCGGAGGAGGCGGCGGCAATCAATCGATGATTTCGGCATCGGGCACGACTTTCGCCGATACCGCATTGGTCTCCAACAAAGCTGAAGTCGTTGCCAGCGCAGCGACAATTGATGCCAACTTGCAAAACCCGTGGGGAATTGCCTTTGCGCCGGGCTCGCCTTTTTGGATATCTGACAACAATAGTAATTTGACGACGCTGTATAGCGGCGCCGGCGCCCAGGAGACGCAGGGTGTTACTGGTTCTGCGCAGACAGGGATTGCCATTCCGGCTTCAGCTGCGGGCGTGCCGTCCAATCCAACCGGACAGATTTTCAACGGTACCGGTGGTTTCTTGATTCCGACATCCAAGGGTCAAGAGACAGCACTCTTCATATTTGATGGAGAGGGCGGATTGATTTCTGCATGGGCGCAGGACAGCGGCGCCACCGCTGTTACCGCGTATGACGATGGCATTGTCAACGGAGCGAATCACGCCGTGTATAAGGGCCTCGCGATCGGTACGGTGAGCGGAGCAACCTATCTGTATGCAACGGATTTGCACAACAGTAAGGTAGACGTGTTCGATACGAACTTTTCGAAGCCCGCCGCCATGCAGGGCAAATTCGTTGACCCCAATATCCCGTCCGGTTTCGTGCCATTTGGCATAACTGCGCTCAATGGTCAGCTGTACGTGACGTTCGCCAAGCAAGATTCCGCCATGCATGACGAAATCACGGGTGCCGGACTCGGCTACGTCGACATCTTCGATTTCAGCGGTAACCTGGTTGGACAATTTGCATCGGCGGGAGCCCTCAACGCGCCATGGGGAATTGCAATCGCACCCGCTGGGTTCGGGTCTCTTCAAGGGGACGTATTGATCGGCAATTTTGGCGACGGAACGATAAACATTTTCGCTCCGAACGGAACGTCGTTGGCGACGTTTAAAGGGGCCCTGACGGCCGGTAATGGCCAGCCCCTGAGCTTTCCCGGCTTGTGGGCGCTAATGTTTGGAAACGGCGACGCCGATAAACCAGCTGCGACTTTGTTCTACACGGCAGGCTTCGCAAGCCAGATAGACGGGGTATTCGGAAGCATTACAGCTTCGATCGCTCCACAAGGCGGCTACTGATTTTGGAGCGGCGGATCCACAGCGGTCGCCACACTCCCGCGGATTGCCGCGGGAGTGTGATTCCTCTGCAGCGTTAGTGCCGTGCAGCATGGCCGCAAAGTGAGATGAGTCGCATAATCCGTTCGGGCACAACCTTATCAATGCGAGAGGGGTCGCAACAGAGGTAGGCTATGAGCATTCTTTCACTCACCGCGGTAACGAACACCAATCTTCAGATACCAGGTCTTGAGCCCTGGTACGCAGATCCGCAGGATCCAGCCTTGACAGTGATGACCGACTTTCGCGAGCGAGCATCCGTTGTCGTCCCGGACACCGGCGCGATCGATGAGGCTCTGGAGCACATGAGGCACGCGGGCGTTCGTTGCGCATTCGCGATCGATGACCGGTGGCGCGTCGTGGTCGGATTGATCACCGCCTACGACATCACCGGCGAGAAGCCGATGCAATACATGCAGTCCCGGGCAATACGGCGTCGCGAAGTGCTGGTCCGCGACATCATGCAGGAAATCTCGGAGTGCCGCGTTGCGGACATCAAGCAGGTGGAACGTGCCACTGTAGCCGCCGTGTCGAATATGTTCGCCAAAAATCAACTAACCCACGTGCCGGTCATGGAGACGAGCGACACCGGCGAGCAACGCCTGAGAGGATTGCTGTCGGCGGCGAGAGTCAGACGATTGTTGTCGCGGGCCGAGCCTGTCAGACGCAGCGGGACGATCATCGGGACCACGTTGCCGAGGTCATATTCGACTTCGTGAACGGTGTTCATAGATTCCGTCTATCGCTTCGATCCAATCCATTGATTGGCGAAAATCTAATACCCCGGCTATCTTGAATCCGGCGAGGCTTGCCACGCTGAATGAGTCCGAGTGGGGCACGTAATGTGCGGGGATTTGGAAGTATTCGAATGACACTTAGGGAATTGAGGTACTTGGTGGCGCTGGCGGATCGGGGGCACTTTGGCCGCGCCGCGGAGGAGTGTTGCGTTTCGCAGCCCACCTTGAGCACCCAGATCAAGAAGCTGGAAGGATATTTGGGCGTCATCTTGATTGAGCGAAACGCAAGATCGTTCTCATTCACGCCGATCGGAGAGGACATCGTTGCAAAGGCACGCCGCATTGTGAGACAGGTCGATGACCTGCTATCCACGGCACGGACTGCACTGGGTCCCTTGGTGGGACCGCTGAGGTTGGGCGTGATTCCCACGCTGGCGCCGTATTTTCTGCCGTGGCTGGTTCCGCTGGTCAAGGGGCACTATCAACGTTTGCAGTTGGTCGTCCATGAGGATCTGACGCAGCACTTGGTGGAGCGGCTGCGCAACTATGAGATTGATGCGGCCTTGCTGGCCCTTCCGCTGGACGGTGAGGATTTCGAGGAGCTGGCGCTGTTTGACGAGCCATTTTGGCTCGCATGTCCGCCGGGACATTCTCTAGCCGAGATAAAGACTGTTACGCAGGCGGATTTGCGTGGTATCCCTTTGCTGTTGCTGGCCGATGGGCATTGTCTGCGTGGTCAGGCGCTGGCCGCCTGCGGTCGATTCGGCGATGAGGACGAAGGCGAGGTGATCGACGATTTCCGTGCGGTTAGCCTCGAAACCATCTGCCAGCTGGTCGCGGCCGGTTTTGGCTGTACATTATTGCCGGCGATGGCCGCGCTTCCGCCGCAACGTCCGGAGCCATCATTCGTCATCCGGCCGCTGCAATCTTCCAATGACAGCCGACGCATTGGACTGGTGTGGCGTCGAGGCTATCCGAAAGCGCAGGAGCTGGAATTGCTCGGTGACCTGATCAGCGACAACCCACCCGTTGGCACACGATCCGTTTTGAAGCGACCAGAGGCCGTTCGGTCACAAAGCTAGCGCTTGCACCGCGCCGGCCGTAGAGACTGGCTGGAATAGATCGCCGCTCCCGCGAGTCTGGCAATCTCATGAATCATCAATCAGGGCTCGCGGTGGCGCGCACGTGAGCGTTCAAGTGAGCGCGTTTGTGGTGGCGCTGCTGGGAATGTCAGCGGCGTGCGCCGAGGAAGCAGTCGCTGACGATCACAATTGCGGCAATAGCGGGGCGGAGATCGCCACGGATCGGCCCGACGTAACGAACTCAAGCCTGGTGGTTCCGCACGAATCTGTGCAGGTAGAGAACGGCATCAACTGGACGACCCGGCAGGATGCGACCGTGATCGATGGATCGAATACCCGGGTGCGGATCGGGTTTGCGCCGTGCCTGGAGGTGTTGTTCGATCTACCCAATTACTTCCATCCGCTGCACGGTTCCGCGGCTGCGGGGTATTCGGATTTCTCGCCTGCGCTAAAGCGCCAGTTCGGCCACCTGCCGGGCGATATTGAGCTGTCGGTAACAGTGGGGCTGGAGTTGCCGACGGGAACCGCGCGCATCGCAGGTGCGGGCTATGGCGGCTATCTCCAGCTGCCCTGGTCGAAGGAAATTGGCGCAGGCTGGGGCCTCAGCGGCATGTTTACGGTCTTCTTGCTGCCGGGCGGGAATTCGAGCAATCCGACATGGGAGCCGACATTTGCCGTGGAGCGACAACTGGGATCACGCGCCGATTTCTTCGTGGAATACGTCGCGGATCATCCGCATCGGGGGGCGTCCAGCCAAATCTTCGACTCCGGCGGCGCCTATCGAATTACGCCCACCCAGCAAATCGACTTTCGCGTGGGACTCGGCGTGAACCGTGCCGCGCCGGATCATCTATTCGGTGTCGGCTATTCGCTGCGTCTACCTAGAGAGATCTGAGGAAATTGAGCAGATCCTGCTTCTCGGTGTCGCCCAACTTTCGATATTCCCGAACAATCGCGTTGGCCTCTGAGGCACCTTTACCGTGATTTCCCGCGCTGAAGTGTTCTTCAATGGCCGCTATCAAATTGTCTGCCCGGCCGTCATGGAGAAAGAAAGCGCGCTGTCCCAGACCCCAGAGAGGCGCTGTCCGAAATTCCTGTGGGCCCGCCTGACCCTGCGAAACGCCGTCCGCCAAGTTCGAGCCCATATTGTGGAGCGCCAAGTCTGAAAACAAGTTCACCGGCTTGTCGCTCAATGCCGCGACGCTGCTGTGCTTTGAAGTTCTCAGCTGCGGGGTGTGGCAGTGGGCGCAGCCAATTTCGTCAAAATGACGTCGCCCGCGGCCAATCGAGTCCGCGCCGCCTGGAGCATCAGGAGAGGCGGCGCGTGGCGCGGAGAATCGCATGAATGCGGCGAACTTCTCGATATCGCTGTAGGCGTCGTATCGATCAAGCAGATTTGCGGCGGCAAGCGTCTCCGACTTGGAGGTGTCGTTCGGTACCGTCGAGAACTGGCACGCTGCAGTTTCATTGCGCTCCGTCTGGAAGAGTTCGTTGCTGATTCCCATCTCGACGTTGTAGGCTTCGCCACCGAACACCAGCAATGATTTGTTTTGCGCCTTCCAGCCAAACCGCGCGATGGTGCCGTCATTGCCATTGTGATTCTCACTCCCGCTGGTATGACCGGTCCTTACGATGTTGAGGTGACCCAACGGCAGTGTGCCGGCGAACGGGTACGGATGAGTTCGCTTCGCCTGTAGATTGTCAATGAGCGCGGAATCCTCGATTTGCTCGATCAAGCCGGCCCCAAAAAGCGGGGTTGGGATGCGAAAGATGGCGTTATTGCCCGGCTTGTTGATTCCCTTGAATTCCTTCGCGAAGTTCGGCTGAGCGATTGCGCAACCATCTGCACCCGGCAGGCCGGTGATGGTGAACAAGGAGTGCACGCCGCCGTCGGGATTTCCATTGGGGTCACGTATGAAACGGACCTCGCGCACCGGGCCATCGGCGGTGATGAAGCTGGGAGCGACGTTGGTACCCTTTGCATATTTCTTTAAAAAGGCGATCTGCGGGTTGCCGACGGATTTCGGTGGGCTCGTGCCGCCCGCGGCCGGGTAGGCATGACAGCCTACGCAGCTATCGAGATTCATCGTGGGGCCCAAACCGTCGTCTTTGACCGTGTCTACCTTGCGAAACTCGGCCAGGCCGGCGCAGAAGAACTTCAGCTGCGCGTCCGTCAAGTTTGGAAGCGGAGCCGGATCGAAGGGTTGCATGGTGCTGTTCGGACAGGCTGCTGCCGCGGCTCCACGATCGGCAATGGATTGGACTCCTGGATCGACTGCCGCGGCAGTACTCGTCGGTGATGCGAACAGTGCTAGAGAAAGGATCAATCCATGTGCCGGGTAGCCCAGAGTGATGCTGTTTCGATTTGTGGCCATAAAACCTTTGACTCCTTGTCGTGGGGTATTGGCGAACCGCAGGATGCGATCAACGGCGATGGTCGATGCCGTTGGAGGAGTATGCGCGCGTTCTTGAAGGGCGCGCAAGGGACGGCCGTCATGGCCTGGTAGACAAGGCCGGGACTCGCGAAACAAGGCCGGCACTCGGGCCGGCACGCGTTACTTCCTTGAAACGCGTGCCACCCCGGACGATCTCAAGTCAAATCAAAACGATCCAGGGTCATCACCTTGGTCCAAGCCTTCACGAAGTCGCGCACGAACTTCGCCTGGCCGTCGGACGACGCGTAGACCTCCGCCACGGCGCGCAGCTCCGAATTCGAACCGAACGCCAGGTCAACAGGAGTCGCGGTCCACTTGAGCGCTCCGGTCTTGCGATCGTGTCCCTCATAAATGCCCTCGGACGCGGCGGCCTTGTTCCAGGTGTAGGACATGTCGAGCAGGTTCACGAAGAAGTCGTTCGTCAAGGTCCCGGGTCGATTGGTGAATACACCGTGTTTCGTTTGTCCGGCGTTCGCATTGAGGACCCGCAGGCCGCCGACCAGAACGGTCATTTCGGGAACGGTCAGCGTCAGATTGCTCGCCCGATCGACCAGCATTGCCGCCGGAGAGCGATTCACGGCGTTGCCGAAATAGTTCCGGAAGCCGTCCGCGGTCGGTTCGAGCACGGCGAAGGACACCGGGTCGGTTTGGTCCTGCGATGCGTCCGTGCGCCCTGGCGAGAAGGGTACGTTCAAATCGTAGCCTGCTTTCTTCGCAGCCTGCTCGACCGCGGCCCCGCCGCCCAAGACGATCAGGTCGGCGAGCGACACTTTCTTCCCGCCGGATTGCGCTTGGTTGAAGTCCTTCTGGATGCCCTCCAGACGCTGCAGCACCTTGGCGAGTTCTCGCGGGCTGTTGACGTCCCAATCCTTCTGCGGTGCGAGGCGAATTCGCGCGCCGTTTGCGCCGCCGCGCTCATCGGTGCCGCGAAACGTGGCGGCCGATGCCCAAGCGGTTCTGACGAGCTCGGCGCTGCTGAGGCCGGATGCGAGAATCTTGGCTTTCAGTCCAGCGACATCCTTCGTGTCGATGATCTTATAGTCGGGCTTGGGCAGCGGATCCTGCCAGATCAAATCCACGCTCGGAACCTCGGCACCGAGGTAACGAGCGCGCGGGCCCATGTCGCGGTGAGTCAGCTTGAACCACGCTTTGGCAAAGGCGAGCTTGAACTCCTCGGGGTGCTGCCTCCAGCGCGTCGTGATCGCCTTGTAGCTGGGGTCGAACTTCAGCGCCAAGTCCGTCGTGAACATGATCGGGGCATGTCTCTTGGCCGGGTCTTGCGCGTCGGGCACGAGGTTCGCTCCCTTGCCGTTCGCAGGAGTCCACTGGATCGCTCCGGCGGGACTCTTGGTTTGCACCCAGTCGAAGTTATACAGGTTCTCCAGGTATTGCAGCGTAAATGCAGTCGGACTCGCCGACCATGCGCCTTCCAGCCCGCTGGTCACCGCATCGTCCCCCTTACCTGTGCCGCAGGTATTCTGCCAGCCCAATCCCTGCTGCTCGACGCCGGCGCCGGCGGGCGCGGGCCCCACGCACTTGGACGGATCGTGCGCACCATGTGCCTTACCGAAGGTGTGACCACCTGCGATCAGCGCAACGGTCTCTTCATCGTTCATCGCCATGCGGCCAAACGTCTCGCGAATGTCCTTCGCGGCGGCCAGCGGGTCCGGATTGCCGTTCGGACCCTCGGGATTCACGTAAATCAAGCCCATCTGCACCGCCCCGAGAGGCTTTTCCAGTTTCCGGTCGCCGCTGTAGCGCTCAGCGCCGTCAAGCCACTTCTTCTCGGGACCCCAATAGACCAGGTCCGGCTCCCAGTCATCCGCGCGTCCGCCGCCAAAGCCAAAGGTCTGAAAGCCCATTTGCTCCAGCGCGACATTCCCGGTCAGGACCATCAGGTCGCCCCAGGAGAGCTTTTCTCCGTATTTCTGCTTGATCGGCCACACCAAACGGCGCGCCTTGTCGAGATTGCCATTGTCCGGCCAGCTGTTGAGCGGCTCGAATCGCTGCTGAGCGCCGCTTGCGCCGCCGCGACCGTCGCCCGTACGGTAAGTCCCGGCGCCGTGCCAGGCCATGCGGATGAAGAACGGCCCATAGTTGCCGAAGTCGGACGGCCACCAATCCTGCGAAGTCGTCAGGACCTTCGCGATGTCCTGCTTCACGGCTTTGAGGTCGAGACTCAAAAACGCCTTCGCGTAGTTGAAGTTCTCCCCCAGCGGATTGGACTCGGCAGCATGCTGTCGCAGCGGCGACAGGTCGAGTTGCTCAGGCCACCAGAACTGGTTTGGCCTCGGTTCGCCCTGGGCGCCGACAGCAACCGTTGAAATCAAAGGTAGCGCAGCGATCGCACATGCGACCAGCGAACCCATCAAAATTTTCTTCTTCACGTAGTTCTCCTGGATCGAACGCAATGACGGATGGCGCCGATTCTATGGTCACACCACGGTACGGTTGATTGATTTATTCGATTGCTGCGATAGATATTAGGTATCGCAAGGAGAGCAGTACGCGAGCGATCGCGGCCGCTCATGGGGCGGCTGCTGGGCCTGGATCTAGAGTACAGCCTTGCAGCGATGGAGTTCGCCGGCGATCATTCCTGCCCGACCTTCTATTGCAGGGCGCCATTGAGCGTCCCCGTCGGCGGCATTTAAAATCGATGCGCTGCGTTCAAACCACTGTCGCGCGGTTTGACAAGAACGGATCTTTTCGACGCCGCTTGATTTCGGATCCAAGGCTCGCGACGTGCTGATCTGACCGAGACGAAAGTAGTCAATTCCCAGGGCAACCTGAGCCCGGCTCAACGCTGGGGCATCAGTGCCTGCTGATTGGGAGAGAATTTCGATTGCCTCCTGCAAGTGACCCTGAGCTGCAGGCAAATCACCGAGTGCAAAGAGCGAGTCGCTCGTCTGACCGAGCGCAAATCCGAGGTCGAATCGCGCTTCATCATTCTTGGGATCTGCAGCAAACAGCGGGCGCAAGGTACTGACCGCGCCAAGATGCCCTTCCAAAGCGCCGTGCGGATCCCCGATCCTTCCCCGCGCATCACCCAGTCCGATCAGTGCAAACCCCTCGATCTTTCGCAGATCCGCGTTGCCTCGATCTTCGTCTGCCATTGGACGTATGACTTCATAGTCCTTTTCATACATCCGCGCGGCCTCTTGGAAGCGCTGGGTGGAATTCAGCAGTATTTCGCCCGCTCGCCCGTAGGCAAGCGCCAGGTTGCGCCGGGTGGGCGAGTCGTGAGAATCCGCTTCGAGGAGTGTTTGATAGGTCTCTATGGAATCATTGATGAGCAGGAGTCCGCGGTCGACTTGGCCGGATCTGGCAAGCAGCCAGCCGAGGCTTCCATCGGCATTGCCCAGATTACGACGATCGGCTCTGGTGGAATTGGGTGCCCCCACCAGTGTCCGGGCCTGATCGCGCAGGTGACGAGAAATCTCGATTGCCGCTTGCTGCTCGCCAATGCCGCTCAACAGTTCGCTTAGCTTGCCGTAGTTTCGCAGCAGCTCGCGACGCACGTCTTGCGCGGAAGGATCGTGCGCAATAACAGCGCTGCGGATGCTCGCCGCTTTGCGGTAACTCTCGACAGCGTGCGGCGCATCGCCGAGATTGGCTCGGCGGAAGCCGCCCTGGATATCGGCTATCTTTTCATAAGCCGTTGCCAGCTCCCTCTGCAAGCCGGCATTGTTGGATTCCGCGGACAGACCATCGAGATACGCAAGAGAGTTCGTCACCAGCATTTGCCGGGCCGCGGTTGCTCCGGGAAGATTTTCGATGGCACCTTCGACGTCAAACATAAAAGTGTTGGCAAGCTTGCGGACATCCGCAAAGTGGCGCTCGGCGCGCGCCCGTTCGATGCCGGCAATATGCGCCTCCCAGCTCGTCGCAACGATTCCGCCGATGAGCGTCAGTATCAACAGCGACACAGCCGCGAGGCCGGCCATGTGTCTGCGGAGAAACTTTCCGACCTTGTAGGGCACACTGGCGGCCCGCGCCGCGACAGGAAAGCCTTGCAGGTAACGCCGTACATCTTCGCTCAATTGCTCAACAGAGGAGTAGCGTTTGACAGGATCCTTCTGCATGGCCATCAGTACGATATTGTCAATGTCGCCAGACAGCTTGGAAGGCAGTCCGGCGCGCCTTAGGACCTCATTTTCGTCCGCCGCAACGCTCGGCAGCGGCGGGTCTAATTCGCAGATCTGGCAGGCTAGTTCATATGAAAAGTTGTGGGAGGCGGTGCGAGGAAGCACTCCAGTGAGAAGGCGAAATAAAACGACGCCGAGGGAATAGACATCACTTGCCGTCGTGATTGGGCCGCCGCGAATCTGCTCCGGGCTGGCATATTCCGGCGTGAGTGCTAAAACCGTGGTCAGCTTTCCATCGCGCGAACGCATGCCCGGGTTCGGGTTTAGCAGCTTCGCGATTCCAAAGTCGAGCAGCTTGACAACACCCCCCTCGGCGACCAGTACATTGCTGCACTTCAGGTCGCCGTGCACCATGAGATGTTGATGGACGTACTGGACTGCGGTGCATAGTGTACGGAAGAGTTCGAGGCGCTGGTCTATCGAAAGATCATTGCGCGCACAGTATTCATCGATCGGCTGCCCGCAAATGTAGTCCATCACCAGAAAGGGCAGGCCCTCTTGCGTGCATCCGCCGTCGAGAAGTTTGGCAATGTTCGGATGGTCCAGAGTCGCCAGAATCTGCTTTTCAATTTTGAAGCGGTCCAACAGAGAGGTATGAGCGTAGCCGCTGCGCAGCACTTTGACGGCTACTTCCTTCTGGTACTCATCGTCGTCGCGGACGGCCTTGTACACATTACTCATGCCGCCTCTGCCGATCTCCTCCACGATGCGGTAGGAACTCAAACGACGGCCGATCCAGGACACGCGCTTCGCGGACGCGCGGCTTCCCAGTGAGAACTCTGCAGCCGGCTGTTCTATGAATCCGTCGTCGACCGCGTGCGCCTCCAATAGCGACTCGACTTCCGCGCGCATTGCCGCATCACCCGCACACGCGTTCTCAATGTATTCGGCACGGGTACCCTTATCACATTCCGCCGCGGTCCAAAAAATTTCCTTGAGTGTTTGCCAGCGCTCCTGATCCATTTCAAAGGCTCCCCAATTCGCGTCGCAGCCACGCGCGAGCAAGGTTCCATTCTCGCTTCACTGTAGCGTCCGAAACTTCCAGTACCTCGGCAGTTTCCTGAATGGTGAGTCCTGCAAAGTAACGCATTTCAACGATTTTAACTTGGCGAGGATCGACCCGGGCCAATCTAACCAGCGCTTCGTCAACCGCGGCGATATCGTCACCGGATTCGTCCTCTGGCTGCCGGGGCGCCGGGATTGATTCGGCCTCGGACGGTGGCGCCGTCTCATCGGATTCCTTTGGCCCGGTGATTTCTTCGAGGCTAAGTATCGGTGTGCTACCGCCGCGTTTGGAGGCTAGCCGTGCGCGCGCATGGTCGACGAGAATCCGACGCATGATGCTCGAGGCCAGTCCAAAAAAATGTGCTCGACTCTGCCAGTCAACCGACTGCTGGCTGAACAGGCGTAGAAATGCCTCGTGGACGAGTGCGGTACGCTGAAGTGTGTTTTCCCGTCGCTCGCGGCGCAGGTGCCGCTGCGCCAGGGCGAGCAGCTCCTGGTATAAAAGAGGCGCCAGTTTCGCGAGCGCGGCCTCGCTGCCGCCACGCCACTCGGCAAGCAATCGTGTGATTGATCCATCCGCCTCGGGTTCCATCCCTCGCTCCGGGGCGGGTTGGCCGCCCGATCGACACTCTCGTCAGCCGACGCCAAATCTCAGCGCGTTTTCGCGCTGATCGACCCGATGCGATGCTGCAAAGCAAACGCTTGGTGCACCAAACAATGGAAGCGGCATCTTACCCCGGATGAGCTACTTTCCGGCGTTTTTACGCGTTCAACAATATAGGTGAGTGCCTTTACGGTCCTCCCACATGGTTTTTCAAAGCGTTTGCGTTGGAGGCCACTCATGAACCCACAACTTCCCATGCTGCTCCTGGCGGTCGCATGCCTTACTGCATGTGCTACGCCTTCAATACCCGAGGAAAAGAACGCGGTGCCCGTGGCGACAGCCGCGGCTTCAGCCCCCGTAACTCACGGCAGTGCCCTGTCCTACGGGACGGTCACCTCTCGCGTCGAGAAGAACAAGACGACACAGACAGATCTTGTCGAACAATTTGGTGGACCCAACATCTCCAGCCTCGATGCCGACGGCAGCGAAGTGTGGATCTACGAGCGTTCCGTCACCCAAACCGATGTGGCGACGCAAAGCAGGGATTACAGAGGCGCGGTGAACATGGGGGTGTCCTTCGGCTACCCGCACTTCGGCGCGACCGCAGGAGCCGCGGGTTCTGCGGAAAAGAGCAGCGGCCAAAGCAGCAGCACGACATCCACGCGCACTCTGACCGTTATTGTCAAATTCAACGCGAATAAGACGGTGAAAGACTATTCGGCGCGTGCCACCACGTTTTGATGTGGATGGCGGCGCAAAGACCTTCCTCCAGGAAAGAACATGACAACCAATCCCGTGCACCGACACCATGTTTTCATACTCATCGGCGCGGCGGCGCTGATGCTCGCTGGTTGCGGTGGACCCGGCGTACTTGCCATGCCGCATCCCGGCGCAAGCTCTGGACAGGGCAGCGCAGGGGCGCCCGCACAAATGGGTTTGATACGTACCCGGGCGGACATGAATACCCTCCAAGCGCAGCGTCAGCTGATGAACGATCTGATGAGCAGCCCCGATCTGCCGGCATGGCATGATGAACGCTTGAAGCTCGCAATGGCGAGAGGCGATCGAGTGTTCGACAAATCATTCAGTGAAGTGTTCGAAGGCATGGTTACAGCGCTCGCCACCCTGGGGTCGCGGGTCAACAACATGGATCATGCTTCCGGTTATATCACCGCTTCGATTCCCGATCTCGGTCCGGAGCGCACGCAGGAGTTGCAAACGGAACAGCTGGCCGAATATGCGAAAATCAAGGGTTATCCGGACTCCGTTCTTCAACAGAGCAGCTTCGGAATACCTCTCAACCTGAGCCAAAACATGTTTGCGCGCATGGGAGGCAGCGGCCTCACCCTCACCATGGTGCGTCAGTCAGCCGATCGGACGAAAGTGAAGCTGCGCTTCGACAATGTGTATTTTCCAAAGACAGAAGACGAGCTCTATCGCAACGTTTGGGCAGCAGTCGACAAGCAGATGTTTCTAGACAAGGCCCTTGATCATTGAATGAAATACATGAACTATTCGGTAATACATGAGCGGCCCATCGCCCGTTGCGTTCACTAGGGAGCAGCTTTATCAGCGTGTCTGGTCAAGGCCGCTGAGCGTCGTTGCCGGGGAAGTCGGCGTCAGCGCCAATGCATTGGCGAAAATCTGTAGTCGGATGCTGGTACCGTACCCGTCGCGCGGCTATTGGGCAAAGGTCGGCGGTGGCAGGGCTCCCGTTCGTCCGCCGTTACCCACGGCGCCGGAAGCCAATATGCGGCGCGTCACGATTACATCGCAACGCGCCGCATCGCGCCGAACGAGAACGCGATTGAAGCCGTCCGAGCGGCGTGAGCAACTCACCGAGGTCGCAAAAGAAATCATACTCAAGCAAGGCATGCACGCTGCAACAATGAAACGAATCGCAGCGCAGGCGGGCGTCAGCGAAACTCAGGTTTACAATTATTTTGGCAGTCAAGAGAGATTGTTCGTAGCGCTGGCAATCGGCGAAACGGCCAAGATCAGGGCGGCGCAAATAGCCGACGTTTCACGATTCAAGGGTCACTACGCGCAGGTGATCGCATCAACGCGAACGTATCTGCGGCAAATCGATCGTCGCGGCGACTTGTTGCAAATGCTGATGAGAAATCCGCAGGTTCGTGCCGGGCTGAGGCAAGAGAATCGCAAACAAGGCAATACCGACCGCAATGTGCATGCCCAACACTTGGTCGAACTGTACGGCATACCGTGGGAAGTTGCCGTCGGCTGCACGGTAATCTTGTCGCGACTATGCGGACGCGCTGCAAAACTCATCGCCGACAGGAGGATAACGCTTCAACCGGCGGAGCGCATGTGTCTTGCGATCGTGCTGCGCGGATCACGCGGTGTGATCGGGGCTTATCGTAACGCGTCCCGGCGATCGCAGGGCTCGCACGCTGCTTAGCATCAGCGCATGACATAGTTGTCGAGCGGTTGGCGGATCCAACTCTTTATGAAACGCGAGGCTGCCGGCTTCCTCCGGAATTGCCGCAATCATTTCGATTGCTGCGAGGATCTGTTTCTCGGACAGTTTGAGAGTTTTGCGTGCCAGCCGAACAAGTTGCCGCAGTATTGCCCGGCCGACGCGCGTCGCGTCGGGGTCGATATGTTCGGCGAGGTACAGGTCGGTCATGAGAATGTGAAGCAAGGGACCGCGTTGCGCCACGTACTCGAAATAGAGCATGCCGCATAAAATCGCGGCCGGCTCCAAGTCGCTCAACCCAGCCGCGGTCTCGATCCCGGCACCGGCAAGGTCCGCGATTTCGCGCTGCAGCAGCCTGTTGAAGAGATCATATTGCGTTGCGAAGTATGTATAGACGAGCGCCTTACTGGAGTTCGCTGCATGAGCAAGTGCTTCGATTGACAGAGGTAGGTAACCCTGTTTGACGATCAACTTCGCGGCAGCGTCCATGATTTGTCCGCGACGCAACTGCGGGGTCAATCTCCTTCTTTGCTGTTTTGCCACGATCAGGTTATAGCTTGGCAGTGGGGTGGTCGCAAGGAGCCGTTGTGTAATGAAGTCACGCTTCCGGTTTGCTTCGAAGAGTGCGGATCCGGCGGACGTCGGCCGTCGATGGCTGTTGACGAGTGGCATCCGCGCATCGCTCGCCATGGCTTGCATCAACGGCAGGACAGTGCTTGCGGCAGGTTGTACCGATCCGGACAATCTCAGCGGCGCTGATCTGGCGCTGCGCAAATCCGTCGAATACACGGACCTGTCGTCGGATGAGAAAAAAACCTGTCGTGGGTGTGGGTTTTTCAAGGCCGGTTCAGGCGGCTGCGGCACCTGCCAGATTCTCAGCGGGCTCGTGAGTGCCACAGGCCACTGCACCTCGTGGAGCGCAAGGGCCGGTGTTCCCTGACTGGCCGAGGTACCTGGGAGCAGCGCTTTTCGGTCAATTCCGGGTGTTTCGCGGGGGCGGTAAGGAGGCAAGAAAGGCGATGACATCCGCGCGATCTTTCGCATCCGGAACTGTTTTGTACATCAAGGTGCCGGGGACGAAGTCTTTTGGGGACTTTAGAAACAAATCGAGATTTGCCGGGGTCCAGGTGAGGGATTTTTTGCCTTTGAGCGCATCGCTGTAGCCGGCAAATGATTCGATGCTCGCGACGGGCCGGCCAATGATGCCGCGCAGGGTCGGAGCGGTGGCGGCAGCACCGTGGCATTCCTCACAGACTGAGTCAAATATATCGGCACCTGCATTGACATCCCCTGAAATGACAGCCGCCGTCGGGTCTGCCGCACTACCGGGGGATTGAGCGATTGCTTTCCAGGCAAGAATTGCGCCCGCAGCCGCGGCGATTACTGCGAGCAAGAAAGCGGTACTGAGTGCCTTCTTGCCGCTAAGCATTTAATTCGTCCGCGAGCAGCGGGTCGCGATCCAGTGTATGCATAAAGTGACGATCTCTCCAATAGCCGATACCTGATCAACCTGCAGTTTCCACAGCGCATAACGCCGCGCCATTGTCGCGCCGCAACAATGACTTCGTCAAATTCCTCTACCGCATTCAACTGCTATTGACGAAAGCCCCAATAGTGTACTACGGTCCATTGGATTCGAGCGACGCAGGGCTACGCTGTGGGATATCAACTGCTTCAAAAGACGGCCGTACTCTGCGCGGCATTTGTTGCGGCCACCCCCGTGGGAATGCATGGCATTGCCGCCGCGGCGCCTGTCGCGGTTGCACAGCAAACTTCCCCGGAACTCAAGCCGATCAAGGTGGCATTTCGTCGAATCACCGAAAGCCAGTACCGGCACACGATTGCCGATGTTTTGGGCTCCGAAATCCAAATCAACGCGCGCTTCGAGCCGGAAAAACGCGACGAGGGATTGCTTGCGATCGGTACTCCCCAGCTGTCGCTGACTTCTTCCGGCTTCGAGCAATACTTTGCGCTGGCGAGTTCAATCTCGGAACAGGCCCTGAGCGGAAAGAAACAAGCTGCGGTCGTCGGCTGCAAGCCGGCGGACGCGGCGAAGGCCGACGAGGCTTGTGCGCGGCAATTCATTGCGAAGTACGGCGAGCGGCTGTTTCGCCGTCCGCTGACCGACATCGAGATTGCAACCCGCCTCAAAACAGCGTCACTGGGTGCGCAGCAATCAAGCGATTTCTATGCGGGACTCAAACTTGCACTAACCAGTATTCTGGTCGCTCCAGAGTTTCTCTTCAGGGTCGAGACCGCCGAGCCCGATCCGGGCAATCCGCAACAATATCGACTCGACGGCTACACCAAAGCATCGCGAATCGCCTTTCTGCTGTGGGACACGTCGCCCGATGAGGAGCTTCTCGCCGCAGCGCGCAGCGGCGCGATGCACACGGAGGCCGGACTCAAAGAGCAGCTCACCCGGTTGATTTCGTCTCCTCGCTATGAGCAGGGTGCTCGCGCCTTTTTCACCGATATGCTGCAGCTCGATGGATTCGAGAATGTGGTGAAGGATCCGGCGATCTATCCCAAGTTCAACCAATCGATCGCCGACGGTGCGATGGAGCAAACGCTGAAGACGACCATCGATCTCTTGATCACCAAGAAGCGGGACTATCGCGATCTCTTTACATCGAATGCGACGTTCATCAATCGCCCGTTGGCTGCGGTGTATGACGTGCCGTTTCTTTCAGCAGGCGAGTGGGTGCCGTACACTTTTTCGCCGTCGTCAGAGCGCTTTGGAATTCTCACGCAGATCAGTTTTCTTTCGCTTTTCTCTCATCCGGGAACTTCCTCTCCGACCAAGCGCGGCATCAAAGTCAATGAGATTTTCAAATGCGAGCCGACGCCAAATCCACCAGCGGACGTGGATTTTTCAAAAGTCAAAGACAGCACCAATGGCACGATCCGCGGCCGCCTGCTCGATCACATGGAAAACGCGGGGTGTACCGTCTGCCATCGCCGCAGCGATCCGCCCGGACTCGCACTTGAACATTTTGACGGACTGGGGCAGCTGCGGACCACCGAAAACGGTGTGCCGATTGATGTAAGTGCCGATGTTGCGGGCGTGAAAGTGGTCGGCGCACAAGGGCTGGCGAGGTTTTTGCACGATGATCCAAAAGTTCCGGCGTGCCTGGTTCGCAATGTCTACGCGTATGGCGTGGGTCGCAAAACCGGTATTCGAGAAGAGGACTATCTTGCGGATCAGACCAAGATCTTCGCCGGCAATGGATATCGCGTGCCGGACCTGATGGTGCAGATCGCCTCGAGTCCCGAATTCTTCAAGGTGGCGGTTCCGAGCGCAGCTCGCACCGCGGCTGTGCCGTCCGCAGCCGCAACGACAGCGGTTCAACAGTCTGCGAGGAATCAGCAAGGAGTCAATCCATGAGCTTTCGCTTTGACCGTCGCTCTGTCTTGCGCGGCATGTTGGGCGGCACCGCCGTCTATATGGGCCTTCCCGTTCTTGATGTCTTCCTCAACGGCAACGGTTCGGCGTACGCCAACGGCGCCAAATTGCCGGTGAGGTTCGGCACTTACTTTTGGGGGCTCGGGCTCACTGATACACCAACCGGCGGCACGCGTTGGGTGCCAACGAAGACGGGTCCCGGTTATGAAATCATGCCCGAACTCGAGTCATTGTCAGTGGTGAAGGACAAGGTCTCGGTGTTTTCGGGCTTCCGTGCCATCGCCGATGCTAAGGCCAATCAAGTTCATTGGAGCGGTCATGCATCGATTTTGACCGGCATTGCACCGGCATCGGCGAGCCGTTTCGACGGACCTACTTTCGACACAAAGATTGCCGACGCGATCGGGACATCGACGCGCTACAAGATGATCGACGTCGACGCCTCCCTTTCGCGCCACCCGGTGAGCTATTCCACCCGCACTGGGACCACGTTTGCCTCGCCGGAAACCACCGCGCTTGGTCTATACACCCGATTGTTCGGACCCGGCTTCCAGGATCCGAACAGCGACAATTGGAAGCCGGATCCTTCGATCATGCTGCGCCAGAGCGTCCTTTCCGCAGTCAAGGATCAGCGCGACGCGCTGATGGCGGGTGTCGGCAGGGCTGATCAAATCAAACTCGATCAATATTTCAATTCCGTGCGCGAGATGGAGAATCAGCTCGCCATACAATTGCAAAAGCCGGCCAAATGCGAGGACTGCATTGTCCCGGCTGGGCCGAAGGAAGGGCCGCGCTCGGCCTCGGTGGATGTGGTCAACGCCAACACCAAGACGATGGCGAAGCTGTTGGCGATGGGGCTCATTTGCAATCAAACGCGGGTATTCACGTTTGTTCACACGGCAGGCTCTTCGGAAACCTACGTGGCTGGCCAGAGCAAGATCTATCATCAGATTACGCACGATGAGCCGACGGATGCGCAACTGGGCTATCAGCCCCAAACCAGCAAAATAGCCGGCATGGTCATGCAGGCGTTTGGTGACTTTCTTGTCGAAATGAACTCGATCAAAGAAGGCGACGGCACGCTGCTCGATCACATGCTGGTCATGGGATTCAGCGACACCGGCTACGCGAAAATTCATTCCATCGAAAACATTCCGATGTTCCTCGCGGGCGGAGCCGGCGGTAAGCACAGGGCGGGTCAGCACATACACACGACCGGCGAGTCGGTCACGCGCGTCTCGCTCACAGCGATGCAACTGGTTGGTGCACCCGTGGGCGAGTTTGGGACGGGCACCATGAAAACTTCGCGGCCGATCACGGAAGTAATGGCATGAGGGCGGAGCGTCATTTCACGGCGCTCATATCGGCCGTGACGGTGGTCATTGCTTTCTCGAGTCCCGTTCTGGCGGCATGGACCAAGACTTACGTGGTCGAGTGGAACGAGCCGGCGATGTACTACGGCGCGAAGAGCGGAGTCATCGATCCAGGAACAGATTGTCCGAACGGGACGAATCCGGAAGTCGATTGGATCAAGGTACTCATGGATGCCGGTTACACGCGGGAAGAAGCGCAGTGGTTGCGCAATCCGGCGAATCCAACACGCAGTCCGATTCACGGCCAAAATCAAATGGCGTTTCGCGGCAAAGATCGCGCGAATGTCTACACGAATCCAACCTCGACGCCCGATCCGGGGCTCGTCGGCGTATCGGGTACGATTGCCGAGGGTCTTAATCTGGATGACGACGTGAAGACCGGCTTTACGAGTCCGACCGGCGAGAAGGGCATCGACAACAACTTCTATAAGGCTCTCGGCTGCTGGAAGACCTATCGCGGACCGCCGCGGCTTTCGAGCGGCGCTCTGACATTCAATGATTCGATGCGCAACGGCTCGTGGACCACGGTCATCGTGGTATCAGGCCATGGCGCGGATCCGATGAACGACAAGAATGTCAAAGTCGGCATTTACGTGAGCGACGATAAGATGGTGAAGGATGGCAATGGCAACATTGCCCGCGATTACTCCTTCCGCATCAAACCGCGCGCGCAGTACGAAGGCATTGTGACCGCTCGCTCCGTGGACGGCAGAATCATTTCGACGCGTCCCGCCGTTATCATGTTGCGCAACCCGGCATACGACCGGGATCTGGAATTACTGCGTGCGCGCATTGACTTGACGATTCAACCCGACGGCGCTCTAAAGGGCTATATCGGCGGCTATCGCCCGTGGGAACCGATCTATAGGGGATGGGTCAACGCACGCGGGCCTGTAATCGAAGCGCTGACGTGGGTGCAGTTGCCCGCAGTTTACTACGCCCTGAAGCGCAATGCCGACTACAGTCCTAAGGGGGCGAAAGGGGAAAGGACGCATATCTCCTACGCTCTGCGCATAAGTGCGATTCCAGCTTACGTCTTGACGCCGGACGCGACCCAGGTGGCAAGTTCGGTCGAAACCTACAGGGCGATCGCGCCGCAGGAACCCGAGCGCGTATCCGGCCTCTTTGCCCTGGTCGTCGACGGCATCGTTCCCGATCGGAATGCGAAGGTTCAGGCCGGACCGAATGCAGTGATTCTGCCTGCGGCGTCTGCCGGCAATACGGTCGAAACTGACAAACAATAAACACCCAGGGAGTATCGTCCTTGAACCATCGCAGGATTCTCGCCGGGATTGTCGGCACCGGCCTTTTCGCATCTCTGGCACTGGCACAGGCGGTGCCTCCTCTGGCGGAGGAGGTAAAACCCATTCGTGTCGCGGGACTCGGGATCAAAGTGAGCGACCTCGAGCGCTCGAAGAAATTCTACACAGAAGTGCTGGGCCTGAAAGTCGGCGCGAAAGTGCCGGCGCAGGGCGAAGCCGTCGAGTATCTATTGGGAATGACGGGCGATATCCGCGCGGACACGCTGATCGTCATTCGCAAAGGCGAAGTTAAACCGGGCGCTACGGACTTCGGAACCATCACTATCGTCGTACCGAGCGGCCGCAAGATGGCCGAGCACGTAGTCGCCGCGGGTTACACCACTGCTCGACCAATCGTCGATGGCACCAACTTTGTGAAGGATCCCGACGGATATACCGTCGAACTCTATCAGAGGCCCGTCGCACGGGCGCCTCAATAGAATCGTATGGCTTCTAACGCTTGTCGTGCAGGCGCTCATACCATCCCCGCCCTTGCGGGAGATAGCGAGGCGCCTGATCGTTCCGCGTGACTGGAACTGCCAGCAGGTAACGCTCGCCGAGCCACGACACGGCATCGCGCAGTGCGGCGCTGTAGTCGTCCACCGGAAGCCGTGGGGGTTCTTGCATCATGAGTTTCAAAGTCCACTCCAGAGGTTGATGTTTGCGATGTGAAAGCTCAGAAAAACCAGGGCGCAGCGCGCGCCGGAAAGGGCCGTAGCGTCGGCGTGGCACTGATTTGGGTCGGTAACGCCGCGGCCTCGTTGCGGCTGTCGCTGCGCCAGCGGCCGATCGCAGCTTCCGCGTAGGCGCGAGGCAGTCCGAATTTGAACTGGTGGTGCCAGGGCGGGGCGGATCCCAGGTGACGCCGGCGGTATTGGCGGTCGCCCGCCGGTCACCGAATCCCCCCGGTACCAAGACAGGAGTGGGAGCAAGCTCGGCCACCGGTAAGAACACGACGAAACCTGCACTCAGCAGCATCGCGACGCGAATCCAAGCGCTGTGCTGTTTGGTGTATTGCATGAGTGCCGTGCCTCTCTTAGCGGAAATGCAATGTTTCCCCGAGCAGCGCACCGGCGCCATTCTGGAGAATGCGGACGGCATTGGTTTTTGACAGTCGTCCGTCGCTCGTAAACGCTCCATCAATCAACAGTGCGAGCTGATCTGAAGTATCGTCGGGCCGCGTCACCCCGATCCGGCCGACGATGTCTCTCAGCCGCTCGTACATCGCGACCTTGTGTCGCCTGCGAATCTTTCGGGCCGGATGCTCTGGATCGGCAAATTCCGCGGCGATATTGATTTGCGGGCAACCGCGGTACCCATCGCGCGATACGCGCTTGCCAATCCAGTCCAACAGACTCATCAACTCTGCCTTAGGGTTGGCGGCCGCGGAGATGATCCTCTCGGCCGTGCCCATGTCAGCCGACCCGCAAAGGTTTGTGCTCATCGATCTCCGCCTGCACCCAGGCCCGACACGCCATTGCGTAGCGCGGCGCTGTAGTCGTCGACCGGGAGCCGTGAGGGTTCTTGCGTCAAGAGTCTCATAGTCCACTGCGGTTGCGGTGGCATGTCGTGCCACCGATTGGAGCGCGACCCTAGCTGTTGGCCATAGTCATACAGCGCACGCATATATGACTCGTCGAAATCGCGCGGGTGTGCGATCTGGAAGTCCGAGTCGATATACGCCAGATTGAAGTCGAAGCGCTGCCGCTGCAGCGCTTCGAAGATGCGATCCACATCGGTGGATGCCTCGACGCGCGTCAATGTTTGCATCGCCCGCTCGCCGATACCCAGAGTACGGCGCGGTGTCGATGACGAATTGGAGTCGAATTGCGTGTTCATGATGATGAACGCGCGGCAGGACCCTGTTGGGTCACCCGCGGCGGGGAGGGGTTCCGAGTAGGGGTACAGAAATACTTGGTGGGCGACCGACCCGTCCACATGCAATTCCTGAAACTGCCTGCCTGCGGCGGTCGCATTGATGAAAACCGGGGAGACTACCACTGGTATGGCGGCCGACGCGCGCATTACTTGGCGAAACAGCGCCAGCGCATAAGGCGAATCGCTGGCTGCGATGGCGCCCATGTTCCAGATGACGGGAATGCCGGCATCGAGATCGGTCGTCATGATGTAGAGGTCTCGTCCGTGACGATATTCGTTCGCGATCTCTTGCAGCACCTTGGCTGTCACGTAGGTAGCCAGCAGTCGCTCAAGGGGTTCGCTGCTGGCGAAGCCATCGCCGAGGAAGCCCGAGATGGAGCTGCGGCGACGGAAGAATTTGCCTGGTCCTCCCGACAGAGTCACCTCGCGCAGCACGTGGTCGTAGCTTGGCCCGAGAAAGGCAAAGGGTGCGATCAAAGCTCCCACGCTCACACCCGTGACGACACTGAAGCGCGGGCGCGTACCTGTCTGCGACCATCCATTCAGCAATCCCGCAGCGAAGGCCCCCCGGTCGCCGCCCGCTGAGACAGCGAGCAGGTCGCACCCCACGGCGGTATCTCGGCTGACCCGAACCTCGGAGCCGTCAAACGATGCTGGCCGGAGAGCGGACTCTTGCAGCGGCGCGGATGGATCCGAGAACCGTTGTGGATAGAAGCGAACACCAGGGACTCCATCCGGCCGGGCCTCATCCTTGAGATCTGAAGGAACTGCAGCGAGTCGTGTCATTGAGGTACAGGCCGCCAAGGCCAGCAGCGTTATGCACGCAACAAACCGTGGATGGAAGCGGCCACTGAGCCGATCCACTCTGCGGCTCGAGGTTGCGTGCGCGATTTGAAACAACCACTCCATGCCTTGATTGTGCGCACGCGCTCCACACTTGAACAGCCATGGAGAAGAAGCGCTGCGTTTCCAGAACGTGATTCACCGAGCGCCGTTCTATTTCGTCAATGGAAACGCTGCATGTCATGGCGATCAATTGTCCTGTCCTTCTATACCTTGATAATTACTTTGCCGAGATGATGACCGGATTTCAGGTATTTGAGCGCCGCTGCGACATCCTGCATGTCGAACGCCTTGTCCATTACCGGTCGGATTCTGAGGTGTTCGATCATGCCGATCATCCGCTCGAACATCTCGACGGATCCGACGATCACCCCCTGAATACACAGATTTTTGCTTAGTATAGGCAGCATATCGAGGCGCCCCCCTGCGCCCGTCAACAAGCCGACCAAGCTGATTGAGCCGCCCATGGCGGCCGCTTTAATCGACTCATCGATCGTGCCGGCGCCGCCGGTTTCGACGACGTGGTCCACGCCGGCGCCACCCGTGATCTCGAGAACCACCCGGCTCCATTCGGGTTGCTTTTCATAGCGGATCACGTGCTCCGCACCCAATCGCTCGAGCCTGTCTACCTTCGACTGACTTCCGGTGATCGCAAAGACTCGAGCACCTGCGGCGAGCGCGAACTGCAGCGCGAAGGTGCTCACGCCGCCGGAACCCTGTACCAGCACCGTCTCTCCGGGCTTGAGGTCACCGAACTCGAAGAGGGCATTCCACGCAGTCAAGGCCGCAGTTGGCAGTGTCGCCGCTTCCTCGAAGGACAGCGCATCGGGAATCTTGACAAACCCACGCTGATTCCCCTTGAAGTATCTGGCCAGAACCCCATCGACGGAGCGACCGAGCGCGGAGTGCACGTTCTCGGGTTTGAACGGCCCCGCCGTCCAATTCGGCATCTGCGCTGAAGCGACACGGTCGCCGATCTGGAAGCGATCCACCGCGTCCCCGACCTCGATGACCTCACCGGAGCAGTCGGAGAGCGGGACGAGCGGCAGGCGGATGTCGCTGAGGCGACTGGGAACGTGCCCCAGTGCGATCAGGAGGTCGCGGTTGTTCAACGATGCCGCATGCACGAGGATACGAATTTCTTGGTGGCGAAGGGGCACGAGCGGACGCTCGACCATCCTGAAGTGTTCCAATCCGAAAGCTTCGATCTGTGCGACGACATTTGTCTTTTCCCCAGGCGCACTCATCGGCGTCTCCACGTGGCAGCTGCAAGCGGTGGACTCTACGTCCGCACTCGGGTGTGAAGAACCTGCCGAACGTTGATGCAACGTTTCATGAGGGGAAATCGGCGGCTGCGCCGTTTGCGTGCGCGTCGGAGGATTACGACGAGGAAGCTTGTATCCGTCGATGCGGTGGCAGGCGCGAATCAACGGCCGGCAGCCGGCTTGAGCTCTTCAGGCTTGGTCAGTTGAGTCAAGAAATCGATGAAGGCGCGGATCTTGAGCGGTAAATACTTCCGGCTGACGTACACGACATACAGCATCGGCCCCTGTATGGAATAGTCCATGAGCACTGGCGTCAAGACTTCCTTGAACTCCGGTTCTTCGAAGAGGATGTCCGGCAAAGGCGCAAGACCGATGCCGGCGGCGACGGCGTTTGCCACGCCGCCCATCGACCGATAGCGCAGCACAACACGAAGCGGAATTTCAATCTTTCCCTCTGGGCCCGTCAGTGAGATGGCATCCATATTGCCGACCGCCACGAAATCGTGGTGCGCGAGTTCCTCGGCGGACTTTGGGGTGCCATGACCCTTCAGATATTCGCGTGAGGCCGCGATGAAGAAAGGTACCGGTCGTACCGGCCGAGCAATCAGGCCCGGCGCAAGCGAGCTCTCGCGCGCCACCCGCAAAGCAAGATCGTAACCTTCCTCCACGAGATCGACGAGCCGGTCTTCGAACGAGACATCGACCACGATCTCCGGATAGCGGAGACGGAACTCGGCGAGCATATCCGCGAGGCGTTGCCGCGCGAACCAGCTCGGGCAGGTGATTCGCACGGTGCCGCGGGGCGCCGTACCGAGGGACCCCAGTTCCAGCTCCGTGGCTTCCAGGTCATCCAAGATGGTCTTGCAGCGTTCGAAGTACACGCTGCCTGGTTCCGTAAGGCTCAGCGTGCGGCTGTTGCGATTCAGGAGTCGGACCCCGAGTCGCTTTTCCACGTACGCCACATGCTTGCTGACCATGGCGGTGGACAGGTCCATGCGCTCGGCCGCGGCAACGAAGCTACCCGACTCGACGACCTGCCGGAATACCCTGATGCTGGTCAGAGTGTCCACCGCCATAGTTTACATCAGGGGAATGCCACGTGGGCCTCGGTCGTTTGCGGTTCTCGGTTCCCAGCTGTTGCGTGAAACACTGCGTTTACCGCCGACCGATTGCTCCGCTCACGCCAGACTCATAACGTGCATCCAACAGGACGCGTCGTGAGGAGCGCCAGAATGTTCGGCATAAGGTTTTCGACTCCTTTGGGTGAGCTCAACCACCTAAACGGCAGACCCTCTACTACCCGTGTGCCGGTGGGGTCCCGCCGGATCGCGTTGCTACGGAGCGGCCGCCGGCACGGCGGGATCACACGACTCATCACCCCGTGGGATATCGGTGAGTTGACGCAACCCTTCGTGTTCCTTTGTTTCTCCGAACTCGCGTCTGGGGTCAAAGCCGTCGTGGGTGCGCAGCCCGGCATCGGCACACTAACGCTCGTACTGAGTGGAGTCCTGGTACTTGAGGAGGCGCTGGGCAACAAGGAGGTGGTTGCCGCTGGTGGCTTTGCATGGACGGCGCCAGGCGGGGTCGTATGGCATGCCGCAGGCCGCTCCACCGACGAACCGCTCCGCACACTCCAACTGTGGATTGAACTGCCGCGGAAGCCCGCGAGTTTGACTACCGAGAGCCAGCGCGTCGAGCCGCACGAAGTGCCGGAGGAGGGGCCGGTCAGGGTTATCCTTGGACAAATCGGCCGTGCGCGCAGCGCTATCCGCCATGCACCGCCGGACCTCAACTTCTTCCATGTTCGGCTCAAGGACGGCCAACGCTGGCGCTACGCGCCGCCCGATGGACACAGCGTCATCTGGCTCGCAGTCGAGCGCGGGAGGCTGCGATTGGAGGAGGACGGACGCGTCGTGCGGGAGCAAGTCGCGCTCTTCGACCGCTCACGGGGCATGATCGAGGTGCAAGCGGAGGGCGAGACCTCGATCGTCCTTGGGTCGGCGAGGCAAGGTTCCTTGATGGCCGCCGGACTCAGGCTCCACGAGGCATCCATCCCATTGTAACTTTTTGCCTCGTGCCGACGAATTAACTGAGGGCCGATGCAAATCGGCTGTTCAGGGCGCGTCGCCGGCGACCGGCTTCGCGACACGCTCTCATATACATCAGCACTTTTCGGGAATAGGAGAGTTAATTCATGAAGTCTATTAAAGCGGCTATCGCAATGAGCGCCATCGCGGGCGCTGCATGGTCGGGAATCAGTTTCGCAGCGAATGATAATCACGTCGCACACGCTGTGTTCGTCATGACGAACAACGCCGATGCGAATCAGGTGATTGCCTTCCAGCGCGAGCCGAACGGTACGCTGGTCAATCCGCACAGCTTCGGCACTGACGGCCGCGGTAGCGGCGGTACGGTTGATCCACTGGCATCGCAAGGTTCACTGACATTGAGTACGGATGGCGCATGGCTGTTCGCGGTTAATGCCGGCAGCGGCAGTGTCTCAGTGTTTCGTGTCAATGGTGCTCAACTTGAATTGACGGATCGCGCCGCGACCGAAGGCAGCGAACCAAACTCGGTCGCCCAGTTCGGGTCTCTCGTTTACGTATTGAACACCGCCGGCAGCAGCAACGTCGTCGGATTCCAGTTCCATAACGGTAAGCTGGACCGGATCCCCAATTCCCTGCGTCTCCTCAGCGGCAACGCCGTGGCATCGGGTTCTGTCGCGTTCAGCCCGGACGGTCAGTTCTTGATCGTGACCGAAAAGGCGACGAACAACCTCGATGTATTCAAAGTCCAGAGCGATGGCTCTCTGTCGCAGGCCACGATCACCAAGAGCGTTGGCCCGGGCGCGTTTAGCGCAGCATTTACCCTGAGCCACGTCGCGGTAGTTTCGGAAACCGGCCCGGGCGGGCCGAACTCATCCGCCATTTCCTCGTATGCGGTGCAAAGCGATGGCACGCTGACGCCGATCAGCAGCAGCGTTCCCACGTTGGGTTCGGCCAACTGCTGGAATGTCGTGACGCCCGACGGCCGCTTTGTCTACGTGTCGAACGCCGGTTCAGCGTCGATATCTGGATTTGCGATCGGCGGCGATGGCTCGCTGACGCCGCTTCCCGGAACAGTTCTCGGGCTCAACCCAACCGGTTCGGCGAACATTGATATTACTGTCAGCTCGGACGGAAAATTCCTGTATACCTTGAATGCGGGTACCGGAGCCGTCGGCATTTTTGCGATTCAGCCAACCAACGGTACCCTCACCGATCTGGGGACTGCCGGCAGTCTTGCCGCGGCGTCGGGTCTGAATGGAATTGCCGCGAATTGAGCTAGGAAGCAGGGTGGGCCCGTGCCGTGCGTTGTGGCATGTGCAACGCACGGTACCCCTCATGACTCATCGGCGGCGTAAACGAATCTCGCGCACGCCTCTTCCAAGCCTTCGCCTCAGCAGCGTACGCAGCGTTACACCATCCGAATAGCCAATTTCGGAGGCGATCCGATCCACGCTGGCATTACTTGTTTGCAGCAGGTGCACCGCGCGTTCGACGCGCAGGTCCTGGAAGTAAGATAGCGGTGACTTGCCGAGCACAGTTCGAAGACGGCGCGCAAGAGTGCGCTCGCTGGTGCCCGCGCTGCGCGCCGCATCACTCAAGGAGAAGCCCTGTGCGAGGCGGCGCCGCGCCCAAAGTTCGAAACGCTCCACCAATGGATCGTTGTGCGCCAGATGGTCGGGAATGATGAAGCTGGCCTGCGAAACACGGGGTTCAATTAGAAGATAGTTCGCAGTAAGCGCCGCCAGCGTCGGGCTTTGCCTGCGAATCAAGCCGAGTGCGAGGTCGATGTGCGCCAGCGCCGCACCGGCCGTAACGAACGCGCCCGACGTCACCAACATGCGAGACTCGTCCAGTTCGATCTTCGAATAACGCTGACGAAACAGTGGAGCAAGCCACCAAGAAGTGGTTGCGTCGTGCCCGTCGAGAAGCGTGCTGTCGGCGAGGACGAAGGTGCCTGTACATGCGGCGCCGATCCAAGCACCGCCCTGCGACCACTCGCGCAGCACGCCCCCGGCATCCGCGACATCGCGGTGAGTCAGTCGCTCCGTCAGTGTCGCAGGCATTTTCTCGCCCAGCGCGGGCAGTAGTACGGCGTCCGGATGACGCGCCATTGCCGCCGCAACCAGCGGGACTCTGAAACCTTGGGCGGTGTGCACTTTACGCCGCACGCCTGCCACGGTGACGTTGATGGCTGCTGTGGGGGCGTCCATCGCGCTCGCCAGCTCGTTGGCGGTGCCGAGCGTATCGAGCAAAGCCGACAGCCCTAAATCGAACGTACCCTGCAGCGCCAGCACGAGAACATGCATGGCGAGAACAATACCATATTCGACGCTTTCGCCACTCGCCGACCCGCCGCCGATCAGCCAGGATGCACTCCAAGTCAACAAAGGAGAGCAGCCCATGGTCAAGGTCGCATTGCTGGTTCGCTTGGAAGCAAAGCCCGGAAAGGAAACCGCCGTCGCACAGTTTCTAGAAGGCGCACTGCCACTCGCGAATCAGGAGAGCACAACTCCCGTGTGGTTCGCCTTGCGATTGGGGCCGTCCACGTTCGGGATTTTTGATGCGTTTCGCGATGACGCGGGCCGCAAAGCCCATCTCGCGGGTCCCATCGCCGCTGCGTTGATGGCCAACGCGGCGGAGCTACTCGCTCAGCCTCCACGCATCGAGCAGGTCGACCTATTGGCGGTGAAGCTACCGAAGTAGCGCCGCGTGTGTCGTGTGTGCTGGATGGTAGTCAATGATTGCGGGAATTGCGCGTCCCGCGATCATTGATTCCGATTGACCGCCCGCACGTCGGAGAAGCGCCTCACGTCGACGACGAACCCTGCGAGCAAAGGGGACTTGTTGTCCTTTCTCCATGCGAGAGCCAACGGCTGCGGCAGGTTCAAATCGACCACGGGGGTGATGACAACATTTTCGGGACGCCGCCACCGTGCCGTTCCGAGGACCCACCCCACGCCCAAGCCGGTCGCAACGAGGCTTAGGATTGTTGCCTCGTCCAGTCCCTCCTGAACGACCCGTGCGGATTTCAAGCCGCCCCGAAAGCATGCGCGCATCAGTCGGTCGTAGAGCGCCGGGCTTTCCCGCCTTGGAAACCAGACAAAAGGTACATCTCTTAGGTCGCGCAAGCGCAGTAGCTTGAGTTGCGTGAGCGGATGGTCTGCGGGCAGCGCCAATTCGATACGTTGCACCGTGACTGGAAGGCGGTCCAATTCCGGATCGGTCTTCGGCAGGTTGAATACGAAGCCTGCATCCAAACGGCCCGACCGGATAGCTTCTAACTGCACCAAACTAGGCGATGGTTGAAGTTGCAGCTCCGCGTCCGGGTTCATCTCCCGGAACCGCCGGAAGGATTCTGGAACCACACCCTGCCATGAGGCGTTCTCGGTGAACCCGACTCGCAGCGTCCCAGATTGGCCGCGAGCCACGCGGGCGGCGCGCGCCTTGGCTTCGTTTAGTTCATGAAGAATGCGCCGGGCGTCCTCCAAAAATAGCTTGCCGGCAGCATTCAACTTCACGCCGCGCGGCAGTCGATCGAAAAGTGAAAATCCAAGTTCCCTCTCCAGATCCTGAATCTGTCTCGACAAAGCGGGCTGAACGATGGATAGACGCTTGGCTGCCCGCCCAAAATGCTGCTCTTCTCCAACGCCCACGAAATATCGCAGATGCCGCAATTCCATTCGATACCTCCCGGGTATTAAAACAATCGCAAAGATATCTTGGACAGAGTGCATTGGATCATTCCACAGTGGTGGGTGGTCGAACAAGCATTCATAGGGAAGACACCTCATATGAGCAAACACACCACCGTATCCCCGACCGAAGCCGCGGATCGGCTGGCGATCCGCGAGCTCGTTGAGGCCTACGCGCACTGCGCCGATCGTCGCGACGCGACTGGCCAGATGGCATTGTTTACGGCAGACACCCACTTCATGGTGTACATGAACGCCAAGGACCCGAAACCCTCTCAAGAACTGCATTCGCGCGAGGCGCTAGCTCCGGTGTTCGCCGACCTGAATCAATACGACGCCACCACGCACTTCGTCGGTCAGAGCACGATCTTCACGTTGACGAGCGATCGAGGCACCGGGGAGGCCTACACTCTGGCGCATCACGTCACCGTCAAAGGCAAGAGTCGACGGTTGATGCTCGCCTCGCTGCGCTACAACGACACCTTCGTCAAGCAGGGCGGCGTGTGGTTGTTTGCTGAGCGACTGCTCTACGTGGACTGGGTGGACGAACGCGCTCTCACATGAAGGAGCCGTTGATCGTGGGTGCCGCGTGATAAGACGGCATCCGAATTTCGCAATCGCGATCTGCCTGCTGGCAGTCTCCCCGCTCATTCGAGGATGCACGTCGGCGACGCTGCAAGCCTCGGATCATTCCGATGGGCACCGCTTTCACAATCGCGATCGCGCAAGTGCCCCGGAACCGACATTCTGGGAAGAAGTCCGGATCGCCTGGGCGCTGAAGACGAAACACAAGAACTGGCCTGAGCGCTTTGAGACAAAACCCTCTGACGTGCCTAAAGAGCCTGTGCTTCACGGGATCCGCATATTATGGATGGGCCACGCCGGTGTGTTGATCCAAACGCCCAGCTTGAACATCATTGCGGACCCGATTCTCTTCGATGCCATCGATCCGCGGCTATTTCCCACCCCTATGGTGACCCATCCCGGAGTGAGGCTCGAAAGCCTCCCCAGAATCGACCTCATCCTGATCAGCCACAACCACTACGATCATTTGGATCTGAAGTCGATCCACGCCATCTTTGATCGCCAACCAGGCAATCCACCAACCGTTCTGGTGGGCCTTGGCGTGGGCGAGGTCTTGAAGAAGGAAGGTATTTCCTCGTACTCCGAATTGGATTGGGATGGCTCAGTGACGGCGAAGGATACAAAGATCCATTTTCTCGAGGCGGTCCATACCTCACGCAGAGGCGCCTGGGATACCAATAGAACGCTGTGGGGATCTTTTCTCATCGACTCCCCCGAAGGCCTGGTCTATTTTGCCGGAGATACCGCTTACGGCAAGCACTTCAAGAATATCTACGACAGATTTGGCAAGCTGAAAATCAGTCTGCTCCCCATAGGCGCCTACGAGCCTCGATGGTTCATGTATCGCATGCACATGAACCCAAATGAAGCGGTGCTCGCACACATGGACCTGCATAGCGAACACACCATTGCTATTCACTTCGGTTTGATCGACATCGCCGGCGAAAGCTACGAAGCCCCTGTTGAGGACCTCGCCCTCGCGCGCAAGGCCCATGGAATTGATGAGACACAGTTTGTCGCTCCTCATCTCGGACAGGTCTTTCAGTACTAGCTCGCGCGAACTGACCCGCTGAAGCGCCCTTTTTGACTGCGCTCAGGCGGCCGTGATCCGACCAATGAGTACCGACGAGCGAATGGGCTTGGGCACCAGAAATATGGCGAGCGCGGCCATCAGGCACGCTGCCCCCGCCGCGTACACAGCCGGGCTGTAAGTTAGCAGGAGAGTGCGCGTAAGCCCCGCCCCGTAGGCTGCCGTCGCGCCGCCGAGCTGATGACATGCGAAAATCCAGCCAAAGATCATCGCGCCGCGTTGTTTGTCAAAGGCGGCGCTTGCAAGCTTCACAGTGGGCGGCACAGTGGCCACCCAGTCCAGACCGTAGAACATCGCAAACAAGGACAACCCATACAGCGAGAACTCCGAGTGCGGCAGCCACAACAGCGACAAGCCGCGAAGACCGTAGTACCAGAAGAGTAGTTTGCGGTTGTCGAATCGATCGGAGAGCCAACCTGAGCCGATTGTGCCCGCAAAGTCGAAGGCGCCGATCATTGCAAGCACTGAAGCGGCCGGGACGGCGGCGAGTCCGTAGTCGCCGCACATCGAAATGAAGTGAGTTTGGATCAGCCCGTTTGTGCTCAGGCCACAGACAAAGAAAGTGCCGGCCAACACCCAGAAGGTCAAATTTCGCGACGCCTTGGCCAAAGCCCTGAGCGGTTCGGCAAAGTCCGGTCGCCAAGGGGCAATCACCGGTGTTGACTGCCGCAGTTCCGCGCCGTATGGAGCGAGACCCAACTGCTGCGGCCGGTCACGGAGAAAGCAAAATCCCAGGACGGAAACAGTAAGACAACCGACGACGATCGGCGCGACAGCCACCCGCCAGCCGTAGTGTTGAATCAACGTCGCCGCAAGCGGTAGAAAAATCAGCTGGCCCGTCGCGGAACTGGCGGTGAGAATCCCAAGCACCAAACCGCGTCGCTGTTCGAACCAGCGGTTTGCAACCGTTGCTCCCAAAACCAGCGCCGTGAGGCCCGATCCAATGCCAAGCACCAATCCCCAGAGAACAAAGAGCTGCCACAAGGCGTTCATCTGCGTGGCCAGCAGAAGCCCCAACGCAATCAACATCAGAGCGAGGCAAACGATGCGTCGCAGCCCATATCGCTCCAAGAGTATTGCCGCGAAGGGACCCAGCAGGCCAAACAAAGCGAACCGGATGGCCAGTGCGGAGGAAATCTGACCCGTCGTCCAACCGAACTCGCGACTTAGCGGACGCAGAAACGCTCCCGGAAGTCCAAGCGCGGCGGAAGAAATCAACATCGTCAGGAAGCCGAGGATCATGATGACCCAGGCGTAGTGAATGCCTCTGCGGTGAAGCCAACCGGCGGCGGACTCGGCGAACACCTTAGCCTCTCGAGGAGCGCGTCGGTATGTAAGATTTCAGCCTGCGGCGCGCCGCCGCAAGGATTTCATCGGATATCGGTTCGCCCTGCGTTGCCTTGGCGAGTATCAGTCCGCCCACCATGGTGGCGAGGTCCGCCAGAGCCGCCTCTCGATCACCGCGTGCCGCACCCGTGTCTTGCACGCCGGCAAGGATTTTCACTAACTCCTCGAGGCCTGCCACATAGGCGGCGCGGATGGGGGCCTGAGCAGAATTGCGCGCCACGTCTGCGGCGAACATCGTCGCCGGACACGACCCGTCCGGACTGCTGCGCGCTTGCGCAGATAGATAGTTATCGGTCAGCGCAGCTCGCGCCACACTACGATCGCCTTTGTCGGCGATGCGCTTTTCCCATCGTTCCGCCGACCGGTCAAATGCCCAGCGGCAGGCCTCGCCCGCCAACTCTTCCTTCGACTCGAAATGCCCGTAGAAACCACCGTGGGTAAGGCCGGCCGCCGCCATCAACTCAGCCACGCTCACTTTGTCGACACCCTGTTCACGGAATAGGCGCGCCGATGCCTCGGTGATGGCTATCCGATTGTGATCCGCCTGTTCTCTGGAAACGCGTGGCATGAGCTCGACTCGTATAAATATACGTATGGATGTTATCCATCATATATAATAGATGTCAAGTATCATCTATTAATGCGCAGGGTGTTCTCCTTCCCGCTCTGAGTTCACCAGAGAGTCGGCAATCTCCGGACGATTTAAATCGGCCAGATTGTGAACGACCGCGAGATCGACGACTTCATGACCGTACCACGCTCGCGCCCAGGGTGACGAGAAGCTCGTCCAGTTGCGCGAACGTCTCGGCCATCCCATTCTCCATCCCGGCGTTGGCATCGAGAGCTTCCTTGGTGGGATAGAGTTCGTGAAAGACCAGCAGCGTCTTGCCACCTCTTTCCTCGAAGGTCACGGTGGTGACGGCACCTCCGTCACTTTCGTCATTCGTCCAGACGAGGCGCGAGTGCGGTGTCACTTCCAGGTATCTACCGAAGAACGCCATGGACTTTGAGGCCTCTAGGCCGAACTCCAAACGGTATTTGCCCCCGGTACGAACGTCCATCTCGCACGCGATCAAAGACATGCCGATCGACTTCGGCACCCACCACCGCTTGAACAGTTCGGGCTTGGTCCACGCCTCGAACACGATGCGCGCCGGGCTGTTAAAGGTTCGCGTAACGACGATCTCACGCTCGGACTTTCGTTCTACCGTCGTGAGGTTCTTCATGGCGCTAGGCTCACTCTCTCTTCTTGCGTCCATCGATCTTCTCCTTCCGTTTCAGTTCTTCGACAACTTTGTCCAGCTCTTCGAAGCGTGCGTCCCAGAGCTGGCGGTAGCTCTCGATCCATGCCGTCTCTTCCTCCAATCTGTGCAGGCCGAGCTTGCAGGTCCGCACGCGCCCGACCTTCTGTGTGGTGACGAGCCCCGCCTGCTCCAAGACGCCCACATGCTTCTTCATGCCCGTGAGGGTCATGTGGAACTTCTCGGCAAGGTCCGTGATTGAAGCGTCTGCACGCCCGAGCTGCACCAGAACGCCGCGTCGGGTGGCGTCCGAGAGCGCGGCGAACGAGGCATCGAAGCCGGACCGGGAATACTGAACCATATGGTTCAGTATGTAACACACGGATTGACGGCATGCAAGGGGAGGCTGATAGAACCCCTGTTCATCCACAGTGTGACCGTTCGTGGCGTGTCATCAGGTGGCGCGGTAGGGCCAGCACCTAAATTGATACCAGGGCGTCGGATAACTCCTACGTCCCGAAGGTTTGTATCTCGGAGTCAAACTGAATGCACTGCGCCGTATCATAGGTTTTAGAGGGGGATCTACAGCCAACCCCCCCGATCATGGGGAGCATGCAAGATGATCGAACACCCGCCCAGCAGCATCGCGTTTCGCGGCCTGATGGCAGCGGTGTGTCTGGCGCTGCTTGCCGGCTGTTTACCGCCGCGGCACAACAGTCCCGCGGCGACTGAGCCGCAGCTTCCAGCGCCACCAGCCAATTTCACGGCGACGCCCGGCAACGCTGTGATAACCCTCACCTGGACAGCCAGCACGGGCGCAACGGCCTATAACGTGAAGCGTGCGACCACCGACGGCGGTCCGTACACGCTACTCGCGCAACTCGCCGCGGCCACCTCGAATGGATATACAGATTCCTCGGTCACGAATGGCACGGCGTACTACTACGTCGTCTCGTCGCTCAACGCCGCAGGCGAGAGTGCGAATTCCGCGCAAGCCTCCGCAACGCCTCAGGCACCGAACGTGCCTCCGGCAGCACCGACCAATCTCGTGGCGGCGCCCGGCGATACGCAGGTAAGCCTCACCTGGTCCGCGAGCAGCGGCGCGACGAGCTACAACGTCAAGCGCTCCGGGACCAGCGGTGGACCCTACACGCAAATCGCGGCCTCCACCTCAACCGCTTACACCGACACTGCGCTCACCGACGGCACGACATACTATTACGTCGTCTCGGCGCTCAACGCCGCGGGCGAGAGTGCGAATTCCGCGCAAGCCTCCGCAACGCCTATGGCACCGGGCGTGGTTCCGGCAGCACCGACCAATCTCACGGCGACGCCCGGCGATACGCAGGTAAGCCTCACCTGGTCCGCGAGCAGCGGCGCGACGAGCTACAACGTCAAGCGCTCCGGCACCAGCGGTGGACCCTACACTCAAATCGCGGCCTCCACCTCAACCTCTTTTACCGACACCGCGCTCACCAACGGCACGACATACTATTACGTCGTCTCGGCGGTCAATTCGACCGGTGAGAGCGCGAACTCGGCGCAAGTCGTCGCGGTTCCCGGGGTATCGAATCCTCCTCCCCCGACTTTTGGGACTTGGATCAATGTGACGCCTGCGGGCGTGGATCTCACCGATAATTTGTGCGGAAACGATGGCACACAATCTGTTGCAGTGGATCCCTCGAATCCCTCGAATCTCTATGCGCAGTTTAACTGCCAGGGAATTTGGAAATCGACGGACTATGGCGCCACCTGGACTGGGCCCATCAATAGGGGAGCGAACGCCGCTGCGGTAAGCGATTGCGTTGGAGGAATTACGGTCTTATCGAGCGGCAAAAACGTTATGGGCGGAAACGGTGCTTCGACTAAGGACGGAGACGGTCCTCCGACTCCGACTATGTATCAAGGATGCATTGCAGGCAGCGGTGAAGGGTTTTGGAAGTCTGTCGATGGCGGTGTGAATTGGACTAAACATTTCGTTGCTCCCGGTCTGATTCGCCAGGATTACTACGCTCCACTCGTTGATCCCTATGACGGAAACCATCTCATCATGGCTGGTCACGAACAAGATTCTATTGTCGAGAGCGTTGACGGCGGTCAGGCGTGGACCGCCGTTCCCCTTGACATTGGAATGTTGACAAATGGTCGCACGGGCTTCGTCTTCTTCATCAATACCGGCAATGCCGCCACCACCCGTGGGACTTGGCTGTGGATCGGTGAACAAAACGGCGGACTTAATGGCACCTGGCGGACAGCAAACGGTGGTGCAACTTGGGTTCAAGTGGATATGAACGAACACCCCCTTGGCGCCGCGCAGATTTATCAACCCGATAGCAGCGGTGTTGTGTTTATGGCCGGCTCTAATTCGATCGCAGGGCAGGGTGTTTTAAGAAGCGCGGACTACGGACAAACATGGACTCACGTGGGTTTGACCAACAATGAATCCGTTGTTATTGGTACATCCAAGAATGTTTATGCGATGTTTGGATTTCCTGCGGGCCCGGGCGGTACCTTCGATTCGTCGTTTGAACTTGCAGCCCAACCGGGCGACGGCACTTGGGTGGCGCCAGGCACTCCCGCCGGGTTGACTCAAGGTGCTGCGCAGATCAGCGGTGTAAACGACGGCAATAACAATATTCTTGTGGGCGCCATGTGGAATAGCGGTCTGTGGCGATACATCGAGCCATGATTCGTGAGTTCGATTACTGCATGAACCAACCATGGCTCACGACCAGGGACTGGCCCGTGAGCGCATTTGAGCCGAAGGAAGCAAGGAACAGCGCTGCCTCGGCGACATCGCGCACGGTGGTGAACTCCCCATCGACGGTATCCTTGAGCATGACGTCCTTGATGACGGCCTCCTCAGAGATGCCGAGCTTCTGTGCCTGTTCCGGAATCTGCTTGTCGACCAGTGGCGTGCGCACGAAGCCCGGGCAAATGACATTGGCACGTACGCCGTGCTTTGCGCCCTCCTTGGCGACAACCTTGGCAAGTCCGATCAGGCCGTGCTTGGCGGTGACGTACGGGGCCTTCAAGAGAGATGCCTCCTTGGAATGCACCGACCCCACGTAGATGATGCTGCCGCTTCCTTGTCGGTACATGTGACGCAGCCCCGCCCGCGTCGTCAGGAAAGCGCCGTCCAGATGGATGGCCAGCAGGCGCTTCCAGTCTCCATAAGGCAGCTGATCGAGCGGCGAGACAATCTGAATCCCGGCATTGCTGACAAGCACATCGATCCGACCGTAGGCCGCGATAACCTCTGCGATGCCGGATTCCACATCCGACTCACTGGTGACATCCATTGTAACGGCCATCGAGCGCGGGCCGCAGCTGCCCAGTTCCTTGGCCGCCTCCTGCGCTGCCGCCACGTTGCGATCGGCAATCACTACAGTGGCGCCGGCCTGAGCGAAGGTTCGTGCGATCTCCTTGCCGATGCCGCTCGCGGCACCGGTGATGACAGCGACTCTGTTCTCCAGTTGCATGCAGAAAACTCCATGTGAGTTCGAATGAAGTACGGTTTTGACATCTCGTAGCGCGATGCCGGCTTTCAGGACTCGCGTCATTCACGGCCGTTCTGCGCCAGGTCGAATGTCATGACACCCTCGTGGTTGGCAGGTCGTTCGAGCACCTCGGGATGTCGCAAGGTGCGAACCGTGTCGTGATAACCTGAGCGCCAATGGTCCTCCATGCTGAGACGCGAGAATTCGTAGTCCTTCGAGTTGCCTTCGTACCGCTTGGCGCGGTAAATGAGCTGGATCAGGTTGTACGCCTTGGCCTGCGCGTGTGGCTTCAATATTGCGAGCTCAGGGCCGTTGCTGAGCGCGTCCGGCAGCTTCCTTAGCAGGCTTGCCAGTGCGTTGCGCAGATTCTGCAGGTACTTGAACCGGTCGGAGTTATTGCGCGTGCGACTGGAGTATTGAATTTCCTTCTGTCGCGTCGTCACCTCAAGCATGGTTCGCGGCAGAGTGCCTCGGGCGCTCCAAAGGTCAACCTGGAAGGCGAGGGTGTCGCGACGTGGATCGCTCTCGAGCACCCATTGAAGGGGCGTGTTCGACACCAGCCCGCCGTCCCAGTAGAACTCGCCCTCGATCTCGACTGCTGCAAACGCCGGGGGCAGTGCACCGCTCGCCATCACGTGCTCGGCTCCGATGGTATGAGTCGTGTTGTCGAAGTATAGGAAGTTACCCGTGGTCACGTTCACGGCGCCGATACTGAAGCGCGTCTCGCCGGCATTGATGCGATCGAAGTCGACCAAGCGCTCGAGTGTGGCCTTGAGCGGCGACGTATCGTAGTAGCTTGTCGCCTCGATGCTGCCGGATGGCTGAAGCAAGGCGCTCGGAACTCGGGGCGCAAAAAAGCCAGCTGCGCCGCCGAGCAAAGCACTTCCGGCGCTCAGCTGATTCATTAGTCCCCGCGCGAATTCGCTTCGTCCTATCGGTAACGCCGTCGCGAGCCGCGCCATGCCGTCCCAGGGGCCACTCCCGGTGATGAGTTTCCAGAACTCACGCAGCTTCTCCACCCGCGCAGACGGCGGATTTCCTGCGATCAGGGCGGCATTCACCGCGCCGATCGAGATACCCGCGACCCAGTCAGGCGCCAGATGTGCCTCCGAGAGTGCCTCGTATACACCGGCCTGATAAGCACCTAAAGCGCCGCCGCCTTGAAGTAGCAGTGCGATGCATTCGAAAGGAGGTCGCACCAGCTGCCTGTGGCTCTTGCGCGCCCTTCTATTGGGTGTCACGCGAGCAGACATGATCGGAATTCTCGTTTGCGCGTCTTCATGGTCGCTTCACGGTATGAGTAGCGAGTGGAAGAAACAATTCTTTATGGGATACGCTGCGTTTCACGCGAGTGCACGAGTCTGAATATCCGAATCAAGACGTCACTTATTTGGATCGTCGAACATTGACGCCCGAGAAATGCTGTGTGGACAGAAGGACTCTGGTTCTTTTTGGGCGCGACACCTACATTGATCGCCCGCGCACAATCGAGGCGAGTTCAGGCACGTAATTATGAAAGAACACGAGGTTAGAGACCGAGCCTTCGCGATGCCCTTGACCCAACCAGCATATCCACGCGGTCCTTATCGCTTTGTGGATCGCGAATACTTCATCATCACCTATCGAACCGATCCAGCGAAATTGCGCGCGCTGGTGCCGGCGCCGCTCGAGATCGAAGCACCTCTGGTGAACTATGAGTTCATTCGCATGCCGGATTCCACTGGTTTCGGGGACTACACCGAAAGCGGACAGGTCATCCCTGTCTCACTTGCCGGACGCAAAGGCAAATACACGCTGTGCATGTTCCTCAATGACCATCCTCCCATTGCCGCGGGCCGCGAACTCTGGGGCTTTCCGAAGAAGCTTGGAAGTCCGAGTTTGCGCGCCGAAACCGACACGTTGATCGGTACACTTGATTACGGTCCACTCCGTGTAGCGACCGGGACCATGGGCTACAAACATCATGCCCTGGAGACAGCACGCGCCCATGATTCCTTCTCGGCGCCTAACTTTCTGCTCAAGATCATTCCGCACGTCGATGGAAGTCCGCGAATCTGCGAGCTGGTCGAGTACCACATGGAAGACATCCAGGTAAAGGGGGCATGGACTGGCCCTGCTGCGCTATCACTCACACCGCACGCGCTGGCGCCAGTTGCGGAGTTGCCGGTCTTGGAAGTAGTCGCGGCAACGCACAGCGTAGCGGACATGACGCTCGGGCTGGGGAAAGTGGTGCATGACTATCTGCGCTGACCGGAAAAGCATGCCTGCATCAAACAGAATCGTGATTAGTTACAAAGCCCAAGTGGTCCGGAGCGCTGTTGCTGCAGGCAACGAAGAACGAGGATCTTCAAGTAGGGCACCGCCTGTCGAGGGCGAACGCGAGAATAGCGTACTAAGCTCTCAGGAAAGAAGCGTAAGTAACGGATTTTACTGGCTCTCAGGGACGGATTACTCGCGCTGCGCGTTCACCCTTCGGGTCGCCCTGCGGGCAAATCGCCGCCGCTGCGCGGCGGCGTCGAACCGTCTTGTTTTATGTCGGCGGTTCGAATTAACGTGTCGTACCAGGGGCTGGCCGCCGACCGTTTGTAAAAATTCGTGAAGTTGGCTCCCCGTCGATACCCCCAAAAGCATCCCCATCAAAACGTGGCTGCCGCCGGACGTTGTCGGACGACGAGCGCGCGGAAGTCGTATCTCGCGACTGATCCACTCAGGCTGCCAATCGTTTGACCTTCGGACGTCCGTGCTGGCGCACCTGCCATAGATCGTACTGAGCCTGAAGGTTGATCCAGATGTCCGGCTCAGTGCCGAAGACCCCGGCTAGACGCGCCGCCATATCCGGCGACACGGGCACCCGACCGTTCACGATCGCCGATACGTGCTTACGACTCACTCCGAGGGCGTCTGCAGTCTGCGTGATCGTCACGCCGAGCGGTCCCATGTACATCTCCTTGAGGATCTCCCCGGGGTGGGCTGGGTTGTGCATCCGGCCCGAGCCCTCAATGATAGTCTTCATAATCCACCTCGTACGCGTGCCCGCCGTCGAAACGGAACGTCACGCGGTAGTTCTCGTCCACCCAAACCGAATAGCGGTTGCCATGCAATGGATGGAACCGCATTCCGGGCATCGCCATCTGTGCCGCCTGGGTTGCGGCATTGAGGGCAGTAAGGATCAGATTCAGGCGTTTCGCGTGCTTCGGCTGCACTTTGCGAGCATTGCCTGTCTCAAATAGCGCCGCGAGTCCCTTATGCCCGAAACTCTTGATCATTAGGTGCAGTGTAACCGAATCGGTTACGATACGCAACCTTTGTGGTTACGGCTTAACTTTACAATGCAACCATTCAGGGCCTTTGAAAATGTCGTGGCGGCGGATGCGCAAAAATCACAACGTCAACAGGTCTTGCGGTGCGCGGAGTTCGATCGGTGAACTCCGCTAGCCGATGAGCGGCTGCGGCCGGACACTCCTGGCTTTTCCTGGTACTCGAGGCCCAATGGGAAATCACGGCAATTTATGAGTTTATGATTCGCGCGAATTGGCCAATCCAGATTGCTATCGGTACGTATCGGGCTATTGACTCAACACCATAATCGAGTTGGTGTTGGCATCGGTGAAGTAGATGACCTCATTGCCATGACTGTCCTGCGTGGCGACGATACCCGACAATGAGCCGGAAGCGCCGGTGTCGAGCTGGCGTGGCTGACCCACAACTTGACCGACTTCATCGGTTGCAGTAAAAAACTCGATCACCGAATTGGCAGGGGGTGGCGTCGACCCCGCGGACAGAGGCAGGTCGCCGTTCGCCACGAGCAAATTGCCATTGGGGAGCAGCGCTACGCCCACAGGAGTCAAAGCAAGACCTGCTGCGCCTGCGCCAAAGAAACCAATATGGTCTTCCTGGGGTGTTGCTTCATTCTTCGTAAGTCCAGTCGGCGGCGATCCGCCACACGTCGCAGCGAACTGTCCCGCCGCACTGAACGATGAGACTTGGGTGATTTCGATCACTTGGCCGGAGCTCGAATCGGCAATGTATAACGTGTCGCCGCCCGATCCGTACGCGAGCGCGACAGGGCCATAAAGTGCGCCGGGAGTGCCGCTGGTACAAAGACCCGACACGATCTGCACGACGCTTGCGCTACTCGCAGTGTCTCCACTCAACGCAACACGATAGATTGAGCCGCCATTGGGACGTGACAGGTCAATGGTTGCGACGTAAAGCGAGTTCCCGGCGTAAGCGATGCCAGATGGCCCGACAAATGTTCCAGCTGGGAGCGCAGCGTTCACCCCACCCGCAGGAGTGATCATCGGCGTTTGATTTGCGCTATAGGCGGCCGCATACAGCGTTCCGTCCGGCAGAGCCGTGAGCGCATTACAGCCAGTCAAGTCGGTCGATTGCGCGACTTGGTAGGCCGTGGCGCCCGCAGTGGGATGCAGACCGACAATTGTCGTGCCCTGGCCTGCTTTACCGCCCGAGTCTGCGAAGTCACAGGTCAGCAGATCCCCTGCTGCAAAGAGTCCTGCTGTCTTGGTGGCCAGTGCCAATCCCTTGGGATGCATGTCGTGCAGCACCGGATCGCTCGTCGAACCGAGCGTGGAAATCTTGCCCGCTCCCACTAGGTCCGGCACCACGGTGACCGCGGGAGCCGCAGCAAAAGACGTCGGCCCGATAGACGTCGGGCTTAACCCGATGGAGCAGTTCACGCCATAGGTTATGGTTCCCGTCGCTGTAGGCGAAAAGGTGACCGCGGCTGCATTGTTGCCGAAACCCGTTGGGTTTTGATTGGGTGAGATGACGACGCAATCACTCCCGGCGGGTCCCTGGAAGGCAACCGTAACGGACTGCCCGAGAACGATGGTTTCGCCCTGGACAGGAGAAGTGATCGTGATCGGACCGCCCCGTGGATCGGGCGTCACCACCACAGACGCATTCGCTGAAGCCGTCCCTTTAGGTCCGGAGCAAACTACCGTATAGGTAAAGCTGCCGGTCCCGAAGGGAGTAACCGCGTATGTCCCGGAGGTCGTGGTATACGTTCCATTGGCGAGAGGGACACTTGCGGAGAAGCCGCCTGCGAAGATGCTGGAAGTCGATCCGACGCAGCTGGTGGCGTTGGTCGATAGCCAGCTGACGGCGACAGAGTTACCAAGCACGATGGTCGTCTCTTGTGTCTGAACGGTTACTGTGACCGCGGGTGCCACGTTGACTGCAACGCTGGCGGCGGCTGTGCCTCCGGCGCCGGTGCAGGCGATTGTGTAGGTAAAGCTGCCAGCTGCGGTGGGTGTGACCGTGGCCGTCCCGTTGATGGGTTCACTCGCCGGCGCTGCAGTGCCGCCAAAGTTGCCCGCCGCAGTGTTCGAGTCGGAAGCGGTACAGCCGCTCGCTCCGTTCGAGGCCCAGACTAGATTCACGCTGTCACCGAGCGTGATCGAACTCCCTGGTGCTGGCACAGTGAGTGTGACTGTCAATGGGGTAGCGCCGCCCCCTCCACCACTACAACCAATCAGTGCCGCACAAAGGCATGAGGCAACGCTTGTGCGCCCAGCGCTTGAGAGGACTTCCTTGTGCATCGAAAGAGGCATATGTACTCCCGGGCGCCAATGCACTTGACGTTTGGAGTAGAGACTCTTTGAGCGTAACGTTTATTCCACGTCACATGTGCGTCGAAAGACGGTTCATCAAATTAGATACCTGCCTTTGAAGTCCGACACCGCGACACCGACGCTGGGGATATCGCTCTTCCCGGCAGGCCGATACGGCCACAAAATGCCCCCAGCGCAATTTCGCTGGAAAACACCCGCGCAAACACCCGCGTCCGGGCGTCCAGGAAAGATAACCCACGCCGAAATATAGAGTCTATCCGTAAAGCATCACCGCCTCCCTAGAAGGTCGCATATTCATCGTCAGCATCGCGACGTATCAGATGTTTATGGTCACGCCCGGCGCCATACTGCCGAAGTCTGGATTGCCGCCGACAACGAAACCGCGCTCGGTGTGGATCGCAGTCATTAATGCGTTCGTTCAATCAACGCTAGATCCGAGTTCACTTGTACGCGATCGAATACAATTTCGGAGCCGTTGGCTGAGACGTCGAATTCACGTAGAACGAAATCCGCAGGCAACTCGGCGAGTACGTGCTGCGTACCGGTTCGAAGGTCCAGGAGAGAAAAGTTCTTGTGGACGATTTCACCGCCAAGAATCACCACGGTCTGCGAGTCGCGAAAAAACACCACTCGGCGCGCGCCCCGCGTTAGCATCACACTCGGCAGAGGATATGGTCTGCCATCCGCGGCGGCGGCACGCAAAGGGAAGGTCGTCCCAACGTCTGCGCCTGAATAGACAACGAATCGACCATCTGGCGACCAGACTGGATCGATCGAATACTCTGACACCAGCGGCAGCGGTGAATCGCCATTCAGAAAAATGCGCGTCAGACGTGGCTCTCCGTCGCGAATGACCGCAGACACAACAGATTGCCCATCAGGAGCCCAGGCCGGATTACCTCGCAATGCGAGCGAGTCGGCCAGAAGTCTGACCTGCGAGCCATCGTAGTCCATGATGTACAGCAGTGTTTTGCCGCCGTCCTCCACCGAGAAAGCAATGTGTCGACCGTCGCGAGCGACGGTCGGCTCTCCAACGATGCGTGAACGGGCACTGCCCCAGATCTCGCGACTAGTTCCGTGCGTCAGCGACCAAATCCCTTGTCTCTGGCCCCGCCACGAGATATACAACAGGAAGTCTGCACCGAGCCGGGGTGCGACGGCATTCGGCAATACGAGTGACGGGTTGCCGGTAAGTGTCGCAGCAGGGCGGTCCTCCGTAAACGACGTGCGCCATACACTCGTGCGGGAGTTGGAAGTCGTCGTGACCATTCGCGAGCCATCCGCACTTGCGGCAAGGGATGAATAGCCTTCGAGTCCGGAGCTGATGCGGTGCGGGCGGCGCCGTTCAACGTCCACGGTATACATCCAGGGCCCAGACCCGTCTGCATCTGTGGCAAGGTAGACCAATGTGCGCTGATCGAGCATCACGGGGTAGCTTACGCGCGCGTTGTGCATTGTTATCCGTTCGAGCCCCGCGCCAGACGGTTGAATTCGCCAGATATCCCAATCATCGGGAGGCACACCGCGAACAAAATAGATAAATGCGTCGTTGGGTGACCACAGCGGGAAGTGGCAATGCACCCCCGTCGGCGCAACATAAATCCTGCGCTCGTCAGGCTTGCCTGACGAGCGCACGAACAACGGATCGCCCGGTGCGGTCGTGTGGTACACAAGCTTCGTGCCGTCGTGGGACCAATCGAACTCGGCGGCCTCCTTGAGATACTGCCGCGTTGGACCGCCCACCGTCGGTACCGCCAAGATATTCACATCGCCGGTCTGGGAGCCATCCGCCTTCCTTGTCCAAATTGAAACAAGCGACCCGTCCGCAGAGAAACCCAGCGCACGAAGCGCGGGATTGACAACCGCCAGGTCCCTTAGCGCGCCGTGAGTTAAATTGCGGAACGCTCCGCTGCCTATCTCGCCAATCCAGGCATCGCTTTGCCCGTCCCGGTCCGCCAGAAATGCCACGAATTTCCCGTCGCGAGAGATGGTCGCGGCCTGTTCAGTCCCAGCGGAGTCCAGGCGGGCGAATTTGGCATTGGAAAGAGGACTACGCCAAAAGTAATCCGTTTCTTCTGCAATCCAGGCCAGTACGCTCACCAACATGACGACTGCGAGTGGCACGCCCACCCGCACGACTCGGTTTGGATGGACGCGCGGTGCATTGTCGAAAGAGACGTCTTCAACCGTTTGCGAGATGTGTGTGGGCAGCTCGCCTTGTTCGGCATCTTCTTGCGCGAGTCGCGTGCGCCGACTCTCCCACCAGGCGTCCAGTTCCGAGCGAAATGCAAAGACTGAACTCAGTTTGTCATGCTGGTGACGGTGAACCGGCATCGCTTCGCGCCGTTCCCACCGCTGCACCGTCCTAACATCGCGCTTTAAATACGACGCGATTTTCTTCCACGAGTCGAGCCGGTCGTCCGGCTGTCCTCGAGTGGATGCGCCGCTCGATCTATTCTGAGGATCGTCCAAAGCGCGCTCCAGCCGATCACCAGATGTGCGTCGAAATTGTCGCATCAAATCTACGGAGCGGCAATCCGCGGCATTGTACGACGCGCGGTCCAATTCCGCGGCCTGCCGTGCAACGCCGCTTGCCAGGGCGCCTGTCTGGCCCGACTGTGCTTTTGTCGGTGCGCTGGTCGCGCCGGGAACTATCACGGGGGGTCATATGAACATTAGACATCTACTCATCGCGCTGACCGTGGGAGCCACGTTCGCGGCGGTGATTTGTGTTGGATCATTGAGTGTTGTCTCGCGGGCGCAGGCCGATGACGACGAAGCGGACGGCGAGCAATCTAAAATTCGCCGGGGATTTGAAATCGCTCCGGTACCCTTGAATCTGGAAGGTAAGAATAGACATTTAGTGGGACTTGGCAGCTACCTGGTCAACGGAGTGGGCCATTGCAATGTCTGCCACTCTGCCGGTCCTGC